>Ga0074044_10002860_pt1 | contig 14969 bp, 11 predicted proteins | sample BogForMeECP23OM1_FD_94443 | JGI IMG/M metagenome (GOLD analysis project Ga0074044, IMG submission 94443) | Bog forest soil microbial communities from Calvert Island, British Columbia, Canada - Bog Forest MetaG ECP23OM1 | ecosystem: Environmental > Terrestrial > Soil > Wetlands ... | reverse complement strand
TGCAACGCAGCTACGTGCGCATCCAAACTGCTGCTACGACGACGCCGCCACCGAGAGATAAGAAAACGGATAGCCCACGCTTTTACCTTCCTCCAGCAGCTGACCGCTCAGCTCCACATGCACATCGAGCTCAGTCCAGTCGCAGCTATTCAGCCGCGCATGCAGAATGTGTCCCTGGATGAGCTCGTGATCGGGTTGCCGCTGCAGCAGCTGCCGGAAACATTCTATTGATTCGGCACTGCGTCCAAGAGCCCTCAGCACCCGGCCGCGCGCGGCATGAGCCTCGATTCGGCCCGGTTCCGCACGCAGAGCTTGATCCAGCGAGTCCAACGCAACTTCGTGCTGCTTTGTCGTGAGCAAGGCGACGCCCCGGTTGAGCAGCGCCTCGGCTGATCCAGGCTGGTACTGTAGGGCCTGGTCATACGCACGCAGCGCTGCTTCCTTGCGATTCATGCACAGCAACGCGTTCCCCAGGTTATTCCACGCTACCACTTCATTGGGGTGCAGCTGCAGTACGCGCTCGTACTCCGCTACCGCATCCTCGGGCAGGCGCATAGAGCGCAGACAATCGCCCCGCTTGATGCCGGCCTTGACGTGATGGATATCGGCTCGCAGCGCGCGATCGAAGTAGGCAAGGGCTTCCTCAAACCGCTTGAGCTTGTACAGCGCGACGCCTACATCGAAGTTCGCTTCGGCATCTTCGGGTGCTGCGTCACGCACTTTCTCAAACCATCGCAGCGCATCCGCAGTTCGCCCCAAGCCCATCAGCGCGGTGCCCAGCGCGCGCTGCGCCTGGGGAAACTGCGGCTGCAGCTGCAATGCTCGCTCGATACTCGTCACCGCTTCCTCGGCGCGCCCTAGTTCAAGCATGGCATAGCCGCGGTTGGCCCAGGCCACGGCAAAGCCAGAATGAATTTGCAAGGCGCGCTCGAAACTGGCGAGCGCCCGTTCGGCCTGTTTCTTGCCGAGCAGCGCATTGCCGATATTTGAATGAGCTGCAGGCTGCTGCGGACAGATCTGCAACGAGCGGTTTATGAGCTCAACGCCGTGCTCTAGATCGCCGCGTTGCAGGGCCATCAGGCCTTGTAGGTGCCAGGCCCCGAAGTGCTGCGGATCGTCGCGCAAAACCTGGGCGCACAATGCATCGGCCCGATCGGTCAAACCTTGCATGTGTAGCGTCGCAGCGGCCTGAAATTTCGTCGCCGCCTCGGCAGCGCGCCGCTTATCGGCGTTCCCTTTTTGCTGCCCAATGCTCATCATTCGTCCGCAGTATTACCCTCTCGACCGATCCAGCAATCGATGCCGGGCGCCGCCAGCACGCGCGGGCACTGTTCTCGCGTTGCGCCCCCTGCCAAGCGTAGCAGGACTCGGCGCGAAGTCCCCGTGCAATTCCTAACCATATTCATTATGTCCACGTAATTTGGCCATCGGTCAGGGCATATAAGCGTGTGGAACACCGCGTCGGACGCGGACGCCAGCAGTTAGTGCCCGCTGCACGTCAAACTGCCACCTTGCGAGCTTTGCTACCCATCCTTGAAGACCTCGCCCGGCTGTGCATCTAGTCGCGCATGGTCGCCGGCCGCACCAAGCATCACCGCCCATGCTCAATCAGTAGCTCATTCTTGCTCGTGCAACTAGCACGCTCAACGAGTTATCACCTTGCGTTCAAGTCACTTGACAGCATTCACAAAGCCGCACCGCGTGGCACTTATCCGTGCCGCGCGCACGCTCGCCACAGGCCCGATATCTCGCGCCACACTACAAATCAGGGCACCTTGCACGCCTGGAGCAATTAATTTTATAGGCATCGTCGCCGCACATATCTGCGCATACATTCGTATTACAACCTTGCGTCTCTTCGCCGATCATCCATGGACCGATGGGTGACGGCAAACGACAATGGTTGCGGCGCATCCGTCATCAGATAGATTCACGAAATCTTCAAGAACTTGTCAACTCCGAGGCTTTAGACTGCGCGACGTATGCAGGAAGCAGTACTAAGCCCATCAGAAGGCTTTGCCGGCACGCCAGACAATACGCCCTTCACGCGGTCGGCCACGCGAGACCGTCAGCGAGTGCGACGCGTACTTATTATCGACCGGGATCCGGAAACGCGACGCACCTTGCAGGCTAATTTTTCGGATGTGGGATTTGCGGTCACGACGGTTGTGCACGCTGAGGATGGCTGCGACGCCATTGACCGTGACAATCCGGATCTAGTGATGCTGGACTGGGATCTGCCCGGGGCCATCAGTATGGATCTGGTCCATCATGTGCGGCAAAGCAATCGGCGCAAGGACACGCGTCTGATTGCGCTGTCCACCTTTGGCGGAGAGCACCAGGTGGTCTCCGGTCTGGAACTTGGTCTCGATGGGTACATCATCAAACCGTTCGCGGTCGGCGAACTGATGGCCCGCGTGCATGCCATGTTACGGCCCCTTGAGGCCAACCAGCGCAATGTTGATTATCTGGAATTTCACCGTCTATTTATGGATTTGAACGAAGGGCGCGTCACGGTACAGCTAGGTACTGTGGTACTGCGGGCTAAGGAATTTGCATTGCTAGAGTGCCTGATGCGCCACCCGGAACGGGCCTTTAACCGCGAACAGTTGCTCAGACGCGTTTGGGCGCACAATTGCCGCGCCGAGGCGCGAGCCGTGGACGTCACAATTCAGCGCATCCGCAAAGCGCTGGCACCGCACGGCTGCGACGGTTACTTGCAGACTGTTCGCGGATTTGGCTACCGGATTTCCGTCGCCGACTTAGCCGGTTAGCGATCCGCCTGTAAAGTTAGAGTGGCGCACGGTAACGACGGCATCGGCGCTCGCAGCGAGCCCTACTACGCGGCTTCGCGCCTATAACTCAGCGCAGCCAATCCACCTAGGCCCAGCAGCATTGGCCACAAAGAAGCGGGCAACGGTACCGGAGACATGTCCGCTTCGATCTGCGATGCGTAGGTATCCAACTGCACAAAGGCGGAAACGTACTGACCTTGATTGGTCGTTCCAACCGCTTCGTTAATGCCAGCAAGTTCCCATTGACCTGTAGCGGGGTTAAAAATGAAATCGCCGCCGCCCGAGTCGCCGCCTACGAGCTGGGCATTGTTCGTGACGCTTTGGCTGCCACTGCCGCCGGGGTTAATGTAGGTAGTTGTGCCAAGAGCAGTGAAGAAGTCATTTGATACGTAACTGGCGCCCTGTAGCGAAATCGGCTGATTGATTTGCGTGACCGTATTAAATCCCCAGGTTTCTCCCTGGCCGCCGCCATAGCCGACCATAACGACACCGCTTCCCGATACGCCAAAGGCAAAGGCAATCGGGTCACTCGTGCTGAGGGTGAGCTGGGGCAGACCGAGAACGGTGCCGTTAGTAGTCGATGTTGTATATATCCGAAACAGAGTTAAGTCCGCAATGCCGCTCGAATTCGAAATCGACTGCGCGGATCCAGCAATTTCGGCGTACGCATTACCGTTGAGGTCAAAGGAACCGGCACCGACGTGCGCCGCCGTAAGCACCCAGCCGTCGCCCAAATAGGTTGCGCTGTTATCGCCGTTGATCTGACCAACGTAATTCCACCCAGTGACGTAATTGCCACCGGTCTCGCCGGCCGGCTGGCTCCAACCGGTACCCCAATTTGGAATGCCAGCGCTGGTCGGGGCCGACGTCAAATAGCTCGATCCGGATTCTACGGCGTGACCCGTACCCGCAAACGCCATAGTCAAGACTGAAAGCAGACCGGCCGCCAAGATGTCAGTTCGCATAATTCTCATGCACGCCTGGGTCTTTGAGCCTGATTATCACTTCGCCGGCATCCGCTGGGACGACGCCCCAACCTCAAAGCATGCGATAGCGGGCCCGGTACACTCTAGCGCCACACGCGCGCCGTATTGCTCCGCCTGCGTACGCTCGGCAACCTCATTGGCGCGCTCCAATAGCTCTAAGGAGTTTTCATTAAATGACTATAACGATTGCATGAAGATTTGACGTCGCGCGCGGCTTGGAGACAATCAGTTGGCGTCTCGCGCAGCGCTGCCCTACGAGCCCGCGCCGCGCAACCGTTTAATCCATGAACTTTCAGGAGCGTGGTTAAAGCGCCGGCCTGAATTACGGCCGAACGCGCGCGGGCGGCAGCATCCGTACGAACCTAAGCGTTGAATTCGTACTCACCGCCATCGGCGTAACAACGGGAACGGGCAGCCAAGACCGAAAGTCGGGTAATCGGCTAACAATAGGGGCGCCGATCCGCACCACGCCGCCGGTAGGGCGAAAGGCGATCAGACCTTCTTGTACCGCAACCTGGAACTTCACCGGCGCCATATTACCCGCACCGCCCTCAGCGGATGCCATCACGTTCACCGGCAAACACAAGAAAGCCGCAACCGCGGCACAGCAGCCGACGATCTTTCTTTTCGTTTCCATAGGTACGCCTGTGCACAGCCGTTTAACGCGCACAGTTTGTGCGTCGCGTATGACATTGCTGTGGCCAAACTATGACCAGACGGAAACAAGGAGTTTATTTGCAATACACTGGTCGTACATGCCGGCGACAGGTGGCACCGATGCACTCCGTTGGCGCCTGGCGGCTGACGGGGAGCACTGCTGCTTAATTCTGCCTCTGCTCAGCAATCCTAACCTTCGTTCCGTAAGTCGCGGCTAAGATGGCAGATTCAATGGATGTTTAATTCAGCTTCCGCATGGCTGCTGCCGCTGCCGCGTCCGGTATCGACCCGGTTCGGAGTCCATTTCACGTGCTAGTCGGCGGACGCCTTTCAGGGCGCTACAAAAAAATGCTCCGGAGCCAAATTCAACTGATAGTGCTCGTACATCCGCGTGTACGCAGTCTCGATGTGCCTGGTGAACAGTACAGTGTCAAACAAGGGGGTTACCAGCCGGTTCCGATAAAGCTTCTCGCGCACCAATGACAATCGCTTTGGATTACAGGCAAGCTCAATCGCCAGCGACTCGTATTGATCCAGCGTTGTCGTTATCAGCTCTTGCAATCCTATGGCGCCAAGAAGACTGGCCGCGACTCGACCGGCAAATGATTCTCCAAGGCAGGTCAATACCGGCAACCCGGCCCACAGCGCATCGCTCGCGGTGGTATGTGCGTTGCAGGGCAACGTATCCATAAATAGATCCGCTGTGGCCAAGCGTGCCAAATGCTCCGCAAGCGGCAATGGTTTGGCAAAAATTAGACGAGCCGCACTCACACCCCTCGCCTCCGCTTCGTTGCGCAGATTATTGGTCGCAGTCTCGCTGTGCTGCGGCAGCCACAAGACACTGCCAGGTACCTGGCTCAGCACCCTCATCCAGACATTGAAGACCCACGGAGTGATCTTAAAAACGCCGTTAAAGCAGCAAAACACAAATCCCGTTTCCGGTAAGCCAAGCTCTGCGCGCGAAAACACCCGGTCCTTTATTTGCCGCTTGCGATCATTGACCTGATAGCTGTTGGGTAGATAGGCGACCTGCTCCGAAAAGTGCAGTCGATTATCGATTGGAACGACTATGCGATCTGCGATAATGTAGTCGATGAACGGCGCCGCGATCGTGCCGGGATACCCCAGAAAATTTACCTGAATGGGAGCGGCTCGGTGCCTAAAAATTCCCAGCCTTTGATTCTGCGTTAACCCCTTTAGATCTATCGCAATATCAATCTCGAGGTCTCTCGAAATGCGGGCGATATCCTCATCGGAGCTCTTGCGCACATCGACAAACCGATCAAAAGCCGCCACCAGCCGCTGGCGCATAGCGTCTTGTACGTCCGGGCCGATGGACAAGGCGATCACTTCAAAATTCGTTCGGTCGTGCGTTTCGAACAGTCCGGCAGCCAAATAGCTGGTCGCGTGGTTGTGGAAATCGGCGGAGTAATATCCCAAACGAATTTTATTGCGCCGGGGGCGCTTGGCGATCGACGGCAGCGCGCAGCCCGGCGGGCAATTCTCGCTTATCCACACTTCCGTTGCCTGCCGCTGTACGGCCGGGGACTCGGTCAACGCCAGTACTGCAAACGGCGGTGTTGCCGGTTCGCCTTTCTCGATCTTCGCAACAAGCGTGGCGATCTGGGAGTCTAATTCGATCCAGCTGCACAAATGCATCTTTGCGTGCAACCAGCTACCGTACAGCCAACGCAAGTCCTGATCTATTGTCAGCGCCCGTTCGAAGCTTGCCAGGGCCTCGTCAATGCGCTCGAGACTCTGTAACGTATCAGCGCGGTTCAGCCAAGCTGCGGCAAATTTCGGGCTAAGGGCCAGGGCGCGCTCGAAACAGGCCAGCGCATCGCCATATCGGCCCAGACTGAGCAAGACAACGCCACGATTGTTGATTGCTTCGGCATAGCCTGGCCTGAGCCGCTCGGCGCGCTCGAGATTCGTCAGCGCATCGTCAAAGCGCCGGAGCGCCAACTGCGTGGCACCAACATTGTTGTGAACCTCGGCGAAGTTCGGCGCGCTCTGCAACGCATGCCCGAAACAGTCCAGCGCCTCGTCGTAGCGCTTGAGCTCTCGTAGTACATTGCCCCTGTTGTTCCAAGCCTCGGCGAATCCGGGCTTGATTTGCAGCGCGTATCCGAAACTGTCCAGCGCTTCATCGAATCGCCGCAGGTCAAATAGAGTGGTTCCACGGTTGTTGTGAGCTTCCGCAAAATTCGGCATCAGCTCCAGTGCGCAATCAAAGTTGGCCAGCGCATCCTCAAGGCGCATGAGATCCTTCAGCGCATTGCCATAGTTATTCCGTACGTAAGGATCAGTTGGACTTGCGCAAACGGCGCGCCCTAACAACTCCGACGCCTCCTCCGTGCGTCCCGACTGGGCTGCAATAATGCCAAGCAAATTAAGTGCTGCAACGTACCCCGCATCGGCTTTCAATATTAGTTTGCAGCATTGCTCGGCCTGGATCCGCTGCCCACGGCTATACAAGCGGTCGGCCTGCTGCATGGCTTGCGAAAGCGTCTGTGCGGCCCCATTAGTCCCCGTGCGAACGACAGGCTGCTCTGATTCCCGGGCTTTGCCTGACGGCCATGAGTCGGATTCGGTCACGGCCGTAATCTGCCTTGCTAGTCGGCCGACGACCGGCGCAGAACCGAAAGAATGCTCTCGACCCGATGCCGCCAGGTATGCGCCGCGAGCACAGTCTGTCGCGCATTATTGCCAGCCTCGCGCAGCGCGCGGGGCGCCGCCAGAAGCAATTTCGCCTGTTCGCCTAGGTCGGTTAAATTGCGCATTGAGTAAAACCTAATGTCGTCGCGGCCACTAAATGCACGACGCAAATAGCCCGCAGCGTTCGTAAAGCACACTGCCCGGTTAAAAGCGTAGTTAAATACTCGGTCATTTGCGCCATCAAGATATGTGGAAGCGTCAAGGCAGATCTTGGCTCGGCCCGCAAGACGAAAGATGCCGTCGTAGCTTGTCGGCGGAAGCTGTTCGACACTCACAGGCAGTTCCGCTGTATCCCATCCCCTTCCTACTACGGTCATCTGCAAACCAGACTGGGCCATTGCCATGACCGCGGCGTGTCGAAACCGGTAACGCAGAAAACACTCCACCGCGCGAATCTGCGATTTGAAATCAAATCCCGGCGGCTTCGCAGCCGTTTGGGCAATTGCCGTCTGTACACTCAGGTGCAGGGAGCGTTCCGGCTGTGCAAGGGCTATGTCCGCCAGCACGTCACAGAATTCCGGATCATGAGCACTTTCCCAGAGGCGGCTACCACGGTCGTTCCAGAACCGCTGTAGAGCCGCGGGCGCCAGATTGCCGACATACAGCAGGTCGATGTCCTGCGCCGGCAACTGTTCTTGCGCTGCACCCTCGTAGTTCCCTCGTACGGCAGGCGGCGCGAAGATCTCACCATTGGTTTTCAGATCCGGATACACGAATCGTACCTGCTCGCAATGCCCCAGATCAGGGTAAGCGGCAAACAGCGGCTGGGCCAGGATGCCGTTTAACGCCTGGTTGTGAGGATGATCGAGCAGAATGGCGAAGTAAGGTATGCCGCCCGCGACAAACACCGGCTCACTACCGCCTTCGCGGGTGGGCACAGTTACCCGCGACAGCCCAAAGCCCCAACACGCCAGATCCAACACGGCATCGACGCTGCCCGACTGTACTATTCGATACAGCACCTCGGCCTCAGTTGACGAGGGTTGGCCGATGGCAGCGAACGGAAAATCGACGGTTTCGTGGCCGAGCTCGCGCAGCGCCTCGCTCAATCCGAGATGAATTCCCTGATAGAAGCCGTGTTGCGGCACGCCATGGCAGAATGGGAAAAGTATTCGCACTGAGTCGTTGTATTAAACCCCGGTTACAACAAAATTAATAATGTCGTAAAAGTGCAAAAAGTCTATAAATTCAATGAGCGCAAAGCCCAGGTGAATGTCTCCAGCCTGGTGCGCGGCATGCGCGGTTATTTGGCCAAGCCCGCATGACATGTCGTGTTGGAATACTGCCGCACGCAGATCTGCCGCACCTAATGCCGTGTTTTCGAATTGGTCGAGAACTGCGCAAGTCGGGCCACGATGTCACCTTGCTGGGTTCAGATGTGCAAGTGTTTGGCCGCGGCCACAGCGAAGCATGGGGCAATCACCTTGCCGGATTTGATCCGGCCGTTCGCCAGGCCATTCATCAAGATCGCAACGTCAGCATTTCCGAGTGGCTAGGACGCAAGGTCGATGAACTCGAATTGGACGTTGTGATTCTTGATGCGGTATGGCAAGGGCTAGCTTACAGCTGCCAGAACTCCACGCTGAAAAGCGTGATTGTCCACCACGCCGGATTGCCCGATTTTCGCGCTGCCGATATGCCAACCTGGTTCTTCGTCCATCCGGCACACGCCAAGTCCCGCTGGGATCAAGCGCGCCGCGCCGTGGAGCAGCTTGAGCGATCGGGCCGCGGGGTTCGCGGTATGTTCTCATCGATGAAGGCACTTTCCGCGGCCGGCAGAAGTGTGCCTGATGTGTACGATTTTGGCTGTGGCGAACTCGCGAATGTACCGGCCGTTCGTGCCATGAGTCTGTGTCCGGCCGTGGAGTTTCCAAATGAGCGCGGCCGCATGGCGTACTTTGGATCTCTTTTGCCGCTACCCGGGGACCGGGACTGGCGGCCGCTGCCGGTTGAGCTGGTGGACGATGCCCGGCCGCTTATTGCCTGCGTGTTCGGAACCAGCGGCCTGCGGACAAGCGCCGAATATGAATGGTTGTTTTCGTTAAGCAAGAGCCTCGCCCGCGCTCATGCCGACTGCCAGATAATTGCGGTTATTCCTGAATGGGCCAGCACCCAAGCGGTTGCCGAGATTTACTCCACGAATCTCAAATTGTATTCCTGGATTCCCTTATGGGAACTTCTTTCCACAAGAAAGGGCGCAAAGGTCCTGGTGGCCCCTCCCGGCGTTGGAGCCTTTCGCGACGCAATTGCTTCGGGGACTCCGGTCGTGGCAATCCCTCGCCGGCTTGATCAGTTTGGCGCAGCTGCGCGCGTCGAGTATTTTGGCCTGGGGTATGCGCTACTATCCGGCGAATTGCCGCATCCCAATCTGGTTTTGACGCACGTGACCCGCGCCCTGACCGACGGCGATGTTCATTCCCGTGTGCAACGCATGCGCAGCGAGTTCGTAAGTTATGACGCCACCCAGCCGTTAAAAGGGATTATTGAAGGTCTGGCGACGAGCGCTGGCACACTCACGCAATCGGCCGGCAACTCCGATTCAGCGGCGGCAATACGGCACTCAAGTAACCCTAAGAGCGGCAAAACAAGAGGTTAAGGGCGCCTAATTTCTTTGAAACTCCGCTGTAATCTGCGCCCACTAGCATCAGCGCAGAAGAATTAAGCCCACCGCTGCGGCCCCGGACCTGTGCAATATGTCACGCGCATACGATCTTCGCGCCTACAATCCGTCGAGCTTCGACGATTATTTTTGCCTGAAACCACCGCTGCTGCTTTGGTTGGCAGCGCTTTATCTATCGAGAGCCATTACGATCCCGGTCGCGATGGAAGTCGGTTCCTTCACAGGCATGAGCGATGACGCGACCGGATTGCTTCGGGGGCTGACCAGTATCAAGGAGATTTTCCCATCTATCCTGGCGGCCGTCGTTCTTTACACCTTGTGCCGGCGGGTGCCTAGCGCCTCGTCGCCGGTGCGTTGGATCTGGGCGCGCGGGCGCAGTTTTATCGCTGCCGCCGCCCTCCTGGATATCGCCCTGGCGGCGGGATCGCTGGATTGGCGCAGCGTAATGAACGGCCAGGCAGGTTGGCCATTAGTCTCCACAGGGCTGGACCTGTTTTGTTTAGCCTACGTACTTCTAGCGCGACGCGTTCGCGACGCATTTTCCGATTTCCCCTCGCCCCTCGAAGCCGAGAGTAAATGACGGGTGGACCCGCCTCAGGGTTGTCCGGATGAACTCGGGCAGGACACCTCCGGTCCCGCGTGCGCGGTACGCTGTCCGGATCACATCGGCGTCAATTAAGCGGCAGCGTGTTCCGACGGCGCTATATCGGCTGCCGGCACTTCTGCCTGCGGTACCGATTCGGCCAATCGTAGCGGCCGGCCCGATATCGGCACTACGCGCGCGGCGGCAGGTTTGGCGACTTTGGGTCGAACGGCTTTGATCGGACTTGCGGCAGCGCGCGGAGTAGGTTTGGCTGATCGCTTCGGCGCCGACGCCTCAACTTTAGCTTTTGCCGCGTTGGATTTTGCTAAGTGCCTAAGCCGACTCGACTTTTTCATCGAAGCCGGCTTTTCAGCGGCAATCGTCGCATCCTTATGTAAATGCGCAATGGCTTTGGCCGCCGCTCGCATTCGTTTGCGAAGCTGCTTGTGGTGCTTTCGGGCCGTCTTCAATTCGGACTTCAGTGCCCGCACCCGGGCTTTGGCCGACTTTGCGGTCTGGCGAGCCATCTTGAGCGCAGTTTCCGCTGCATCGATCTGCGCCCGCCGGTTTGCCTTTGATTTTGCTGGTTTTGTCTTCGCCATACTTAGGTTTCAACCCCGCCCATAAATTTCGAATGACAATCGTCGGTCAGAAGGCTCGCAATTGCAAGTTGGCCACGCGGGACGGGCCGCGCCGCGGCGCCTACTCAAGGAGCCCAGCATTTGCCGCGTAAGCGACGATGCCTTGGTGATAGCCATATCTGGCCGAAATGAAGATCGTCGCATCACCGTAGCGAAGCGACCCACCAGGGCCGATATGGAGAGTAGTGAAGGCCTGAGTCAGCCTGCGTTCTTGCGCCGGCCTGATCAGGCGTGGCCCGGAGTTTCAACTACACCGCAGGCTCATTGCCGCCATTAGCCAATCGAGCCAACGACGTGCCGCGGCCCTGCCAACGGCAGCCGCAGCTCACCAGGCGAAGATGGGAAATTGGAGTCGCTGTCCGCCCGTCCGCCGTGCGCCTGCTCGGCGATCCATGGATAGGTCTTCGCGATACCTTCACGGAGGCTGCGCAACGGCCGCCAGCCCAAACGCTCCTCGATCAGTCGATTGTCCGAATTGCGGCCGCGCACGCCGAGCGGCCCAGCTACGTGTTTAATAAACAAATTCCGCTCCGCAACCGCCATGATGAGCCGCGCCAATCCGTTAATGGATATCATTTCGTCTGAGCCGATATTGACGGGCCCTGGAAAATCGGAACGCATCAGACGGACCGTGCCCTCCAGGCATTCATCGACATAAAGGAACGAGCGGGTCTGCTGCCCGTCTCCCCAGATCTCGATGCTGCCGCCAGCCGGCGCCGCGGCCACCTTGCGACACAGCGCCGCCGGGGCTTTTTCCCGGCCATCGTTCCACGAACCTTCTGGCCCGAAAATATTATGGTAGCGCGCGATTCGCACCTGCATGCCTTTGTTTCGGGCAAAAGCCAGATATAAGCGCTCGCTGAATAATTTTTCCCAGCCGTATTCGCTGTCCGGATTGGCGGGATAAGCGCTGCTTTCCTCGCAGACCGGATTGTCCGGATCGAGCTGATTGTATTCCGGGTACATGCACGCCGATGAAGAATAAAAAATGCGGCGCGAGTTGCGACGGTGGGCAGCTTCCAGCACATTCAGGTTGATCAGCGCCGAGTTATGCATGATGTCGGCGTCGTTTTCGCCGGTAAATACAAACCCCGCGCCACCCATATCGGCAGCCAACTGATAGATCTCGTCGAATCGCCGGTCAATTGCGCTGCGGCAAACTGGCGGATCGCGCAGGTCGCCCAGGACGAATTCATCGGCCGCGGACGTTCCGTAGCGCGGATGTTTCAGATCCACGCCGCGCACCCAGAAACCCTCGCGTTTGAGGCGTTTGACCAGATGGCTGCCGATGAATCCACCGGCGCCTAACACCAAAGCGCTTTGCATCGCGACTCAGCTCCCGACCAGCTGCGCGGATATCTCCGCGTGCGCGGCGCGAACAGCGACCGCCGGCTGCATCGCCGCGACGTCGATGCGCGCCGCGCGGACAAGGTTCACAGACAGCACAGCGGGCATGCCGAGCGGCCGGGACCGATCGGCAGAAGCCGCCAGCACCGCGGCGATCGATTCCTTTACACCCTGCGCATCGCCTACATCGACCCGCCGGTATTGCAACAGCCCACGATTGGCCGCAGCCGCGCACAGCATATGAACGTCGGATCGCTCGCTGCCAATAAACAGAATCGGCCGTTGCGATTCAATGCAGGCGTAAACCTTGGATGGAAGCACGTAGCCGACAAATTGGTCGCGCAGGCATATGACGTGCAAATCCGCTGCCAGCAGCACCGCTGCCAGCTTCGCCAGCGGCACGGGCTCGGTCCTGGCATACGCCACGCCACCACGGCGCAGCGCCCGTTCGACCGTCGGCACTTGGCTGCCGGTTGCGTTAAGCCACAGTCCGACCGTTCCCGGATGCTGCCATTCATATTGTGCCAGCCCGCGAAGCAGCGTTTCAGAATCGTGCGCGGCGCCCCAGTTTCCGGAGTACAGCAGCACGTGCCGGCCCTGCAGAGCCGTCGGCACCGGCGCCGGCCGGTGCGCGGTCGAAAAACTCACGGGCGAGGGATCACGCACCAGTTCAATACGCCGCGCCGAGACGCCGTTGGCCAGAATGATGCGCCGCTGATCCTCGCCCAGCACTTCGATAGTCTGCACGCGACGGCGCCAAAACTTTGTCAAGCGGTGAAACAGCGACAGCCAAGGCGGCACCGGCTCATACATTGCCATCAGGCATTCGGGATGAAAATCTGTAATCCGATATCGCGTCCGGCGCCGCAACAGCCAGGCAAGCGGCATCACGAAATGCAGCAGAAACGGCGGCGAGCCGGTAAAGCGGATTTCATCAGCCCGGATGAATTCGGATTTCGAGCGCCACAGCAGCGCGCAATTGGCCGCCAGCGTCCATCGCGCCCGGCGCCAGGTCGAAGCCTTGTCGCAGTTAGCGCGTCGAATTCGCAGCACCGTCAACGAGCCTGCGCCGGCGGCTTCTACAACTTTGGTGGACAGCTCGGAGGAGAAGCCGACCAGCGTCACGCGATGACCGGCCCGGCTCTGCTCGCGCGCAAATTTCAGCGCGTATTGGCCTACGGCTCCAAAGTCCGGAGGGAGCCAGTCGCAGAGCATTAATATTCGCATCGAAGGGCCTGCCAGCTTGCTGTTATTGCTCCGCGCGGTGGAGACCGATCGGAGATGAGTTTCAGGTTTGCTTAATAATGTGACACCGTAATTACTGCTTAAGGGCACGCGACAGAACTGCAGCGGCGACATGTGACAGTTTGGTATCCTGCGTATGTATTTCAATTGCAATGCGCGGTACAGGCATCGGAATCCGGAAATTCCTCACGGCCGGAAACCGCCGGTTTTGTAGTCGACCGAAGCGAACTTACGACCCTGGCAGCGTGCGGTTTGACATTAATTAGAAGGTCTAGGCAATGGATAAACATGGATTGCGCGGCGTGATCGAGTCCGCCTACGAGCGCCGGCAAAACCTGAGTCCCGGCAACGTGGACGCCGCCACCGCCGCCGCAATCGAGTCATGTATCGAATTATTGGACACCGGCGAGGCACGGATCGCCGAGCAGTCGGCCGACGGCTGGGTGGTGCATCAATGGCTAAAAAAAGCCGTCTTGCTTTATTTTCGCACGCATGACAACGCCATTCTGGAGGCTGGGTACACCCGCTTTTTCGACAAGGTTCCTGCCAAGTTTGGCAAGACCAGTCATGCTGCCTTCTCCGCCAGCGGTGTCCGAGCAGTGCCGGGCGCGATTGCACGACGCGGTGCCTACATCGCCCCTGGCGTCGTGCTGATGCCAAGCTTTGTCAACATTGGCGCCTACGTCGGCGAAGGCACGATGGTTGATACCTGGGCGACGGTAGGCAGCTGTGCACAAATTGGCAAGAACGTGCACCTGTCTGGCGGCGTCGGCATCGGCGGCGTGCTCGAGCCGTTGCAGGCAGGCCCCACCATAATTGAAGACGATTGCTTCATCGGTGCGCGTTCCGAAATTGTCGAGGGCGTGGTCGTCGGCGCCGGCTCAGTCATTTCAATGGGTGTGTTTATCGGGCAGAGCACCCGAATATTGGATCGCGGCACCGGTGCCGTGCTACAGGGCTATATTCCGCCCGGTTCGGTGGTCGTCTCCGGCTCCATGCCGTCCGCCGACGGCTCGCACAGCCTGTACTGCGCGGTGATTGTCAAGAAGGTTGATGCCCAGACGCGAGCCAAGACCTCACTAAATGAGCTGCTACGCCCCGATTAGCCGCCACCTCGCCTTTCGCTGGAGCTCGAAGCAGCTGACTTGCCAGGACAGCCAAATAATGCGATTGCGGATAATCTCACCACTATGTTGGTCATTCGTTGGATCCGCGTTGAGATTTCGCTCGCAGCAATCCGCAACCGTGCCGTGCGACCGGGCCATTGTCGTGGGCAGCGGTAAAGTCGTGATTACACGGGTGGCAAAGGCCGCAGTTGCCCTGCTTTCGCCGCTTGCCTTGGTGATGCCGGCGGCTGGTGCCGGCGATGCGGGCCCG
>Ga0074044_10002859_pt1 | contig 14970 bp, 15 predicted proteins | sample BogForMeECP23OM1_FD_94443 | JGI IMG/M metagenome (GOLD analysis project Ga0074044, IMG submission 94443) | Bog forest soil microbial communities from Calvert Island, British Columbia, Canada - Bog Forest MetaG ECP23OM1 | ecosystem: Environmental > Terrestrial > Soil > Wetlands ... | reverse complement strand
TCAAGCATGTCCACGGCAACCCCGCGGACTCCAAGGAGGCTCTCCAGTGACCATGAAGTCCAGTACTCGTCAGGTCGATGGCGTCACCATTGTCGACCTCAGCGGCCGGATCACCCTCGGCGAAGGCAGCGTGGTTCTGCGCGATACGGTGCGCGACCTGCTTTCTAAAGGGCAGAAAAAAATTCTACTGAATCTGGCCGACGTGAACTATATCGACAGCTCAGGGATCGGCGAACTCGTCAGCGCCTACACGACTTGCAAGAACCAGAGCGGCGAACTCAAGCTGCTCAACCTCACCAAGAAAGTGCACGACCTGCTGCAGATCACGAAGCTCTATACCGTCTTCGATGTGAAGGAAGACGAAGCAGCCGGCATAAAGTCTTTCGGCAAGTAGCCAGTCGCTGCGCTTTTGGCCGCAAGAACTGTGGAGCGCTGGGGCCCGGCCCCGGCGCTCCACCCCATCACGCCCAGCCGCGCGTGATGGCGACCGCGGCGCCGCAGTTTCCCTTTCCGGGAATTCGTCGCGAAAATTTTGTCCCTCTCAGCGTCGGAACTCTCCGCCACGCCTACAATAAAACTGAGGACGCACTTCTCAGCGCCTCAGTCATTATGCGTTTTCTTACTCTGATTTTTCTTTCTGGAATCGTTATGGCGGCAACTGGGATTGGCTCCGCGCGCAATACTTCTTCGAGTAACTGCGTCGCCTTCGCCGAAGCGAGCCAGCATGTGGGCACGACCCAGTGCATCAGCGGAGCCGTGCAGCGCGTCGAAAGGGGCGGCAAAGGCGTCACTTACCTTAACTTCTGCAAAGACTCCAAGGCCTGTCCCTTCACCGTGGTCGTGTTCCCGGCCGACCTCAAGAAGATGGGTGACATTCGCCAACTCGAAGGCCGGCAAATTGAAATTAAGGGTACGATTCAGGACTATGACGGACGCGCCGAGATGGTCTTGCGCCGCTCGCAACAACTGGGCGAAAGCGCTTTCCGGTTGTTTCCCCCAGTGCCCACCGCCTACGACGTCGAGCGCGCGGGCCACAATCGTGCCGGAGGGTCTACGCATGCCAAGGCCGCCAAGAAGACGACTACCAAGCAGGGCGATCCGGTTTCGATCGAAGACCCGGGAGAACCGCAGTAGATTCGCGGGCGGTTTTGATTTTGGGTGGCGCAGCGGTGAACCGCTGCGATAACTGGCTTGCTTTCAGAGTCGGCTTTAGCCGCTGAGGTCGCCAATGGCTGCTCCCCACAGAGGCAATACTGGATCCGGCACCTACTTCATCACAGCCTCCACCTTTCAGAAGCAGCAGTTACTTCAATCCGAAAGAATGGCACGACTGTTTCTGGATGTTCTTCTCAACTACCGGTCTCAAGAAAAATACCTGCTGCATGAATTTGTGCTAATGCCCGATCATTTTCATCTTCTGATCACGCCACTCCTAACTTTGGAGCGGGCGTTGCAACTCATCAAAGGTGGTTTTTCTTTCCGGGCCAAAAAGGAACTTGGCTTTCAAGGGGAAATCTGGGAGAAGAGTTTCTATGATCGGCGAGTCAGAGACTGGCAGGAGTATTGCGCATTTCGTCAATACATTCAGCGCAATCCAGTACAGAGATGTCTGGTCTTGATCCCGGAAGACTATCCGTATAGTTCGGCAGTACCTGGATTGGTACTGGATGCAGTCCCGCAGCGGCTGAAGCCGTCGGAATTGAGCGCCTGAATCGCAGCGGTGAACCGCTGCGCCACCCAAAAGCCCGAAAGCCGTCGGAGCCTTTTAGCAACTGAGCAACCCATCCAAGAGATGTCCGGTCTCGATCCCAGCTTCGAAACGCTGCACCATCCAAAGGCTAGCAATCCGCAGCGTTCACACCAACCCCTTGCGCAACTCTTCCAGCGCATACTTCGTCCCCCGCCACACGATGCCGTCGTTCCAGAAAGTGTGAAGCATGGAGAGTAACAACGTATACATGAACAGGCTCGTGCTGACCGGATGCAGAAAGAAGTAAGACGCCGGAACGGCCGACCTGGCGGACATGCCGTAATAAATCAGAAACAGCGAAGCGAGGGCGACGGCGTAAGGAACTCGCGCCCATCCGTGTGCCAGCCAGACGCCAAGAAATGGCCCGAGATTCAAGAAACCCAGGCCCACGATGCAGACCACGGTTCGCGGCCACTGGAAAGAAAGCACGGCAAAGAAGTTCTTAGTGAGATTATCGACGATGCCGAAGGCGCCCTTGGCCCAGCGCAAGGAAATCAAGTCCTCTCCAAAAACATTGCGCTGGGCGAACCCCGCGTTCTTGATCACCTTGCCTAGTTTCATGTCGTCGAGCACTTCCATGCGCAAGGCTCGGTAGGTGCCGACCGCCTCATAGACGGAGCGCCGGACCAGGTTAAATGCGCCTACACCCATGTGGTCCTGAGCCTTGGGATCGGCAACTTTCCACGGGCGGTGTCCGAAAACGAAAAGCGCCTGGAAGAAGGCAATCATCATTTTCTCGCCCGGCCGCTTCATGATCATGCGCGGAAAAAGCACGACGTGATCGGCTCGCTCAGTTTCGGCGTAGGCAACCGCGCGCCGCACCGAATCGGGCTTGAACAGTACATCGGCATCGGTGAACAGTAACCAGTCTCCACTCGCCTGCTGGCTGGCCGTCCACATGGCGTGCGTTTTGCCTAACCAGCCGGCGGGCAGTTCGGCAATGTGGATCACCGTCAGCCGGCCGTGCGTCTGGAGACTCGCCGCAACCTCATCCATGATCTGGCCGGTGTGGTCCGCCGACCGGTCGTTGACCGCGATGATTTCGTAGTTGGAGTACTCAAGAGCCAGCAACCGGGTTAGCGTCTCGCGGATATGTTCTTCCTCGTTGCGCGCCGGAACAACAATGCTGACCCTGGGCTCGCCATCTGGGGTCGCTGGCCTGCGGTCCCATTCGGGGCGCGCGATGTCGGCGATACGCGGCATGCCGAATGCGGCTTCCACGATGCGCGAAAGCCAGGCCAGCGCGAGGATGCCGCCTGCAATCCAGTAAACGGTTTGCCAATGCATTGTGCTTAGGAAGATGCTCCTGAGGGACCTTGCGACGGCGCCAATTCTTCGCTGACCCGCAAGGGCGGCGCAAATCGCATGCCATAGAACAGTATGGCAGAAGACAGCGCGATCGCGAGGACCGGCCCCAGAAAGGCGAGCCGCAGCGAATACTTGTCCGACATGTAGCCCATGAGAGCAGCGGATGGCACATCCCCGAACAGGTGGAGAATAAAGACGTTTGCTGTCAAAGCGGCCGCGCGCACATGCGGTCCGACCGCATTGATCACAGCGGCGTTCAGCGGACCGGTGTTCAACAGCAGCAAGAACTCGGCCACGAAAATGCCCACCACCATGGGCCTGCCGTTCGCAAACAAGGCGATGCACATGGCCGGAATGCCCAAGCCGAGACTGACTGCGGACACGACGTAGTGGGCAGACTTGGTCCGCCGCAACAGCCGATCGGAGATCCAGCCGCCCGCCAGAGACGCAATCAGGCCGTTCACGAGAGTGCTCAACCCAAAAACCAGGCTCGCATCTTTCAGGCTGTAATCGTGGGCGCGGTGCAGAAATGTCGGCATCCAGACCTGGAGTCCCCCGAGCGCGAACGTCATCATCGCCATGCCGGCGGTTGCGGTGAAAAAAGCTGGATTGTGCAGCAAGCTTTTCAGCGTGTCCCGCTCGGGAGCCTTGCTTTCGGGCGGATCGAATTCGCCGAGTGCCGGCTCGGGAACGAACAGCAGCAGCAAGGCCAGCAGAACTCCGGGTGCGGCTCCCACGTAAAATGGAGCGCGCCACCCGTACTTTGGACCCATGACTCCGCCCAGCAGATACCCCAGCGCGGTTCCGACCGGGATGGCGAGATAAAACACCCCCATCACGCGCCCTCGCTTTTCGGGGGGGAACATGTCCGCGACAAAGGTTGGAGAAAGAATGACAAAACTGGCTTCGCCGATGCCCACCAGGGTATGACGAATGAGCAGCTCGTTAAAGTTCCTGGTGAAGGCGGTGAGCAGAGTGGCAACGCTCCAGACCAGGGCGCCGGCGACGATGACGCGCTTGCGCGAGAAACGCAGCGAAAGTGGCCCCATGAAAGGCGCCGCACACATGTAAAAGATGAAAAAGACGGTGGTGAGGAGGCCGAACGCCAGGTCGCTGTGCTGGAACTCCGCTTTGACCAGATCCTGTACCGCGAACAACACCGAGCGATCGATGTAATTGAGCAGGTTCAGCGCCGTCAGGAGCGCCAGCGCCGCGCGAGGATAGAGTTTGGCCGGGGACACAGGTCGAGAGAATATAGCATGGAGGGATTGCGGAGGTCAGAAGTCGGATTGCAGAAGTAAAAACTCAAAGAACATGACATCGGTTCTACTTCTGCAATCTGACCTCTTACCTCTGACCTTTCTTACGCGGCCACCGCGCGATGACGACGGTGGAAATCCCGCCGCGCGGACGGAATTCACCTTTCACCTCTGCCCACACCGGCTTGGCCCAGCGGACAACATCCTCCAACACTTGATTCACGATGTTCTCCTGGAAGATGCCGAGGTTGCGATAGGCCTGCAGATATTCCTTTAACGACTTCAACTCCAGGCACCGGCGATCGGGCACGTAGCGGATGACGATATTGCCGAAATCCGGCAAACCGGTCTTCGGGCAGACGGAAGTGAATTCGGGATCATCGACCACAATCTCGTATCCCGGAAACTGGTTCGGCCAGGTTTCAATTTCCGGGAAATCGTGATCGAGCCCAGCGCTGGCGTGCTCCGCGGTATAGCGAGGAGAGGTGGAACGGGGAGACTTTTGCATTTTATTATTGTACCCAGAGCGGACGCACCATGAGAGCCCGCCCTGAGCTTGTCAAAGGGGCGGCTCGCCAGGTGATTCCAGAAGAACTCCGCGCTGGGACGGACGCAGGTGGCCCGCGCGACGCATCTAACCCAGCAAGCCCGAAGCGTGCATTTGCCAGCTCTCCGCAGCGCGTGGATGATGTACATTGAAGGGTTGCGCTCTTCTCTTGATGCCATCGAATGGAAATAGTTCGGGACGCCAGCCGCGGCGTTGGTGGATAACGGCGCTTGCGATCCTCGGGGCGGTGATCGTACTGGTGGCTTTCGTCTCCCGCCGCGATGACGCCGTGCTGGTGCGAACCGCCGTCGTCGAGCAAGGCGCGATCCGCAGCCTGGTTTCCACCAACGGAAAAATTGAGCCCGTGAATAACTTCGAGGCCCACGCTCCGGTCTCGACGAGCGTGCGGCGCGTTTTTGTCAAGGAAGGCGACTCCGTCAAGAAGGGCCAATTGTTGCTCGTTCTGGATGACGCCGACGCGCGCGCCCAAGCGGCTCGTGCCCAGACACAAATAAGGGTCGCGCAGGCCGACCTGAGCGCCGCCGAACGAGGCGGGAACCAGGAAGAGGTGCTGAGTCTCGAAGCTCAACTGGTAAAGGCTCGGGCCGACCACGATTCCGCACAACGCAGTTTGGACGCGCTGAGAAAGCTGGAGCAGCAGGGCGCGGCCTCGGCGGGAGAAGTGCGCGAAGCGGAAAACGCCCTCACCCGCGCCGATGCCCAACTCACCTTTGTTCGGCAAAAGCAGACGAAACGTTATTCGAATGTGGAGTTAGCGCGCGTCGAAGCGCAGCGAACCGAAGCCCAGGCCGCCTACGACGCCGGGCAGAACGTCCTCGCAAAATCGAATGTCCGCGCTCCTTTTGATGGCATCGTGTACTCGCTGCCCGCAAAGCAAGGCGGCTTCGTCGCGGCCGGAGATCTTCTGCTGCAAGTGGCCGATCTGCGGAACGTGATGGTCCGCGCGTTCGTCGATGAACCCGACGTGGCCAGACTGGCTCCCGGAAATCCCATTGAAATCACGTGGGACGCCGTCCCCGGGCGCGTGTGGCGGGCCGTTGTGACTAGCATCCCATCTACGGTGAAGTTGCGCGGCTCGCGCAACGTCGGCGAAACCACCAGCATCGTAGATAACAAGGATTTGAAACTCTTGCCGAATATCAACGTCGGAGTAACGATCGTCGCCGCCGAGCACGATAGCGTGCTGGTGGTGCCGCGAGAGGCGGTGCGGATGGACGACTTCAGGCCTTACGTTTTGCTGGTGGCCGGCCACGAACTCAAGCGCCGGAATGTGGAAACTTCCCTTTCCAATCTCACGCAGGTCGAAATCACCAGCGGCCTCTCCGCCAAGGACGTCATTGCGCTCAGCGCGTGGAGTGGCAAACCGATCGGCGACCGGACGCAGGTCAAGTTTTAGATGATCACGCGCACTTCCAGAGTCTTCCTCATTGTACTCACGCTCGTTGCCTCGTTGACCGCCAGCGTGGCGGACTCCGCCAAGGACATGTTGGCCGCCGGCAGGATCGATGAAGCCATTGCCGCATTGAATGGCCGTCTCTCTTCGGCGCCGGCGGACGCGGAATCGTCCAACCTGCTTTGCCGCGCTTACTTCACGCTCGAAAGCTGGGATCGTGCGGAATCCTCCTGCAGAAAAGCCGTATCTCTCGATCCGGGCAACAGCCGTTTCCATTGGTGGTTGGGGAACGTGTACGGTAAGAAAGCGGAACGGGCAAATCTCCTGGCCGCGGCAGTCTTGGCTGGAAAGGTTCGCGAAGAATTTGAGCGCGCGGTGCAACTGAATCCGAAAGACGTGGAGGCCCGGCTCGACTTGGCCGAGTTCTATCTTTCGGCGCCCGGGATCGTCGGCGGCGGCGAGCACAGGGCCCGCGAGCAAGCGCGGTCCATTGCCACCATGAACCCCGCCCGTGAGCATTGGGTATACGCGCGCATCGCCGAACAAAAAAAAGACGCCGCCGACGCCGAACGGGAGTATCACCAGTACATCGACCTCAGCCAGGGCGACGCGGAAGCGTGGCTCAACCTTGCTCTTTTTCTCCGGCGCCAGAAGCGGTTCGAGGAAATGGAGCAGGCCATCGTCAAGCTCGGCCAGGCACCCAAGCCCGAGCCCGATGTTCTGTGGGAAGCGTCCGACATCCTGTATCGCGCTGGCCGTAACTATCCTTTTGCCACGGACCTGCTGAACCGGTATCTGGCCTCGGGTCCGGTAGAAAAGGCACCTGCGTTCAGGGCCCACTACCTTCTGGGCATGTTGCTGGAAAAACAAGGAGACAAAGCAGGCGCGGCGCGCGAGTATCGCGCTTCCCTGGCGTTGGTCCGGAACTTCGGCATGGCTCAGCAGGCACTTAACCGAGTCGTCCACTGAGGATGGGAGGATTCCGCGCGCCTCGTGGCTTCCCAAATGACTTCCAAAAGCCACTGCGCGGCGCGCGTCTGGCGCACTACAATTTGTGCGTCGCGGAGGAGCCGCGGCCTAACCCATGGCAGGTTCCGGAAAGAGTCGGGCGGCGATGTCCAGCCCCTAAGGGGCATCGGTTTTCGCAGAACGGAGGGCGTTGCTGACGCGACGCCCTGATACGAAGCCGGTTTCCCCGCAGCCTGATAAGGAACGAGATGAAGGTGACGAAATGAAATTCCGATTGCCGCGGTGGTTGCGCTTCGCAAATCTGCTCGCCTTGCTTGCGGCCGTGCTACTGATGACGATGGCAGCGCGCGGCCAAGCTGAACCGCTGCCTCTCGAACGCGCTATCCGGCTGGCGCTCGCGCACAGCACAAGTTCGGCGATCGCGAACGCCGATGTGCAGCGCGCCTTTGCCTCCTACCGCGAACTCCGCAACCACTACATCCCGCAGCTAGCCATCGGTTCAGGCCTGGGATGGTCCTTTGGATTCCCGCTCAGCATCGAAGGATCGGCGCCGTCACTGGCGACTGCCGTCGCGCAAAGTTCGGTCTTCAATCCGGCGCAGCGGCAATTCCTGGGTGCGGCAAGATCCGACTGGCGCGCTTCCGAGCTTCAGGAAAAAGACCAGCGCAATGCCGTCATCCAGGATGTCGCCTTGACCTACGCGGAACTGGCGAAATGGGAGGCGCGACTCGCACGCCTGCAACAAGACGAAGCTGAGGCGCTGAAAATGGAACAAGCAGTGGCCGAGCGCATGCACGAAGGCGTGGATAGCGCCGTAGACTTGAACAAAGCAAAACTAGTCGCCGCCCGCGTGCACCTTCACCAGGCCGAGGCGCGGGGCTCCGCCGACGTCCTCCGGAGGCACCTCTCGACGCTGACCGGTTTGCCGGTTTCCTCCCTCGCAATCGCGCCTGAAACAATTCCCGCCTTGCCGCCAGTCGCTGCGGAAGAAGATCTTTCGCAGAAGGCGGCTGCCTCCAGCCCCGCCATCAAGCTTGCCGACGAGCATTCTCTGGCGGAATCGATGCGGGCTTCGGGCGAGCATCGCTCGTTATTGCCGACCATCGATTTTTCCGCCCAGTATGCGCGACTTTCCTCCATCAATAACTACAACCTGTACTACAAACGCTTTCAGCCAGACAACGCCACGATCGGCATTGGCCTTCGGATCCCGTTGTTCAACGCCAGCCAGCGCGCCCGCGCCGACGCGGCCGAGGCCGAAGCCCTCAAAGCGAAGAAGCAAGCGGAGGCGACTCGCAATCAGGTTGCCGAGGAAACGCTGAAACTACAGCGCGCCGCCGAACAACTTGAGGCCGGCCGCGAGGTAGCGCAGTTGGAATATCAATTAGCACAGTCGGGCCTGGAAGCAGCGCAAACCCGGGTCGACGCAAAGACCGGCACCCTGCACGATTTGGCCGACGCGCGGGTGCAAGCAGCAGAGCGCTATCTGTTGTTTCAAGATGCCGATTTTGAGTATCAGCGCATCCGTGTGAACCTGCTGCGGGCAACCGGAGATTTGGAGAAGTGGGCGCTGCCGGTCGCCGCTTCCGCAAGCCCTGCTTCCAACTGACGCGCCAATCAACTCCACCAGCCGGTACCCGATTCTCGCGTCTCAATGCGCAAAAGCGACGTTCGGCGAGGTTCTTTTGCCGTCTGAGCCCGGCTAAGGCACACTTAGACAACGGTTTCCACGCTTTCGACACAGTTGGGGGACGAACCTTGGTGGTAGCGTCTAGCCGGGTTTGTGGGCGTACAAGAATGCTAAAATAGAGACTCACACTATGCCATTGAAAACACTGTTTTTGAATCCGCCTTCCTTTGAGAATTTCGATGGGGGCGCGGGCTCGCGCTGGCCCGCTACGCGCGAGATCGAATCGTACTGGTATCCAGTTTGGCTCGCCTATCCCACAGGAATGCTCGAAGGCGCGCGCTTGCTGGACGCCCCGCCTCACCACGTCACGGCGGAAGAGACAATCCGCACCTGCAAGGACTACGAACTGCTCGTACTGTTCACCAGTACTCCAGGGTTTGCCGGCGACGTCCGCATGGCTGAGGCCATCAAAGATAGCAATCCTCACATCAAAATAGCCTTCGTTGGACCCCACGTCAGCGTGCTGCCCGAGAAGTCGTTGACGGACGCGAAAGTGATTGACGTAGCCTGCCGCAAGGAATTCGACTACTCCATCGTCGAATACGCCCAAGGCAAGCCGATCGAAGACATTCTTGGCATTTCCTATCGCAAGAACGGCGGGGTCGTGCATAATCCCGACCGGCCGACCATTCAGGATCTGGACTCCCTGCCGCACGTGACCGACGTCTACCGGCGCGATCTGGATGTCCGCCGTTACAACGTACCTTTCCTGCTTAATCCTTTTGTGTCGCTGTACACGACCCGCGGATGCCCGGCGCAGTGCACCTTCTGCCTCTGGCCCCAGACGCTCAGCGGACACCCGTGGCGCAAGCGCTCCACCGACGACGTGGCGCGTGAAATGGCCAAGGCGAAAGATTACTGGCCGTACGTGAAGGAATTTTTCTTCGACGATGATACCTTCAACTTGCAGAAGGCCCGCACCATCGAATTGTGCGCCAAGTTGAAACCGCTGGGACTGACTTGGTCGTGCACCTCGAGAGTTACAACCGACTTCGAGACGCTCAAGGCCATGAAAGAGGCGGGATGCCGGCTCCTGATTGTGGGCTATGAATCGGGCGATCAGCAGATTTTGAAGAACATCAAGAAGGGCGCGACCGTCGAGCGCGCCCGCCAATTCACCAAGGATTGCCACAAGCTGGGACTTGTGGTCCACGGAGATTTCATCCTCGGCCTGCCTGGGGAAACGCGCGAAACCATCCAGAACACCATCAGCTTCGCCAAGGAACTCGACGTGGAGACGATTCAGGTATCGGTGGCGCATGCTTACCCAGGAACGGAACTGCACGAATTCGCTTTGAAAAATGGCTTTATGACCAGTGACACAAAGATGGTGGACGATGGTGGGCACCAGATGGTGCAGATCGAGTATCCGGGACTGCCCGCTGCCGAAATTCTTGAAGCCGTCCATCACTTCTACGATGCGTATTATTTCCGTCCCAAGGCCGCGTACCGCATTTTGAGGAAGGCCATGTTCGACAGCTCCGACCGCAGGCGATTGTACAAGGAAGCGCGGACCTTCCTGAAACTGCGCGCGCAGCGCCACAAGTGGGTCAAGGAAAACCGCAAGGAAGAAGCGCCGGCCCCCGAACCGGCCAAGGCCTAGGCCCGGAATTGGATCGTAAGTGACATTTCGAAAATACCTAGTCCTCGGGGGAATCACCGTATTCAGCACAGCGGGTGATTCCCTGCTGGCTCGCGGAATGAAAGAGCTCGGTGGCTTTTCTCTCCACAACCTTTCCGGTCTCCTCCTGGCCATCCTCAATCCTTGGGTTGCCCTGGGAATCGTCTTCCTGCTTACCTTCTTCGCCTGTTACATGTCTGCGCTTTCGTGGGCTGACCTTACGTACGTGCTGCCGGCCACGTCGCTCGCATACGTGCTCGTCGCTTTGATTGGTCACTTCCGTCTTCATGAAGAGATCTCGCCGACGCGCTGGCTGGGCATCGCGCTGATCGCCGCCGGTGTTGGCCTCGTGGCTGCAGGACCGTCGCTTACGCCCGGTCACCACCGCGAGAATTCCGCCGAGGCTGCGCCCGATACCGTTTCCCAGGAGGTGGAGTTGTGAAAGAAATCTACGCCTGGGCCGCGATCGGACTCATCATTCTGGCCTCGACTACCGGAGACGTGCTGCTGTCCTACTCCATGAAACGAGTGGGCGACGTCGGTGAACTCTGGAAACGGCGCGGGGTTCTGGCGGTGGTTGGGCGCGTGCTTCGAACACCCACGTTTGCTCTCGGCTTGATGGCGATGGGGGTCGCGTTCTACAGCCTGCTGTTCGGCCTCTCGTGGGGAAACCTCAGCCTGGTCGTACCCGCGTCGGCCTCGCTCACCTTTGTGGCCAACGCGCTAGCCGCACGCATCTTCCTGCACGAACGCGTGGGGCGCCGGCGTTGGATTGCAGCGTTGCTGGTAGCGGGTGGCGTGGTGCTGATGGCGATCTGAATTCCTTAGCCAAACAGCTTCATCAATCCACTCGGGGCCAAGTCCGGGACGAGAAAACTGACACGCTTGCCGCTGGCGAAACGTGCCACTGCTTCCGCCGCCAGATATCCGCTGCGGACCGCGCCCTCCATGGTGGCGGGCCAGCCGGTCGCGGTCCAATCGCCGGCCAGAAAGACTCGCGGCCATGCCGTCTCCGGCTTGGGCCGGTGCTGGTCAATTCCCGGACGCGGCGAATAGGTCGCGTTCACTTCCTTGATCACGGTCGACTTCAGCAGGTTCGCTTCGCGCGCGCCGGGGAAAAACTCCTGCGCTTCTTTCACCGCCAGGTCGACGATTTCCGCCTTCGATTTCTCGACCAGGCTCCGAGAGCAGCTTACAACCAGCTCGACGTAGCTTCCGCCGCCGCCCTCGCCAGTTTCGTTCTCGCGGGTTTCATGGTTACGAGCTTCATGGTTCCGAGCGTCAATGAGCCGCGATTTGTGAAACATCCACTGAATCGTGCGGTCGAGCAGGACGGCGTGATCGAGGTCTGTGACTTGGCGATCGAACCAGAGATGGATGCCGGTGATCGGTGATGTCGAGAACTGGCCGAGCGCCGCGACTAAAGGAGCAGCCGACGCGGTGTCGGGCAAGATCCGCTCCAACCCATCGAAAGGAACAGCCAGAACCAGATAGTCGAATTTCTGTTCCTGTCCGTTCGCCGTCACGTTTACGCCAAAGGCTACGGTCCGAAACGACTCCACGGCGGCGCGAAACTGAATCACTCCACCGCGGGAATGGATGTAGTCTCCGGCCGTGCCATACAGTTCGGTGAGCGGCACGGTTGGAATTCCCATGCGCCCGGCGGCCGCCGATTTAAGAAACGACTCGCGCACCACCTGGGCCGCAGCGGGGACGGAAACCTGATCGAGGTCTTCGTTCAAGGCGCTGACCAATATCGTCTTCCAGAAACGCTCGATGGCTTGCCCGGTTTGTCCGTGGCGTTTGAGCCAGCCAAGGAACGACTCACCTTGATCGGCCGGAGCAGCGGGAGCGAGCACAGCCATGGCGCGACTGATGGCCAGCTTGTCGCGAAAGCTCAAACACTCCGCCCGGAGGAATGCCAGCGCGGTATGCAGCGGCGCCGGCAGAGGCGACGGTGCGATGACGGATGCGCGTCCTCCGGGCTCGAGGAACGTCAGCTTCTCATACCAGCGAATCTTGTCCTGAACGCCCGCGCGGCGATAGAAATCGAGCAGGTTGGTGCAGCAGCCAAGCAATACATGCTGGCAATTATCGACAATTTCGCCAGTACCGGGATGCTGATAAGAGGACGCGCGCCCACCGAGATAGGGGCGGCGTTCAAACAGCGTGACGCGAAAACCGGCTTCTGCCAGAACGCATCCAGCGGCCAGGCCAGCCAACCCGCCTCCGGCGATAGCGACTGTGGAAGGATTTGTCGTATTCGGATGGATCGAATTAGGATCGATCGTATCAGGATGCATCGAGGGCGGCATCAGTGCAGACGCTTCAGGATTCCTTTTCCGAGGACAGTGAGCTTTTCGGGAACCGTTAATCGGACGCGCTCACCGAAAACGTCGTACTGGTTCGCAGCAATCTTTTCGAGCAAGCGGCGATAGATGGTGATCAATACCCAGAGTGCGGGCTGACTGTCTTCATTCACCAGTGGGATCAGCTCTTCTCCGGCGCGATAGCCGTCGCGAGCCCGGTCGGCTTCCATCGCCAGGAGCGGACGGATGCGGGCAACGTCAACTGACGGCGCGACCAGATCGGCGGCCGAGAGCCCGTGCTGCGCCAGATCCTCTTGCGGAAGATAAACCCGGCCCATGGCGACGTCTTCTTTGACGTCGCGAATGATATTGGTCAGCTGGAAAGCGAGGCCGCAGCGTTCGGCCAGCGGCTCGGCAGCGGGATCGCGATATCCGAAGATCTTGATGCACACTAATCCAACGACCGATGCCACGCCGTAGCAATACTGGCGCAACTCTTCAAACGTCTGGTAACGCGCGACCAGCGGCGCACCGGCGGAGAGATCCGGTTGCCTGTAATCGAGATCCGCAGCCGTACCGTAGGCAAGCTGGTCGAGCAGCCCAATCGGAATCTGGTAAGTGCGCTGCGCATCGGTCAGCCCCAGCAGCACCGGATCGTCGGTCGGCTGTGCCGCCAATGCGCGGTGGGCTTTGTCGAGCCAGTCCGCCAGCCGGTTATGACGATCCTCGGGGCTGAGCGTGATGTCGTCGGCAATGTCGTCGCAGCGCCGCATGAAAGCGTACACCGCGCTCAACGCATTCCGTTTTCGTCGCGGAAGCACCGCAAACCCATAGTAGAAATTCTTGGCGGCGGAGCGGGCGATACTCCGGCAGACGGAGTACGCCATATCGAGCTGGGAAGCGGTCGGAGCAAAATGCACGGGCGCATTTTCTGCAACGGTGCTCATCGCAGTTTCCCCAGCGCGGCACGAGCGACCAGGACCAGCTTGCGGGTCTTGGAAATTGCCGGACGCCTGCCTAGCACGGCGTAATGTTGGCGCTCGATTGCGTTCAGAATTTCCTGTCCGCCGCGGCTAAACAATTCGATGTCGGTGGCCAGTTCGCGGTTAACTTTCGAGATCAGCGGCAAGCCTTGCGCAAACCATTCCCGCGCGCGCTCGACTTCAAACTTGATCATCTCGCGGAACGCGGAAGTGTTTTCACCGTCGCGGATCATCCCTTCGCCAACGTCGAAGCGGCGCAGGTCTTCGAGGGGAAGATAAATTCGTCCCTTGGCAAAGTCCGTGCTCACATCCTGCCAGAAGTTCGCCAGTTGCAGCGCGGTGCAGGTGTAGTCGGAAAGTTGCTGGCGATCGGAATCGTGATATCCGCAGAGGTACAGCACCAGATGGCCGACTGGATTCGCCGAATACCGGCAGTAGCCGAGCAGAGCGCTGAACGTTTCGTAACGGCTGACACTTTGGTCCTGCCGGAAAGCGGTCAGCAAGTCCACGAATTCGTGTTTCGGGATCTCGAACTTGCGTACGGTCTCGGCGAGCGCGACAAATACGGGATGCCGGGGCTGCCGATTAGGACTGCCGTCATAGCAAGCGTTGAGCTCCGTCTCCCACTGATCGAGTAACTGCAGCGATGCAGCAGTGTCGCCCACTTCGTCGCCCAGATCATCCGAAATGCGGCAATAGGCATAGACGTTGAAGAAGTGCTGGCGTAGCCGCTCCGGAAGAAACCACGATGCGACCGAAAAATTCTCGTAATGCGAGCGCGCCAGGCGGCGGCAATATTCGCGCGCCTCGGCTGCCGAAGGCGCTTGATCGGGGATGGCGTACTCCGGCGGCAGCGCACTCCAGGCGGAGGCGAGCGGCGCAGTCGGGGGATGGCTGGCGGCAGTTGTCATCAAAACTTCTTAATCCCACAGGACACAACGTGTTCGTGGAGAGCCGGGCGTCCTCGCCCGGCAGACGGGCTAGACGCCCGTCGCTCCATCGTACGACTCATCACGCGATCACAACGCTAGTGACCCGGGATAATCGCGGTCTTGATATCCCCGTTGCGGTTCAGCATGTGGCGCAGCACATCTTGCAAACGCGACAGCGGCGCTTCGCC
>Ga0074044_10002858_pt1 | contig 14972 bp, 15 predicted proteins | sample BogForMeECP23OM1_FD_94443 | JGI IMG/M metagenome (GOLD analysis project Ga0074044, IMG submission 94443) | Bog forest soil microbial communities from Calvert Island, British Columbia, Canada - Bog Forest MetaG ECP23OM1 | ecosystem: Environmental > Terrestrial > Soil > Wetlands ... | reverse complement strand
GAATTGTAATTCGCCATAGCGGGTGCTAACATCCGATTAGCAGTGTGATAGTCGGAGGTTCTTTTATGGCTGAGGGAGATGGCAATAGTTTTCTTTGGTTTCTTGCAGGCTTAGGTATCGGGGCGGTCGCTGGCGTGCTTTATGCTCCGCGTTCGGGCGATGAAACCCGTGAGGCGATCCGCTCCAAAGCGGAAGACGGTCGCGAGTTCGTGCGTGACCGCGCCCGGCAGGCGCGTGACCAGGCTGCAACTTGGGCCGATCGCGGCCGCGACGTACTCAATCAGCAAAAGGAGCAATTCCGGTCCGCTTATGAAGCCGGAAAACAGGCGTATAAGGAAGCAACCACTACCGAAGCTGGGAGCCCGCAGAATCCGTGATTCTCAATACTCCGCCCTGCCCCCGCGTTGGGAGCCTTGAAGCGGAGGAACGCTTATGGACTATCTACCTATTTTCATCGGCTGCACTGCAGCCGCCGTCGTGATACAGGCCGGAATCCTGGTGGCCTTATACTTGGCCGTCCGTCAAACCACTGCGCGCATGGAAACGCTGGCCACTGACGTCAAGACCAAAATTCTGCCCACGGCCGAAATCGTCCATTCCATGCTGACGGAGTTTCGCCCGCACCTCGAGACTTTGGTTACCAACGTGAGCGAGTCGAGCGCCATGGTTCGCACCCAGATTGAGCGCCTCGATGCCACCGTCAGCGACGCCATCGACCGCACCCGACTGCAGGTGATCCGCGCCGACGAACTTCTCAATCGCACTCTGGACCGGGTGGAAAGCACCACGGATTTGGTGCATAAGACAGTGGTTTCTCCGGTGCGACAGCTCGCCGGACTGGTTCAGGGGGTCACTTCCGGTCTGGAATTCCTGATTGGATCAAAACGCCGCCGGCACAACGGCGTTGGCGTCCCCCAGGACGAAATGTTTATCTAGGTTCTCGCTTGTTACGGCAAAAATGAAAGGCAGCGCGGCGCGCTGCCTTTTTGCTCGGGTCGTGCGGCCCGTCTTCATCTGACTCTACTGCCTTTCAAACGATCCAGCCACCGCCGACCACAACTTCTCCGTCATAGAACACCGCGGCTTGGCCCGGTGTGATGGCGCGCTGAGGTTCGTCGAATGTCACCAGGACTTCGTCGTGGCCTGACGTCTCTAAAATCGCAGGCGCGCCCTCGTGACGATGCCGGATCTTCACCCGGACCCGCATCGGCTCGCGCAGGTCCTCTACCGCAATTAAATTCACGCGGTGCGCGCGCAAGGTTCGCGAGTACAGATCCTCTTGCTTGCCGACCACCACCTGGCGCTGGTCGCCCTTGATCTGGATGACGTACAGCGGCGAGCCCGTCGCGACGCCCAGGCCCTTGCGCTGGCCTACGGTAAACTTGTGGATGCCATCGTGCTCGCCGATCACCTGTCCGTCGGTGGTGACGAGTTCACCCGCAGTGTCGGGCAGAGACTCGCCCTGCTCCGCCAAATAGGCATCGAGGAACTTCTTGTAGTCGCCTCCGGGAACGAAACAGATCTCCTGCGAATCCGGCTTCGCGGCGAGGGCGAGCCCGTGGTGGCGCGCCAGATCGCGGACTTGCGGCTTGGTCATTTCGCCGAGAGGAAACAGGGTGCGGCTCAGCTGATCCTGGGTCAGGCCGAACAGGAAATAGGTCTGATCTTTGGCTAAATCCGCCGGACGCTTGAGCAGCCAGCGTCCGCTCTTATCATCGAACTCAACCCGAGCGTAATGGCCCGTCGCTAGTGCGTCCGCGCCAATCTGCTGAGCTACGATCAACAACTGATCGAACTTGAGATGGTTGTTGCACAGGCTGCAAGGGATCGGTGTGCGTCCCGATAGATACTCCTCGACGAAGGGCTGCACCACGTCGCGCTCGAAGCGGTCTTCGTGATTGACCACGTAATACGGGATGCCCAGAGTTTCAGCGACTCGGCGTGCGTCGTAGACATCATCCAGCGAGCAGCAGCGTCCCTGCACAGCTTCCGGCATGCCTTCGTGTCCCGCCAGGCGGCGCTGGTTCCAGAGCTGCATGGTCAGGCCGATGACGTCGTGCCCCTCCGCGCGCAGCATGGCCGCGACGGTCGAGGAATCGACTCCGCCCGACATGGCTACGGCGATGGTCTTGTTTTGCGCCATTGGACTTCGCGTCTAGCTGTCAGCTTTCAGCTCTCAGCTGTCAGCAAAGGAAAACTCTTTGTCTCGAGGGTTTCGCCGAGAGCTGATAGCTAAGAGCTGACCGCTGCTTTATTGTAAACCGGCGAGAGCTCGCGCAGGCGGGCTACGGATTGCGGCACGAGCTCAAGAGCGAATTGAATTTCTTCGGGTGTGTTCTGCTTGCCCAGGCTGAAGCGGAGACTGGCGCGGGCGGTTTCTGGTGGCAGGCCCATGGCTGTGAGCACGTGGGAGGCCTCGATCGCGCCTGAGGAACACGCTGCTCCTGTTGAGACTGCCAGTCCCTTCAGATCGAGTGCGATTACCAGCGATTCTCCTTCGATGTAGTCGAAATGAATGTTCGTGGTGTTGGGGACGCGCGGAGCGCCTTCGCCGTTTACGCCTGTGGCTTCTACCTCGGAGAGAATTCTCTCTTCGATTTGATCGCGCATTGCTGACATCTGTGCGAGATCGCCTCGGTTCAATGCTTCTCTGGCCAGTTCCGCTGCCTTGCCGAGACCGATGATTCCGGGAACATTCTCCGTGCCCGCGCGGCGCGATCGTTCGTGGCTTCCGCCATGAAACATCGGCTGCAGGATAGTTCCCTTGCGCACATAAAGCGCGCCGACTCCTTGCGGAGCGTGCAGCTTGTGCCCGGAGATGGAGAGCAGGTCGCAGCCGAGACGGTTTACGTCGATGGGTACCTTCCCTGCCGCTTGTACGGCGTCGGTGTGGAAATAAACATCTGCTTCAGCAGCTATCTTCCCGATCTGCTCGAGCGGTTGCAGGACGCCGGTTTCATTGTTCGCCATCATTATGGTGATTAGCTTGGTGTGCGGGCGTAGGGCACGGCGGACGTCGTCCGGATCGATTAGTCCACGGCCATCTACAGGAACGTAGGTGACTTCGCATCCCATCGCTTCGAGGTGCTTGCATGAGTTCAGCACGGCGTGATGTTCGATGGTCGAACTGATTACGTGGTCGCCGGGATGGGTCAAACCCGAAATCGCGAGATTGTCACCTTCGGTACCTCCGCTGGTGAAGACGACTTCGGAGGCGCGGCAGCCTAGAAGGGCCGCCACCGATTCGCGGGCGCGCTCCACGGCGGCGCGCGTCTCCTGCCCATGATGATGGATGGAAGACGCGTTGCCAAAGCGCTCCGCGAAGTAGGGCCGCACGGCCTCAAAAACCTCGGGTAGGAGCGGGGTGGTGGCGTTGTTGTCGAGATAGACTCGGCGGATGGAACTCACGCCTTTATTCTACGCCACCCACAAGGTGGGTTAGTGCTTGCCGACCGAGTACTCCAAACCGGCGTAAATCGTCCGGCCCTGTTGCACGGGAATAGTGTCGATGTTGGAAAAGCCGAAGCCCGGCAACCAAACCGTTTGACCCAAGAGATCGTTGGCGTGGGCCACGATGGCCACGCTGTGCCTCTCTCCCAGGTGCAAATATTTGGAAATGTCCTGACGCAGTTCGGCGTTAAGACTATCGCGCCAGCCAGTGAGGGGATTGACGGTGAAGGGATAGGGCTTGGGATTCCCGTCGGAAACGTCAAAGACTCCAAAGACCAGCCCGCGACTGCTCTCGTAACTCAAACCAGTCTTAAACCCAAAATTAGGAATGGGCGTGACATTGTTGATTCCGTTCTGGCCGTGGTTAGTCTGATAGAGCATCGAGCCTTGCGCGAAGAAGCCGCGGCGAAAATAGTATTTGCCTTCGACTTCAAACCCGTCGAAAGTAACTCCGTCAAGGTTTTCGTAATGAATGGGGGCGCGGCCCACGGTAACGATGCTGTTGCTTTGATGACTGTGGAAGTAGTCGGTCCCGAGTTGGAAGTGCGCGAACTGCAGGTCCAGCCCCAGGTCGAAAGTTCCCACTTTTTCCGGCAGCAGGTTGGGGTTGCCCTTGATGTCAGGCAAGTTGAGCGAGCTTTCGTCAATGCTGGGCGGCCGAAATGCTTGGCCATACAGCGCCTTGATGCTGGCCCACCGCGCTGGGCTCCAGATCGCGCCCGTACGGGGAACGGTTGAGAAAGGAATGTCGGCAAATTTGTTGGATTGGAAACCGCCGATGAGTTTTAGGCTGGGCAGTAGCTGGTGGTCGATTTGGGCGTAGAAGCCCCCCGAGGGGCGGGTGCCGCCGGCAACAAGGAAGCTGTGGTCGGTGCTGGCCACCTCCGTGCCCGCAATGCGGTTGAACAGGGTGCCAACCGTCAGTCGGTCCTTGGGGGTGAGCGTAATCAGGTTCGTCCATTCGGCGACAAATTCATGCGAATCTCGGTCGGTGTAGGGATAGTCGAAGGTCACAAAAGTCGTGCGCGTAAACGTCCCGTTGAACTCCATGTCCCAGTTGTCTCGGGCTTTGTGTTCGTATCCCAGATCGGCAAAGTCTCGCGTGGTGCGCGTTTCCCCTACAGCGCCTTGCACGAAGGCAGTGGTTTGCCATTCGGTGAAGGCGGACATGAAACTAAGCCCTTTATAGTTCATGCCCAGATAGTCGCCCGTGCCCCGGTCGACCACGCTTACATCGTGGAAGGGTGGCTCGGGCGGAGCGTCTGGGTTGTGTTGAAGCGGAGGCGGGACAAGATAGGTGATCGGCCAGTCGGGCGCTTCATGAATCTGGGAAGCTCCGACCATGCTGAAATCGCCTCGCTTCAAGAGAAAGTGTCCCGTCGAAGCCAGTGCGCCATCGGCTCCGATTAGACTATTGACGCTCGCCTGGTTCGCGTCCGCCTTGCGGGTAATCAGGTTCACCACGGCGGAAAAGGCGTTCGAGCCATAAAGGACCGAGCCGGGTCCGCGAATGATTTCAATGCGCTCCAGAATCTCGACCGGAAAGGATTCCAGCAAATCGGAAATAATTCCGCCTTCCATTACTTCTCTGGTGGGACGTCCGTTGATGAGAAACAGGATATGAGCGCCAGAAGTTTTGGTCTGGTCGCCGTCCGCGGCAATCAGGCTGCGGTCGGTAAAGTACTGGCTCGATTGCGTCAAACCGGGAACGCGCGCCAATATCTCCCCGAGTGTAATGCCTCCGAAGCGGCGCAATTCGTCGCTCGTGACTACCGACATGATGCCGGGAGCTTCAGAAAGTTTGTCGCTGAACAGCGACGCGGTTGTGACCTTGATGTCCATCAACTGCGCCAGATCCATGGAGGCCAGATCGCTGGTGCTGGTCCCCGCATTCTGCTGAGACGCCGTTTGTTGCGCGGCTCCATAAAGCGGAACAATAAATAGCAAGCAGGCGCTTGTCGCTCTGCACAACTTCCTCATGCCGATGGTCACGATCTGTCCCCTTTCAGCGGTCTGGTGGGAAGGACTTGGCTTCCTGCCCTTCGAATGAAACATATCGGCAACAGTCCCCCCGACCTTGAGCCCCAAAATATCGATGTATCAAGAGGCTGGAAAGTCAGGAATGGCGAAGAAAACAGGTCGGCCACCGTATGGCAATCATTTGAACTTTAGGACCAACGTTGGGGCGTTATCTTACGTGGGTATCTCGAAGGCAGTTTTTCATAGGTCTAGCTGAAAACGTGAACAGAGGTACGCAATGGCGGGGTAATGCCTGCCCTGCATCGTAACCACGCGGGCGAGGGCGCCCGCGGCACACTTCATTTCAACTGGCGCGGCGGGATTCTGCTTCCTTTTGCGAGACGTAGCGTAGCAGGATGTCGCGCAGGGAGACCAGGCCCTTTAGCTGCTTGCCATCTGTGATCGGAAGATGGCGGAAGCCGAACTCGCGCATCAGGAAGAGACAGTTCTCGATGGTTTCGTCCACGCTGATCGCCTTTGGGTTGGCGGTCATCACTTCAGAAATTTTGGTGGTTCCGGGCATGCGGCCGAGGGCGACTACGCGGTTCATCACGTCGCGCTCGGAGAAGATGCCGACGATGTCTCCGTTGCGCAGCACCGGCAGAGCGCCGATGCTGTGTTCCATCATGAAGCGGGCGGCTTCGAGCACGGTGCTGTCGGCGTCGATGGAGTATACCCGGCGGTCTTTCACGATATCGTAAACCTGTCCCATACCTGACTCCTTGGGAGCGGCTTCTGGCAGGGGCGGTAAGGCCCGCCAGCCGCGAGAGTCAACACTTTATCACGGAGTGGGGTGGAGAGGAAAAGGGCTTCGGGTTTTGAAATACCGCTCCGGATCGCTCGGCCCGTTTGCTTTCTACCACAGAGACACAGAGTCACAGAGAACTTCTTTCTTGGGTTCTCTGCGGCGGCTTTGCACGAGCGAGGACGCTCGCGCCTACACTGGCACGCATTGGCCGTGCGAAGTTTGCTGGCATCTGCTATCTTCTTGGCTTCATATCGATCACAACAATTTTGTTTTATTGAGGAGTGTGGATGCCCGAATCGGTGCGGCCTGAGCCTTCCCCGCTGTATCGCTGGATGGTTCTGATCTTTCTTAGTTTGGCGATGTTTGGAAATTATTATGTTTATGACGCGTTGAGCCCGCTGGCCGACGTGCTTAAGCAGCAGCTTGGCTTTTCGGATTCGAATATCGGGCTGTTGCAGGCCATCTATAGTTTCCCGAACATCTTCACCGTGGTCATCGGCGGGGTGCTGATTGACCGGATGGGTTTGCGAAAGTCGCTGATGATTTTCGGCGTGCTATGCGTGATTGGGCCCGCCATCACGGTCGCGTCGAGTCACCTTTGGCTGATGGCGACCGGGCGGCTCATTTTTGGCATGGGGGCGGAATCGCTGATTGTCGCGGTCACGGCGGCTCTGGCGAGATGGTTCAAAGGCAAAGAGCTGAGCTTTGCTTTTGGCATCAACTTGACCATCTGCCGGCTTGGTTCGTTTGCGGCGCTGAACTCACCTACTTGGGCTCGATGGGCTTTTGGGAACTGGCGCTGGCCTTTCCTGATCGCGCTCGGCGTTTCAACCCTGTGCGTGATCGGCGCGGTTATTTACTGGGTTATGGAGGTACACGCGGAGAAGGTTTATCGCCTCGGCGAAGTTTCGACGGACAAAGTGGTTTTCGCGGATTTGTTCAAGTTTGGGGTGAGCTATTGGTATATCGTTGCGCTTTGCGTTACTTTCTACTCGGCCATCTTCCCCTTCCAAACTTTTGCGGTGAAATTCTTTATCGAGGCGCATGGAACTTCGCGTGAGTTTGGGGGTTTCCTCTCCAGCACGCTGACCCTGTTTGCCATGATCGCCACGCCACTGTTTGGGCTTATGGTGGATCGAGTGGGCAGGCGGGCCATATTGATGATGCTCGGTTCGCTGATGCTGATACCTGTTTATCTGATGATGGGCTATACGCACATCAACCTGTACGTACCGATGGCGATGATGGGAGTGGCGTTTTCGCTGATTCCGGCGGTGATGTGGCCTTCGGTTGCTTATATCGTCGACCAATCGAAGCTGGGTACGGCGTATGGGTTGATGACCATGATTCAGAATATTGGACTGTTCGGCTTTAACCTGCTTATCGGCAAGGCTAATGATATTGGCAATGCCAGCGCGGCGAATCCCGGCGGGTACCATCTGGGAATGTGGATTTTCTCGGTGCTGGGTTTCCTGGGAGTGTTCTTCGCCTTCCTGCTGCACGAGAGGGAGACTGGGCCGCATGGTCATGGGTTGGAGACCATCACGACGGCGTCGGCGTCGGCTTAGAGCGGTTTTCGTGATGGTGCAGAGTGCGCACTCCCAGCGGCTAAAGCCGAAACCGTTGCCCTTCGTATCGGCGCGGCTATAAAGCCGTGCCCTGATACGAGTCCTGCCGAGCTTTGCTCGGCCGCACGGACGAGGGCGTCCGGGCCTACGTGTGCGGCGACTGGAGAACATTTGCGGCACGAGTAATTGGAATAGTTTTTCGGCGGCCTGTTTTAACCGCGGGTCTTTGGGTCTTTCCCGCTAGTCCTGAATCTATAGAGACGGGCGAAGGATCCTGGTGCCACAAATGACAACGACAGGGTCGTGTGAACAGCGTCCTACCGGAAATGGAAGTCAGGCAAGCCTTTGGGCTGCAACTTGTTGCGCTTGCGGAATTCTTGCGGGGCTCGAAGGGGCTCACTAAAGTACCTGCAAGCGGTACAACGAAAAGACACTTACGCCGCATCTGAATGAGTGCGGCCGGAAAATACGATTTGACGGACGCGAAAAAAAAGCAGGGCGACAGACTTTCCGAAGCAGAGGCAATCGAACGGGCAAAGCAGGGAGATGCAGCAGCCTTTGAGGCTCTGTATAACCTGCATAAGCGCCGAGTGTATTCGCTTTGCCTTCGCATGACGGCCAACACGGCGGCAGCCGAGGATTTGACCCAGGAAGCGTTCCTGCAGTTGTTCCGCAAGATCGGAACTTTTCGCGGGGAGTCAGCTTTTTCTACGTGGCTGCACCGGATGGCGGTGAACGTCGTCCTGATGCAGTTGCGCAAGAAGGGTCTGCCGGTGGTTCCGCTCGAGGAGAACATCGAGACGGAAGAGGAATCGCCCAGGAAGGAACCGGGCGCGGACGACCCGAGGCTGGCTGGATCCATCGACCGCATGCAACTGCAACGGTCGATTGAGTCCCTGCCGCCGGGATACCGGATGATTTTCTTGCTGCATGATGTTGAGGGTTACGAGCACAATGAGATTGCCGAGATGGTGGGATGTTCGATCGGCAACAGCAAATCACAATTGCACAAGGCGCGGATGAAGTTACGAGAGATCCTCAAAACGAGCAGAGCTGAAAAAGCCACCAAGCCGTGAGGACTACTAGAGAGACGTTGGGGAGGTAGTATGACCTGTGAAGAGTTTGAACGGGTCCTGCCAGAGCTTGGGAGCGGGCACAGTATTGAGCAGGAAGAGCATTTGAAGTCCTGCCGCGCATGTTCGGATCTGGTCGCGGATCTGAACGCCATTTCACGACAAGGCAGGCTGCTGCAGGGGTCCGAGGAGCCTAGCCCATGGGTATGGAACTCGATTGAAACTTCGTTACGGCAAGAGGGGCTGATCCATCAGCCGCTGCAGGAACACTCTCTTCTTCATCCCCCGCGGCTTAGCTGGAGGTTGCGCTGGCTGGTGCCGGCGGCTGCCGCATTGTTGATTGTCTTTGGAGTGCTTCTGCACGAACGTGGAACGGGGCCGGCGCCGACGGCCGAACAACAATCTCCGCCGGCGAGCGTGCAAACTGCTGAGGTCATGGCCAGCGACGATATGCAATTGCTGAATACCGTGGGCGCACGGATGCCATCCATGCGAGACGCTTATGAGGCCAATCTGCGAACGGTGAACGCTTACATCCGGGACGCAGAGCAATCAGCGCACAGCGATCCGAACGACGAGGTTGCACAGCAGTATTTAAGGAATGCGTACGAGCAGAAGGCCATGGTCTACGAGATGGCCTTGGACCGCTCTCTGCCATAGTAGAATAGCCGGGTGTCGGGGCCAGCGGGGTGCTTTCCACTGGCATTGGGGAGATGTCGATTATGCAGCAGAAGCAGCGCATCGCAACATGGTCCGTCGTGATGATTCTTGTTGTGGCTGCTTTGGCCGCAGCTCAGACCACGCGGAAGGAGATGCATTTCAAAGTCGGCCGCCGGGCCAGTGTTTCCATCGTTAACCAGTACGGGCCAATCTCAGTCAAACCCGGGCCGGGTAAGCGGGTGGCGGTCACCGCGATTATGTACTCCAGCAAAGTCGAAATTGACCAAACCAAGCGGGGGAACCGGGTGTCGGTTCTTTCCCATCTTCTGGAAGGGGCAGACGCGGATTCGGGACGCGTCGATTACGAAGTTCTGGTGCCCGCGGACGCGAGTGTAACTTTGCATTCGACGACCGGGCCCTTGCATGTCGAAAAGCTCCACGGCGACGTGATCCTGGAGGGTAGCACCGCCGTGGTGGACGTGCGCGATGTGAATGCCGGGCATGTTCACATCAAGACACTGAACGGCCCAGTGACCCTGACCAACGTCAGCGACGGATACGTGGAAATCACCTCGGTGAGTGGCGACGTAGCGCTGAACGCGGTGAATGGCGCGCAGGTCCACGTAAATTCGAGCAGCGGAAAAATCCGCTATGACGGAGACTTCGGGCAAGCCGGCCAATACTCGTTGACCAGCCACAGCGGAGATATTGAGGCGATTGCCCCGTCCTACGCCTCGATCGAAGTAGTTGCGCGCTCGGTGCAGGGAAAAGTGGAGAACGATTTCCCTCTGCAACCCGAGCACACTTCCTTTGTTGCCCGGGCCGGGAGTGCCTTCGCAGGTACCGTGGGTCAGGCGGCATCTTCGGTTAAGTTGCTTTCCTTCAGTGGTAAAATTCACCTCAAGAAACGTGAACAATAAACGCTGAATCATCGGACTGGGCGGGTGCAGAACCGTTTCAGGAAATCGAGGATGGGAGCCGGTTCGCGCCCGGCGGTCAATCCCCCTTCGCGAGGCCATGCACGCGAAGTACGGACGGTGTTTCTCGTGGGTTTCATGGGCGCTGGCAAAACCACGGTAGGCCGGGCTTTGAGCCGGCGGTTGGCTTTGCCGTTCGAAGATTTGGACGATCGCATTCAGCGGCGGGAAGGAAAGAGCATCGAGCAGATTTTTCGCGAGTCCGGAGAGGCCGAATTTCGCAAAGCCGAAGCGGCGGCATTGCGCGAGTTACTGGGAGAGTTGGTTTCGTCGGTGCGCGTGGTGGCGCTGGGCGGAGGCGCTTTCGTCCAACCGGGTAATGCCACGCTGATTGAAAAAGCGCAAGCGCATTCGATCTTCCTCGATGCGCCGGTGGAAGAATTGCTGCGGCGATGCGCGGGAGAAGCGGCGGTTCGTCCGTTGCGGCAAAGTGCCGAGCAATTTCGCGAACTGTACGAGAAGCGGCGGCGCTTCTATATGAAAGCGGCTCTGCGCATTGATACCAACGGCAAAGATGTGGACACAGTCGCGGCGGAGGTGGCATGCAGTCTCGGGTTGGAGTGACGTGGGCATCCAAGGACGCTGACTTATCGGTGAGAGCCATACTGGCGCTAGCGGGGCTATGCCTGCTGGCGATGTCGGCCGCCTTAGCCGTTTCGGGCAAAGACGATAAAGCTCCTGCGGCTCAGATGGTGGACTCCGGATCATTTGGCGTGTTCATGAATGGACGGCGGGTGGCCACTGAAACCTTCTCCATCCATCAAAGCAGCAGCGGCAGCTCCATTGTTTCCGAGTTCAAGAGCGAGGCGGGAATCGATAAAGCCGACCAAACCTCCGATTGGCAAATGGCCGCTAACAGCGATTTGAAAAAGTATGAGTGGAAAGAACTCAGTCCGGGACAATCGCAGGCGGCGGTGGTGCCCAGCCAGGATTTTCTGACCGAGCGTTACCGGAACAGTCCGCAGGATAAGGAACTGGAGAAACCATTCCTGCTGCCGGCGTCCAGTAGCATGCTGGATGATTATTTCTTCGTGCAAAGAGAAGTTCTGGCGTGGAAATTCCTGGCCACCAGTTGCAAGCAGGACAAGGGCGCGCTGCAGTGCCCGCTGAAGCAACCGGTACCATTCGGGGCGCTGAATCCGCACGCCCGCGCGTCGATGTCAGTGACCTTAGAATTTGCCGGAAGGGAAAAAGTGGCGATCCGAGGCGCGGAGGTGGAACTTAACCGCTTGGACTTGAAGAGCGAGTCGGGCAACTGGACGCTTTGGCTGGACGACCAGTTTAAGCTGCAACGAATTCTGATCCTGGGCGATAACACGGAAGTGGTGCGAGACTAGGCGGCATTGGCCCTGATTGATTCACGCACGGTGCGCGTGTTGGTGACAACGCTGTTTTTTGCGTTGGGGCTCGGTTTTTTGTACATCGCCCGCCGTACTCTGATTGCTTTCCTGTTCGCAATTTTCTTCGCTTATCTCGTGGACCCAGCCGTATCAAGCTTACAGAAGTGGACCCGCGGACGGGGATTTGCAATCGCGATCATTTATCTCCTGTTTGTCATTCTGCTGAGTACCCTTTTCTTTTTCGTGGGACCACGCACCGCGCGCGAGGCGCGAAGGTTGGGTGAGACGTGGCCGTCTATCATAGAACGCGTAAACACCGGGGACCTGGCCCACCAGATAGGACAAGAGCGGGGCTGGAGTGGTGAAACCACCCAACTGCTGCAGAGGATTATGTCCGACCCGCGTCTGGTCAGCGTAGCCCAAGAAGTTGGACTACGCGTCGCGGATGTTGCAAAACAAGCGTGGCTTCTGGTCGTGGTCCCGATCCTGGCGATTTTTTTCCTAAAGGATGGGCGAGGCTTCAGCGAAGTCGGAATATCTCTGGTGCAGAGCAGACCACAACGCGAGTTTCTGCAAGACGTGCTCGCCGATCTGAACGAGATGCTGGCACATTTCATCCGCGCTCAACTGGAACTCGCCGCCTTATCCCTGGTGGTTTACATCTCTTTCATGGCAGCCACGCGGGTGCCCTACGCGCTGGTGCTGGGGACAGCCGGCGGCATGATGGAATTCATTCCGGTGGTCGGTCCCCTGGTCGCCGGAGTTGTAATTCTAGCGGTCGCGCTGCTGCTGAGTTATCCGCACTGGCTGGTGCTGCTCGCTTTCCTGATTGCATGGCGTTTAATTCAGGATTATGTCGTTTCACCCCGAATCATGGGGAAGAGCATGGAACTGCACCCGCTGGCGGCGATTTTCGGCGTACTAGCAGGCGCCGAAATTGCTGGAGTGCTCGGGGTGTATCTTTCGATTCCGGTGATGGCGAGCCTGCGCATTGTGTGGCGGCGCTGGCGTTTGTATGCAGAGAAGAAGCGGTTCGGGCCGCTGAATCAGTACTCGTTTGGAACCGAGATCAGCCCCAAGGTGTGATTGTGCAGAGCCGAGGGCTTCTTTCGGGCACTACAATCCAGCGTTAATCCAAGCTGAGCCACCCGGCACAAGCCTTTGCCCTTGACACACCAATCGCAATGGCTCACAATGCAGGTTAAAAATTTCTGGTTAGCTGAAAGCTTAGCGTGCACGCGCATGCGGTTCCCCCCGCCAGCGTCGGCCGCAGAAATATTCATTTGAACAATAAATGGCGCTCGCGTGAAGTGCCGCCACGCCATTGGGCATCCACGTTGTTTATTGCCTGCCGTTGATCAAACGAGCCGGCACAGAGGAGTTTGCTGATGTACTGGATGATCACCAACCGTAATGTTGACTCGCAAGCCAAAACCTTTGGGGACGGTTTTAGCGACCTTTCCTTTTGGCAGAACGCGACAGACAAAGTGGACAGCTTTGACAACTGGACGCTGATGAAGGAAGACGAATTCCGACAGGGACTGGTTGCGATCACCGATACCTTCCCTGATCCGAATCAGACGCCCAGCGAGGATCAGAAGCACCTCAACATATTTGTCCACGGGTTCGATAATACTTGGCTTTCCGCTGTGCAGCGGTATGGGGCGATTGTGAATAATCTTTTCAGCGGTCCGCAATCGCTAGGCATCTGCGTGCTGTTTACCTGGCCGTCCATGGGTTCTGTGACGGGGTACTTTCCCGACCGGTCGGAGGCACGCCAATCCGGAGATGACTTCGCCGATGTGCTCAGCAGCCTTTATGACTGGATGCGCATGAAGCAAGTCCAGACGGTTAAAGATCCGTCGAACACATGCAAGGCCAAGACTTCAGTCATCGCGCACAGCATGGGCAACTTTGTTGTAGAGAATGCCATGAACGTGGCGTGGACGCGGAATAACCGCCCACTCCTGATGAGCTTGATCAGCCAATTGGTGATGGTCGCGGCGGACGTGGACAACGACCTCTTTCGTGCCGGCGATACCGTCCAACACGGAAACGGCGAGGGCATTGCAAATCTGACCTACCGAATTACAGCCATGTATTCGGGAAGAGATTCGGTGCTGGGGATGTCGGCGGGCCTGAAGCATTTTGGTAAACGACGGCTGGGACGGAGCGGGCTGGACACGACTTGCCCGATTCCCGACAATGTGTGGGACATTGACTGTTCCACGTTGCTCGACCCCGGGCTGAATGGAATGGATGTGCACGGCGCTTATTTTGCCGAGCCGAAATGCTACGCATTGATGAGGGATCTGTTGCGGGGTATGGACCGCAGCGTGCTGTTTGCGAAAGACAACGCGCCGACGGCGTTGCCGAAAGCTCAACCGGTGACGTCGTAGTCCAGTTGGGAGGTTGCCTCGAAGCCAGGCAACCTCTTGCCTCTTTGCAGTGCGTTCTAACGCAATTCTTCCATTACCTGTTCGAGCACTTCCCTTCCCGGGCGCGTTACCGACTCGGGCAGCGTGGCGAGCGGTTCTTCGGTCACGTTGAGCATGTCAAGGAAACTGGGCGCGTCGGGGTTCACATAAAACAAACCGGTCAGCACTTCGCCTTTTTCGTGGGCTTCGTGCAGGCGGCTGATGGCCTTGATTCGATTCGTGGCGTCGTAATCCTCTTCGAGCTTAGTGAGCCGCAGCCGGGATCCGTCATGCATGGTGACTTCAGCGGTGGTGCCGGGATCGTAGTCCACGGTAATTTCCTCGAATGCGGGAACGAAACTGATGTCCTGCAGCGGCTCTTCGTGGTCTTTCATGTATTTGTAGGATTTGGTCGAGCCCTCGTGATCGTTGAAGGTCACACAAGGCGAAACCACGTCAAGCATCACCGTGCCTTTGTGAGCAATCGCGGCTTTCAACATGCTGTGCAATTGCCGCTTGTCGCCGGAGAACGAACGGCCGACAAAAGTTGCGCCCAGCGTGATGGCCATGGCGCAGGTATCGATGGGAGGAAGATCGTTGACCACACCGGTTTTTAGCTTGGAACCGAGATCAGCGGTGGCCGAGAACTGGCCTTTGGTCAAGCCGTACACGCCGTTGTCTTCAATGATGTAAATAATCGGCAGGTTGCGCCGCATCAAG
>Ga0074044_10002857_pt1 | contig 14978 bp, 4 predicted proteins | sample BogForMeECP23OM1_FD_94443 | JGI IMG/M metagenome (GOLD analysis project Ga0074044, IMG submission 94443) | Bog forest soil microbial communities from Calvert Island, British Columbia, Canada - Bog Forest MetaG ECP23OM1 | ecosystem: Environmental > Terrestrial > Soil > Wetlands ... | reverse complement strand
CGCTCACTTTGGCAAAGGTTAGCGAGTCGCCGGGCGGACTGGCCGCATTGTTGGCCAGCGATGCGGCATAGGGCTGGCCCACGGTGGCAGCGGCGAAGTTGATGGTTTGGCTCACGAACAGGGGAAGGATCAGCCGGAAGACCAGACCATTGCCGCTGCCAGGCGCTTCGGTGTATCCGGAGCCACCGAATTCGGTGGTGCCGTACAAGGAGCCATTGCGAGCCTGGATGAGGGAGGACTGCGGGTTGGCGCCATTGGACCCGTTGAACCAGACCAGGGTCGTGAGGACGCCATTGGGGGTGATTTGGAAGACGGTGCCCTCGCCGCCGATGCCGCCTTGAGAGGTAGTGCCGTATAAGTTGCCATCGGTCCCTTCCAGGAGCCCGCCGGTGGGGTAGGCGCCGTCCAGCCAATTAAATGAGTGCAGGGCGGTGAGGGCGCCCTCGGCAGTCACGCGGAAGACGGTGCCCCAGCCACCATTAGTGCCGCCCGCGGAAGCGGTTCCGTAAAACGCCCCATCGGAAGCCTGGACCAAGCCGTTGCTGGGATAAGCCCCCAGGAAGTAATCGAAAGAGACGAGGGGGGTGAGCATCCCGTTGGTCGTCAGGCTGAACACAGTGCCCAGGTCATTGGTGCCACCGGTGCAAGTCAGGCCGTAGAGGTTGCCGTCGCTGCCCGGGACGAGCGGGCCGACCGGCTGGCTTCCATCAATCGCGTGGAACGACCAGAGCGGGGTAAAAACCCCGTTGGTGGTGAGGCTGAAGACGGTGCCCAGACCATTGGTGCCGCCCGTGGAAGCGGTCCCGTAAAGCTTGCCGTCGCTCCCCTGGACCAGAGCAGCCAGAGGATTGGCTCCATCCTCACCGCCGCCGAAGCTGTAAAGCGGTGTGAAGGCGCCGTTAGACGCGAGCTTGAAGAGGGTGCCGTCTAAAGCGGTAACCCCGTCAAAGGTGGCACCGTAGAAAGTATTCGGGCTGGCCTGGACCAGCCCGGCATAAGGATTAGCGCCGTCGGGACCGTTGGTGAAGGAGTGCAAGACCGAGAATCCGCCTCCCAGCAAGAGCCTGAAAGCCGCGCCGAAAAGCTCGGTGCCCCCGTTGAGCGTCGTGCCGTACAGATTGCCGTCGGCCCCCTGGACCAGCCCGCCATAAGGGTTAAACCCATTGGTGCCACCGCTGAACGAATGCAACGAAACCAGACTCGCTGACGGCGAGGTGACGGGAAGCACCGTCAGTGCCGCGCGCGCGCTGGAGACGGAACCAATTGCGTTACTAACGATCACTGAGTAGGTCCTCGCGTCGGCCGCGGTGACAGCCGCCAAGGTCAACGTGGCCGTCGCTGAACCGGAGATGTTGCCCCCATCCACCAGGTTGGTACCGTTCTCCTGCCACTGGAAAGCCAGCTCGGCGTCACCACCGGCCTCGACGCTAAGAGTGACCGTGCTGCCCACCAGCGCCGTCTGGTCTTCGGGGCCGGACACGATGTACGGCGGCGACAAAACCACCTCAAGCCGTGCCACGGCGCTGGTCAATGAGCCATAGGTGTTGCTGACCACGACGGAATAATTGGCTGCGTCAGGCACGTCAACGTTCGTGAGCGTCAGCACGCGCGCATTCGCGCCAGCCAGGTTGGCGCCATCCACCAGGTTCGTCCCATCCTTTCGCCACTGATAAGAAACCGGCAGGCTGCCGAACGTGGCCACACTAAACGTGACGTTATCGCCGGCAAAAGCGGTCTGGGGCTGCGGCTGCCAAGTGATCTCCAAGGGAGAATCAATGCTGAGCCGGAACACAGCACCGTAGCCATACGCGCCCCCGTTGTAGGTTGTCCCATACAGTGCCCCGTCCGCGCCCTGGATCAAGGTCGCCTCCGGGTTAGCGCCCTGGTAGCCATCGAAATGGGCTAGAGTGATCAACGCACCATCCGGAGACATGCGGAAGATAGTTCCCAGGCCATAAGCGCCTCCACTTTCCGTGGCGCCATAGAAGTTGCCGTCGCTCGCCAGGAGCAACCCCGCATTGCAGTTACTACCATCCAACGCTCCGGTGAAAGAGTAAAGCGAAGTGAACGTGCCGGCGGCGCTTAACTTGAAGACGGTTCCCGCGTTGTGCAGCCCTCCGGTATACGTTGTGCCATAGAAATCGCCGCCAGCGTCCAGGGTCAGCCCGGCGACCGGATCGGCCCCGTTGGTGTTGGCAAAGGAGAACAGGGCGTTGAGCGTTCCTGTTGGAGTGATATTGAAGATCGTGCCCCAGCCGCCGTTGGTGCCACCGTTTGGGGCAGTGCCATAGAGGCTGCCGTCCGGGGCCTGAACCAGAGTCGAGGCCGGATTGGCTCCGTTTGCAGAGTTGAAAGAAGCCAAGCCGGTGACCGCGCCCCCAGGCGTCAGCTTGAATACTGTGCCGTAGCCGAAGGGATTATCATAGAGGTCCGCCCCGCCGGTTGTGGCCGTGCCATAGAAGTTCCCGTCTCGGCCTTGGGCCATTGCGGCTTGAGGCGCGGACCCACTGCTAGCGGAGGTCAATGAGTAGCCTGCCACCTGCCCATCGGTGGCAAATCCAAATACGGCCCCGTCTCCCGAAGATCCACCGCTAGAGGCCGTGCCGTACAACAAGCCATTGGTGCCCTGGATTAAAGCGCCCCCGGGGATGCTTCCGTCGGTGCCGTTACTAAAGGCGTGGAGGACGCTAATCACCCAATTGGTTGTCATGCGGAAGACCGTGCCCCAGCCCTGTGGAGAGCCGGACGAAGCCGTGCCATAGAAGTTGCCATCACTTGCCTGGCACAGGCCGCTATAGGGATTGAATCCGTCACCATTGGTGGTGAAGGAATGCAGCGCTTCCAGGTTCACTCCGGATGAGGCTACCCCCGTAAGCTCCAACACCGCCACCACACTAGTGGTCGAGCCAAAGCCATTGGTGATGAGGACGGAGTAGGTACCGGCATTGACGGCAGTCGCGTTGGCTAGGCGCAGGGTGTTGCTGCTGGAGCCGGAGATGCTGCCACTGTCGGTCAGGTTGGTTCCCCCGATTTGCCAGGAATAGGCAACAGGGGGGTCACCCGCGGCGCCCACGGTGAAAGTGGCCGTTGCGCCTGGCAGTAGAGTTTGGCTGGCTGGTTGGGACACAATCACAGGCGCTTGACCGGTGAGGACCGTCAACGTGGCGTCGGCGCTGAGAATCGAGCCGGCGGCATTACTGATGACCACCGAATAGGCGCCGGCGTCGGCCGGGGACACCTTCCCGACCGTGAGCGTGCTGCTCACCGAGCCGGAGAGGTTGCCACCGTCACTCAGGTTCGTGACATAAACCCCATTATCGAACTGCCACTGGTAGGAGAGCAGGGCGTTGGGAACGGTGCCCACGGTGAACGTTGCCGTCATCCCTTGGAGCAGCGCCTGGTTGGTGGGTTGGGAGGTGATGAGCGGCGGCGCGACAATGGCGAGGGTGACCTGACGCGCTTGCACCGACTGGTCATTGAGGTTGGTGAAGAACAAGGTGGCCGTATAACTGCCGGCGGCGAGGTTGCTGGCGAGCATATTCGGCATCACGCTGAGATTCGTGGCTGACCCGCCTCCGGCCAGGGTCCCGCTCGTGGCCGAGAAGTAGAGCCAGGCTACGTCTTGGGCCAACGTCCAGTCCAGCGAAGCCGCTCGATTGGCCACGGTGAAGGTCAACTCCTCAGGGCTGAACGGGCCGCCGACCGGCCCGGCGAAGCTCAAGCCTGAGTTGGGAATGATGCGCAGTGGCTCGGGGAAGGCCAGCGCGTAGATCAGGTTGCTGCCCGTTGGTGAGCCCCAGCCGGTGCAAAGATCGTAACCGGGAACCGCGGGGAATTGAGTCGGGGTGTAGCCCGTAGCATCGTTTCCGACGGTGATGTCGTGAAAGCAGTTGGTGTAATTGGAGCTCTGGCCAATCTTGTAAAGCGCGGGATTCAGGAATCCAACGGGAGGATCGCCATTGGCGGTCGCTGCTTGATTCACCAAAGCCGTGAACCCTGCCCACAAAGGCGCAGCGCAACTGGTCCCTCCGACATTGTTGTCTGAACCGTTTTTGACCAGCAAGACATTGTCAGCCGCTATCGCCACATCCGGGAAGTTGCGCATGGTCGTCGAACCACCGTTGGCTGACATGTCGAGGCCCTGTTGCCAGCTTGGAATTGGGTAGAGGAGGCTGTGCCCACCCGTACTTCCGGCATACCCAGTGTTGCCCCAACCAGGAGGGTTGTACCCCCAGTTCCAGACCGTCTCCGACACATAAGCGAGCCCGGACCCACTCAGAGTCAGGGTTGTCCCGCCCACGGAAGTCAGATAAGGTTCATCGCTCGGCCAGAACGGGACTGCCGACAGGGAGTCCTCATCGCCCGAGGCTACAAAGAAGGATTGTCCTTGCAGCGCTATCTGTTGAAAGAGGTGGTCGCTTGTGACATTGGGGGACCCCCCCCCAAGAGGAACTAAGCTGCTTGATCTGAGGATTGGCGGCCATAGCGGCCAGAACGTCGTTCCAAAGCCCAGTATGGCCCGCATCAAACACAACTATCCCGGCGAGTCCCGGTGCCATGGACAGCGCCATAACGATGTCGAGAGTGACTTCTCCAGCTCCCGTGCCGTCAAAGACCGGCACGCCGTTGAATCCATCGAGCAGTATGAGTTGGACTGGGACGTGTGGGAGCCCAGCCAGGTTTTCGTAAGTCGCCACATCACTTGCCGGGTAGCCCGCAAAGGCGACCAAACCCACGTTCTGGCCCGTACCGGTCAGCGTCACGCCTGGGACGTAAGCGTTCCGGAAATCCCTGCCCATGTAAAGGCCGTCTGGTCCCGAGCCCGCACCAGGGTATCCCCGCCCGGGGTGGGGATTCAGATGGTAGAGCGGGTGCGGGATGGCATAATTGTCTAAGCCAGTCATATCGAGGACGGGCAGACTCGCTTCCACGGAAGGCTCGACATCCGGCGCATAAAACTGGCGCGCCTCTTTGGGGTGCGCGTAAGTGCACAAGCGGACGTGGAAGGCCCGTTCGATGTCCGCCACCTGCCCCGCCACGCTCAACACCACCCGGCTCCCATGCTGCTGGACTATTTCCAAGCCGTGCGCCTCGGCAAATTGCCGGACGGCTTCATATTCCTGCTTCATCGGGCCGAATCGCTCGGTGAACTGTTCGGGTGTCAGATAGTGCCGGAATTGCGGGCTGGCCGGATCATACACGTCCTGCAGCAGACGGCTGAGTTCGTTGGTATTCCGCAGGGGCAGGCCAATCGCCAGGTGGAGTCGGTTGGTGGTGGGCAGGCGACCGAGCGGCTGCAGGTTGAGCCTTGCCACCGCTTCTGGCACATGACCGGGCAACGTATGGCGTTCGACGCATGTGGCTGGAGTCGCAAGCGTGAGCACGATGGCAAGGTAAGCGACGGCTGTAACCGTGCGAGGGAAGACACTAAGACTGTTCTTCATAACTATACTCCTTTCAATTTGAATAGCCCATTCTATGGCAATAGGGCTCAAGCGCCGGCAGAATGGGAGCGAGGTGTCTCGCGTAGGCGCGCCAGCGCCCTACCGAACGGGTATAAACGGGCTGGGTCACATCCTGATAGGTTGGCGAATAGAGCCGCCGGCTCTGCTCATGGAAGCGCCCCTGCTCGTCATGCCAGTCCAGTCCGAGGAACCCGGTCACACGCCGGCCCTCTTTCTCCACATCGGCCACGGTGTCTTCGTAGCGCGTCTCCAGCCAGGCGAATCCTTCCCAATCGCGGACCGCCAGCCAAATGTCCATCAGATCGGCGTAGTGGTTGGTGAGTCGCTCGAGGCTGAGGAAGTTCGCATTGGTCGGGTTGAGCAGCAGGTTCTGGAAATAGCAGCTCAGGACTACATCGCGCGGATCACGCAAAGCGATGAGCACCCGCGCTTCGGGGAACACTCGCAACGCGAGGGGCAACCGCACCGTGAGCGAAGGATTCTTGTCCAGCAGAAGCTTTCCATTTCCAGTAGCGCCGGCTTCACGCAGCAGCGCGGCCATGTAAGACCGGCGAAGCACGTTCAAGCGCACGCTGGAATGCTCGACCGTCTTGCGGAAAGCCGGCTCAACCGCCTGCGCAAAGGCCGGCGGCTCATCCAGCGCGGCGACGTTAGGATGCGCCCCTAGCACCTGTTCGAGCAGCGTGGTGCCGCTGCGCGGATGCCCGCCCAGGAACGCCAGCGGCGAAATGGCCTCGCGTTTTTCGACCGGAAAGGATTTGGCCCACTTCTGCAGAATGTTTTTGGGCAGGCTCAAAGCAATGCGGCGCGCGTTTTGTGCTGCCAGATCGTAGGTTCTGAGCAACGCTTCTGTATCGGTCAGCGCCCTTACGAGCTGCTTGGCTTCAGCCAGCATTTTCATCGCCTCGTCAAACCGCTCGGTGCGATCCAGGATTTGGGCCAGTTCATACCGGCAGGCATAGCGGACATACGGATGCTTGGGTTCAGACTGGATCAACTCGCGCAGTCGGCGCTCCGCCAGTTCGAGCTGGTTCTCGCGCCGGTCCAGCAAGGCCGAAACGTAATGGGCCTGCTCGTCGTGCGGGTTGATGGCCAGACACTCCTCGACTACGGCCCGCGCCTCGCGGAGGCAGTGCTGCTTCTCCAACAATCCCGCCAGGCTAATGCGGGGATTGATCGCCTGGGAATCCGCGGCGGCGGCCCGCGCGAAGCAAGCGCGCGCCTGCTCCGGCTGCCGCGCGGCCTGGTACTGGTGGCCCACCTGCAGGATTAAATCCGCATTGCGGGGCTCCAGCGCGATGGCTCTTTCCCAGGCGCCGGTCGCCGCTTCTCGTTGTCCCAGATGCACGGCGGCATTCCCGTACTCTAACCAAACGGCGGCCTGGCGGGGAAAGGTCCGGGTCAGCTTGTCGTAGCGTGAAAAGGCTTGGACAAAATCCTGGGCCAGTAAAAGCTGCCGGGCTTCTTCCAGCCGATGCTGGAGCGTGGGCGCGGTCATGGCCCTTTCTGTCTGAGCCGGTAGAAGCTGTTGGCCGAGGGCGGCGTAACCCTGACTTCACTGTGAAGGTTGTTGAAGTTGAGTGTTGGCTGATTCGTCACGTCCATCCAATTCGTCGAACTGAGATCGTAGCTTTGTTGCAGGACAAAGCTGGATGACGGGACGAGCCAGGATAGGCCGAGGCCTGCGCCTGACCTGCCGATAGACAGCATGGGGTGGGGCGGCAGAGGGAGATCCGGAGGGGCCTGGAGGGTGGCGATAGGGCCACCAGAGGCTACTGCCAGGATGTCGCCTCCATCGGCCGAGGAAGCGACAGCTTGCCAAAACCCAGCCGGTGTGTCGGACAATGTCCAGGTAGCGCCTGAATCCAATGAGATGTAAACCTGGCCATAAGCAGCAGCCACGAGTTTGGTTCCGTCCGCCGAGAACGCGAGAGCGTACCAGGCGTTAGTCGGCGCACCAGTGAGCGTCCAGGATGTTCCCCCGTCACGGGAGGCATATATTAGGCCATCACCGTTCCCGAAGGTCGCCGCTACCAGGTTTGCTCCATCCTCCGACGAGGCGACACACGACCAATCGTCGCTCCAGGCGGTCTGCGTCCAGGTCGCCCCCGAGTTGGTCGAGGTGTACATTGAGCCGTCGGCGATGAAGCCATCGCCAGAGTAGTGGGAGGCCGCCACTAATTTGGTCCCATCCGCGGAAGAGGCGACCGAGGACCATGTATTGGGTGGCAAGGTCGTTTGCTGCCAGGCCGCTCCCGAGTTGGCGGAGATGTAAATGCGGCCACTGCTCGACTGGTCGGAGGAGTTGGCGGACGAGGCCGCAACCCATTTAGTCCCGTCCGCGGAGGAGGCTAGCGAGGACCAAGCGTTGGGCGCGACGACTGCCACCGTCCATGTGGCCCCTGCGTTGCCGGAGAAGTAGATTCGGCCGCGGCCATAATTGCCGGAGGCGTCCGCTGAGGCCGCCGCGACCAGCTTGGTGCCTTTGGAGGAAGAGGCGACGCAGGACCACGCGTTGCTGGGCGCAGTGGTGGGCCTCCAGGTAGCGCCCGAGTTGGTCGAGGTGTAGATTAAGCCTTCACCGCCAGAGTAATAGGAGTAGGAGGACACCGCCACCGCTTTGGTGCCATCCGCCGAACAGGCAACCGAGTTCCACTCATTGGGGTTCGCGTCGGCCATTCTCCACAGCCCTAAATAAGGCAGAGTATAAACCGTACCGTCAGTAGTCGTTGCTACGACTCGGTAGCCATCAGCCGACGACACAACGGCCGTCCACGCTGCCGCGGGCGACCCGGTCGTCCAGGTTTCGCCGCCGTCTTTGGAGACATAAATCTGACTGAAACCCGCCGCCGCCGCCACCAGGGTGGTTCCATCTGCTGAACAAACCACGGAGAACCAGGGAATATTCGGGGCGCTGGTCTGGGTCCAGGTCGAGCCCGAATCCCGGGAGATATAAATGCCTCCGGTGGTCAGTTCGTTCGTGCCATCGTAATAAGCGCTGGCTGCCGCCACTAATTTGGTTCCATCAGCGGAGGAGGTGACCGAGACCCACTCGTTGCCCGGGGCGCTGGTGCGGGTCCAAGTCGCACCCGAATCAGCCGAGCGATAGACCCCGCCCATGACAAGGCCGTTAGTGCCTTCGTAACGAGCGTCAGTTACCGCCACCAATTTCGTTCCATCGGCCGAGGAGGCGACAGACGTCCAGTCGTTGACCGGTGCATGGGTCGCAGCCCAAGCAGCCCCCGAGTTGCTGGAGGCGTAGATTAAGCCGTCGCCTCCGAATTCGAAGTAGGAGGCCGCCACCAACTTGGTCCCGTCCGCCGACGAGGCGACCGAAGACCAATTATTACTTAGCACAGGCAGTGTCCAGGATGTCCAAGTTGTTCCTGCGTTGGTGGAGCCGTAAATCAGGCCAGTGCCCCCATAGAAGCTCCCCTTCGCCACCGCGACCAATTTGGCGCCGTCGGCTGAAGAGTCGACGGCTTGCCAGATATCCAAGGGGCAACCGGTCTGCGTCCAGGTCGCGCCGGCATCGGCGGAGACATAAATGGGAGCAGAAACAGGATAGTAGTAGCCGTAATAACCGGAGTAACGTATAGCATAAGCTTCCAGTGATCCCACCAACCGGCTGCCATCCGCTGAACTGGCGACCGCTCCCCACCAGGAAGCGGAGCCAAACGGCGGGGCAGGCGGGCCTGCCACCCAAGGTTGGGCGCAGGCGAGCGGCACGGCGGTGAAGAGTCCGCCCAGGCCGGCGATGAACGCCACGGTGGGGCTTTGCTTCAGAGACCAAGGTAATTTCATTGTGTTCCTTTCTTAGCCATTGAGGCACATTTCTTGACCGGCACTAGGGCACCAGGAGGACCCGATACAAGCGCATCGTGTTTCCCCCAGGCGCCATAGGATCCGAGAGCATGATGACGTCATTGGTCGCGGTGATGGCGTTGCCCAAATTAGTCCAATCGGGGGGTGTCAATTGCGTAGCGTACTGCACTTGGTAGCTGAGCCCCGGCTGCGCGCTCCAGGCAAACCTCAGAGCCGAGCCCGCTCGGGCCACGCTTTGGAAAGCCGGCGTTGCGAGGGGCAGCACACTGACATCATCGAAGCCGAAATAGCTCTGATCGTTGCGGAATCCGAATTGAATTACGGTGCTCGGCCCGGCGGCGGTGACAAGGTACTGCAAGTTGGTCCAGCCTGTGGTTCCCAGGTTGGCCTGGTCGAATAGCGTAGCGCCGTTCCAGGAGGCGGAGAATTCATTGGGCGCCAGCCCGTCCGGGCTGTCCAGCCAGAGCGACAAAAGGTAGAGCTGGCCGGCGGTGGTCGGCAGCGTTTGCGACAGGTAGCTACGGGTGCCCTGGGGGCCCATGGAGGCTCTGTAGTTCCCCGAGTGTGCGTAGAGGGGTGAAGTGCCGACCGCACAATAGGAGAAATCTCCCGTCTCTGTCCAAGACGAGAAATCGCCTGTCTCGAACCCGCCGTTCCGAACCAACGGCAGAGTCAGCAGAAGGACCTGCTGGCTCTGGACCGTGTTGTCGCTCAAGTTTGTGAACCAAAGGGTATTGGTATAATTGCCTGAAGGCAGGCTGGCGGCCGGCCCATCGAGCGCGAGGGTTACTGCGGCCGCCTGCCCGCCAGGGGAGAGCGTTCCGTTTCCTGGCAGGGCACTCAGCCAGGGAAAAGTAGTGGCCAGCGACCAATTTAGCGCGGCGGCGCCGACGTTGGTGAGCACGAGGTTGAGGCTGGCAGGACTGAAGGCGCCGCCGACGGGCCGGGCGAAAACCAGGTTGGCGGGCAGGATTTGCAGCGGCTCGGGACCACCCGGCTGAGCTTGTAACGTGAACTGGCGGCCCTGTACCGTGCCGTCGCTCAGGTTGGTAAACAACACCGTGTCAGTGTACTGGCCCGTCGGCAACCCGCCGGCGTTGGCGGCCAGACTAATGGACACATTTGCAGTGGCGCCTGGGGTCAGGACGCCGCCGCCGCTGGAGGCATTGAGCCAAACCGACGTGTTCGCCAGCCCCCAGCTCAATGTGCCGCCCCCGATGTTGGTCAGGGTAAAGGTCTGGTTCGTAAGGCTGAACGGGCCGCCGACGTAGCCGGTGGCGGCAAAACCTGCGTTGGGCGCGATTAGCAGCGGCTCCAGGTCCAGGCTGACATCGTCCAGGGCCAGCAAGCTCGGGTCGTCCCGGCCGCCGATTTGTAGGATGGTATTGGTGGAGGTAGCTGTGATTGGGAATTGGAGCTTCGTCCAGGGTCGCCTGGGGATATTAACGGCGTTGTAGAGGAGCCTGCCATCCCAGATGACCTCGAATTGGTTGGGCGTTTGTCCATCCGGGCTAAGCAACCACAGCGACAGCGTATAGTGCGCGCCGGGAATGGTCGGCACCATTTGCGAGAGGAACCCGGGCATATAAGGGGAACCCAGTGCCACGCTATGAGTGCCGGAATGCACGTAGTCGTAGCCGTTAAAGGGCATGATAAAGAGGTAGCTGGTATTTTCGGAGAGAGTCCAGCCTGAGAAATCCCCTGTCTCGAAGTCACCGTTGATGAGCAGGGGCAGGACCGAGACGGAGACGGCAGAGGTTTGCACAAGGAGGTCGTTCAGGTTGATGAACCAGAGCGTATTGGGGACCGTGCCGAGCCCCAGGCTCAGAGCGGCGGACGTGAGGCTTACAGTAACTTGGCCCGACCCGCCTGGGGAAATGGACCCGCTCTCAGGCGCGACATTGAGCCACCCCGACGTGTTAACCACCGCCCAGTTTAGAGCGCCCCTGCCGGCGTTAGTCAGCGTGAAGTCCAGGTTGGTAAGCGCGAACGTGCGCGCCACATCGCGGCTGAACGACAGGCCACCTGCAGGCAGGATTTGAAGGTCATCCTGCACCTGCAAGGTGAACTGACGACTTTGCACTACCCCGTCGCTGAGATTGGTAAACCACACGGTGCTCATATAGGCGCCTGCGGGCAGGTTCGTGACGGCGGTGCTAGGGCTGACCGTCACGGTAGCAGCAGCTCCCCCTGGTAAGAGGGTTCCGGAGATGGATGAGAGGTTGAGCCAGGTCGAAGCCGTGCTGGCGGTCCAATTGAGCGGCGCGGCGCTGGTGTTGGTGAGCGTGAAGGACTGGGCAGTGCCCATGAAGGGGTTGCCCATGTAACCCATCCAGGCTAAAGGGCTGCCGGGGAAGATTACCAGCACATCGGGCGGCGCCAGGGCATCAATCAGGCCGCTGCCTTGAGGGGTGCCCCAGCCGGTGCACAGATCGTAGCCGGCCACGGCGCTGAATTCGTTGGGGCTCCCTGACCACTCGTTGTTGCCAGTGGTGATGTCATGAAAGGTGTACGTGTAATGGTCTCCCAGGCCAAGCGCGTAAAGGGCGGGGTTGAGAAAGCCAACGGTGTTGCTGCTGGCCTTGACGGATTGTTCATTGACCAGGGCCGTAAGGGCCGCCCATAAGGGCGTGGCGCAACTGGTGCCGCCGACATACTCCTCCTGCCCATTGTCGGCGATCACAAACACATTGTCGGCGACCATCGCGACATCGGGAATATTGCGATTGGTGGTGGAGCCCTGGTTACCCGTCATGTCAATCCCCTGCTGCCAGCTCGGAATGCCATAGGTTGTGCTGATGCCACCTGAACTGCCCACGCCGTTGCCCGCGTTCCATACTTTTTCTGATACCCAGGCTCCGCCGGGCCCGCTGGTCGTCAACGCGGTCCCGCCCACAATCGTGATATAGGGATCGTCCATAGGCGTCCACCGAACTCCATCGACATACGCATCATAGTCCCCCGAGGCGTTGAAGAACGATTGTCCCTGCGCGGCGAACTGCTGATAGATCTGTTCGGAATTAGGGTCGTAGGGACTCCAACCCCAGGAGGAGCTGAGCTGCTTGGCTTGGTTGTCGTTGGCCATATTGTTCAATATGTCCTGAGCCAAACCACCGTAGTCCCCCGCTTCATAGATGATAATCCCGGACAAGCCGGGTGCCATCGAGATGGCCATCTCAATGTCCAACGCGACTTCTGAGTTCGCGCCGTTTGGGCTTCCGTCAAAGCCATCCAGCAGCACATTGAACAGCGGCACCTCCGGCAGCCCAGCCAGCCTTTCGTATTCCCTAATATCATTGGGATAATAACCGTCGAACTCCAGCAACCCGACGAGTTGGCCGGCACCGGTAAGCGATACCCCAGGGACGTAGGCGGCCCGAAAATCGTTTCCCAGATAGGCCCCCTCAGGTCCCGAACCTGTCTGAGGGGCAGTCCCATTGGGCATGCCCGCTGGGCTTCGCCTGAGGTTCATCGGATGGGGCAACACAAAGTTGTCCAGGCCGTTGATGGCAAGCACCGCTAGACCCTTATCCACAGTGGGCTCAACGTCTGGCGCGTAGAACGTGCGCTTTTCAGTCGGGTGTTGATAGGTGTGCAAGGTGATCTGAAAAGCCTTTTCGATGGCGCCTACCTGGCCGGCGACATCCAGCAGCAAGCGATTTGGATAGGTGGCAGTGACCTCCAGGCCATGCCCTTGGGCAAATTGCCGCACGGCCTCATACTCTGCCCTGGTTGGCCCGAACTGCTCCACGAACTGCTCCGGAGTCAGATATTGCCGATACTGGGGGCTGGCCGGATCATAGAGATCGTGTAGCAGTTGGCTTAACTCGTTGGTGTGGCGCAGGGGCAGGCCGATTGCCAAGTTCAGCCGGTTGGTGGCGGGTAGCCGGCCGACCGCTTGCAGCTTGAGCCTGACCACTGCATCAGGCACATGGCCCCGCAACGGAGGTTGTTCGACGCCGGAAGCCGGGATGATCTGCACGAGGATGACCGCCAGGCAAACGGCGACCACGAGCCCACGGTTGCCGGTTTTGTAAATGCCTCCCCCTTCAGCGCAAAAAGCGCGGCGCAGCCGAGCGCGTGTGGTGCGTTGGGTGACGTGGATCGTTCTCATAATTGCATTTGTTTCGTCTGCGGTCGTGGCGTAGGAAGAACGGCAGCAATCGCTTTGGGACATCAGTGATTTCATTTCCTCACGAATTCCCCTTGCATCCGGCAAGGTTTGTTCGCCTGATAAAGCTTCAAGCGTGAGCCGCGATCCGCCTTTTCCTCCTCGGTCCGCGCCAAGGCAATGGCTTCCTGTTCCGCCGCCATCGCCTTGCCAAATTGTTGGGCCTCGGCATAAGCGGCAGCGAGGACATCAAGATAAAGAGCGTTCTTCCGGTGGGTACTGGCCACGGCTGATTCGGCCAGGTTTACCGCATTGGTCCCGTTTCTAAGCTCCGGCGCCTCGCTCCTGGCTAAGACGGAGGCAACGTCGATTTGAGTCCTTAGCGTGTCGGGGTGCTCCGGGCCGAGTTTCATGCGTTGCAGCGCCAGCGTCTCTTCCCAGAGCTTGAGTCCCTCAGCCATACGACCGGCGTCGCAACGGTAGCACGCCACGTTGTACATCGCTATCAGTGTGCTCCGATGGTCCGGGCCGAGCACTTTGCGGCTCAGCGCCAGGATCTCCTCCTGCATCTTGAGCGCCTCCTCCAAACGACCGGCCTCGAAAAGGGAGTCCGCCATCCCCTCCATCGCGTAGAGGGTCTCGGGGTGTTCCGGGCCGCTGACCTTGCGGCGCAGCGCCAGCGTCTGCTCTCGCAGCTTCAGGGCTTCGTCACGGCGGCCAGCTTCGGAGTAACAGTGCCCCAGGTTTCGCATCACCAGGAGCGTCTCAGGGTGTTCCGGGCCGCTGACCTTGCGGCGCAATGCGAGCGCCTGTTCCAGCAGCTTAATGGCCTCCTCGTTGCGACCCGCTCCGCGATAGGCATTGGCCAGGTTGTTCATGGCCTGGAGCGTGTCCGCGTGTTCCGGTCCCAGCACCTTGCGGCGCAACGCCAGCACCTGCTCTTTCAGCTTCAATGCCTCCTCCTCGCGCCCCACTTGCGCGTAACAGATAGCCAGATTATTCAGCGCCGTCAGCGTGCTGTGTTGCTCAAGGCCGAGAGCCGCCTGGCGATAATCGCGCACTTTTTCCAGCAGCGGGATGGCCTCGTCGTTGAGACTCAGAGTATGAAACGTCCAGCCAATGGTCTCCTGGATGCCAGCGCGAGTGAGGGGTTGCATAACGGTGTTGGTCTCGAGTCTCGTGGCCGCGGCGCCAAGGGCCTCCGTGACCGTAGTGTTACGCCCTTGACGCCCAGGTTCCGGGCTGGCGAAGATTTCGGCCAGGAACTTCGCAACGGCCTGGGAATCCGCAAGGTTTTGTCTGGCCAGGGCCTCCGCCCGCCTCGCGCGTGCTGCCTCCAACGCGCTGACCACCATCCCGATCGCCAACGCCGAAAGGACCGCCGTCACTGCGGCAAAACTGACCCAATGCCGCCGCACCGTCTTCTGAAACTCGTAAAGCCGACTCGGAGGCCGGGCGACCACCGGCTCGTTGTGGAGACAGCGCTCGATGTCCCTGGCCAATCCGTTGGCCGTCTCATAGCGCCGTGCCCGGTCCTTCTCCAGGCACTTCATTACGATCCAGTCCAGGTCCCTGGG
>Ga0074044_10002856_pt1 | contig 14988 bp, 11 predicted proteins | sample BogForMeECP23OM1_FD_94443 | JGI IMG/M metagenome (GOLD analysis project Ga0074044, IMG submission 94443) | Bog forest soil microbial communities from Calvert Island, British Columbia, Canada - Bog Forest MetaG ECP23OM1 | ecosystem: Environmental > Terrestrial > Soil > Wetlands ... | reverse complement strand
GACAATGGTAGTGCCCGTCCCTTGCAGGTTCTGATTGTTGTTGAAGTTTGACACGAGCACATCGCCCGGCGCCAATGCTCCACCCGTTGGAAATCCTTCCGGCACAAAGACCACGCCGTACGGGTTGACGTCCCCGTTCGAGGGAACGGTTGAAACGGTTACCACCGGGCTTGGAAGAAACGGCTGAGCCTTCTCGCTGGCAGCCATCGCCTGGCTGGCTACCATCAGCGTTAAAGCCCCGCAAAGAGTTATGAAGAAGTTGCGACTTTTGGATTGCATTTGTTATCTCCTTAATTTGTACTTTTGTACTTCAACTAGTAAAGCGACTTTTAGTTCGGGATTCCCTCACGCTGGACAAAAAAATGCTGGAGCGTTTATCGCCGGCCGGTTTTGGCGGGACGAGAATTTTGCTTTGACCACAAGATCCGGATGGCCCACGAACGAACGCCGTCATATGCTTTCAACATTATGACAACCAATGCGATACTCAACCTGACGGAACCGACGGAGATGGCCCATAGCAACCAGAGTCTTGAGCAGAACACTCAAAGCCTGTACTGGCAGGCAGTTCTAGCCCGTGATGGCAGCCAGGATGGGCGCTTCGTTTTTGCCGTGTCTTCAACCGGCGTGTATTGCCGGCCGTCCTGCCCGGCCCGGCGTCCTCGCCGCCAGAACGTGACTTTTTTCCGCAAGCCGGACGAAGCGGAAAACGCAGGCTACCGCGCCTGCCTGCGCTGCCGGCCCAAAGCCGCAGGCAGTAACGGCACCACGGAAATGGTAAAAGCGATGTGCCGCTATATTGAACAGCACTTGGACGAACCGCTCACCCTGGCTCGACTCGGCGAAGAATTTCACCAGAGCCCGTTCCATTTACAGCGGACCTTCAAGAGAGTTCTGGGCATCACGCCGCGAGCCTACGCCGACTCCTGCCGCATGAACCAGCTTAAGGACAACCTTCGCGCCGGACACTCGGTAACCCGATCCATGTACGACGCGGGCTACAGTTCCAGCAGCCGTTTGTACGAACGCACTGCCTCGCAACTCGGCATGACGCCGGATAAATACCGCCGCGGCGCCATCGCCGCACCCATCCGCTATACCTGCGCCGACTCTCCCTTGGGACGCATGTTAATCGCGGCCACCGACAAGGGGATTTGCTCCATTCAATTCGGCAACTCCGATGAAGAACTGGAGCAGGGACTCAGACATGAGTTCCCTTTCGCCAACCGCCGGCGCGACGACGAGGCCATGCAGTCCTGGAAAAAAGACTTGCTTCGCCAGATGCGTGGCCAGCGTCTGAACGCCGCTCTTCCCCTGGACATTCAGGCTACTGCGTTTCAGCGGCGCGTGTGGGCACACTTGCAATCCATTCCGTTCGGGGCAACGCGCTCCTACGCTGCAGTGGCGAAAGCCATCGGCCAGCCCACAGCCACAAGAGCGGTTGCCCGAGCTTGCGCCACGAACCCGGTGCCAATCGCCATTCCATGCCATCGCGTAGTCAGGAAGAGCGGAGACACGGGTGGCTACCGCTGGGGCATGGAAAGAAAAAGAGCTCTACTAGAGATGGAACACGTATGAAGCAAATCATATGGAGGACGGGCGTCCCGCCCGTCCCCCGAGAACCATGAAGCTTGGAGAGGGCAGGGCATGACTTCAGCAGTGCAGCTGGGAGTGTCAACGGCCCCGGCTTTGGCCGCTGGGGCTGCGCACTCTATACCATCACGAGAACGGTTCTAGAGTAAATGTTAGGCCGGACAGCGCCGATTTTATCGTGGGGTTCCGAGCTGGTTTATGGTCGCGGTGTCCGCCGGTTTCGCCACGAAGAAGTTGTGATCGTAGAGATCGCGATACATGCGGCCGGCAATTTCCGCAGCTTTGGGGCCGAAGGTGGGACGACCGCCTTCGAGGAACACGACGACCACAATATGACCAACGTCGGTTTTGGCGTAAGAGGCAAACCACCCGAAACGCGTGCCCGCATGGGAACAGGTTCCGGTCTTGCCCAGAACTTCTTCCTCGCTGAAATTGACGCGTAGACGGCGGGCCGTGCCGAATTGCACCGCGCCTTCCATGCCGTCCGAAATCTCAGGAATCAGTGGGGCGATGTCCAGGCGGCGCTTCACTACCGGCTGGAAGTTCGCAATCTCTTCCGGAGCCGTGGGATGCTGCAGGTAATACAGTGTGCCGCCATTGGCGATGGCTGAAACCAAAGCGCCAAGTTGAAGCGGGGTGACCGAAACGCCTTCGCCGAAGGAACACATCTTGCCGACGCCGCCGAGTTTGGACGGAATTTCTGCGTTGGGATAAATCCCCAGCTGTTCGCCGGGTATGCTGTAGCCGGCTAATTCACCAAGCCCGTATTGATGCGCGTAATAACTTACCTTCTCAAAACCTAATTGGCGGCCGAGCGCTTCGAAGTACGCATTGTTGGAGTGCGCCAGCGCCATAGTCAGGTTCATGTGGTAGCGGCCACCCAAACGAACCTCGGTCTCCTTGGTAATAATGCCCTCATTCAGAGCGGCCAGCGCAACCGAAAGCTTGATGGTGGAGCAGGGCTGCGCGCCACTCGAGAGCGCGAGCTTTTGATTCACCATAGCTAGAATGCGGCCGCTGGTGGGTTCGATCGCCACAACCGTTCCATTCATGCCGCCTAAAGCGTCGATAGCTGCGTCCCGCACGATGGGATCTTCCCCAGCCGTGACATCGCCTTCGGTAATGTCTTGGGCGAAGGAACTAGTGGAGAAGCGTTCGTAATAGCGATGTCGACGATGCAGACTAGCGCTCGTTGTTGGTACCATAGCAGCGCGGGCGTGGGCCAAATGGCGCATGCGCCGCCGAGCGTGTTGACTCTCACTAATTTTTTGGGACTTGGACTTGTGAGATGTCAATGAATGGGTACTGACTGTCGCCGCAATTCCGGCTGGGCAGACCACCAGAACAAAGACGAAAGCAACGATCAAACCGATGCCAGCGGAACGTTTCCCTGAGTTCAATTTCTTGTCCCCATCCCCGGAGTCCATCCCTCTTCAATAGCACGAAACCCGCCAATGATCGTCGCCACCGGCTAAGTTCCCACTGATCTAGATGTTATGAAACTTCCAGTTGATAAGCAATCTAAAACGTATTTCCTGGCAAACCTTGGCTGATTCGTCTAACCGCTTACTGGCAAAGGGCTTGCCTTTAAGGTGTGATACGTACCACCCCTTTGGTAACCTGCCATGGTTACTGGAACGATGCTGCCCCATAACGGAAACAGTTTTCCCTCACCTGCCTCACATGGTCTCACCCCGCTTGCGCAAGAATGCCGGAACGTCCAGATCGGACTGCTCGAAATTAGCGATCATGGCGTTGCGCATGCTGTCGATAGAAATAGATTCGCTCGCGGCCGCGGCTACTACCGGCGCCGATTGCTGCATCACCATCGGAGGTGGCGGCGGTTCGGGATCAACCTCCGCTTCCGGTTGGGGCTCGTCAAAAAAGTCGTCGTGGCGCGCGCTCTCCCTCGACACCACAAAACTGGATCGCTCTTCCTGCCGCCGGCGCCGATGATCCGAGTCCTTGAAGCCGGTGGCAATCACCGTGATCTTCACCGAGTCCTTCATCTTTTCATCGAGCACAGCGCCAAAAATGATGTTGGCATCTTCGTGCGCGGCGCTCTGAATAATCATGCACGCCTCCTGCACCTCCGCAAGTTTGAGCGAAGTGGATCCGGTAATGTTGATGAGGATGCCGCGAGCGCCGTCGATGGCCCCGGCCTCAAGCAGCGGGGACGCAATCGCTTTTTGCGCGGCTTCGGTCGCACGCTGCGCGCCGTTGGCCGTGGCCGCGCCCATCACCGCGTAACCCATGCCGGCCATAATCGCCTTCACGTCGGCAAAGTCGCGATTGATGATCCCCGGAATCGTAATAATATCCGAGATCCCCTGCACGCCTTGCCGGAGAATGTCATCGGCAACGCGGAACGATTCGAAGAAGCCAGCGTCCTGCGCGACTGCCAGCAGTTTTTCGTTGGGGATGACGATGGTGGTATCGACCGACTCCATCAGTTCCGAAATCCCGCGCTCCGCCTGCTGCATGCGCCGTTTGCCTTCAAAGGCAAACGGCTTGGTGACCACCGCGACCGTAAGTGCCCCCATCTCGCTCGCCAATGACGCAATGATCGGCGCCGCTCCGGTTCCAGTGCCGCCGCCGAGGCCGGTGGTCACAAACACCATGTCGGCGCCTTCCAGCGCTTCAATAATTTTGTCCGAGTCTTCGAGCGCAGCCTTGCGCCCGACTTCAGGATTAGCCCCGGCGCCCAGACCATTGGTCAACTTAACGCCAAGCTGAATTTTCATGGGCGCACGCGACATACGAAGCGCTTGCAGATCCGTATTCGCCACCACGAACTCGATGCCCTCCATGCCGGCATCGATCATGCGGTTCACGGCGTTGCCGCCGCCTCCGCCCACACCGATGACCTTGATCTTGGCGTCATTGCGCGCCTCTTCATTGAAGCTGATGCGAATGTCATTTTCATTTTTCATGCAGCGATTTTCCTTTGTGTACCTCTGTGTCCTTTGTGGTTCAAGCTTTTGATTTTCATGCTCCCTTTTTCGCAAACAACCCCATCAATCGCGAACTCCAGCGCGTATCCTGCAACCCCCGGGCAATGCGCGAGCGATGTCCGTAAAAAATCATCCCCAGAACCGTCGCGTATTCGGGCTCTGCCAGCGTGGACGGCATTTTCGCCAGCGGTGTCGGCCACGATAAACGCAGAGGACGCCGCAAAACCGATTCCGCGATGTCCATAATCCCCGCCAAACGCGACGTACCCCCACTCAACACGATTCCGCCCACGCACACATCGAGCATTCCGCTATGCCGCAAGTTGTCGCGCAACATCTCGAACAATTCGCGCGCCCGTGGCCCCAGAATTTCTCCCACCATGCGCTGCGAAATCAAACGCGACGGCCGGTCGCCAACCGAGGGCACTTCGACCTCATTGCCCTCGGGAATCAAGGTCACGATCACATTGCCGTACAGCTTTTTGATTTTCTCCGCCTCGGCCAGCGGCGTGCACAGCCCAACCGAAAGATCGCTGGTGAAATGGTCTCCGCCAATCGGAATCACCGCAGTATGAATCACCGCGCCTTCCTGAAAAACGATCAGGCTGGTCGAGCCCGCGCCCAAATCCACCAGGCACACGCCCAGTTCGCGTTCATCGGCGCGCAACACAGCATCGGCGCAGGCCAGCGGCTCGAAGACGGTATCATCCACATGCACGCCAGCACGGTTCACCGCCGTAACCACGTTCTGAGTGGCGCTCGATCCGGCAGTGACCATGTGCACCCGCACTTCGAGACGCATCGCCATCATCCCCAGAGGATCGTGAACCCCGCTTTGATCGTCCAAAATGAACTCTTGCGGCAGCAGGTGAAGAATTTCGCGGTCGGCGGGCAGAGGGATGGCGCGAGCCTTATCCACGGCAAGCCGGATCTCATCGCGCGCAATCTCCCGCGCTCGCGTGCCCAGGCTTAGTCCACCGTGACTGTTCATTCCGCGAACGTGCGAACCAGAAACTCCCAGCAGCCCATGTTCGATGGGTGCGCCACAGACGTCTTCGGCCTGCTCCACTGCTTTCTGGATGGACGCAACCGCCTTTTCGAGATCGACGATTACACCCTTGCGCGATCCACGCGATTCGGAAACTCCATGCCCGCGGTAGCGCAAGCCGGAATCCGTAGCCTCCGCCACCAGCACCCGCGTCCGCGCGCTGCCTACATCAATTGCCGTCAGAAGATTCCGATACTGATTCGCCATGCCTATGGATGATCCTCTCCCTTAGCAATCGATGGGCTCGGTTTGTTTCCTGATTTCACGACAACCGGTTGCGCCACAACAGCCCCGGTCGGATGCGGCGCGGCCGCAGTCGTTTTCCCTGACGTGCTCGGTGCCGCGACTGCTGGCGCCGACGTCGTTGCCGGAGATTGAGCCGCAGAGGAGTCAGGCTTCACCGTGCTTTTATTTTGAACAAGCGCCGCACCTGGTTTCGACGCCGCTTTCGCCACCACTTTGTGGTGAGATTTCTTGACGCTCTTCCTCCCGGCCGCAACTTTTGCCAGGGGCTTTGAGGCCGGCGCCAATGCCGCCGCCGATTTCGGAGCAGTCAACTGGTGTGTGATCAATGCCGCAGGCTTCATCCCCGCCGCGATGGCTGCCTTAGCCGACACCATCGAAAGCGGCGCTTGCTTCACCGTTCCCTGCAAATCAGGATTCACAATAATCTGCCGGTCATATCGCAAGTCGACCGATTCCAGCTTGTCGAACTGCTGCCGCCATTCCCGCACATGGCTCACGTACACCTTGTAGCGCTCCAGGTAGTTCGACGACCCCAAATGCACCAGCACCTCACCCTGAGGATCGCTCGGCAGCACTTTCACATCCTCGCCGTCGGACAGATCCACCTCGCTGAGATCCTGCGAATAATGTGCCCCACCCCCATCCAGCTGACTCACCAGGTCGTGGTAGATCTTCATGCGCGCCGCACGTGTTGAAACGGGCTCGCCCGCATTCATTCCCAGAATCACGGGGAAGGAGTATTTTTTCTTGCCCGCGGCGGGCAACTCCATGAGTGTGCCCACGGAGTCAATCAGCAGGATTTTGGAGCCAACGCGCGCAAACGCCACGGGCGTACGTTCGTGAATCTCAATCCTGAGACGGTTGGGGACAAATCGCATGACGCTGGCCGATTCCACCCAGGGGATTTTTTCCAGAGCTTGCTTTCGCGTAGTCAGCGGCACAAAGAAAATGTTGCGCCCAATGTCGCCGCCCATGACTTCCATGATCTGGTAGCGAGTGACGTTCTGCAGCCCGGCGATCTCAATGTCATCGCTCGATTCGATCCGGAAACGCCAGGAATGTTCGCCGTAGTGGTAAAGCGCCGCCACAGCCACGCTCCCTAAGAAGAAGACAACCAAGGCAAGCACGCCCCAAGTCAAACCGGTTGCAGCTCTTTTGGGCAGAGAACCCCGGCGGACGGAGACCCGCTTTTGTCCGCGCAGGAAGGGCGATTCCTGTTCCACATCCAAGTCGAGCATGCGCGCATCGTCGAGTGCCTCATCCGGCACCGGGCGCGCGGGCTCGTGGACCGCTGGATACAAGTCCTCCTGCGAGATGGTGGAACCGCTTTTTCGCGCCATCAACCCAGGTCAGTTGTCGTCAGGGAATCGCTGAGCGGACATAACTATAACCGCTTTTCGCCAATTGAGATAGATGAAAGTAGGTGCCTTTTGTGAAAAAGTGCTGAAGCGCGTTGTGGGCCTGGGGGGATCGGAGCGGGGATAATCTCGTGGTACAATCGCGGCCCGATCCTCGCCCCACAAATTCCGCTGGAGGCACGAAAATGAGATTCCCAAGCATGTTCGAGATTGTCGCAAGAGTTGCTTTGGTCGCAGCGTTACTATTGCCGACGCCGGCTGCGACAGCCCAGACGGTAATCAGCAACGAAACCCTGGCGAGCACTACTTTTGTTGTCAACAAACAGAGTGCAACGGCCAAATGTGGAACAGTTGGCTGCTCGGCGAGAGCATCTTGGTTCGGTCCTATTTCAATCACATGTCCGGCTCCGACAGGGCAGACGTGTACTTTCCATATTTCTCTGGACGCGAAGACTACCATAGTTCTCGGTGGGCATGGCGGCGGAAGCGGATCAATAGGTTCTTATCAGTTCTTGGTCGACGGGGCCGCCCCAACGATTGGGCCCACGGACAAGAACGGCGACTATCTGTTTGAGAGGGATGTCTACACCGTTAGCACGCCGGCAGTTGCCAGTCGCCAGAGCTATCCCGCTTCAGTTCTGGCCACCGTGACCAATTCCAATTCAAACAGCCACGCTATTGCCCTGGGTCTAGGCTGCAAGGATATTGGTAATGAAGGTGGCTGTCAGACGACTGCCCACTGGACCACCATGAGAGTGGATGTCTTCCAGCCCTAACGAAACTCGGTTCGATGCGCGGGATTGGGTGTAAAATAGTTGCCCGAAGTTCAAATTTCTCAATCAGTGCTATCCAAGGAGTTCGCCATGCACAAAAGATTTGCATTCGCTGTTGGCTTCGCATTAGCAGTTCTGTTTGCCGTTCAATTGGCCGCGCAAGAAGCCTCTCCTGCAAAGGAAATCGCGCCCAGGATTACCGATAACCGTACAAATGCGGAGACTGTCCCGTCCGGGGCCGTGAAGGTCTTATTGCTGAAATCCTGGGGACAAACCAGCATTTGGGACGACATGAGCACAAACTGGCAAAACTTCGGGAAAAAGCCGGTGACAGTAGACACCACGACCTACATCGACAGCGACTTCACCTACCAGAACCTCGTCAGCTCGAAGGCCAATGTTATCGTCCTGAGCGACCCGGCAGGAGGCATCCAACAATACACGCCGGCGGAGATCGCGGCCGTAGCCAAGTACGCCAAAAAAGGCCACACCGTGATCGGGACCTACGCTGTGTTTCAGTGGTCGACCGTCGACAACCGTGGACTGGCGCCGGTTTTCGGATTCAGTTCCAAAATCACCTACAACACCACTGCAGTCGGGATTTCCAACCTGTTCGAGAAGACCAAAGCGAAAGAGTGCCTGCTTAAGCGCATTACGGGAAGCTCGTGGCAATCCGACGGCTACCCATTCACCCAAGTACCTACAACTGGAAGCTGGACCGGGCATCTGGGAAAAGCCACCGCGGTCGCCGAATCCGACAAGTTCCTCGGGCTTGTCAGTTTTTACACTGCCCCAACCTACACCGGCGTGTTTGTATCGAATTTCCCTGAATATAACGGAGGCACCGACGACGAGCAATTGCTCTATAACGCCGTTACTTGCTATGTGAAGTAGAGAATTTCCGCGCCGGCAGTCACACGGATTGCCCGAACACAAGATCGGCGGCAGATCAAGCTGCGCGTTTGCCTCTGCCTTTGCCGGCCCATCCTTTCCACCCTTTGCGCAAAGGAGATTGCGACACTGTCAACCCAGAATCGGCCTCCGCTTTCTGGTTGACTGTGATCTCCAAAAAAGATAACCTAACCTATGTATCATTATCTCAAAGATAAGAACCTGATCTTTGACAATCCGCCGGACAATAGCGCCGGCGAGTCCCCCGTACAGCCGTGTCACGGCCAGGCAGCCGCGAAGCGGCGGAAGAATGCAGCCCATGGCGCAAGCCATGGGAAAGAAGCTGGAGACTGAAGAGCCCCGGCGGGGCGAAAGATAAGTTTGGCCCGGCCAGGCCCACGCCAATGTCGGCCAGTCTCCTTCCCAAAATGGAACCCGCAGGCCTCGCCAAGGCCGCCCTAACTCCCATGTTCTCTAGATTTTGCGTGTAACTCCTGTAAACTCAAAGATCTAGCACGTAGTCGTAAAATTAACCCTTTGTTTTCTAGATTTTGCACAGCGAGAGGGGGAGGGGGGTAGTACTGGTGCAGACCGGGCGCATCCCTTACAAAATAGACCGGGGACATTCCTGACACGGTGAACCCTCGACGAAGGCGTGCAGATTCCTGGTAGTGCCCTCAGCGGTACGTGGCTGAGATATGGTGGGCAGTGCAGGACTCGAACCTGCGACCTCCTGCTTGTAAGGCAGGCGCTCTAACCAGCTGAGCTAACCGCCCCTCCGGGGACTTTATTTCACTACGCCGCTCGATGGCAGTATCACTGAGCGGAAGAGTCGTGAAAGTTAAGCATCCGCCGAGCGACCCTTCGAGTATACGTGAGCGCAGAAAGGGCGATCAATGCGAGCACGCGTTAGCAATTAGCATTTAGCAGTCAGCACTTAATGCTAATGCTGAAAGCTGAAAGCTGACTGCTTCCTTTTGCTAGACTGGCGCGTGCGACGTTTGATCGTCAATGCGGACGATTTCGGGCTCACTCAGGGAGTCAACCGCGCCATTATCGAAGCCCATTGCCAGGGTGTCGTAACCGCCGCAACGCTTATGGCCAATGGTCAGGCATTCGATGACGCGAGCCAGCGCGTAACCTCTACGCCACGGCTGTGCGTGGGCTGCCACGTCGTGCTCGTGGACGGGCTACCGGTGCTTGAGGAAGGACAAACTCCAACCCTCTCGAATAGAAAGTTTCACGATCGGCGTTTTTACGGAAGTCTAACCGGCTTCGCACTGCGCGCAACCAGCGGCAACATCGATGCGGATGAGATTGAAGCCGAAGCAACGGCGCAAATTCGCAAAGTGCAAGCGGCCGGGATTGTCGTCTCGCACCTGGACACTCACAAGCACACTCACATATTTCCGGCGGTGTTGCGGCCATTGTTACGCGCAGCTCGAACCTGCGGCGTACCGGCCGTCCGTAATCCCTTCGGACCAGTCCACATCTCCATCGTGGCAAAACGCCCGAGCTTGTGGAAGCAGTTCGGCAAAGTCACAGTGCTCAGCCGGTTGGGCAAAACGTTCCGAAGGTCCGTCGCGGGCGCGGGTATGCTTACTACCGACGGAACTGTAGGCATTGTGACCACCGGCGCGATGGACGCGAGCCTGTTCAAGAATATTGTGGACAGCCTCCCGGAAGGCACGTGGGAACTGGTCTGTCATCCAGGCTACAACGATGCCGACTTGGATAGCATCCGAACCCGGCTGCGCGAATCCCGTGCGGTGGAACTGCGGCTTCTAACTTCGCCGGAAGCGCGTGAAATACTGCATCGAAGTGGGGTGCAACTCATCTCCTACCGCGAGCTCGTGTGGGACCGGCTCCGCCCCGCTTCCCCGAACGTACACGCCCTTTAGATAGGCACAGGCCACCAAATTGCCGCATCAAGTGCGCAAGCGCCAAGTTATGATAGGTCAACCCCCGAGAATTACAGCAGAGGCACCGTAAAAACATGGACAGAAGGCCGGAAACCCGGGTCACGGCGGCAATCCTGGTGCGGGTGTGGGGCATGGATGCGGACGGTCGTCCGTTTTTTCAAAATGCCAATGCCAGCAATATCAGCACCGAAGGCGCAACCCTCTCCGGGATCAATCATCCCCTGAAAGCGGGGGATGTAATCGGCGTGCAATACGGCGAAAAGAAAGCCCGGCTCAAAGTGGTGTGGGTGATTGACGGCGGCGTGGCAAGGCAGATTGAGATCGGAGTGCAGACTCTTCCCAACCAGCAAAGCCCCTGGCAGGACCTCACGAAGATGGATAAAGCCCCGGTCTCCCCCGCAAAGAATAAACGCCGATATGTGCGGCACAAGCTTTTGTTCCCCCTGGAGATTGGTTTTGAAGATTCCCGGCGCACTCACATGCAAACCAATGCCACTGACATCGGTGGCCGCGGTTGTTATGTAGAGACCCTGCTTCCTTTGCCGCTCGGCACAAAAGTAAAAATCACATTCTGGATGGACTCTGAAAAGATCCACACCAGCGGGGTGGTGCGGGCCAGCGATGGAGGAGTCGGCATGGGCATCGAGTTTACTCAACTGGACAACCATGTGCAGGAGCGGTTGCAGCAACATCTGGAAAAACTCGACGCCGGACTTACCCGCCACAACTCCGCAAAGGGCGCCACCAACGCAGATTCTTAGTCTCTCCATTTCCTCTCTTTCCGCTTTCAAAATCTGAATCCCGGCACACCGCTCACCATCGAATCAGAGAGCCGAACCGGCTGAGGTTGAAAGGACCAAGGGATGAAGATCGGAATCACCTGCTATCCGACCTACGGGGGCAGCGGAGTGGTCGCCACTGAACTCGGTGTCGAATTGGCCGAGCGCGGGCACGAGATCCATTTCATTTCTTATGCCCAGCCGATCCGCCTGACCGAACTGCATCCCAATATTCACTACCACGAGGTCGACGTTTCACGATATCCGCTATTCGAATATCCTCCCTACGATTTGGCTTTGGCGACGCGTATGGCGGAAGTCTCGGAACTTTACGCTCTCGACCTCTTGCATGTGCATTACGCGATCCCGCACTCTGTAAGCGCTTTATTAGCGCGGCAGATGCTGGCCGCTAAACCCAGGGGACAGAAGCTGCCTTTTGTGACCACGCTCCACGGCACCGACATTACTCTGGTTGGGCTGGATCGTTCCTATTTGCCGATCACGCGTTTCTCCATTGAACAAAGCGATGGCGTGACCGCTATCTCGCAATATTTGCGTGAGCGAACGCTGCGCGAGTTCGATGTAAAAAACAATATTCAGGTCATCTACAACTTCGTAAACTGCGACGTTTACGTTCGTGATTCAGGAGCAAAGCAGCGACGGGCAGAGTATGCCCCGAATGGTGAACGCATCCTGGTGCATCTGTCCAACTTTCGGCCGGTGAAGCGCATTACCGATACCATCGAGATTTTGGATCGGGTGCGCAAGACGATTCCTTCCAAACTATTGTTGATCGGCGACGGACCAGATCGCTCGCGCGCCGAGTGGCTAGCCGTTCAAAAGGGAATCCATAACGACGTTTTGTTTCTGGGTAAACAAGACAATGTTCACGAAAAGCTTGCCCTAGCCGATCTCATCCTCATGCCCAGCGAATTGGAGTCCTTCGGCCTGGCCGCGCTCGAAGCCATGGCTTGCGAGGTCGTGCCGATTGCAACTCGCGTGGGCGGTGTGCCTGAGGTAATCGAACATGGGAAGAGTGGCTACTTGGCGAATGTCGGCGATGTCGACGCGATGGCGCGCTACGCGATCGAATTGCTGAGCGATGACAGCCGCTTGCAGGAAATGGGGAAGGCGTGCCGCGCAGTGGCGCAATCCAGGTTCTGTTCTTCGAAGATCATCCCTCAGTACGAAGAGTTCTACCGGCGCGTGCTGGAGCGTTCTTCGTAGAGCGCGGCTGGAATCGAGCCTTCACTCTGCAGCACCGGCAGACGCAAACGAATCAACGTTCCCTTGCCTTCATGGCTGTCGATGGTCATACGGGCAGTTTCCCCATACAAGACTTTCAAGCGCTCCGCCACATTTGCCAAGCCAATCCCCGTTCCACCCAGCCCGCTGGGCCTTTCCAAAAGATTCGCGGCGGCCATGCCCACGCCATCGTCTTCGACTTCAACAATCAACTGGGAGTCGGTCAACCGGCTACGCAAGAAGATGCTGCCCCCTTCAATCTTGGAGGCAAGACCATGCTTGATCGAGTTTTCGACCAGCGGTTGAAGAAGCATGCTGGGGACCATCACGTCGAGTGATGCAGGCTCCAGTTCCTTCATGACCTGCAGCTTGTCTCGTCCGAAACGGACCACTTCGATATCGAGATAATTATCGATAAACTCCAACTCCTCGCGCAGAGGTACGAAGGCGTCGCTGCTGCTCAACAGTCGGCGGAGAATTGTAGCCAGCTTGATGATCAGTTCGCGCGCTGTATCGGGATCGAAGCGCACCAGTGAGGAAACCGAGTTTAAGGTGTTGAACAGGAAGTGCGGGTTAATCTGATTTTGCAACGCTTCCATGCGAGCGTGCAACAACATGCGCTCCTGTTCTTCCAGCTTGATCTGAATGCGAACGCTGTTCCAGATCTTCAGTTCAGTCCCAATAGTGATAATCGACGTGGCGTAAATCGCGATCCAAACCCAGGGATTCAGACCTTCTCCACTAAGGCTCTCCAGGGTAAAAGTGGCGCGGGGCAGAAATCGGGAGAGCTCAGTTTGCATAAAGCGTAACGCCACGATGGTGACAAAAAACATCACCTGCCAATCGAACAGACGGGGAGTCGGAAGGTTGCGGCGGATCATGCGATAGACACTAAGATCGATGAATGGAGAAAATGACCAGATGTCTTCCCGGTCGGGCGCCAGAGTACGCAGTTGTCCGGCAATGAACCCGCAGAGCACATTAAACGGCAGAGTCGCCCATTCTCCGTGGAACAAGGCCGGTAGGGCAATGAAGGCGCCGCCCAACATTCCGGTAAATCGGCCGGCAATCACTCCCAACAGAATCGTGGTCTCAAAAGACAGGTCGCCCGCTAGAAAGCTTTTCTGTATGAACCTAATCCATACCGCGACACTCAGCGGAATGCCGATCCACAGCACTAGATAAATCTGCTGCTTGAGCGAGCGATCCTCCCGGAACAATAAAGACTTGAACTCGACCGAGCGTACCAGCGTACTGGCCACCGCGGCCGCTACGCCGAGCTTGATCAGCAGATTAACGAGGATGAGGCGCTGTTCCATGATTGGCCGACTATGGTTGGCCGAATATTTCTGGCCGAATATTGTTGGCCGAATATTGTTGGCCGAATAAAGAGATCCGCTGAGGAGAATGTAGCACGGCGCTTCAACCTGGGGACAGCCGCCTCGGCTGTCCGGCCCGCGAAGACGTTGCAAGCAACGTCTGTGCAGAGAGAATCAACCTGTAGAAACTTAGCTGGCTACGTTTCTGGGTGCTCGCGCAGCCGCGCCGCGAGCGCGGCAAGGGCTGCTGCCATCCCTTCCATTCGCACTGGCCCTCCCTGCGCCATGTCCTTGCTTCCGCCGCCGCGCCCGCCAAGACGCGCAAGCGTGTCTTTCATCAGTGCCCCCATGTCGAACGGTTGGCCCGGGGACTGGGCAAACACCAATGCAAGCTGATCGGAAGTGCTGCCGAGGAATGTAACCACTCCCGCACTCAGGCGAGTCAATCGTTGAGCTAGCAATTTAATGAATGTCAGATCGCGATCTGGAAACGTGTGGACGATGATTCTGCGTCCGCCGCTCTCCTGAGTTTCCGCCAGCAAGCGGCTGGCGTACAAGTCAGCCAACTCTTCCAGCAACTGCTCGCGTGATTTGCGCGAAGCTCGCGATTCCTCCTGCAACTTCCGCACCTGTTGCCGAATATCCCAGATGTGACTCGAGAGCAGACTGCCGGACTCCGCCAGGACAGTGTAGTCACGTCGAGCTGTAGCCACGGCGCGTTTGCCGCAAACGAATTCCACCCGCCATCCCTGCCGCGTCTTCTCTGTTTTTCGAAGCAGGATGCATCCGATCTCACCAGTCGCGGAAACGTGCGTACCGCCGCACGCGGTCAGATCGAAATCATGCACCTCGATAAGCCT
>Ga0074044_10002855_pt1 | contig 14994 bp, 15 predicted proteins | sample BogForMeECP23OM1_FD_94443 | JGI IMG/M metagenome (GOLD analysis project Ga0074044, IMG submission 94443) | Bog forest soil microbial communities from Calvert Island, British Columbia, Canada - Bog Forest MetaG ECP23OM1 | ecosystem: Environmental > Terrestrial > Soil > Wetlands ... | reverse complement strand
GGGCAAGGAATTTCCGCGCAACACGCGCGCCAACGCGTACAATCCGCTGTGGAACCATTATCGATGCGCCGACGACAAATGGATCTCACTGGCGATGCTTCAGCCCGATCGTTACTGGAAAGAATTCTGCGCCGTGATGGGAAAAACGGAATTGATCGAGGATCCGCGCTTCGCCGACGTCAAAACACGGGGCAGCAATGCGGCCGCGCTGATCGCGATATTCGACGAGGTGTTCGCGACGCGCCCGCGCGACGAATGGATGCGAATCCTCAAGGGCCGCGGCGACTTCATCTATACGATCGTGAATTCAGTGTCCGACTTGCCCGACGACCCGCAGGTCAGGGCCAACGATTACGTGGTCGATTACGATCATCCCGCGCTGGGCAATCTGACGCTGCTCGGGATGCCGGTTAAGTTGAGCGCGACCCCGGGCGAGCCGCGCGGGCATGCGCCGGAACTCGGCGAGCATACCGAGACGCTGCTGACGGAGCTGCTCGGTTATTCGTGGGATGATGTTGCGCGGCTGCGCGAGGCTAGCGTGATTTGAGTGCCGCGCGCCGAAGTGACGGCGGCACCGGGAGAGGTAAAGGGATGGCAATTACGGGAACCGCCGAGGATCGCGAGGAAATTCGCAGCCTGCATGCGCGCTACTGCCTGACGATCGACCGCGGCCGCTACGACGAATGGATCGATTGCTTCACCGACGATGGCGTCTTCGAGAGCCCGCGCTTCGGCATGCACAGCAGACGCGACGGACTCAAGCGCTTCGCGGCGCTGTACAACGAGTCACTCGGTGGCGCGCAGGTGCTCCACGTGGTCGCCAATCCGCAATTCGACCTCGACGGCGCCGGCGGCACCGGCACCGCCTACCTGCTCTACTACCACTGCAAGGACGGGCGGGTGCAGCAATCGACGGTGGGTTACTACACCGATAAACTGCGCAAGACGCCGGGCGGATGGCGCTTCGCGAGCCGTCAAGTGACGATCCTCGGGCATCACTGAGCTCAGATTTCATTTTCTCAGTGAATTAGCGATTTGGTAAAACGCGAGAAAAACTCCGGCGCTGGTTTGGCGGCGGAAGTGTCTGCGGGTGCGCCCGGGAAAAGGGTCATTTCGGGGCGTTGCGTGCTCGCGCAGGCGAAACCGGCCCCTTCCGGCGCCGCTGGGAAGGCCGTGGACCAATACCGGCTGAAACCCTTGCAGAGAGAGGTGGTCCGGCCTATACGGGAGTTGAAAGCGGAGACTAAACGGAAATTCCCGTAAACATGGGACCGCTCATTCGATTCACGATCGCAAATCTCCTGATCCGATTCGGAATCGTCTCGATCGCGCTCGCTGCTAGCGGATGTGCGACAGCGAATTTGACGACGCCAAACACATTCACGCAGGACACGATCGCGTGGCGGGCAGGCAAGAATTGCGGACCCCCGTCATCCGGGACCATGACAATCGAACAGGCGGGAAAATGTATCCCCGTCGGTTTGGAAGAGCCTGAAAAATGGGTGTTTGTCGGTGTACAGGATGTGCCTGGCAAAAGCCGCCTAATGAGCTGGCATAAGGTCATCGGCAAGGATCCCGGCCAATACGATGAACTTTTCGAATTCACGAATGTTCAGCGTCCACCTGTCACGACGGCGCAGTACCTTGAATTCGTCAACAAGAAGTCGGCTAGCGATTGTCCCTCCGCAAAGGTCGAAACGATCAAGATTTCTGATAACGAGCTAATCCTGGAAACGAAAGTAACTTCGCCCGCGTGCATTGGTGGCATACACGACGAGCTCGACCGCACGCTTTTCGGTGCTCACGATCTTTTTTCGTTCGTGTACATGGTCAAGCGAACTTCCGATATGACGCCGGCGCAGCGGGCGGCAGGAATGGTGGCGATCACGAGCCCTGTTCTACATCCCGCCGGCTAAATGACTTTTAAGCGCGCGCGATCGATCGTGGCTCGCACGTTAATCGTCGGTGCATCACTGATAACAGCGGCAGGATGCGCGCCAAGGCCACAATTAATGGTCCCGATTGAGGGCGCCTCGAGCCCGAATCCTCTTCTGAAAAGCTACTACGAGGTTATCGACCTGCCCGCCAATTTCCACTGGGCGTCGGCTGAACCGGGTCCGTCCGACAGTTGGGTTGTGATCGATATGGCGCAAATCAACGGCGTGGGCGGATACATGGCCGTCACGCAGGCACAGTACCACGGCGGAAAGGCCACCCTGGACCCCGTTGCGATATTGATCGCGACTGACGCCAAGACGGAAGTGTCGCCCAAGTCGGCAGCAGAGGCGATGGCGCTTAAACGTAAAGAATGTCCCGATCCGCTGAGCCGAACCGAAATTCGCAAAAGAGATGACGACTACGTTTTCGAAGCAAGCGGCCCTCCATGCGGTGCGAGTCCGGAGGAGGATTGGATAATCCGTATCGCGTTCGGTGAGCGCACCGCGTTCACGGTGATGTATGTTACGAAGGGACGGACGCTCAATCTTTCGGAAAAGGAACGTGCGACGCAGCTAATCTCCTCGTTTAAGGTCGAGCGATGCCAGAATCCGTCTGCGGGATGTTTTCAGCCGATCAATTTCTCAGCGACGCAGCGGCAAGGCGCGTCCGCTGGTAGCTAACATTGTCGGCAGCAGGGCTTCCGCACTTTTGCCGAGCTGATTACCGCGTCAGAAGGCCGCGTACCACGGCACTTCGTGCGGATTCTGCACTTCCCAATTGATCTGGAACTGCTGCAGCAGCGTGCCGTCGGCGTGGCCCAAGGCGAGCTTGGCGTTCTCGAGATCGACCTCTGCCTGCACCTGGTTGCCTTCCGCGCTCACTTCCTCTTCCTGGAATTGCAGCAGGTCATGGGTGGTCGCCAGGCCGACCCGGAATCGCACTTGCTCATCGTGGAGCGACTGGCGAGCGTAGTAAGTTGCCGATGCAGTCGCGGACGCGCGTTTCTGATCGGCATAAAGATTGGCGATCGCGCTCTCCACATTGACCACGGCTTGCGACAGCGCCGCTCGATACAGCACCCGCTGCTGTTCGTATTGGACGCGAGCCTGCGCAAGAGCGGCGCGCGGAACGGCGTTGTCCAGCGGCATCTGGAAGGTCATCACGGCGGCGTAGTTGTAATAGGTGAAACCCCAAAGGCGATCGAGCGCGTCGCCGTAGATTCCGCCGAACGGCAGTTTGTTGCCGTCACCCGGCGATGCTCCCGGCGGCGTACAGTTTCCGGTCGTGATCATGGTGAAGCTCTTCTGGCAAGCCGTGGTTCCGGCGGTGGAAGTCAGGCCGAATTGAGCGCCGAGGTTCAATTGCGGCAGAACCTGGTTTTCCGAGAACTTGACCTGCAGCAACGCGTCGCGAATCGCCTCGCGCATACTGCCCAGCGACGGCACGTACAGCACCGCCAGCTCGAGCGCCCGTTCCTCATCGATGATGGTCCGCTCCTGGGGATTGGGGCGGGTGAGCGGCTGGATTTCCTCGGGCAGGAAGGTGCCGTAGGGGTTGAGCATCACGTCCTGGCGGAGTTGGGTGCGCGAATTCTTCAGGTTGGCTTCGGCGGTGTAAACGTTGGCCTCCGCAGTGGCGGCTGCCGATTGTGCTTCCTGCAGATCGATGGGCGCCAGAGTGCCGACCTTGACGCTGATCGCGTTCTGGCGAACCAGGTCGAGATTGAAGCGCAGCGCGGCGCGCGCGACCTCGAGATTTTCCTCGGCCAGCACGACGTTCCAGTAATCGCCGCCGACTTTCTGCACGAAATCCTGGAGCGCCTGGCCGTAAGTCCATTGCGCCTGCTTCTGACCCGATTCTGCGATCCGGACGTTGATAGTCGCGAACTCCCAGCCGAAGTTCTGCAACAATGGCTGCGAGAGCGAGAGCGCGAGGTTGGGCGTGTAGGAAGGATTGACGCCCGCGAAGAGCGAATTCGACAGCGCGCGATCGTTGTTGAAGGTCACGCCCCAGGTTCCATTGGTGACCGAGGAGACTTTGTTGAGGCCGAAGTTCCAATCGTAAAATTTCTGCACAAACGCGTCGGCGCCGCCGGTCTGCAAGGCGGAGGTGACGGGCACAACTGTCTTCTCGATATCGCCCTGCGCAGTAAGGTTCGGATCGAAGGTTCCATTGGCCTCCCTGACGGTCTCCATCGAGGCGACCGGGTCGAGCTGAGCGGCCTTGAGCGCCGGGTTGTTCTGCATCGCGATGTAGATCGCTTCCTTGAGCGTGAGGCCGCGCACGTTGGAATCTTCGGAGCGCATGAAGCGTTCGCTGATCACGTTGTCGGGCACGATTTCATTGGTCAGCGACCATTGATGCGTGAAGATGCGCGGCAGGTTCAGCAAATCATCATGATGCTCGAACTGGTTGGAGGCGCTCGGCGGCACGCTGGCGTGCGGCGGTGTCTGCGGTCCGATGGGAGTGGACTGCATCTGAATCGGTCCGGTCAGATCGGGCGGCGGCAAGGGTGTCTTGGGCAGCGAACCGGTCACCTTGAGCTGATCCTGGGCGAATCCGATCGACGTTGCGAGCAGCAGCACGGAAATAGTCAGCATCGCAAGAGAAACCCATTTAGTTCTCGACATTCTAACCAACCTCCTTGGTACCTGTTGCCATCGCGGGCGATGGCCCGCCGCTCCCGCGCTTGTCGATTACGCGACTTGACTCAGCAGTTGGGATCGATTTGCCAGCGCCGAATCGAACCGAAGCAAAGCGCTTGCGCGGCGCCAATTGGCTCGCGATTATAGCCAAGGCGGCCGGCCTTGTCTTCCCGGAGTCCAAGGCGGCCTGCTTTAACGAGAATCGCACCTGGAGATGACATGCGCGCCGTCAGGTTGGTAATCGCAGTATTCATCGTGTCCCCGATCCTCATGCTTGCGCTTAGCGAGTCAAGGTTGTCACGGCAGCCATTCGCGCAAATTACCGCGGCGCCGGGACCGGTGCCACTGACTGCACCCGTGGCGCCTGGTCAGCCGCAGGCCTTCTCGACGATCGGAGCGCTGCCAGCTCTGGCACCTGCGCCGGGTACTGTGCCCGTCGGAGCTGCGAGCGTGGCGCCGACGCCGCGCGCATTTCGATGCACCTGTTCGGCGCCAGGAATCTGGACTCAGTGGGCGGGTATCGTTTCGTCGTCCAGCTATGTTCTCGCCAGCCAATCCGCACGCGCGAAGTGCGGAAATTACATACTCAACGAGAACGCGCCATCGGCGTACACACCGCCGGAGGGATCCACAGTGAGCCAGCAACGGCCGACGATCTACAATGGCACGGCGTTTACGCAGCGCGCGCAAGTGTCAACCTCGGTGGGACAATCTTTTCTCCTGCAACGCTCGCAGACAACTCCGCTGACGACCGAATGCACGCGATGCGCCTGCAACTAGCCGATTAACTTCTTCAAATCCGGCGGGACCGGCGCCGTCACCTTGAGGTGGCCGACCGCCGGCGAGTCGAACGCGATATCGCACAGGTGCAGCCAGAAGCGGCCGTGGGCGAGTGCCTCGCTCGAGGGGCCGCCATAAAGAGTGTCGCCGACGATAGGATGGCCGAGGCCGGCCAGATGCAGGCGAATCTGATGGCGGCTGCCGGTCTTCGGCGCCACTGACAACAGCGTGAACTCGCCAACGCGACGGATTGGCTCGGCGAGCGTAGCCGCCGCGCGGCCGGCGTGTTTCGGATTCGCACTGGCGGGATCGCCGGCGACCATCTTGCGCGCGTTTTTCGGGTGATGCGCGATCGGCGTGTCGATCTGAGTCTTGCGCTCGAGCGAGCCGGCGACCAGAGCTTCATAGCGGCGCGCGATTCGTCCGGCGCGAATCGCGTCGCGCAGTTTTTCAAAAGCACCGCGATTGCGCGCGATCAGCAGCGCGCCCGAGGTGCCGTTGTCCAGGCGATGAACCAGGCCGCCTTCGAGCGGCTTCTCGCCAACTGTCGCGGTCTCGGGAAAACGCGCGACGACCGCATTCATGACAGTGTCGCGCTCGCCGGCGTGCAATGGATGACAGGGGACGCCGCCGGGTTTGTTGACGACGATCACGGCCGCATCCTGGTGGAGAACTTCGAGCGCGAGGCCGGCATTTGGCTCGATGGCCGCGCGGCGATCTGCGGCGGCAACCTCGACCCGATCCTCGGCGCCGACGACCTCGCTTTTCTTCGAGCGGCGACCGTTGATTCGCACCATCCCGCGCGCGACCAGCTCCTGCGCAACGCGCCGCGAGGGCGCGAAGCCGGTCCGCACGAGGTAATGATCGAGGCGTTCTTTCAGCGCGTCGGGCAAGGAACTAGTGGCTCGCGGCAGTGCCGGCCGGAATCGGCATGGCCGGCGGCCGATTGTACGCGGAAAACTGAAGGGTCGCGGCGTAAAGCAGAATTCCGAGCAGAACTACCGCGGTGAGTATATCCACGAATCCGAGTTGCGTTGCGCCGCGTGCCATGTGATTGAACCCCCTCATTGTCTTCCCTGCCGACTCGCCACACTATACTCCCGCCGCAGTACGCAAAGCCGAGCGGACCTGCCGGCCATGTTCGGGCAATCCGAAGAGGCGGCGCAGCTCGCGGCCGGTCTCGGACTTCTCGCAGGCCGCGATATCGAGGGGAGAACCGGTCGCCACGATGCGCCCGCCTTCGTCGCCGCCGCCGGGCCCGAGATCAATGACGTAGTCGGCGTTCGCGATGAACTCGAGGTTGTGCTCAATCACGACCAGCGTGTTGCCTTCGCTGACCAGCCGGTTGAGCACCTTGATAAGGCGCTTGATGTCGGTCGAGCTGAGCCCGGTGGTCGGCTCGTCGAGGATGAACATGCGCGGCAGATGGGTCCCGTCTTCGCTCGCCGGCGCGGGTTCGAGATCGGCGAGCAGAAACCGCGCGAGTTTGAGGCGCTGCGCTTCGCCGCCGGACAGCGTCGAAGTGGTTTGCCCAAGCCGGATGTAGCCAAGCCCGACCGCGATGAGCGCGTCGAGCCGCTTGATAATCGCGGGATGATGGATGAAGAACGCGCGCGCATCCTGCACGGTAAGATCGAGCACCTGGTTGATGCTTAAGTTGCGGAGTTTGATCGCGAGAATGTGGCTCTGGAAGCGGCGGCCATCGCACGCGTCGCACTTCACCTCGAGGTCCGCCATGAAATGCATCTCGATGGTGACGGTGCCGGTGCCGCTGCACTTCTCGCATCGCCCGCCCGTGACGTTGAAGGAAAAATGCCGCGCCTGCACGCCGAGGCGGCGCGCTTCGGGGCTGGCGGCAAACAGCTTGCGGATCTCGTCGTAGATTTTCAGATAGGTCGCCGGATTCGAGCGCATCGAGCGCGTCGGCAATTCCTGTCCCATGTGCACCATTTCGCCGATCAGCTCGAAGCCGTCGATGCGGTCGCACGCACCGGGCTCCGCGGCGGCCTGGCCGGAGCGGCGCAGGTAGTTGTTGTAGAGCACGTCCTCGACCAGCGTCGATTTTCCCGAGCCCGAAACGCCGGTGACGCAAACCATCCGACCGGCCGGAATTGCCACGTCCAGGCCGGCGAGATTGTGCTCGCGCGCGCCGGCGATTCGAATCGCGGGATCGCCCCGGGTAAATTTGCGCCGCTTCGCAAGCGCGCGCATCAGCAGCACGCGTCCCGGCGACGACGCCATGCTGTCAAGACTCGCCTTCGCCGGCGGACCCGCGTAGGTGAGTTCGCCGCCCTCGCTGCCGCCGCCCGGGCCAAGCTCGACGACATGGTCGGCGCCCGCGATCATCGCGGGATCGTGTTCGACGACGATGACCGTGTTGCCGAAGTCGCGCAGACTGTACAACACCCCGAGCAGCCGCCTTGCGTCGGCCGCGTGCAGGCCGACCGTAGGCTCATCGAGAGCATAGAGCGTCCCGACCAGCACGCTGCCAAGCGCGCTCGCGAGATGAATCCGCTGAGCCTCGCCGCCCGACAGCGTGCGTGCCTGCCGCTCGATCGTCAGGTAGCCAAGGCCCACCTCGACCAGGTAGGCGACGCGATTGCGCAGCTCGCGCATCACGACTGCCGCGCGCGTGGCGATTTCGGGAATCGATCCGATCTTGTCGAGCCACGCTGCCAGGTCGCGAATGGAGAGCCGCCCGACGGCGGCGATGGACAGGCCGTCCACCAGCACGTTGAGCGCCTCGGCCTTCAGCTTGGCGCCGCCGCAGGCCGGGCAGGTAACGAAGCGGCGATACTTGGCGAGCAAAACTCGGACGTGAGTCTTGTAGCGGCGCCCCTCGAGCCACTTGAAGAAGCCGTGCACTCCCGGCCATTTGTCTTCGTCCCACTTCGAGCGCGGACCCTCGTCACCGTCGAGCAGCCAGGCGCGCTCCTCGTCGGTCATCTCGCAAAAGGGCGCCGACGTGCGGATTTTCCTGCGCCGCGCCAGCTTCAGCATCCAGTCGTTCATCTCCCGATACGCCGGCGTGCGCCATGGCGCGACCAGTCCATTGCGCATCGACAGACTCGGATTGGGAATCACCTTGTCGAGATCGAGTTCGACGGTGCGGCCAAAGCCTTCGCATTCGGGACATGCGCCGATCGGACTGTTCGACGAAAACAGCGCCGTGGTCGGCTCGGCGAACGCGGTCGCGCAGCGCGAACAGTTGAAGCGCCGGTCGAAATCGATCGCGCCGACGCTGTGCGTGTTGCCGTTATCGCGCTCGACGCGTACGGCTCGGGCGCGTCCACCACCCAGATAGAAGGCCTTCTCGAGCGCCTCGCGCACCCTTTCGATCTCGCCTTTGCTTTCGCTGCTTACCGAGATGCGATCGACGACGACCATCATCGTATTTTCAGCCTGCGGCCGGGAGCCGTTCTGCGCTTCGGCGGCGATGGCGCGCGCGGCGAACTCCGCAGTCTCGGTGATCGCGTCGTCGGCGTACAGGCGATGGTAACCGTTCTGAATCAGGTAGCCGGCCGCGTCGGGAATCGAGCGCGAGCCCGCCTCGAAGGGCGCCAGCACGACGTATAGCCCGGGTACGGCGAGGATCCGCGCGCCCGCGCTCTCGACGGTGTCGCGGCTCACCTCGCCGCCGCATCGCGGACAAATCGTGCGGCCGACGGTCGCGAACAGCAGGCGGAGATAGTCGCTGATTTCGGTGACGGTCCCGACCGTCGAGCGCGCATTCTTGATGGTGTTCTTCTGGCGCAGCGCGAGCGCCGGCGGAATCTCGGAAATCGCATCGACGTCAGGCCGCTCCATCCGCTCCAGGAACAGCCGCGCGTAGGTCGAAAGACTCTGCACGTAGCGCCGCTGACCCTCGGCATAAACGGTGTCGAAAACCAGGCTCGACTTGCCGGAGCCTGACACTCCCGTAACGACGGTCAGTTTTTCGCGGGGGATTTCGAGCGAAATGTCAGCCAGGTTGTGAGTGCGCGCGCCCCGGATACTGATTGAGCGATCCAAGCTTGTTCCCAGCCACTTACCGCGGGTCGGCTATTGGCCGCGCCTTTTTCTTGCGCTCGCCCGGAAATTCGTCGGCGACTTTTGCGTACAACTCGGCAAGCTGGACGTCGAACTTCGCCTGGATGCGCCGGGTTTGCGCCTCGCGTTCCTCGGCCGGCAGCGATGCGAGTTTACCCAGCTCGTCGCCGAGCCGTTGCATCAGGCGATTGCGCGCCACCAGATATTCATAGCCGTTCACAGGCGCTCTAAAACCTCAAATTCCAAAGATCAGAATTATAGGTTATCCTGCGACGAGCGAACAACCCGGCGGCTCGCCGTGCACTCCGACGTGGAAATCCAGACTGAATCATCGCAAAGCTCTAACGCCGTGGAAGTGCTTCGCGCATGGCCCGATGCGGCTCTTTGCCACGGATTTATCGGTCGCGCGGGCGGTGTCAGCACGGGCGCGTTCGCCTCGATGAATCTTTCTTATTGGGTGGGCGACGACGAGCGCGCGGTCGATGCCAACTGGGAGCGCATCCGTCGCGAGGTGCCGAAGCTGAAGCTGGTCGCGCGGCTGAATCAGGTCCACGGCAACGTCGTTCACGCTGCGACTCGCGACACGGCGGCGCTTCGGCCGGCGGGCGACGGCATCGTCACGGCCGAGCGTGGCGTCATCCTGGGAATATTCACGGCCGATTGCGTGCCGATACTGATGGCCGATTCGAAGCGCAAAATAGCCGGTGCGCTGCACGCCGGATGGCGCGGCATTATTGCGGATATCGCAGGCGCGGGCGTCCGCGCGATGGTCAAGCTCGGTGCTCATGCCTCCGACATTCGCGCGGCGATGGGCCCGTCGATCGGCCAGTGTTGCTTCGAGGTTGACGCCGAGCTGGGCGAGCGTTTCAGCCGCGAGATTGCCGGCGCGCTGGATCACACGAGGGCCGGGCGGCCCGGCAAGGCGTTTATCGACTTGCGCGCCGTCGTGCACGACCAGCTCGAGCGCGCGGGACTGGCGGCCGCGAACATCGCGAGCGTCGGTCCGTGCACTCGATGCGCGTCCGATCGTTTTTTTTCGCGGCGCGCGGCTGGCGGAAAGACAACCGGCCTGCAGTTGAGCTTTGTCGGCTTCGCCGCGTAGTCGCATGCCGCAACGCAAACCAAAGAAGCATCGCGCGGGCGGATTGATCGCGAAAATCCGTAAGCCGATGGCGCCGCCGTCGAAAACGATCGAAGATCCGACCAAATACAAGCGCGAGCGCGAGCTGGAAAAACTCCGCCGCCAGGAGAAATTCGGGAATTCCTGATGCCAACGCCCGTCAGTGGACAGATTCGAGCGGGAATCATCGGCGCCGGACTTATCGGCCAGGTGCATTCGATGATGCTGCGCTACGTCGCCGAGCGCACCGAGCAGAGCGTTCGCGTGGTTTCGGTCGCCGACGTGTCGCATCCGGCGGCCGAGCGGCTGGCGGCCAGATGGGATGGCGCGCGGGCGCTGGAGTCGGCCGAAGAGATAATCGCGGATCCTTCGATCGACGCGGTTTGGATTTGCACGCCGACCGCGATGCATCGCCAGGCCTGCGTTGCCGCCGCGCGCGCGGGCAAGCATATTTTCTGCGAGAAGCCGCTGGCGATGACGGCAGCGGAAGCATCCGAGATGGCCGCGAGCATCAAAGCGTCCGGCGTGACGAGCCAGGTGGGCCTGGTGATGCGATTTTCGCCCGTTTACAACGTCATCAAGGCGATGTGTCACCGGCCGGACGCGGGCAGATTGCTCAGCGTCACGATGCGCGACGACCAGGATTTTCCGACGCGCGGCGTGCATGCGAGCGCGTGGCGCAACGATCCGCGGCTGACGGCCGGCGGTACGCTCATCGAGCACAGCGTTCACGACTTCGATCTGCTGACGTGGATGTTCGGGCTGGTCACCAGCCTGTATTGCCGCACGCGCAACGTGAATGGAGCAGATGGAGTTGAAGACTTCGGCGCGACCACGATGGAATTTGCGGGCGGCTTTCACGGCCAGCTCACCTCGATATGGCATCGCATGATCGGGCGCCCGAGCAATCGCAGGCTTGAAGTCTTTGCCGAGAATTTGTTTGTTGCGTGCGACGCCGATACAGTCGGGCCGATCGTTTTTCAGCGCGGGTCGGGCGCCAAAGAGGAGACCGTCAGCGAAAGCGAAGTGATGGCCGGATTCACCGAAAAAATCCTGCGCGAGCGGCCCTACCTGGCGCCAATCAAGGATCGGCTCGCGATCCCGTATGCCGCCGAAGATGCGACTTTCGTTGCCGCGCTGAAGGGGGCATGCGCGCCGGACCCCGAATTTGCGGCCGGCGTGGCAGCGCAGCGGATGGTGGAAGCGGCTTACGAGTCAGCGCTCACGGGCGGGGCGATGCTGGTCAGAACTTAAAGTGTTACTTTAATCGAAACGGATGCGTCCTCATTTATGATCGACTTTGAACTCAGCGAAGAACAGCAGATGATGCGCGACAGCGTTGGCGCTTTCGCGCGCGAGGAGATGCGTCCCGCCGCGCGGCCCGCGGACGAGAGCGGCACGATCCCCGCCGACCTGGTGGCGAAGGCGTGGCAATTCGGATTTGTCAGCGGCGCTATCCCGGAGAAATTCGGCGGCGGCGGCGATGCCCGCTCGGCGGTGACCGGCGCGATCGTCGCGGAAGAACTCGGCTTCGGCGACATTTCGATCGCGCTGCATGTGCTCGCGCCGCGGCTGTTCGCATTTCCAATTATCGAGATGGGCAGCGACGACCAGCGCGCCAAATATTTGAAGCGATTCGCCGGCGCCGAGTTCGCCGCCGCGACCGCGGCGGTGATGGAGCCGCGCTTCGATTTCGATCTGTCGGCGCTGCAGGTGTCGGCCCGGCGCGACGGCGGCGGATTCGTCCTGAACGGCGGTAAATGTTACGTGCCGCTGGCGGCCGAATCCGATGCGATGCTGGTGTATGCGGCGACCGACCCGGCCAAAGGTTTGGCAGGCGTGGACGGCTTCATCGTTGCGCGCGGCGCGGCGGGCGTGACGGTTTCGGAGCGCGAGAAAAACATGGGACTCAAAGCTCTCGCGACCCACGAACTGACATTCAAGGATTGCCGCATCGGGGCGGATGCGCGCCTGGGCGGTGACAAGGGCATCGACTTTTCGCGGCTGATGAGCGAGTCGCGGGTCGCGTTGGCCGCGATGGGCGTTGGCGTGATGAATGCGGCGTTCGAATACGCGCGCGACTATGCCAAGGAGCGCAAGGCGTTTGGCGTGCCGATCGCGACCAAGCAGGCGATCGCGTTTATTCTGGCCGACATGGCAATTGAGATCGACGCGGCGCGCCTGCTGGTCTGGGAAGCGGCTTTCGAATTGGACAAGGGCCGAGACGCGCTGAAGGCAAGCTACCTGGCGAAGAATTATGTCGCGCAGAGCGCGCTCAAAGTGACGGACAACGGCGTGCAGGTGCTCGGCGGCCACGGTTACATCCGCGAGCATCCGGTCGAGATGTGGCTGCGCAATGCGCGCGGATTTTCCGCGATCGACGGAATCGCGACGGTGTGAGCCGTCCGCGACGGAGAAAAAATCATGATCGATTTTGAACTCGAACCACAGATTTTGAGCCGGCTCCAGATGTACCACGCAGTTTCAGAGCACATGATGCGTCCGATCTCGCGCGACTGCGACGAGCACGAGCACACCAAGCCGACCCAGTTTTACGAGTCGATGTGGTCGGCATCCGCGGCCGCCGACATCCAGGTCGGCAACGACAAGAGCAAAAGAGCCGACCCCTCGGAAGCTTCGACGCCTCGACGCGGCAACCTGCTGACGGTGCTCAGCACCGAGGAACTGTGCTGGGGCGACGCCGGGCTCTACCTGTCCACTCCCAACTCGGGACTCGGCGGCGCGGCCGTGATGGCGGCGGGGACGCCCGAGCAGAAGGAGCGGTTTCTCAAACGATTCAAGGAAGGCAAGCCGAAGTGGGGCGCGATGGCGATTACGGAGCCGGGCTTCGGTTCCGATTCGTCGGCGGTCACGACCACCGCCGCCAGCGACGGCGATCACTGGGTGATCAACGGCACGAAGATTTTCTGCACCGCAGGCGAGATGGCGGCTGAGAAGTCCGAAGGCTTCGTGGTGGTGTGGGCCACGGTGGACAAGACCGCGGGACGTCCCGGTATCAAGCCCTTCGTCGTCGAGCACAACACGCCCGGCATGTCGGTGGTCAGGGTCGAGAATAAACTCGGGATTCGCGCGTCGGACACCGCCGCGATCGTTTTCGACAACTGCCGCATTCCGCTCGACCATCTTCTGGGCAGCGCGGAAGTCCGCAAGGAAGGCGGCTTCAAGGACGTGATGGCGACCTTCGATGCGACGCGGCCGATCGTCGCGGCGATGGCGATCGGAGTGGGACGCGCGGCGCTGGATTTCGTGCGCGACTTTCTCAACGGACAGAAAGTGGCGATCCGCTACGGACTCTCGCCGCGGCGCCTGACCGCCGTTGAGCGCGACTTCATGGAGATGGAAGTGCAACTGCAGGCTGCGCGACTGCTGACGTGGCGCGCCGCCTGGATGCTCGATACCGGCAAGCGCAACAGCCTCGAGGCTTCGATGGCGAAGGCGAAGGCGGGTCTGGCGGTGACGCTGATCACGCAGAAGGCGGTCGAGCTGCTGGGGCCGCTTGGCTACTCGCGCAAAATCCTGGTCGAGAAGTGGATGCGCGATGCGAAGATCAACGACATCTTCGAGGGCACGCAGCAGATCAACATGATAATCGTCGCGCGGCGAATCCTGAACTACAGCAGCAAGGAATTGAACTAGAATCGCGCGGATTGAAAACGATGAGCGCCGCTGGAATCCGCCGGCGGCGCTTTTTCTGTATCTATTTTCCCTGTTGGCCTAGTAGAACCATTTGCCCTTATCCCAGCGGAAAATCTCGGTGGTGTGAGTGTCGCTGATCCTCCTTGCGGCCGCGTGCCTGGCTTCATCCTCGGACTTGCCGACGATGTAGTAGATGAATTCCTCGTAGGTAATTTTGCCGATCGAGTAGCCGTCCCTGGATTGATGCGATTCGCAGTCGGCGACCTTGCCATAAGCGGTGTAGGTCGCGGTCTCGAACCCGTCTTTCGGAATAAATTTCAGTCTCGACAGATTGTTCATCTCGCGGTCGTGCAAATCCTGCTCCCAATGCCTGCAAAAGTCCGGGAACAGCGCTGAGGCCTTCTTGAATTCGAGATCGCGCCTGGCTCGATCAGGCGTTATCCTCGCGATCAGCGTCTTGATCTTTTGCCGGATCGTCTTGTTCGCCGCCGGCGAAGCGGCAGCGTTCGGAACGGCTGCGCTCTCCGACGCCGAAACGGGTAACGTCTGCGCTATTGCCTGCGATTGAGCGTGCGCCGGCGACGTCAACCCCGCAATTGCGAGCGCGACGACGGCTGCGGTTCCTACCGTCCGGATAAGCATCATGGCGATGGTTCCTATAGCAAAAATCCCAGCCATCGTCACGACCCGGGAACGGGCGCGAAATCGGCATAGGGGGTAGCGCCGCAGCGCTACTCCCCTGCCACACCACCGGACATGCGGGTCCGCATCCGGCGGTTCGGGAGGTTGAGGTTAATCGGCAAGTCTGGGCACTCCGAGGCGGTC
>Ga0074044_10002854_pt1 | contig 15001 bp, 13 predicted proteins | sample BogForMeECP23OM1_FD_94443 | JGI IMG/M metagenome (GOLD analysis project Ga0074044, IMG submission 94443) | Bog forest soil microbial communities from Calvert Island, British Columbia, Canada - Bog Forest MetaG ECP23OM1 | ecosystem: Environmental > Terrestrial > Soil > Wetlands ... | reverse complement strand
CGTGCGCGCCAGTCCTTGCTGAAACAGAAGCGTGTTCTGATGCACGAACCCGAGCGGAACAAATTCGGTGAAGCCACCGGTTTCCGACTGAATCTGGCGGAACAGCGCCAGCTGCCGCACCCAATGCGCCGGCGTTTCCATGTGCCCATACATGAGCGTGCAGGTGCTGCGAATGCCACATTGATGCGCGGTGCGGATCACGTCCTGCCATTGGGCAACGGAGAGCTTGTTGCGCGAAAGAATGTGGCGGACTTCATCGTCGAGAACCTCAGCGGCAGTGCCGGGAAGAGTGTCGAGGCCGTTATCGCGCAGCATAGACAGATAGTCGCCAAGCGCCATGCCGGTGAGTTCGACGCCATAGACAATCTCCATCGGCGAAAAAGCGTGCACGTGCATGTCCGGCACCGCATTTTTCACGGCGCGCAGAATGTCGCGGTAATAAAAAGGAGGCAGATCGCGCGGCAGCCCGCCCTGAATGCAGACTTCGGTCGCTCCCAGCTCCCAGGCCTCTTTGGCTTTGCGCGCCATATCTTCAAGCGAGTGGAAATATGTGTCGGCCTCACGCGGGCCGCGGCTGAAGGCGCAGAATTTACACCCGACAAAACAGATGTTAGTGAAATTGATATTGCGGTTGACGACGTAGGTCACGATGTTGCCGACAAGGTCGCGGCGCAGCGTGTCGGCGGCAACCAGCAAGGCGAGCAAGTCCGCGCCGGAACAGTTAGCCAGCGCGAAGCGTTCGTTGTCATTCAAACAAACAGCGTCTTGTTTCTCCAGCACGCGTTCCAGCGCGCCGCGAATTGCCGGGGAGGTTGCGGGCGCGCAATCGTCCCAACTTAGCTGCGGGAAGTGTTCGAGTTTGAATTCATCTGCCACAAACGTCTCCTGTCATCAAACAAACATCTAACGAAACAAATCGCGCCGCGCCGGCCGAAGCAGTTCGCGCGCCCGCCCGTTCCCTCTCTGATAAGAATACCCGCGAATGATGCACGCTGGAGTTCTCTGCAGTTTGCCGCACACCAATCCCGCAGCACAAGCCAGTTCATCGGCCACGGCATCGACGGTCGCATGCAACGAGTAGCCGTGGGGATCGCGGCGTCCACGATAATCCACGAGCGGCCGCATGCCCGCGACGCCAATCGCAACTTCGGTCAAGCCCTCGCGCCAGGGACGCCCGAAACTGTCACTGACAATGACCGCGATCTCGACTCCCGTCCGCGCTTTCAGCTCGCGCCGCAACCGGGCCGCCGATTGATCCGGATCCGCGGGCAAAAGCACCGCATGACGGCCTCCATCTACATTCGAAACGTCGACGCCGCTGTTCGCGCAAATGAAGCCATGCCGAGTCTCGGTGATAAGCACACCGCGCTTCCTGCGCACGACGCGGCGGCTCTCGCGCAACGCGAGTTCGGTCACGCGAGCGTCAACTCCGTAACGGCGAGCCCGGGCGCGGGAGGCTGCGCGTGGCCTGATTTCAACCAGCGAAACCGTCGCACCTTCCGCCTTCGAAACAATCTTGTGTTTCACCACCAGGATGTCTCCGTCTTCAAATCGAAGACTTGCGCCGCGCGCTGCGGCGAACAGTATTTCGCTCAACGATGTTTCAGGGCCAACTTCCGCGGCAACCGCAATCGGCAAGATACGAATCTCGCCTTGAGAGACACCGCGTGCGCGCTTACCCATGAACAACCTGAATCCGAGCAGCCAGGTTCCAGCCGCGCAGAAGTTTCTGCGAGCGTCTCTCTCCGTCCGCAGCAGCCACAAAGCAGAGATCTTCGGGCCGGTCGATATCGCGCGCAATGGCCGGCAGTTCCAGCACAACGCAAGGCAAGCCCGTTGCCTTGGCTGCGGCAAGGTGCGGCAAGAAACTATCGTTGCCAAAGCGCAACGGAAACAGATCGGCCGGAGCCCTCCATGCTGCATTGGTTCCGCGCCCAGCCGCATCGGGCACCAGCACTGCTCCAGCGGCAGGGGCAGCCTCAGCGATCTTTTCCAATGCCGCGCTTTCGATGAGAGGAATGTCCGCAGGAACCACCAGAGTGTGGGCCGCGCCGCGCTCGCGGCACACGGCCGTGGCCATTTCGATGGCGCTGGTCTCGCCGGAATTGTCGTCATCGGCGATCACCTCAAAACCGAATCGTGCCGCAAGCTCGCATGCAAATGGATCGCTGGTCACGACCGCAACGGCCGACCGGTGCGGCCAATTCGCCAGCGTCTCCAGCACGTCTTCGCACATCGCCCGCGCCAACGCAAAACGCTCCTCCGGGCTCAGCACCCCCGACAGCCGCTGCTTGGCCGTCGACAGATTCTTGACGGGAACCAGAATCATGATGGCTCCGAGGCGGCGTGCGCTGCCAATTGCTGGCAGGCGGCGATCACGCTTTTTGCCAATCCGACTCTGTCCTCGTTCTTGCGCATGATCGTCGGAGTACAGTGCACGCGCACGCCCGTTTCACGCAACTGTTGCGCGGCCGCAGCATCCTTGGAATCGACCACCAGTAAATCGAGGAAGTCGTGGTAGCAATCGGCAATGCCAGCGATGGAAACCGCGAAGCCTTGCGCGGCAAGCAACGCACCAGCAGGTCCGCTGACGGCTGCTCTTCCGACAATCGGGCTGACGGCGGCAATTCGGGCGCGGCTCTCGCGCAATGCCTCGCGAATCCCCGGAACGGCAAGAATGGGCCCAATGCTCGTCACCGGATTGCTGGGCGCGAGCAGAATAAGCTCCGCTGAGCGGATTGCGTCGATGACCCCCGGGGCAGGCTCGGCATCGGAAGCGCCGGCGAAACGCACGGATTCAACCGGATCCTGATACCAGCGCTGGACGAAATACTCTTCGAAGCTCAACTCGCCAATCGGAGTCTGCACCCGCGTCTCCACTCGCGAATTGCTCATCGGCAAAATTCGCGCCTGCACCCCGAGGCGAGTCGCGATTTCCGCAGTCACTTCCGTGAGCGTCTTGCCTTCGGCCATGAGCTGCGAGCGAAAAATGTGCATGGCCAGGTCGCGATCTCCGGCGTGGAACCACGTTGCCTGCCCCAGCTTCCCCATGGCTTCCAGGCAGAAAAACGTGTCGCCTTTCACTCCCCAACCGCGCTCCTGGCTCAGCTTTCCGGCCAGCATGTAGGTGATCGAATCGATATCGGGCGAGACGTAAAGGCCCCACCACATCATGTCATCGCCGGTGTTGACGATGATCGTCAGTTCCTCCGGGCGGACGATTTGCCGGAGTCCTTCCACAAACTTCGCGCCGCCCGTGCCCCCTGTCAAAACGGTGATCATGCCGCTCCTCCCTGCAACCTGCCCATATTTGCCTCCGTCGAGACGCCCCTGCATGATTTCTCCTGCGGCCTACCACTCGGGGTCCACGGCACGACACCGTTCACCGTCCGGTCATCTTGAGCGCAGCCTCAGGAAGGCGGGCCCCTTCGAGTGAAAGTCCGGAGGCGGCTTCGTCGATTTGCTTGAGATCGTCCTCGGTCAGCTCGACTCTCACCGCGCCCAGGTTTTCTTCGAGCCGGTGTAGCTTGGTGGTTCCCGGGATCGGCACAATCCACGGCTTCTGCGCTAGCAGCCATGCGAGTGCGACCTGTGCAGGCGTTGCGCCCTTGCGTTCCGCGGCGGCCTTCACGATGTCGACCAAAACCATGTTAGCCTTGCGCGCCTCCGCCGAGAAGCGCGGCACCATGTTCCGAAAATCGGTGGCATCGAACTTCGTGTTCTCGTCGATCTTGCCGGTGAGGAAACCGGCGCCAAGCGGGCTGAACGGAACGAACCCGATACCAAGCTCTTCCAGGGTCGGCAGAAGCTCGGCCTCCGGACCACGCCAGAACAGCGAGTACTCGCTCTGCACTGCAGTGATCGGTTGGACAGCGTGCGCCCGGCGGATCGTCTGGACTCCGGCTTCCGACAGTCCAAAGTGTTTGATCTTACCCTCGGCAATCAGCTCCTTGACCGCCCCGGCCACGTCCTCGATCGGCACATCCGGATCAACGCGGTGTTGATAAAAAAGATCGATGGAATCGGTCCGCAAACGCTTCAAGCAGGCCTCGGCCACAGCCTTGATATGCTCAGGCCGGCTATTGGTTCCAGGACCGCGCTTGCCAGTCTCAAGATCGATATCGAAGCCGAACTTTGTCGCAATCACCACCTTGTCGCGGATCGGCTGGAGCGCCTCGCCCACCAGTTCTTCGTTCGCGAACGGCCCATAGGCTTCGGCCGTATCGAAGTGCGTCACGCCACGATCATGGGCGGTACGAAGCAACTGGATCATCTCGCCCTTGTTGGCTGGCGGCCCGTACCCCGAGCTCATACTCATGCAGCCGAGCCCAAGAGCGGAGACTTCCAAATCCCTACCTAATTTGCGCTTCTGCATTGTTCTCCATTCGTTCGTTACGCGAGGATCTACATTGCCTGAATGCCGCTTCAGCTACCGGCCGGAAAATCGGTGCTGATGCTGAGTTCTTTCCCTGCCGCGTCTCCTGGTGGGCAACCGCATTCTCCTCGCGCCGCTAGCCGCTGCCGGAGCAGTTCGCTCTTTGCCTCGGCCAATGCGCCGAATTCAGGATAAACCGGCAACCGCTGACGCAACTCGAATCCTTTTGCCTCCGTGCGTTGCCGAAGTTGGTCCAGATGCGGCCACGGCTTTTCCGGATTGATGAAGTCCGGCGTGAGCGGCGAAATCCCTCCCCAATCGTTCATTCCGCCATCGAGCAACTCGGCGTAGTCAGGATCGGAAAGATTCGGCGGAGCCTGGATATTCATCGCCGGCATCATAAGGCGCGCAACGGCCAACGTGCGCAACATGTCGTGGCTGGAGGGCTCGGGCCAGGAGGCCATTGGCGTGCCCGCTTTGGCGCGGAAATTTTGCACGATCACTTCCTGAATATGTCCGTACTTGTCGTGCAACTCGCGAATGGCGGCAAGCGTATCGACCCGCTCTTCCATCGTCTCGCCGATCCCGATTAGAATCCCGGTCGTAAAAGGAATCTTCTGGTGGCCAGCCTCTTCAATCACACGCAAGCGTTTGGCCGGGTCTTTGTCGGGAGCATTGTCGTGCGCGGCGCCTTTCGCGAGCAGCCTCGTGCTCGTCGTTTCCAGCATCAGCCCAATACTGGGCGCCACGCGCGCCAGCCGTTCCAGCCATTCCGCGCTCATCAAACCGGGATTGGGATGCGGAAGCAGGCTCGATTCGCGCAACACTCGTTCGCACATCACTTCCAGATAATGCAACGTAGATTTATATCCGAAATGTCGCAGCGTCTCGCGCATCTCGGGAAAGAGCAGTTCTGGTTTATCGCCAAGGCTGAACAAGGCTTCGGTACATCCCGTGCGCTCGCCGGCCCGCACGACTTCCATCACCTCGTCCGGCGTCATGGTCTGCGCGCCCGGCTCACCAGGATCGCGACGGAACGTGCAGTACCCGCAGTAGTCGCGGCAAAGACTCGTCAGCGGAAGAAAGACCTTGCGCGAATACGTGATGACGCGCGGCTTGAATCGAGCACGGGCCGATTGCGCAGCCGCCAGCAACTGCGGGAGCAGGTCATCGCTAACGCGCAACAGCGCGCAAGCCGTCTCGCGCGAAATGGGCTCGGCGCCAAGGCTCTCCAAATGCTTGGCCGCCGTGTCTGGAGTTTCCTGGGAAAGCGCTAACATTGTCTTAGCAGTTCTACGAGTCGCTATCTGCACTGGCAAGCCGCCGCAAGTGCGTGCCGCGACTGCCCCCGATGATAGCGAACCTGGCAAGCCTTGTCCCTTGGATGCTGCGAGTTTCGCGACGGACTGCAACAATCTTCCGGCCCGGCGTTGGGCGTGATAGCGTGTTCAGTTGGCTGTACCTGCCAGGCGAAACCTCCGGCGACAGAGAACCGGGGATGCTGCGTATCATGTTTTAAGTTTGCGCAAGCTGGTTTCCGCATCATGAACCTGACTGCGAGCGATTTCCGCAAAGCGATGGGATGTTTCGCGACTGGTGTAACGGTCATTACCGTCGACCAGGATGGCGAAGTCCACGGCATGACGGCGAATGCTTTCACCTCGGTTTCGCTCGATCCGCCGCTGGTGCTGGTTTGTGTGGATCACCGCGCCCGCACCCACGCTCATCTCCACGCCCGGAAGCGGTTTGGCGTAAACGTGCTCAGCAGCAACCAGCAGGCGATCTCGGAATATTACGCACGGTCATCCGAGGCGCATCAGCACGCCGAAGCAATCGGCGCTCGCTTTGAACGCACCGCACACGGCACTCCCGTGCTCGAAGGCGCGCTGGCTTATCTGGAGTGCCGTCTGCACACGGCACAACCGGCCGGCGATCACACCATCTTTATTGCGGAGGTGGAACAGGTCGAGGTGCGGGAGGGCGAGCCACTCCTCTATTTCCGCAGCCAGTATCGGGAGATTGGAACCAAATAGCTGCGAGTCGCGAGCGACCAGTTTCGAGCCCGGAACGTTTCGCCCGAAGCTTCTCACCTCTGCAATCTGACCTCTAACCTCTGACCCAGCTATTTCATCACCAGCTTCGCGATCGTCGCGAGCTGCATATTCGACGTGCCTTCGTAGATCTTTCCGATCTTGGCATCGCGCCAGTACTTTTCGACGGGATAATCCTTCGTGTATCCGTAGCCGCCGTAGATTTCGATGGCGAGCGACGTAACGCGCTCGGCGACCTGCGAGGTGAACAGCTTAGTCATCGCGGCTTCTTTCACGAAGTCCACCTTGGCGTCTTTCATGCGCGCCGAGTTATAGACCATCAGGCGCGCCGCTTCGATTTCGGTTGCCATCTGCGCGATCTGAAATTGAATCCCCTGAAACTCGGAGATTGGCTTGCCGAATGCTTTCCGCTCCTGCGCATACTTGGCAGCGTATTCCCACGCTCCTCGCGCCACGCCCAGCATCTGCGCACCGATCCCGATGCGGCCCTCGTTCAGCGTCTCGATGGCGATCTTGTATCCTTTTCCAACTTCCCCAAGAACGTTCTCTTTGGGCACGCGGCAGTCTTCGAGAATCAGTTCGCAGGTGGAAGAGGCGCGAATCCCCAGCTTGTCTTCCTTCTTGCCAACGGTAAATCCCGGAAAACTCTTTTCGATAAGGAACGCCGTAATTCCCTTGTAGCCTTTCGATGGATCGACAGTCGCAAACAAGATGAACAGTCCTGCCTCTTTGCTGTTCGTGATCCAGAGTTTGCGACCGTTCAAAACGTAGTCGCTGCCTTTCAATTCTGCTTTGGTCTGGAGCGCAAACGCGTCCGATCCCGAGCCCGCCTCGCTGAGCGCGTAAGCACCGACTGTGTCAGCCGCCAATTTCGGCAGATAGCGCTGCTTCTGGTCTTCACTCGCCCAGCGAAGAATCGCATTGGAGACGAGCGTATTCTGCACGTCCACGATCACTCCGGCCGAAGCATCCGCGCGCGAGCATTCCTCGACTGCCAAGATGGCTTCGAAGAACTTCCCGCCCGCGCCGCCATATTGCTCTGGGATCTCAATGCCCATCAGTCCGAGCTGAAAGAACTGGTCGATCAGGCCGTGATCGAACATGCCTTTCTCGTCCATCTCTTTTGCCAGAGGGCGAATCTTGTCTTCGGCAAAGCGGCGTACGTTATCGCGAAACAGGATCTCGTCGTCGGTGAGCGTGGTTACAGGAGCAGGGCTGGCAAGCTGCAGAATTTCCGGCATAAGGACACCTCATTCCCCGAGCGGCGATCACCGCATTCCGGGCGTATTAGCAAACCCAAAATTGTAGCAGCCAGGGCGATTCAGTCACGACTAGTCGGTCGGTACTGCTCCGGACTGTAGGGCCGGCACCTTGCCGGCGGTCCCGGGGGCGCCCGTGTGCGGGAGTGTTCCACGTGGAACACAATACAGTGTACTTTGTATGTATAGGGTTATATGCTCAATGATTGCAGATGAAACTAAAGAAAAGGGTTACGAAAAGCCGGAGGATCGCCCGTTTGAGGGCTTCGGTTGGCGTGGAACAGGGGCGTTCCACGGGCGGCGGGTTTCGGTCATTGACCGGGAAAACATTGACCGGGAAAATCTGGGGGAAGCGGGCTCGGGAGTTGAAGGACTGGCGGAGGGTTCCTAAGAAGCGGGTGACGGTGAATCTGGATGCGGATGTGCTGGCGTGGTTCCGGGGGATGGGGCGGGGGTATCAGTGGGAGATCAACCGGAGGCTGCGGCGGGTGATGGAAGAAGAAGCGAAAGGGCGGGAGGGATGACGGCTTCCGCGGGCGCGGTTTGTGCATACGAAGTTATACGTACCATGGGAGCGTTCCCCACACAACCAAAACCGCGTTGTGTGGGGCACCCAGAGGCGAATAGTGGGCGAACAAAATATTGTTTGGAAGACAGATGTGTACGTACAAGCCGTGTAGAGGCAAGAAATGAAAGGGGCTGGAGGATTTATGGGAGGTCAAACCGGGCTTGACAAGGTGTGATATATGGCCGCGGCGTGCCGGATTCCCAGTTTTCGACTGCCCCTCGTATTTCTAAAGTGACTTTCGTTCATTTCTACACGTCTCCACGTCAGCCTAGAATGTTCATGAGGTGCCAAGTTGCGAAACAAGGGCAATCCAAATTGGGGCAAAGCTGGGGGAGACATCTCCATTGCGACGACTTCGTTTGATGAGATGGTGCGGCGATTGAATCTATCGGAAAAAGAATATCGAAGTTCGACCCCCTTGAAAGAATGGGCGCAAAAGCATAAAGACAGCAAGTATATTCCCCAAGATTTGCTGAAAGCGTGGGGAATCGTCACGAAGGTCTGAAATTGGTGGCTTGTTGCACCAAGTACAGGCGCAAGTTCACTACTCTTAATGATCTATTGCACAGCCGGATGGGCGCGGAGGAGGTCTCTGACAGCCCGATTCAGATTAGCTAATCGCCCTGCGGCTGGGATTGAGTTTTTGATCGATTGCGGAGTCTAATCGCTACCCTCACAGCAGCCGGACATGCCGCTGCTCCCCAGATCGAGAAAAGAAGCAGGTACACATCATGGAGGGACGTACCGATCCTCTCAAAGGACCAACGAACCACGAAAGCGCCAGTGAGGCCGAGGAGAACGTCGGCCACGCTGCCGAATTTGTGGTTTTTTGCGTTCCTGCCACTGACCCAACCAGCCAGTGCTTGATGGATGGTCTACGGAGGGGAAATTTGGCAGGGAAGCCCCCACAAACGGTAGTGCTCAGCCAAGATAATCCAGAGCAGGCGCGATTCGAGGTTTAGACTCTTCCCGCTACGCAGCAATGATGCAAGATGCGGAACAGGGCTGGGCAGCAGGTCGGATCGACGGCTGGATTCTGTTTGCAACCTTAGGGAAATTCCCCCGAATTTCCCCGGCCCTCATCGGGCCGGGTTGGGTTGCGTCGTCACTGCTAGAAGCGCCTGTAACCGCCGTTCACCGTGATCGATTTGTGGGGGCCGAGGGTGCCGTTCCAGTCGTATCCCACGCTGCCATCGCCGTACCACGGTGTCGATGGCGGCAGGTTATTGACGGGGCCGCAAGGATCAGGTCCGTCAGATACGTCTTGAACGAACGCAAAACGGGTGGTGTTCGATGGGACCGCGAACAACGCCACGCCGTGGCTGTTGAAACCGGGATTGTATCCCCACGCGGAATCCCAGTCGAAATCGAAATAGTTGTTGAAATCCCCACCGTCGGCATTGTTGGCGTCGATATCGGCATAGCGAACCAGGGCATAATCCTTCGAAACCGCGGTCTGATTTTTGAGCGTCATTGTGAAATTGACGGCCGGTACAGTGGTGGTTCGGGTAAAGGACTGGGTTAGAGTAAACACGCCGTCCGAAGTCGTGCGCGTGATCTTGAGCGGAAACGTGCTGGGACCTCCAGGTTGCGAAATTACCGACGCCAGCCAGTTGCCCGAATCGCCGCCATCGGCGTAATCGTAATATCGATTCAAGGTGTCAAAGTCACAGATGGCATAGCCTTCATCGTAGGCGCCTTCGCGGATGTGCTCGACACCCGCAGGAGTCTGAAATTCGGTGACGTTGCCGTTTATGGTCGTGCAGAACTGAAAATAGGTCAGGTTGGTGCCTGAGGTGAAGGTTGATTGGCAATCGCTCGTGGCGTCGCCACGCACCCCCTCGGATTTGTGAGCTCGTTGCTGGCCTTGCGCGAATCCGTATGCCGCGAATGCGAGAACGGCAACGAAAAGTAACCACTTTTTGGCGATCATTGGTTGTCTCCTTGGAAGATTTTTGTTTTGGCGACTTGCGGCAGTTCCCATGGCCCGGAATCCCACTCATCGCAAAGAGCGCGATGAGTGGGAACCCGGAAAAACGGTCAGCGTACGCACCCGCCGGTATAGGCGCAGCCGGTGTCGTAGAAGAACAGTGAATACTTGCCTTCCACCTCCGGGACCGAGATCACCTGGTCATAGCCATCGTCCATCATCGTAAAGATGAGAGTCGAAGGTGAGGTCGAGCCGGGAGCGAACTCGGTTCCTTTGAGGTCGTAGTCCCACGACAGTGCGAAGTCCCAGATATAGTTGGCGAGGGGGAACAACCCGCTCGAATTACCGGGCCTCTCCACGATAAATTCGGCGCTTCTTCCCACCAGGCAAGGCCCGGTTAGCCAGCTGATCTGGTAGGTTCCATAAGCCAGGGTGGTTTCGTCCTCCACGAACACATTCCCGGGATTGCACCCTCCCGCCGTGTCGTAGGTTTCAACGTACATGTCATCGCCGGGATTCACCGGAAAGGCTTCCTCAATCGAATAGCTCGGCCACCATTCGACCCAGGCGTAATACACCTGCGAGGTTTTGTTGCTTTTGCAAATGGCCTGCGAGGAACTGCCGCCCTGTAGCACCGTTTCGTTGAGGCTGGAGGTGCCGTCGATTCCATTCCACGAAACTTCCCAGTCCGTTCCGCCGTCGCAGACGTCGAACGCCTGCTGCACCACCGGCACATTAAACTGTGAGTAGACCGCGCTGAACGAGGTCTTGGTGTTCCACTTCGTCAGTGTGTTGCCGTTGGCTACCCCGCTCCAGTTGTTGCTTTCGTATTGAGTCGGCGCCCCCGAGCCCGAAATTTGCGGCTGCCGTTGCTTCTTGTTCAGAATCGCCGGCCCATTTTGAACCTCCGGATGCGGCTTTAGGTCCCCGGTAGCCCGATGCCTCGCCAGCAGCATGGCTCGCGACCAGTGCACGTAGGACTCCGGATGCGCCGCCTTGTCCGGCCGCGGCGGAAAGCCATACATCGCCAGCGCCTCGTCCGATGCTTCCAGAATCCTGAAGTCCGCCGGCGGCGCCGGATAGCTGCGGATTCCCGCAACGTTCGTCTGAACCGTGGCCGCCGACTGGTAGATTGCGCGTGCGGCATCGTTCTGCGCGGCCGCCGAGGTTGTAAAACCGCCTGTCAACGCCATGGCGGCGACGGCGATAACAGCGAGTGCAATGGTGCGCTTCGTCATTATTTTGACTCCCATTTCGAGTGATTTTCCTGGTGATTGTAGGCGAGCCGCGCCGTTCGTTCCCTCGGTCAGTTGCTTCGACGGTCGCGGCCGATGACCGCCTCCCCAAGTTGCCGCGCATGATGGCCGATTCGAACGCTGATCACAATAGCGCCGCCTGTCGGGCGTCTTAATTTTCATGTCCTCTTAACTTGTTGGCAGGATTGGACATGTTGGAAAGTTGTGAAGCGGGGTAAAATGACACGGTTGACCTTGGAGCGTTTGCCGTGGGGCACGGCCCATTCGCAGTGTCAGTTCCTATCCGATTCGGAGACGATTTCGAGCTCGATCCGCGCTCGCAGAGACTTTGCCGCGCGGGGCGCGTCTTGAAACTGGAACGCATTCCTACGGAAATCCTGCTGCTGCTGATTGAGAAGAATGGCGAACTGGTGACGCGGGACCAGATCATCGAGCGGGTCTGGGGCGAGGGAGTTTTTCTCGATACGGACAACAGCATCAACGGCGCCATCCGGAAGATCAGGCAGGTACTGAAAGACGACCCCGAAAGCCCGCGCTTTGTACAAACTGTCACTGGGCGCGGATATCGGTTTATTGCTCCTGTGGTTCACCTGGCCGCGCCGGATCGCGAGGATGCTTCCGTCGTCCGGGCTGCGGCTCCAGACTCATCTCCAAATGCTGCACGGGAGCCGCGACCGGGCCGCAAGGTCGCTACCTGGCAATTGGTGAGCCTGATCGGGATTGTTGTTGTGCTAATTGCCGGATTGGGAACTTACCTCTACAACTTGCGCTCGCGTGCTCCTGTGCAAGGAACTCCGGTGCGGTCCATGCTGGCAGTTCTTCCCTTTGAAAATCTCACCGGCGATCCCGAGCAGGAATATTTTAGCGACGGACTGACGGAAGAAATGATCAGCCAACTCGGCAACCTTGACCCGGCTCATCTCGGGGTCATCGCCCGGACCTCGGTGATGCACTACAAGCACACCGGAGAAGCCTTGGATCGGATTGGCAAGGAATTGGGCGTGCAATACGCGCTGGAGGGAAGCGTGCGCCGCGATTCGAATAAGGTCCGGATTACGGCCCAGTTGATTCAGATCAAGGACCAGAGCCACATCTGGGCTCGGCAATATGATCGCGACCTGAGCAACCTGCTGGCGCTGCAGGCAGAAATTGCTCAGGAGATCGCCGGGGAAATTCAGCTGACTCTGGGCGATCATCGCCGCATCGACACTGCCCGCCAGTCTTCCCTGAGCCCGCAAGGCTACGAGGCGTACGACCTGTATCTTAAAGGCCGTTTCTTCTGGAACAAGAGAACAGGGCAGGGCTTCCAGCAGGCGATTGAGTATTTTCAGCAGGCCATCGCCAAAGATCCGAACTGTGCTCGCGCCTACACCGGGCTAGCCGATTCCTATGCGCTGCTAGGTGGATACAGTACGACACCGCAAACGGAGTCCATGCCGAAAGCGCGTGCCGCCGCCCTCAAAGCGCTTGAACTGGACCCAGAGCTCGCCGAGGCCCACACTTCTTTGGCCCTGATTACGGAGAACTTCGACTTCGACTGGGAAACAGCCGAGAAGGAATACGGCCGCGCCATCGAATTGAACCCGAATTACGCTACCGCCCACCACTGGTATGCCGAGTTTCTTTCCCTGCAGGGGCGCTTCACTGAAGCTCTCGCCGAGAGCGAGCGCGCACGCGAGCTCGATCCGCTGGCGCTGATCATTGCTGCCGACCAGGGCGTCATCCTTTTTTACGCCCGTCAGTACGACGCCTCCATTGCACAGTTTCGAGCGGTGAAGGAAATGGAGCCGGCATTCCCCCGGGCCCACATGGTGCTCGCTCCCTACATCGAGAAACACCAATTCGCGGATGCGCTGGCTGAACTGGAACAATGGGAAGCCCCCGGCGGCAAAAGCGCATGGACGTGGGCATGGCGCGCTTTTATCTATGGTCGCTCGGGCCAGAACGCGCAAGCACGACAAGCGCTCGCCCAAGTGAAACAGTTTTACGATCGCGGTCAGAGCAGTCCCGATCCCATGCTTTGGGCTCTGATCGCCGTCGGTGACCGGGACGAAGCGTTCGCATGGTTCGAGAAGGCATATGCCGACCACTCGAATGTTCTGACGAGTCTTAAAGTCAACCCAGGATTCGACGGCCTGCGCAGCGATCCTCGTTTTCAGAATCTGATGCGGCGCGTTCGTTTGGCGCAGTGATTGCGGTTCGCGGGCGGGGGCGCCCGCGCCACACCCTCACTTCTATTTGCGGTTGATTAGGCTGGCTACGTAGGCGGCGCCGAAGCCGTTGTCTATGTTGACTACGCTTACGTTGGAGGCGCAGGAGTTCAGCATGCCTAGCAGGGCGGCCAGGCCTTGGAAGGCGGCTCCGTAGCCTACGCTGGTGGGGACGGCGATTACGGGGACTCCTACCAGGCCTCCTACTACGCTGGGAAGAGCGCCTTCCATGCCGGCGCAGACGATGATGACTCGGGCGTTGGCGAGGACGCTTTGGTGGGCGAGGAGGCGGTGGATGCCGGCTACTCCTACGTCGTAAAGGTGCTGGACCTTGTTGCCCATCAGCTCGGCGGTGACTACCGCTTCTTCGGCTACGGGGATGTCGCTGGTTCCGGCGGAGACTACGGCGATGGTGCCTTTGGCGTGTCTTTTTCCGGAGACCAGGCGGTCGCGCTGGAGGGTGATGCAGCGGGCTAGGGGGCGGTAGGCGGCTTTGGGGACTTGGGCTTGGACGGCTTTGTATTGTTCTTCGGTGGCGCGGGTCGCGAGGACGTTAGCGTCTTCGTTATGGGCGGCCAGGTGGGCGAAGATTTTCGCTACCTGTGCGGGGGTCTTGCCTTCGCTGAAGATCACTTCGGGCATGCCCTGGCGGAGAGCGCGGTGGTGGTCAAGCTTGGCGAAGCCGAGATCTTCGAAGGGAAGATGGCGCAGGCGCTGGACGGCCTCATCGGGGCTCACGCGGCCTTTGCGGACCTGGTCGAAGAGAGAGTGGAGGGCGGCGGCGTTCATGCTGATGGACATTGTAGAAGAGGTCAGAGGTTAGAGGTCAGATTGCAGAGGTTAAAACCTAGGGCAGAGGGTAGAGGTCAGAATTCAGAGGTTAAAACCTGTGCAAGGAAGCCCATGAGATCGTTTCAATCTTTGTTAGCTCAGTTCGAACCGCGAAGGGTTTACCTCTGCAATTCGACCTCTAACCTCTGACCTTGGTTGGCGGTGGAGCGTGGCGAAAAGGCTCGCCACATCAGTAATTTGGGCGATTACTCCAGAGGTTCTAGGACCTTCGGAGAGATTGCTGGGGGGTGGGACGCGCCCTATAATCACAATACTCTGGTTGTGGTTCTCCGACAGGTTTGCGGGTGGGTGACCCGAGGGAGAGAGTGTGTCCTTTGGGGCGGTCGCTTTGGTTTGATCGAAACCCTATGCGCAGAAACCTGCAAATCATTCTGATGGCCGGGCTTGCGGCTCACCTCCTTTCTTCATCTATGGCGATACCTCCGGCGCTGGCGCAGTCGGGTGGGATTACTGCGTCTACCGACGAGAGCGGGCGAACGATCTGGGTGAATAACGACCGG
>Ga0074044_10002853_pt1 | contig 15006 bp, 11 predicted proteins | sample BogForMeECP23OM1_FD_94443 | JGI IMG/M metagenome (GOLD analysis project Ga0074044, IMG submission 94443) | Bog forest soil microbial communities from Calvert Island, British Columbia, Canada - Bog Forest MetaG ECP23OM1 | ecosystem: Environmental > Terrestrial > Soil > Wetlands ... | reverse complement strand
CACCGTCGTACTCACCGGATGCCCCAGTGTGACCGTTCCGGAATTGGTCGAGACGTCAACGTCGAAGGCGGCGTCGGAGGGCACATTGAGCGTCACATTGCCCGAACCAGTGCGCACGCTCCAGGTGTTCTTCGGCAAGCCTTTGCCACGAATGTCGCCGCTGCCCGCCTCGGCATGAAATCCGCCATTGATGCCGCTCACGGTGATGTTGCCGGAGCCGGTGTGGATATCCACATCCCCTCCGCCGATCTCGTCGATTTCAATGTCACCGCTGCCCGCTTTCACCCGCGCCGGACCCGAAAGATCGTGCCCCTTCACGTTACCCGAGCCCGTCTGGAAACGCATTTCTCCAGTCAGGCGCGCCAATCTCAAATCGCCCGACCCGCTTTCCAGATCGATATTGCCCTTCAGGCCTTCGATGGTTTGATCGCCGCTGCCCGTATGAGCGCGAATCGCGGTGTTCTCCGGCACTGTGATTTCGTAGTCGATCGACATGTCTCTGAGGTTCACGTAGTCGATGCGAATGCTGTTGCCGGTCTGGCGAATCGGCGGATTTTTTTGCAATTCCTCCACCTCGGTCTTGTGATCGCCGCCGAACCAGGAATTGCCGGAGTGAATCTTGGCATGAATCGAAACCGTCCCCGCAGCGCCGTTGCGAACGGTGATGTCACCGGACCGAGTAAGCACTTCCAGATCGACGTTGCCGTTGACCTGAAACGAACGGTCAAAAGATCCGACGACGCCAGCGAAGCTGACTAGTGAAGTGGCCAAAACAAAGGCCAGCGTGCGCAAGGCGTAATGGTGAAACAACAAAGTGTTAGTCATAGCGCTTCGACTCCGTAAATCCGGTTTCGTTTGATTTTGTCATCCCGAGCGAAGCGAGGGATCTGCAGTTGGCTGCAATTTGCAAATCCCTCGCGGCGCTCCGGATGACAATCTAAGCGATTTTCTGCACTCCTACGGGTCCAGGTTTTTCCTGACACCTGAGACCTGCTTTCCTACTGCAGCACCACCTGATCGCCTTCCTTCAGCCCCGACAGCAACTCGGTCTTCGCCCCATTCGAGATGCCGATGTCGACAGCAACCTTCTTTTTGCCTTCCTTGGCTTTCTGGTCCGGCACTTCGACGGACGCCTTTTTATTGTTGTCGTAAATGATCGAGCCTTCCGGAATCTGCAGCACGTTCTTATGTTCTTCCAAAATGATCTCCGCGTTGGCCGTCATCATCGCTTTCAGCACGCCCTCGGGATTGTTGATCGAGACGCGCACTTCGAACGTAGTAACGTTATCTTTTTCGACGCCCATCGGCGAAATCTTCGTGACCTTGCCGGTAAAAGTCTTGTCCTTGAACGACTCAACTTTGATCCGTGCCGGCTGTCCCAGATAAACCTTGCCAATATCGCTCTCGTCGACCTTGCCCTTAACGTAAACCTCGCTGGTGTCGCCAAGCGTCATCACCAGCGTGGCCGTCGAACCCAGCACAAGAATCGAACTCACGGCATCGCCAATTTCCACATCGCGCGAAAGAACAATCCCATCAATCGGCGACTCAATCGTGGTGTAACCAAGTTGTTCTTCCAGTTGTTTCAGATTGGCGCGATCCTGCGACAGCTGTCCCTGGGCCTGACCAATCTTCGCCTGCAAAACCTGCAACTGCGCCTTGGACACATTCTGTTTGTTCAGCGACATCTCGTAATTCTTTTCAGCATCGTCCAACGCCGAAGCGGAAACGACGCCGTCCTTAGCCATGCCTTGCGCACGATCATAAGCGCGCTTCAGCAGCGGAACGTCGGGACCCTCGGCATCGACTTTGGCGCGCTCTAGGTCGGCACGCGTGCCGTTCAAGCTCGCGGTCGAGGCTTCCAATTGTGCGCGGGCCTGGTCGACCCGAGCCTGAATCTCATCCCGGTCGAGTTCGGCGAGAACTTGGCCTTTCTTCACCTTGTCGCCATAATCCACGTAGAGCTTTTTCACGATGCCGCTGGCCTTGGACTTGATCTCGACTTTCGTAATGGGCTCGATCTTCCCGGTAGCCACCACGCTTTTTGCCAAGTCTCCGCGCTCGACCTTAGCCAGCTTCGACGGGTCAATCTTCGTGCCGCCGGTAGATGCGATCAGGGCGCCGGCAACGATCAGGACGACAACGACTGCCGCTATCGAACTCCAGATGATAATTCGCTTACGCCGCTTCTTCCTGCCACCGCCATTGCCTTCCACGACCGCCTCCTGCTTGACTTCAAACCTGAGAACTGCCATTCACTAGTTGTTACGGGAGAAACGTCAGGTAAGTTCCCCGAAAAACTATCGAGTCGTAGAGACGGACCTTGCCCGTCTCACGCTGGAAATTGGATGCGCGACCGCTCCCGTCACGTACTTAGACCGTCGCGACAAGAAAAAGAAAGCGGCCAGTCACGCCTGCAATTAGGGCTAAGTTCTGATTGTACCGCCCCGATCTAGATGTAGCGCCCGCGAATCGCCAGTAATTGGTACGAGGTTTTCCCTGGTGTGCCTTAGTGCCCTTGGTGGTAAATGGTTTTCCCAATTGAACCACTGCGCCGACCTCTGATCCCCAAGATTATCCCTTTGCAATGTTAGAATTAGAGTTCCATGGTTGCATACGTGCTGCTGCGGGTGTTTGTCATCCTGCTCCTGGTGGCGGCCAATGCCTTCTTCGCCGCGGCCGAGTTCGCGCTCGTCAGCGTGCGTGAAACCCGCATCCAGCAACTGATCGAAGCCCACCGCGCCGGTGCCCGCACCGTCCTCAAACTGCACCAGCAACTCGGCCGCGTCGTCAACGGCGTGCAGCTGGGAATCACCATAACCAGCCTGACTCTGGGTTGGCTGGGCGAGCCCGTTCTGGCGCGCCTTTTTGAGAGTTGGATCGGAAGCCTTCCGCACGCCGCCCTCTACGCGCACAGCATCGCCGTACCGGTGGCGTTTGCCATGATCACCAGCCTGCACGTGATTCTGGGCGAGCTGGTTCCCAAATCCCTGGCGTTGCAGCGCGCCGAGCGTGTCGCACTCGCGGTAGCCGCGCCCATGGACGTTTTCCTGACCGTCACCGCACCATTAACGATTGGCATGAGCCGCGCCGCCGGTTTTGTTCTGCGCGCCTTCGGCACCCACGAGATCCGGCACGGCTCGGTCCATTCCCCCGACGAACTAAGGCTCATCGTAACCGCCGCGCGCACCTCCGGACAGCTTTCTTCCGCCCAGGAAGAAATGCTCCTGAACGCGCTCGAACTCGACAGCATTGCCGCCCGCCAGGTGATGGTGCCGCGTACCAGAATCTTTTCCTTGCCCGCCGACCTGAACCTCGACGAAGCCCTCTCGCGAGTCGTCGACGATCAACACTCGCGCGTCCCGGTGTATGATCCGCAGCGCGGCCCCGAACATATTATCGGAGTGCTCTACGCCAAGGACCTGATGCGCTGGACACGCCTGCGCCTCGGCCACAGCGCCGCCGCTCCCGCAGCAACGCGCATCGCCCAGATGAAGATCGGCCAAGTCATGCACGATGTGCTGGTGGTGCCTGAAACCAAGTCGTTGCTGGAACTCCTGGGTGAATTCCAGCAGCGCAAGCGGCACTTGGCGGTAGTGGTCGACGAGTTCGGCTCGACCGCGGGAGTCATCAGCGTGGAAGACGTGCTCGAGCAACTCGTCGGCGAACTCGAAGACGAATTCGACGTAGCCTCCACCCAGCCCGCAGTGACGGACGCGAATGCGCCGCTAGTGCTCGACGGAGCCGTCAACATCCGCGACCTGGAAAGCCAATATGAGCTGAAGCTTCCACAAGACGAAGGTTTCGAGACTCTAGCTGGCTTCCTCTTGTCGCGCCTGCAGAAGATGCCGACTGGCGGCGAAGCCTTTGACTACGAGGGACGGCGTTTCGTAGTAGAGAAAATGGACGGCCATCGCATCGCCACGGTCAGGATCGAAGCGATACCCGCGCCGACGACCGCGACGTCCTCAATTTCAGGGTCTGCAACCCCGCAAGTTTCAGCGCAGAACGCAGGAGACTGAAATCCGGTGCGCCGCGAGCTACACGCTCTAATCGAGCAGCTAACTGTTTGCTGAAAAACTCGATTTTGGTCTTGCTTTTGGGTGGCGCCGCGGTTCACCGTTTTTGCTCCTTGCTTTTGGGTGGCGCAGCGGTTCACCGTTTTTGCTCCTTGTTTTTGGGTGGCGCAGCGGTTTACCGTTTTTGCTCCTTGTTTTTGGGTGGCGCAGCGGCTCACCGTTTTTGTTCTTGTTTTTGGGTGGCGCAGCGGTTTACCGCTGCGATAAAGGCCCTATTTTCAGTGCCGGCTTTAGCCGCCGAGGAAGCGACGCGGCGCGCAGTCAAGTGTTTCAGCAACTGCTGATCACTGACGCGGTCACTGGGAACTGACAACTGACAACTGACAACTGAAAACTGCCTCTATGCCGCGCTACATCATCTCCCGCGTACTCTACACGCTGCCAGTAATCTGGCTAGTAGTCTCCACCGTTTTTCTGCTGATCCACTTCGTCCCCGGAGATCCAATCCAGCAGATGCTCGGCGAAGGCGCGGCTGCCGGAGACATCCAAGCCGCCAGACACGCCTATGGACTGGATGTCCCGTTAGGCGAACAGTACCTGAACTACTGGCGAGGCGTGCTCCACGGAGATCTAGGCAAGTCGCTGCGCTTCAACCAGGGAGTAACCACTCTGATAGCGCAGCGCTATCCCTTTACCTTGCAACTAACTCTGGCCTCATTATTAGTAGCAATCGTGTTAGCCATTCCCGCCGGAGTGCGCTCAGCCCAGCGCCGCAATCAATGGGATGACCGCGCCCTAAGCGTAGTAAGTCTCTTCGGATTGAGTTTCCCCAGCTTCGCCTTAGGCCCAGTCCTGATCCTGTTCTTCGCCGTCAAGCTAGGATGGCTGCCAGTGAGCGGTTCCGGCAGCGTAGCGCACTTGATATTACCAGCCATAACCATGGGCGGAGCGCTGGCCGCAATCCTGACCCGCATGGTCCGCACGTCGATGTTAGAAGAGCTAAGCCAAGACTACATTCGCACCGCGCGAGCCAAAGGCTTGCCCGAGCGCACGGTAGTCTATCGACACGCGCTGCGCAACGCTATGATCCCAATCCTGACTGTCCTCGGATTGCAATTCGGCGCTCTATTAGCCGGAGCCATAGTAACCGAAACCATCTTCTCCTGGCCCGGCATAGGACGCCTGACCATCCAAGCCATAGCCAACCGCGATTACTACCTAGTGCAAGGATGCATTCTGGCGATCGGATTGACGTATGTCGCCGTAAACTTTCTGACCGACTTGCTGTACTCAGCAGTGAATCCAAGAATCAGGCAATAAGCAACCCATGTGTGGGGCGGACGCCCCCGTCCGCCGCCTTTGACTTTGACGTTACCTAACCAGGAACGAACGCGGGTGCCCCATCCTTGCGCGTTCTGTGCGCAAGGGTGGGATTCCACGGAAGTGTGCGCCATGGGGTTGTGCTGCACGTGATTTTGGGTGGCGCAGCGCTTCAGCGCTGCGGTAACAGGCTGGTTTTCCGGCGGGTGGGCCACTTTTAAAGGGCAAGTATAACGCGGGGTTGCGTTCTTTTACCAAAATAACTGGGGGTGCGCCACTTCTCGCGCTTTTCGAGAAGTGGCCTCCCGAGCAGGCGACGCCGAGGCCTTGTGTAGCGATGCACCAAACTGGTGTATAATGATGCCATGCCCGCAACCAAACATGTCCGACGGAGCGTGTCCCTCCCCGCTCCGATTGCAAAGCAAGTAGATCGCATGGCCAAGAGCCAGCGCTTGAGCGATAACCGCGTCCTAGTGGAACTCATCGAGTTGGGTATCGAAGCGAGGAAACAGAAAGAGAAGGCATTCTTCGAACTGGCCGAACGCTTTCGAAGCGCGAATGATCCCGAAGAAGCGAAGCAGTTAGGCGACCAGTTGGGCCGCTTGGTTTTCGGTGAATAATGCCGCAGATTGAAAGCTGGCCGCGATTTCCCGCCGCCATCCGCGACCATCTGATCGAGCGCATGCGCGACCGCAACATCAGCCTCGACGACCTTAACCAACTCCGGGTATGGCTGGAGACCAAGCCGATTGTCCCAACAGGGAAGTGGTATAAAGACTTCGGCTCCTTCAAACTGTGCGGCGACGGTAAGTATCCCAAGACATTTCTTCTCGTCGGCCAAATAGCTACGGGCGAAGAACTATAGAATTTCCGTCATGTCCACGCTAGCCATCTCGCTCCCGCGCGTCGCTCGCTACAACCCGTTAGCCGCTGTCGGAGTCGTGCTCGTCTCCATCTTCGTCTTCGCAGCCATCTTCGCGCCCTGGATCGCCCCCCAAGATCCCGCGCACATCGATTTGCCGAACCGCCTGCAATCGCCCTCGGCGCAGCATTGGTGCGGAACCGATGAGCTGGGACGCGACATCCTCTCTCGCCTCATCTGGGGCGCGCGAATTTCGCTGTTTGTCGGCAGCAGCGTGGTGGCGTGTTCGCTTCTGCTCGGCCTCATCATCGGCAGTCTGGCCGGATACTACGGCGGAGGCATCGACCGCTTCGTCAACGTGGTGTTGATGAATGCGTTTCTTTCGTTCCCCGGAATTCTGATCGCAATCGCCTTCGTGGCCTTTCGCGGCCCGGGCATTTTCAACCTGGTACTCGCCTTGTCGCTCGGAGGCTGGGTGGGCTACGCTCGCCTGGTGCGCGCGCAGGTGCTGGCCGTACGCGAACGCGAATTTGTAGAAGCCGCCCGAGCGCTGGGCGCCGGAGATCTCCACATCATCACACGCCACATCCTCCCCAACATTATTCAGCCGGTGATTGTGCAGGCGGCGATTGGCATGGCGGGCGCGGTTCTGGCCGAGGCGACGATGAGCTTTTTGGGATTGGGTGTTCCGCCCCCAACCGCTAGTTGGGGATCGATGCTGAACGACGGCCGCTCGCACCTCTTCGACTCGCCGCATCTGGTGCTGTTCCCCGCGGTGACTGTGATGCTCGCCGTTCTGGCCTTCAACTTCATCGGAGATGCGTTGCGCGATCTTCTCGACCCACGATCGCGGATCGAAGCAGGGTTGTAGAGGCTGGCGCGATTTGATTGATCGGCGATTTAGCGGCGCCTCCAAACAGTTAGCCGAAAAACTCGTGTTTCGTATCAGGGCATCGCTTTAGCGATGCTAAAAATCCTTTAGATTGAGATGCCCTTCCGGGCCGAGTAGCGCGAATCGAGGTTTTCCGCAGCCTGTTCGCTGATTACCTTTCCGTCTTTCCCGCGTCTATTCATGGACAAGCAAAGCAGGGAACCTTTTCCCCGGCAGGTGCGTATGAACAGACATATGGAACTCAAATTTCAAGTCGAATGCCTGCAAGATGTGGCGGTTGTGAACTGCACGGGACGCATGGTACGAGGAGCCGCGCTCGACGAGTTGCGGCGCCGGATTGAGCAACTGGGCCGAGTTCGCGTGCTCGTGCTCGATGTTTCGGAAGTCGAGCAACTCGATGCCGGTGGCTTGGGAACCCTCCTCCTGGTGCGCCGTTGGGCGATGCAGAGATCGGCGAAGCTGAAGTTGGTGAATCCGCCGCTTTTCTTCCGCCGCTTGCTTGAGGCGACGCACCTCGCGCCGGTCTTTGAGATTTCTTCTTTGAAAGAGGCACTCTGCATTTTGCGATCGCCGGATCGTCCTCCTCGTTTCGCGGTCGCGTAGATAATCCGCCGCTCGGGCGCGATGCTTTATAATTCGCGCCCATGAACCCGCCTTCCTTCCGCTACTCCCTCCCGATTCGGACTAGGACGATTCGAACTGGGACGATTCGAATTAGGACGATTCGAATCAGGATGATCGAGCGCGGATGACGCATCTCGCCCGCAAGCTGCGCATCACCGACTACTTCTCTCTCGGTTGGGGAACCATGGTCGGCGTGGGCTGGCTCGTCGTCATGGACGATTGGCTGCTGCGCGGCGGCCCGCTCGGCGGCATTCTCGGCTTCGCGATTGGTGGCATCCTCTTGCTGCCCATCGGCTATGTCTACGGCAAGTTGGTGATGGCCATGCCCGACGCCGCAGGCGAGATCGCTTATACCGCGAGCGTTTTCCCGCGCCCCGTGAGCTTTTACACGGGATGGATGATGATGCTGGCGTATTTCATCGTCTGTCCGTGGGAAGCCGTGGCTGTCGGCCGCATCGCCGGCTACATCTTTCCCGCGCTCGATTCCATCGAGTTGTATCGCGTGGCGGGGAAACCGGTTTATCTGGCGCATCTCGTCATTGGGCTGGCGCTCACGGCGCTCGTAACGGTGGTGAATTATCGCGGCATCCGGCTGAGCGCCACAGTTCAAAACTGGAGTACGTTCGGCACGCTGGCACTTTTCGTGATCTTTGTGGGCATTGGTGTCACCCGCGGATCGCCGGCCAACTTTCCGCCTCTGTTCACGCACACTCCGTTTGTCTCGATCTTGCTGGTGCTGCAGATCGTTCCTTATTACATGACGGGATACGAATCGGTGACCAAGGCGGCCGAGGAAGCCAATCCTGAATTTCGCGCCCAGGGATTTTCGCGCGCTATCTATGCGGCAATCGTGGTCGGAGCAGTCTTCTACATGGTCGTGATTGCCGCGGTGGGCTTCGTTGCGCCGTGGCACACCCTCACGCAAGCGCCTTTCATGACGGCAGTCGCTTTCCAGCACGCGCTCGGCTCGCGCTGGATTGTGAGCATCATTCTGAGCGCTGCGCTGCTCTCGCTGTTCAAAGTATTCAACGGAAACTTCATCGCCGCCAGCCGATTGTTGTTTGCCATGGGGCGGCGCGGGCTGATCGACGAGCGAATGGGCACGGTGCATCCGCGGAATCAAACCCCATCGGCGGCAGTAGTGTCGGTCGGTGGCGCTACCGCTTTGTGCTTATTTCTGGGCAGCGCGATTCTGGTGCCCGTGTCCGAGGTTGGATCCGTCGCCTCCGCCAGCGGATGGCTCGCGGCCTGCGCTGCTTATCTTCAGATGAGAGCTCAGATGAAAGATCGGATGAGCCTCCGAATCGCAGATCGCCTGATCGCATTGCTTGGTGCACTGGTAGGACTGGCGATGATATTGATGAAGCTCGTGCCGCTGGTGCCGGGACACTTCTCCGGTTGGGAGTGGCTCGCGCTGGTAGTCTGGATTATTCTTGGCACGGTGGCTGGACGCACCTCATTGCACCCTCCCGCCAAATGAACTGGAAAGCTAACTAGCCGATGGGAAAAAAATCGATGAGCTTGCCTTGCCGCATCACGCTGTCGCTGTTGTTGATCGCCTCCACCCTTGCATTCGCCGCCGACTCGTCCTTCGACCTTGTCATCACCAACGGACACATCATCGACGGGACCGGTTCGCCGTGGTACTCAGGCGATATCGGGATCCGCGACGGTCGCATCGCCGCCATTGGCAATCTTTCTGCTGCCGCTCGCAAGCGCACCATTGACGCCAGGGGCAAAGTCGTGGCTCCTGGCTTTATCGACATGCTGGGACAGTCGGATACGACCATCCTTGTCGATCCTCGCTTGCCTTCGAAGATCTATCAGGGCATCACGACCGAGATTACCGGCGAGGGCGGATCGGCTGCGCCCGTGAACGATGCCATCCTCGCGGCCGATCGTGCTGAGTACGAACACTACAAGATCAATCCGGACTGGCGGACGTTCCGGCAATATTTCGCGCGCCTGGAAAAGCAAGGCATGGGCATCAATCTCGCCAGCTACGTGGGTGCTACGCAGGTGCGGCGCATGGTATTGGGCGACGCCGACGTGCAGCCCACGCCCGCGCAACTCGAACAGATGAGAACCCTGGTGCGCGAGGCCATGCGCGACGGCGCCGTTGGCGTATCCACGGCGCTTGAGTACGCGCCCGCGCCTTATGCGAAGACCGAAGAGATTATTGCGCTTGCTTCGGAAGCCTCGAACTTTGGCGGAATCTACGCGACCCACATGCGCAACGAAGGCAGCAGTGTTCTCGAAGCCATCGACGAAGCAGTTCGCATCGGACGCGAGGCGCACATTCCAGTTGAGATTTGGCATTTCAAAGTGGCTGGCAAAGCTAACTGGGGACACATGCCGGAGTCCATCGCGCGGGTCAACCAGGCGCGAGCCGAGGGCGTCGACGTCTCGGCCAACACCTATGCCTACACTGCCTGGTTCAACACCATGTCGGCCTTCGTTCCGGCGTGGGCGCACGACGGTGGCGATGCCAAATTACTTGAGCGGCTCAAAGACCCCGCCGCTCGCGCCCGCATTCGCAAGGATATGGAGACGCCGTCAAAAGACTGGGACAACGAGTGGCAGGAAATCGGCGGTCCTGAGGATGTCATGATCGGCGTGGTCCAGAATCCTGAACTGAAAAAGTTTCAGGGCAAGCGCCTTACGGATGTTGCCAAGGCCTGGAACAACGACCCGATGGATGCGCTTCTCGATTTCCTCGTTGCAGATAAAGCCTTCACCGAGGTCGCGGTATTCGGCATGTCAGAGCCCGATGTGGCGCTGGCTCTGCAGCAGCCTTGGGTTTCGATTGACAACGATTCTCCCGGGACCTCACCCGAAGGGATTCTGGGTGCGGAGCATCCGCACCCGCGCGCCTATGGGACGTTTCCGCGCATCCTGCGCAAGTACGTTCGAGAAGAAAAGAAGCTCACGCTGCCCGAGGCCATTCGCAAATTCTCGGCGCTGCCCGCCCAGCGCATGCGGCTCACCGATCGCGGAGTCCTGAAGCTGGGAATGTGGGCTGATGTAGTCGTGTTCGATCCGGAGACAGTGCATGACCTGGCAACTTTCGACGAGCCGAATCGGTTGTCGGAAGGCATGGACTATGTGCTCGTCAACGGCCTGCCCGTGATTGAAGACGGAAAGATGACCGGGGCGTTGCCCGGAAAAGTGTTGCGCGGAGCAGGCTATACACCGTAGAGACGGAGCTTGCACCATCTTGTTCGCGGCGGAGAGGCAAACTGTTTAGCCGCCGCAGGGCCGTATCAGGGTATGCCTTTAGGCATACCGCAAGTGCAGCCCAAGAAAGTGCAGAATTAGGAATGCGCCTTTTGGCGCTGGGTTAGGGCGCCGGAATTTCACATGGCTGCTAGCGGTATTGTTCCAAGACAACAACAGCCCGGTTCAAAGCCGCCGCCAGTGCTGCAATCTGCTGTTCGGTCCGCTGCCGATCCCCTCGCTCAATCGCCTCGTTCACCCCAGGAATCACAACCGCCGCATATCCCGTGTACTGTCCCGGAGCAAAAATGGCATGGTGAAACCACGGACGATTCGGTAGTCCCTCCGGAATCAGCAGCGCCCGCTCGGCCTCGCGAAGCTTCACATTGAGGAGTTCCGGCGCTCCCGGCACTCTACGTTGTTTCTGCAGGATTTTCGCGCCCGCTTCCCGCAAATGACGCGCGCCCTCGAAAGCCGCGGAAAAATCCGGTCCCTTGTCTCCGAAGCGTTCCTTGCTTTTGTTCTTGGCGGCATCAAGGTAAACCAGAATTTCCTTCCCGTAATTCTCGTAATCGTAGGGAAGCACGTCGGCGTTCGACATGCGCAACACTTCCAACCCATAAATGCGAGCCATCTCCTGCTCGTAAAGGAAGTTGGGATCGCCGAATTTCTTGAACCACGTGAAATCATCGAACGTCGAGTGATACACGCCATAATCGCCGTTCGAAGTGATATCGGTGGAAGGCACTCCCAGATGCTGCAGAAACACCGTGTAGTCCGAACCACTGCCGAGATCGCCCACCGGCACATCATTCTGCGCGGCGTTCGGGTGATAGCTGGTTTCCTGAGAGCGGTTACCCTCCGCGTTCGGCGCGCTCGATTTCTTCCATGCCTCGTACACGGTTCCGCCCTGCGGAGAAGGCACCGTCTTTGCGATCTCGCGAATAAATTCCTTCAAACTCGGAACCCCCGACGCTCCGAACTTCTTCCCCGACACGGCCACGTCCATGTTGAAATACGCGGCCGCGTTCCCGAGTTCCTGCGTGTGATCTTCGCCCCACTCCGTCGACCCGATCAGGCCTTCTTCTTCCGCGTCCCAGCTTCCAATCACAATCGTGCGCTTCGGCTTCCATCCCGATTTCAGCAACTCGCCCAGCCCGTGCACCGCTTCCAGCATCGCCGCTGTGCCGCTGTTCGGATCCACCGCTCCATACACCCAGGCGTCACGATGATTGCCCGCCACCACCCACTCGCCGGGCGATGCCGCTCCGCGGATTTTGCCAATCACATCCCAAATCGTGCGGAACTGATAGTCCTGCTTGAGGTGTATTTTCACTTTCGCGGGCCCCGGTCCGACGTGATAAGTAAACGGCAGCGCGCCCTGCCACTCGCGCGGCGAATCCTGCCCACCAAGGTGCTCAAGAATCGGCGAGGCATCGGCATAAGACAGTGGAGTCACGGGAATCTTAGGCAGTTGCTCCGATTCCCCCGGAGACACGCGCTTCGAATCCGGCAGAGTGGGAGTGGAAGCCACTCCCGGCGTTGTCGGGTCGCCGGGAAACTGGAACATGAATCCAACCGACCCGCGCTGCGCTCCGCTAGCCGGCCGCCACGGCCCCTTCGGATAGGCATCGCCGCGATAGTAGCCGTCGTCTTTCGGATCGGAATAAATAATCACTCCCGCCGCCCCGCGCTCCTGCGCCACGAACACCTTCACACCGCGAAAATTCTCACCATAACGAACAATCACGATTTTTCCGCGCACATCCACGTTCATCTGCTTCAACCTGTCAAAGTCCGCCGGCGACCCGTAGTTCGCGTAAACAACTTCCGCCTCCGCGTCCCCCGAAGGCGACATGCCGTTGTAAGGAGTCACAACTCGCGGATCGTCCTGGCCCGGATCGTCCTCCACATGCTCGCGCCGCGGCCCGTGCATCTCCACTCCCGCAGGCGCAGTCATGTCCACGCGAATCTCCGCCGGATAGTTAAACCACACTTTGTATTCGACAATTTCGGTGTCCAGTCCGGCCTCGCGAAACTTCTTCGCCACGTACTCCGCCGTCGCCTTGTCCTCGGGAGACCCGGCTATGTGCGGCGCTTGCGTCAGAATACGCAGATGTTCTTCCGCCAGCTTGGGGTCGGGCACAGCCATAAACTTCTTTTCTACTTCGCGCTCGCTCGCCACATCGTGGAACCCGCTGATCGACCAGTTGTCGGCGCGCTCCTTCTCTTTGCCGGTCCGGCCTTTGCCGCCCTCATCAAACGCCTGCAGGTGCGCTCCGATCAGCACGAACAATAGAACTGCGCTCGAAAAAAATCTCATGAAGCCCCTCGTAGAAATCACGCACTCTCTCAACCTAATGCCCAGCGCAAAGCCTCGAGCACAAACTCAAGATTGTACCGCGCCGGGCGACCCGGCAGAGGGACGCGTTACACTAAAGAGCGATGACTAAGTCGCCAACAGCTCGTTTTTCCGATCGGGTGGAGAATTACGTCCGCTATCGCCCCGGATATCCGCCTGAAGTTCTCGACCTGCTCCGCGCCGATTGCGGATTGCGCCCCAGTCACATCGTCGCCGACATCGCTTCCGGCACCGGCGTTTTCACTCGCCTTCTCTTGGAAAATGGTAATTCCGTTTTCGCCGTCGAGCCCAACCTCGAAATGCGTGAAGCGGGCGTGCAACAGCTCAAATCCTATCCCAGGCTGGTGTCGGTCGCCGGAACCGCCGAGGACACGACGCTGCGCTCCGCCTCCGTCGATTTCGTTACCGCCGCCCAGGCCGCGCACTGGTTCGATCTGCCCCGAGCCAGAGCCGAATTCGTCCGCATCCTGAAGCCTGATGGCTGGTGCGTCCTCATCTGGAATGAGCGCCGCACCGCAACCACGCCTTTCCTGCGCGATTACGAGCAACTCCTGCTGACCTACGGCACCGACTACAAAGAAGTGCGCCACGAGCGTACAACCGCCATCATCCACGAATTTTTCGTCCCCGCGCGGTGCGAAGAGCGCGCCTTCGATCTGCGCCAGCAGTTTGACTACGAAGGTACCGCCGGACGCCTGTTGTCTTCTTCCTACGCGCCGCTAGAAGGTCAGCCCAACTACCAGCCGATGATGCAGGAACTCCAAAGAATCTTTCGCGCCCACGCCGCAGATGGCCAAGTAGAATTCGAATACAACACAAAAGTTTATTACGGACATTTGTAATTGGTGATTTGTGATTTGTAATTTAGGTGCATTCGGTTTCAAATTACCAGATTACAAATCACAAATCACAAATTCCATGTCCGACTCAAAGTCCTACCACATGTCCCCCGAGGAGTTCCGCCGCCAGGGCCACGCTATCGTGGACTGGATCGCCGATTACCATTCCCGCATCGAAACTTTTCCCGTCCTGTCCCGCGTGCAGCCGGGAGAGGTCCGCGCCAAGCTGCCGCCCCAAGCACCCCAGCACGGCGAGGCCTTCGACCAGATTCTAGGCGACCTCGAGCGCATCATCCTTCCCGGCATCACGCACTGGCAGTCGCCCAACTTCTACGCCTACTTCCCGGCGAACGCCTCCGGCCCGGCGATTCTAGGCGATCTGGTTTCCTCCGGACTTGGCGTCCAAGGCATGCTCTGGTCGACAAGTCCCGCATGCACCGAACTAGAAACGCAGGTACTAGATTGGCTCGTTCCCATGCTCGGCCTGCCAGAGAAATTTCTTTCGACCAGCAGCGCCGGAGGCGGCGTGATTCAAGACACTGCGTCCAGCGCCTCGCTCTGCGCTCTGCTCGTCGCGCGCGAGCGCACCACGAAATTCGCCAGCAATCGCAAAGGTTGCGATGGACGCCTAATCGCCTACTGCTCCACCCAAACCCATTCCTCCATAGAAAAAGCGATGAAGATCGCCGGCATGGGCTCCCACAACCTCCGCCACATCGAAGTGGACAAGAACTTCGCCATGTGCTCCGAAGCGCTCGCGCAACAAATCGAGCAAGATCTCAAGGCCGGCTTGATGCCCAGCTTCGTCTGCGCCACGGTCGGAACAACGTCCTCCAACGCCATCGATCCCATTCGCGAAATTGCCCGCATCT
>Ga0074044_10002852_pt1 | contig 15013 bp, 12 predicted proteins | sample BogForMeECP23OM1_FD_94443 | JGI IMG/M metagenome (GOLD analysis project Ga0074044, IMG submission 94443) | Bog forest soil microbial communities from Calvert Island, British Columbia, Canada - Bog Forest MetaG ECP23OM1 | ecosystem: Environmental > Terrestrial > Soil > Wetlands ... | reverse complement strand
GAGCCGAGCATCGGCGCGAGCAAGCGCTGCAAGCCGCCAATCAAAACATTCGTCTCGCGACTGCGCTCGGTCAGCTCCTTGATCTGCGCATTCTTCGTCGTGAGTTCCTCGCGGAGGAACGCAACCTCCCCTTCCAAGCGGCCAATGTACCTCTCGGCGAGGTCGGGAGTCGTCGCGACCTGTCGCGGCGTGTCGTCGCTTGTCGATGTTGGCTGTCGCTGGTGGTCGCCTTCGTTTTCGGCCGCGACATGTGCCGCGTCTTGTCGCGACATGTCGGGACTGGTCGGGGAGTGTTGTCGCGGCGTGTCGTGGCCAGTTTCAAGGCCAGCGTCTGCGCCGACTTGTCGCGATACGTCGTGACCTGTCGCGGTCGGGTTAACCTCCTCGATATAGGCGATGTGCCTAGCGACTGAGGCCGGAGAGATGAGATATTTTTCGCCGAACGAGGTTTCGATTCTGCGGCAATCAAGATGACCCTTGGCGCAATAGCGCTGCACGCTGCGTGCTGTTCGGGGAAGCCCTGCGCGATCATACCGCTCCAACGCCTCGTCGATCGTCAGGGTGTATTCGCTGTCGGGGCTGGTCGCGCCTTGTCGCGACATGTCTTCGGTCATGCTTTCAGTCTAGCGCGTTGCGAAAGGGCGACGGGCATTTATCCCCAGGGCCAGAAAACTTCATCATTCGATATGGCACAGCGATTGAAAGGAGAGGCGCGGTAGCATTAGAAGTGAGCGAAGATTTGGGCTAGGTGATATAGTGAAATTTATACAGCGGATAGAATCAGTATTTATGACGCACGAACAAAGCGGGACATTGGCAAGAGACCCAGCGGGCATGGGGCAATCATATGTCTGAAGGCTTCAGCGAGGCGGACACCTGCCGCAAATTCGTGGTGCCCAAGCTGGTCGCGGCCGGGTGGGACAGCGAACCCCATTCGATCGCTGAACAGCGGAGCATTACCGACGGCCGAATTATCCCGGCCGGGAAAGGGTTCGTCCGCAAAGCACCGAAGAGGGTCGACTACCTGCTTCGCTACACGCGCGATTTTCCACTCGCAGTAGTTGAGGCGAAGGCTGCCTACTGTACAGCGTCGGACGGCGTGCAACAGGCGAAGCAATATGCAGAGATGCTGGGTCTGAAATTCGCCTATGCTACAAACGGGCAAGAGATAATCGAATTCGACTACGCCACCGGTCTCGAACGCTCCGTCCTCGACTACCCGACGCCAGCGGAGCTTTGGCAGCGGTATCGAAGCTTGAGCGGATTGAAGGACGATGCGACAGCGAATCGTCTGCTCACACCCTTCAATCACGGGGTTGGTAAGGGCGAGCGCTACTATCAACAAATCGCGATCAATCGAAGCGTTGAGGCGATACTCAAAGGCCAGCGAAGATTGCTCGTCACGATGGCGACGGGTACAGGCAAGACGGCGGTCGCCTTCCAAATTTGCTGGAAGCTATGGTCGGCTCGTTGGAACCGCACGGGCGAGTATCGTCGACCAAGAATTCTGTACCTCGCCGATCGCAACATTCTCATCGATCAACCAAAGGACGGGATTTTTTCGGTCTTTGAAGATGCTCGCCACAAAATCGAAGGCGGCGAGATCGTCAAAAGTCGCGAAATGTATTTTGCGATCTATCAGGCGCTTGCCGAAGACGAGCGCCGGGCGGGGGTATTCCGATCATATCCCAAGGACTTCTTTGATCTCGTGATCGTGGACGAGTGTCACCGTGGTGCGGCACGGGATGAGAGCGCCTGGCGCGTGATACTCGAACATTTCGAGCCCGCGTATCAGCTCGGGATGACGGCGACGCCGCTCCGAAAGGAGAACCTCAATACGTACCGATATTTCGGCGACCCGATTTATGAGTACAGCCTGCGGCAAGGGATCGAAGATGGTTTCCTCGCGCCATACCGGGTGCACCGTGTAATCACGGAATGGGATGCTGCCGGGTGGCGCCCTAGCAAGGTTGATCTCGACCGCTACGGCCGACCAATTCCTGATGAAGAGTATGAGACGAAGGACTTTGAGCGGGTGGTGGCGTTGCGTGCGCGAACGGACGCAATCGCACGACACCTCACGGACTTTCTGAAAGGCAGCGATCGATTCGCGAAGACGATTGTGTTCTGTGTCGACCAAGACCACGCGAGCGAGATGCGGGCGGCGCTGAGCAATCTGAACAGTGATCTCGTCGCCCAGTATCCTGACTATGTGTGTCGTGTCACTGCCGACGAAGGGGACATCGGTCGCGGCCACCTCAGTCGATTTCAGGATGTTGAGACAAGAACACCAACAATCCTGACGACCTCCCAATTGCTGACGACCGGCGTCGATGCGCCGACCTGCAAGAATGTCGTGCTCGCGCGCGTTGTCGGTTCGATGAGTGAGTTCAAACAGATCATCGGCCGTGGCACGCGAGTGCGCGACGACTACGGCAAACTCTGGTTCAACATTATCGACTACACGGGCTCGGCGACACGGCTCTTTGCCGACCCATCCTTTGATGGTGACCCGGTTAAGATCACGGAAGAGGAAATTGCCGCCGACGGCCAAGTAACCGCGGTGAAGGAAACCGAAACAGGGCCGATCGAAGCGGGCGATGTCGCGGCGACGATCGCCGAACCCCCGACAAGTGAGCGCCGGAAATTTTACTTTGATGGTGGCCAAGTCGAGATTGCGGCGCACCTCGTCTATGAACTCGACCCGAACGGGAAACAGCTTCGCGTTGTCCGCTATACCGATTACGCAGCTGATGCGGTGCGAACGCTCTGTCCGAACGCTCCCGCGCTTCGAGAACAATGGGCCGACCCGGTGAAGCGCGCTGAAATCATACAGGCACTGAAAGAGCGCGGCGTTAGTTTCGATGATCTCGCCGACGCCGCAAAGCAGCCCGATGCCGATCCTTTCGACCTGCTGTGCCACTTAGCCTTCAACGCACCGCTCCGGACTCGGCGCGAGCGCGCACAGCAGCTCAAAGCCGCAAAACCCGACCTGTTCGAACGCTACTCGCCGCCAGCACGCGCGATACTCGAAGAGCTGCTTGAAAAATATGCGGAGCACGGAGACGCGCAATTCGTCTTACCAGACGTACTGCGCGTGCCGCCGATCTCCACGCATGGCCAGCCGGCCGAAATTATCCGCTTCTTCGGTGGCCCTGCCCAACTCAGGGCTGCCGTAACCGAATTACAGAATGAGCTATATGTCGCCTAAATCAAAAGCTTCAGCGAATGGTGTGACGCCGACGACGGCTCACGCGCTCGGCAGTCTATTGAAATCCGCGCGCGACATCATGCGCAAGGACAAGGGGCTAAACGGCGATCTCGATCGCCTACCGCTTCTCACCTGGATCATGTTCCTAAAATTTCTCGACGATCTCGAAATGCAGCGCGAGGATGAGGCGGCGGTCGGCGGCAAGAAATTTCGAGCGGCAATCGAAGCTCCGTATCGGTGGCGGGATTGGGCGAGCAATCCGCAAGGTGTTACCGGGGACGAACTGCTGGCGTTCATCAACCAAGACGAGGCCATGCTCCCCAATGGACGGAAAGGGCCAGGGCTCTTCGCGTACTTGCGTCACCTTACGAGCTCCAACGGCGACGACCGTCGAGACGTTATCGCGAGGGTGTTCGCTGGCGTCGATAACCGGATGAAAAGCGGCTACCTCCTGAGGGACGTGATCAATAAAGTCGCAGGGATTCATTTCACCTCTAGCGATGAACTGCATACCCTCGGAGCGCTTTATGAGTCGATGCTGCGCGAGATGCGCGATGCTGCGGGCGATTCTGGAGAGTTCTATACCCCGCGCCCGGTCGTCCGCTTTATGGTTGAGATAACCGATCCGCGACTCGGCGAAACAATCCTCGATCCGGCGGCCGGCACTGGCGGGTTTCTGGTAGAGTCTTTCAATCACCTGAGCAAGCAGGTGAGGACGGTGGCAGATCGACGGCGTCTACAAGATGCCTCAATTTTCGGTGGCGAACCGAAACCGCTGCCCTACCTCTTGTGCCAGATGAATCTCCTGCTGCACGGTCTCGATGCGCCACACATCGATCCGGGTAACTCGCTGCGCTTCAAGCTATCTGAGATTGGGGAAAAGGATCGGGTCGATGTGATCGTCACTAACCCCCCGTTCGGCGGAGAAGAGGAGAAGGGGATACAGGGTAATTTCCCCGAAGACCGACAGACGTCTGAAACAGCACTACTCTTTCTCCAGCTCATTATGCGGAAACTTCGTCGCAATCCGACCCGCGCCGGGCGGCCGGCGCGCGCCGCTGTCGTCGTCCCCAACGGCACACTATTTGGCGATGGCGTGTGCGCGCGCATCAAGGAAGAGCTGCTGAAGGACTTCAATTTGCACACAATCGTCCGGCTGCCGAACGGCGTGTTTGCGCCCTACACCGGTATCCCAACGAACATTCTATTTTTTGACCGCTCAGGGCCGACGCATGACGTTTGGTATTACGAACAGCCAAAGCGGCTTGATGGCGGCAACTACAGCAAGTCCAAGCCGATACAGTATGAGGAATTCGTTGAATGCGAGGCGTGGTTCAAAAAGCAAACGGAAAACGAACGTGCTTGGAAAGTGCCGGTGAGCGAAATTTTGGTCAATGGCTGCAATCTCGACCGCCGCAATCCAAATGCAACCGAAGACCTTAAGCATTTACCACCAGAAAGGCTCGTGACGGATATTCTTGCAAAGGAGGAGCGCATAGTCAGAATCGTGTCGAAGATTCGCGCGTTGTTGGAGAAACAACAATGAAAGCAAGCAAGGCAGAATGGAAAGAGGTAAAACTCGGCGACATTCTTCGCCTTCTCGACGAGCGCATTACGATGGATGACGAGAAGGAATATTTGACGATAACCGTGAAAAGACGACATGGTGGTTTGGAGATTCGCGAGAAATTATTCGGTCATCAGATCGCGACGAAGAAACAATTTAGACTCGTTCCGGGCTCATTCATTATTTCGCGCGTTCAATGCTGGCATCAAGCTTATGCAATTGTTGGCGACGTTCCGGCAAATACTATAGCTAGTCAGAATTACGATCAGTTTGCTATTTCGCCCGAAGTTGACCTCCTATTTTTTTGGTGGCTCTCACACAGCCCGGCGTTCACTGAAACCGTTCGCTCCAGCGCTGTCGGTGTCGTGATAGAGAAAATGGTTTTTAATCGGGAGGAATGGCTGACAAAAACCGTACGCTTGCCGCCGTTGGCGGAGCAGCAGCGGGTGGTGGCACGGATTGAGGAACTGGCCGCCCAAATCAACGAAGCTCGCACACTGCGCCGCCAAGCGAGTGAGGAAACAGAAGCGCTTCCGCTTGCGGAGCTCAGCGCGGTCTTCACCCGCGAAGCAGAACAACGAGGAACAATCCGGCTCGAAGAGTTAATTACTGAAGCAGGCTATGGCTCGTCCGAGAAATGCGACGCAGAGCGCGCGGACGGCGCGACGCCAGTTCTCCGGATTCCGAATGTCGCATCAGAGAAAATCAGTATCGAGAATCTGAAATACGCTCGCCTTGATCAACGAGAAGGTAAACGACTTTTGCTTTCCGAGGGTGACGTATTGGTTGTTCGGACAAACGGTAGTTTGGAACTCGTCGGGCGCAGCGCAGTCGTCCCGAAACTCGAAGAACCATTCGCATTTGCATCCTACATGATTCGCCTTCGGTTCGACCGCGATCGGATTATGCCGGATTATGCGCAGCGTATGATGCAACATTTGCGGGTGGCCGGAGTTCTCGTCGACTTCGCTCGGACGACCGCTGGACAGTACAACGTTAGCTTGGGAAGGCTTCGCGCCGCAGAAATTCCTGTTCCTCCGCTCTCTGAACAGCGCAGGATCGTAGCCGATTTGGAAGCGTTGCAGGTGGAAGTGGACGCGCTAAAGCGCCAGCAAGCTGAGAGCACCATCGAGTTGGCCGCCTTACTCCCGTCGATCCTTGATCGGGCCTTTGATGGCGATCTGTAGAACCTACGGGCTAGATCGTCCGAAAGACCCTCTGGCCGCAACGCGCCGTTCAGGCGGCGTGACCGTAGAACATCGTCCGACGCTTTGCCGCGACGATGTACCGGTTATTCATGCCGATCATTTCCACTCATTCCAGAGACTGATGGCTTCTCGAATGAATTTCTCCGAATTAGCATTCGACCAACACACAGGTGAATTATCGCGTACCAAGTAATATACATCGTTTGCGCACTCGAATTCGGTGCGGTCGGCCGTGTCGTGCAGCCACTTAAGTATATTATACACCGTCGTGTTTTTATTACTCACGAATAATTCATTTGGTACATTGTAGAGAAGACCCTCAATGAAATACGAGGGAGCGTCACCACTTTTGAGCCTATTTAGATCGACCAATTTGCTTCGGATGTTTTTGAAAGTCCGGATGATGGCCTTGAAGCGACTGCCTGTTGCCTGGTGTTTCGTGGTCAAATTGTCAGAGTGGTATTTCGGGAAATTATCGATTCGCTGGTTGTCGCTGGTGAAAAACGAAACACCTTTATAGAAATTCTGTTGATCGTTGGGGCCGAAACTGTAATACCTGCGGTGTTGAAAAGCGGGAACAACGTCGGCGCTGCGTCGCGCGCCGCTTGCGGCGATCTTCAAAGCCTTCTTGCCAACGGTGACAGAGGTTCCGAACGCTTCGACGAGTGCGTCTCTAACGGCGGTCTTGAACTCGGTGTAGTCGTAACTCCCATTGTTGAAGTGCGAGTGAAATGCGGTTAGCTGCTCGACGGACAGTTTTTCGAGATTGTGATAAAACGCATCTGAACAGCATATGACGATGTCGACATCGCTCTCCGCGTAAATGTTTGTATCGTTACCATATGACCCTTGTAGGAAGACCTCGAGATTTCGACCCGCGTAGCGAGCCTTCGGATTCTCCAGAGCGCGCTTGATGGTGGCATAAGTATCTCGCGACGTCTGTACCGCGCCTTGATGTGACCAAGTTTCGAGTTGCGCCTCTGAAATTGCCATAACTATTTTGCCTCTAAATCTGAAGCGTCGCGCGAATGTCGCGTTCGTATTTGGCGTAGGATTCGCGGCCGAGCGTAAAAAGCTTCCTCAGCTTGGCGTCGTCAGCTTCGAGCAAATCGGTCGCGTACTCCGGTTGGGGGTACGCATCGCTGACTCGAACGCATGATACTTGCGGGAAGAGGACGATCCGTAGTTGCTCGATCGTTGTCGAGCTTATGTTGAACATTTTTGCGATATGCCGAAACGGCCAAAGACTGAAAAGCACTTTGTGAAAAACGCTCCTCTGTGGTTCGTTGTAGCTACCGACGCCCACGCTCAAAACGGCGATTTCCGAGTAGCCCTTTTGAAACGCCTGGTGAGCGTCGGCGAGGGCAAACAGCGTGGGGTTATTCGCGACGTAGCCTCCGTCCATCAGGAGCGGGTTGCCCTGATTCTCGGTTTTGACTGTCGTCATGTAGAAAAACGGATACGCGGAACATGACGCGATGACTGCCTCGGCTATCGTGCAACCGAATCCGGGCTTGAACGTTGCGGTGCGGCCGTGGGATTGCTGAATCGAGGACTTGAAAATCATTGGCCGTTCTAAGTCGCTATTAGTGCAGACAATGCCGATAGGTACCTTGAATTCCGAGAATGTGTTCTTCTGAAAGACCCTTTCAGCCTCCGCTTTCAGAGCGGTTGTCCGTCCCTCGCGAGATCGATGAGACATGATCTTGGGGATGAGTTCGAAGTATAACGTCTCGATCTCCGGAATGCTGCGTCCCAAGGCGATCAGCGCCGCGATTATCGAGCCGGTGCTCGTACCGAATACGAGGTCAAAAACCTCGCAAAGCGGTTTGCCGGCCACTGCCTCGACCTCTTTCAGAACGCCGAGGGTATACACGCCCTTTGATCCGCCCCCGTCCAACGAAAGAACGCGGAAGAGTGCGTCGGCCGGTTTGGGCGGCGGCTGTTCTCTCGGGGTTTGTGCGGAACTGACCGGAGGGTTCATAGCGGAACTCTATCACAACCACTTTCTGGAGTGTGAGTTAGCGGCCTAGATCGAAGGCCGCTTTCCCCAACAGTGTGACGCAGTGTTCGGGCGTCGCGGGTCGAGGTTCTGGGGCTCTACGGCGGGCGCTCGGGTTAGAGCGGACTGGAAGCCACACAATTTCGTTACTGGTTTTGGTATGTCGCGCCTTGTCGCGACAAAGCGCGGCGAGCCACGCCTTGTCGCGATCTGCGGCAACGCAGCTAAATCCAGAGATGCAATTCGCGCTTCGTGATCTTCCCATTGGCCGGGTTGCGCGAATCGCCATAGGAAATCGACCAACGAAACTGGCGGGCGCAAAAGAAAAACCGCCCGCTCCTATGCTCCCCATCGTCGAACGCAGTCGCCTCCGCCATCGTGACTAGCGCGTGGGCGACGACAATATCTCCGAGCTCCTGCACCTCGTCCGACACGGAAATTGTGCCGCCGCGAAAGCGCGTGCGCAGCTCGTCGTTGAGCGAGCGGATCGCGACAAGTTGGAGCAGATAGCCGTCCATGCTCATTGCGTGCACGGCGCGCATTTGCGCGTCACCGTTCTCCACGGGCGACCACGCGACGCAATGCAAAACAGAGAGGCTCCATGCGGAGCCTCAAGTTTTTTAGAACAGCGTGAGAGTTTCGATGTGCGCCTCGTCCATGAGGACACTGAGGTACTGGAGCTGCGCGCTCGATATGCCTTCGGTCAGAAAGCACACGACGTTCTCGATGCCGCCCTCGTATGCCTTCAGCACGTCGAGCGGATCGCGTACCAAGACGAGCTCGCCCTCCTTCACGCGATCGGCTCCAAAGATATGCTCGTTCGGCGAGATGCCGTTTGGGAAGATCAGCGCCGGTTGTTGCTCAGCGTTGAGCGCACGCCCACAGTAGGCGATCACAGTGCCGTCTCTGGTGGCGACAGGAAGCGCGAGACGCCCTCGATTGACGCCGGAAGGGGAGTAGCCCGCCTTCCACGTTCTGTACGTCTCAGACGACACCCCCAAGGGCTCAAGCGCGGCGTGCGATGGGTCGAGACCCACCGCGTATTTCTCGGCGTCGAATCCCTTTCGTTCAGGGCTGGGGGGAACTGTTCCGGAACTAGTCCCGGCAACCTGTTTGCTAGAGGGAACAAGTTCCACACCGCAGAGCTTCGCAAGCTCGATTGCGGCGTCGCGAACGGGAACCCCTTTGCTCACCGCGACAAGCTTGAGCATGTCGCCGCCTTCCTTGCACTTGAAACAATGGAAGAGTCGCTTGCTCGTCGTGATGACGAGCGCACGATCATCACTGGCTTTGCAGAGGTGACATTTGCCTCGCCACGTATCGCCATGCTTTTTGAGGCTCAGCCCCAAATGCCGGATGACGTGATCGACGGTCGCGGCTAGTTTGACTTCCTTGAAATCTACCGTTTGTGCGGACATCTGAAACTCTCCTCTATTGCCCGATAAAATAATACCATCGGTTTCAGGTAGAAAAGAGGTTTATGGTTTCGAGCGAGAGGGAAACCGACGTGCGGCTCCCTCACTTTGAAAGGATGATCGGGTCGTAGCCCACGCGCTCCCACGGCTCGCCGAAGAGATAGCCCGGCGCGCTCTCGGGGCTCGCCACTTTGAAAATGAGCATCTTCGAGCCGAGCCCGCCGGTGATGCGGTGAAGTTCGTCCATCATCGAGCGCATTCGCGCGGCGCTCGTCGTGACGAACGGCACGAAGAAAATTGGGAAGCCGAAGTGCGTGCGATAGGTCTCGTTTGCCTCGATGGCGAGATACGCCTTGAACTTGCTGAAGATCGACGTGCGCTCGAAATTGGAGACGGCGATCGGCTCGGTGCCGGTGTCCGCTTCGATGCCGGGAAAGAAGCGGAATTTTTTTCGCTCGTCGAAGGTGAGCACGATGCCGAACGGCGCGGAGTCGGCGCGTACTGTCTTTTCGCGCACGACGCCATCGATCTCGTAAGCGATGGGCATTCCCGCCGGGTGCTCCATCCGCTTGGTAGCGGCCGGCATGTTTTGGCTCGATAGGATTTCAGCCCACGTGATGAGGCGGGCGTGCGGCGCGCTACTGATGCCAGCCTCGATCGACGCAGTCGCGTGCGAGGCAAGCGCGGCGTGCGTGAAATTGCGAACGTAGCGGCGATCGGGAATGAGTTTCCCGCTTTCTCGCAAATACTCGATACCTCTCTTGTCGAGCTCATAGGCGAGCTTGCGTCGTAGGTTCCGCTCCTCAGCGTGCTGGTCGCAAACCTTGATGTAGCAATTCGGTTTGGCCTTGAGCACGCGGATCGAATAGCGCAGCGCGGTAGGGTCGCCTTTGAGATATGCGTGGATGTCGACGAACGTCGCGTAGCGGTGCCGCTCAAGGAAGCCCAGAAGCTGCGTCTGGCGTTCGGTCATCACGGCCTGGACGGGCTTGCCGTCGCCGTTCAAGACGGGATCGCTTCCAAATCTCGAAATTCGTTTGACGCTTTGCATACGCGCGCAAATGGGCCACGTCGCGCGGCAAGTCTACGTTCGCCCTGAAGCACGGCGAGAAACGCTGGCGAACCACGGCGCTCGGTGCAACGATAATTATATCATTGCCACTCTGACGCGGCCTCTTGTGTGTCCTCCTGCGGGCGCGGTGGGGGAGGAGCATTCGCTGCGGCGAGCGGAGGCGATTGCGCCGAAAGCGTCGTCGCTCTCGGTGGCTGCGGTAGCGGCGCGGAATCGATATCGAGGCTCGTTGACGAAACGCGTGCGCGATTCCTTTCGACAAGCGCGCGGTGCTCGGCCGGAGCCATTTGCGGCATCTTTTCGAGAAGGTAGAAGGGGACAGTGAGCGACACGGCCTGCGGCGTAAAGTTTCGAACGTAGCACGCAAGCTGCGTCCATTGCGGCGAGTCGGCGCTGTCGCGGCGCTGCGCTTTCAAAAACTCCGGAGTCGTCTCCATATCGCGCGCGAGCCATCGGCTGTCGGTGTAGCCGAGGCCGCCTGCCATCTTGACACTGGTGTTTGAGGCGATTGCCGAGCGCAGCTTTTCGCTCGCCTGCTCCATGTGCTGGAAGGCGAGACAGACGCCGAGTTTGAACTGGCGGACGCGCGTCAGAATTTTCTCGAAGGTGTCATCAAAATAGGGGGCGGCTTCGTCGACAATGAGGAACGTCGGCCGGCGCGTTTGCTCCGAAATCGACGCGCGCTCGAATGCGGCGGCGAGCGTGCGCGCGATGATGTAGCGGCCGAAAAGCGGGCTCCCGTTTTCCTTCAAGAGCCGCTCGCTCGTGTTGACGAGAATGATTGAGCCCTTGTTCTGTAGCTCGTCATAAAAGTCGACCTTGTTCTTGTTCGCGAACATGCGTTCGAACGCGGGTATCTGCACAAGGCCATAGACGCGCTGCGCGATCTGCTCTCGGAATCCCTTCAGCTCGAAATACTGATTTTTGAAAAAGTCCTGGGCGGTGGGATCGAGGCGATCGATGTACGGGCGGTAGCGGCTGTTCTGATAGCCGCCCTTCGGTTCCTCTTCGAGCACTTGGCGCAGCGTGTGGATGGTCGCGTTGGGCATCGAAAGGACGAGCCGCACGACATAGGAAAAGACCGTGCCCTGTCTGCTGGTGAGGTCGTTCTGTGCGCTCGTGAAGACGTAGTTGAAGAGCGCGACGATCTCCGTCTCGACCGACTCTCTGACCGAACGCGAGTAGCCATCCATTCTCGGATTCGAGATGTCGAACATGTTCAAGGACGGCGACGGCTCGTGCTCGGGATCGATGATGACGATGCGATCGTTCAGCCGGTCGTTGAAGAGTGCGAGCTGCTGAATTTTTTTGACGAGTGAGCCCGTGCTGTCGAGGACGACAAGCGCCGGCGGTTCGTCCTGCTCAAGAAAACGGGCGATCATTGCTCCGAGCGTTTGGGTCTTCCCGTGCCCAGAGCCGGCGACGATGACGCAGTGCTCCATCATGCGGGAATCTGGGATATCGAATGGAACATTAACGGCAGAAAAAGCGGCGAGAGGCGTACCTGCAAAAATCGTGTCAAAGGTCGGCTTGCCTTTGGCAGTCTCGATCGCGATGTCATTCTCAAGGATTTGGTCGCGCAGCTTTTCAAACAACCGATTGTCGAGAACAGCTTGCTGGAAGAACCACGCGCCAAGACTCGTAACTTGGTTAGGTTCCATAGAAATCATCATCGAAGACGTGATTGAACTCGGCTTCGTCTCTAGGAAAGCTAATGGCGGGAAATACTCGCGCATCTCCATATACGCACCGGACGCGACTTCCAAGAAGAGGTCGTATGCGGTGGAATCTGCCGTCTTCTTCTGCCACGCCTCGAGCTTATCTTGGTATGTTGCTCGGCTAATAAGGTCTTTGGTCTCTGGAGGCTCTGGCGGATTGTGAAATGATTCATCCCCATAGAGTTGGGTAATGACTTCAGTGAACGTATCGGAGAGAGCTTTGCACGAATACCTGCCAGTATCCTTCTCAACATACGCGAGCACTTTATCGTGAAGTTGTTCTGCGAATTTGTTGGGATCATTCCGTGGTACTAGCACAGGGATCGGTTGAGGCAACACAGAAGAAAATACTGTTTGCTTCGGGTCTGGCAGGTTGACCCGAAGCTTTTTCATTTGCCCGTGCTGATATGCGAAATACGCCGCAACAGTCGCTGCGACGACAGGGAAGACAATGAGTCCGAGGATAAAAACGATTACGACGAGGAAAATTCCAAGACAAACCAGCACAACCAAATGTGCGAGGGAAAGGTCTCGGCCGGGCGACACTTATAGCTCGTAGCTAGCTTGTTCCGGCACCGTGCCGCTTTCGCGTAGCGATTGGGCTGCGGCTGAGAGAGTTTCTCTGACATCGGATTCGGTGCCCTTAGCTTCAACGAGACTCTCGGCGAAAACAACAAAGTCAGGGTCTGTAAGAAGCCTGCGAAACGTGAGTTTTTGTTCAGGATTAGACACACGTTTGTTAGCTTTTCGATCCTTGAGCTTCCCGATAACAAAAAGAACAATACCAGCTACAATCAGGAGAAATGCGAAGTTAGCTGAACCTACCATTGAAATGACAAGACCGACAGGGACAAAAATAATCCCTATGATCCGCATTATCATTGCAAGAAAATCGCCACCTCGGGTCGGTGGTGGAGTGTCACTCGGAACTGAAACGAAATGATCGTACAGCCCGCGTTCTTGGATGATAGCGCGTTCTTCTTTGGAGAACTCGACGTGGAACGCCACAAAGTGATGCTTCGCTCCTGAAAAACCACCTTTGGGTTTGTCGCGAAATGCAACTGTAAGCTTCATCTTCCCCTCCTGAGAAAGTTGGGTGCCGAAGTGTGCACCTCCGGCACCCGCTCCTTTTACAGAGCTTGGCTGTCCTGCGTTACCGCAAGGCCGTGGGCCTCAAAAAATGCGAGTACGTCGGCCATGCGCCATACGGGATGAGAGTTCCGAAAACTGTTGAGCTTCTTGCAGCTGGGGAAGGGGTCAGGGTTGGGTTCAACCCACTCCCTATACGTTCCTTTCCGTCGACTGCCCGAAGATCGCAAAATCTCCGGTTCCATCATTCTCCACGTGTGCGCCCGACTGAACGGCCATCCCATTCTTTTGAGACCATGCCAGTCCACTATCAGTCTCTTCTCAGTAGACATCTCAACGCTCCGAATTTGGAGCATCGCGATGCTATTGGGTTAGACCACTAGTAGCGGGCGGAGTTTGGGGGATCAGTTAACAAGCGTCAAGAACCACTCTTCATATTTTTGTATGGCTTCTCTCATTTCCTGCTGAAAATCGTGACGCTGGTAGACGCCGACGATGCCGCCGAGCGAGCCGGAGACATGGTTCAAGAGTTTTTCAGTGACTTCGAGGCGAACGCCGAGGCGAGCCATGTTGGTCGCGAAAGTCCGCCGAAGATCGTGATGTGTGAAGGCGTTAACACCGCACGTGTCGAGTGCGAGCTTGCTCACGCCGAAGCCCGTGAAGGGCTTGTCGGTGTATCCTCGGGCAGGGAAGAGGAGCGAGCCTAAGCACGGTACACCTGCGATGATTTGTCGCGTCAACTTTCCTGTGGGTATCGTCGTCCCGCGCCCGTTTTTCGTCACGCTCGCGGGAATCGATATCGTCTGCTCGCCAATCCACTCCCACTGCAGCGCAGCGATTTCGCCCGAGCGCTGGCCGGTGAGAATGAGAAGCTGCACGATCGTGCCGTAAGGGTGGCCGAGCTCCTCGGCACGCTTCCACACCGCGCGAAGCTCGTCATCCGTGAGCACGCGGTCGCGTGATTTCTGCGGCAGCTTTTTGATCCCGACGCACGGCGAGGTTTTGAGATAGCGGGGGATGCACCAATTGAAGAACGTGCGCACGTCTTTGAGGGCGTGGGCGCGTTCGCTCGGCGCTTCGATTGCGTCGAGCGCCTCCACGACGTCTCGGTGCGTTATCTGGTCGAGCGGCTTTGCCCATGAGAAGTGACGGGTGAGGACGCGGTTGATTTGGTACGCCGATACGGTGCGTAGGTGGGTGACGTGTTTCTCCTGGAATTCGCTGAAAGCTTCCGGGAAAGTCGGTGTCGTGATTTGCTCCGTCTCGTTCGCTGCGAGGGCTACCAGGGCACGCTTTCGCGCGTCTGCGAGAGAGATCGCGGGGTAATGGCCGAGAGCAACCTTCGTGCGATTCTTGCCCTTGATGACAACCCATGTCTTTCGCTTCTTTCCGACGCGGATGCCGAAAGATGTCAGACGAGTGTCGAGGTGCAAGCCTTCGGGAAGCGTTCGAATCGCGAGGTCAGTGAGATTTGGCACGGATTTGGCACGAACTTGAGATGAGCTATGGCGAAGCGCCACGATGCGTTATAGCGCGAAAACATTCTTGTTTTCAACGATTTTTTCGAGCTGTGAGGCGGCATGAGGTGCGGCGAAATGCGAGGAAAAGAGCTTCCCAAGCTTCATACGAGGGTTCGATTCCCTTCGCCCGCTCCAATACCCAAGTCCACGGGGAACGCACGACTTTACATGCGCGGAGAACGGGACCATGGCTGCTTATCTGATCGTCCAG
>Ga0074044_10002849_pt1 | contig 15019 bp, 16 predicted proteins | sample BogForMeECP23OM1_FD_94443 | JGI IMG/M metagenome (GOLD analysis project Ga0074044, IMG submission 94443) | Bog forest soil microbial communities from Calvert Island, British Columbia, Canada - Bog Forest MetaG ECP23OM1 | ecosystem: Environmental > Terrestrial > Soil > Wetlands ... | reverse complement strand
GTCGTTTCGTGGTTTCCCTGGATCAGATAGACCTGGTTCGGGGCCCGGGCGGCGAGGGCCAGGAGGGGGAGGGCGTTCGCGACGGACCCCTGAGCACAATCCGGGGGGGCGCGATCGACGTAGTCTCCCAGGCCCACGAGGAGCCGCGGAACTCCCCCGGCCAGGAATCGCCGTTCGACCTCGAGGGTGGACCGCCAGTCCCCGTGGGTGTCGCCAAAGACGATGGCCTCTCGGAGCGCCGCCGTGGGGATCTTGACGAACGGCGGGTGAACCGGAACCGTGCGCTCCAAGCGGTCGAGCAACGAATCGACCCCCTCCTCGTCCAACCGGAGGATCTCCTCCGGCGTCGGCACCGTCCCCAGCACCGTTCCCGACACCGCCGGTCAACCTCGGAGTACGCTCGGGGAGGGCAAAGATGCGGGGGGCCGGAGTTCCCGGCCGCCGGTCGAAACGACCGGCCGGCCCTTTGAACCGGCGTATGCCCTAGGCAACAGGGTCCTAAGCCCTGCCTCGATAGCCCCACCGGCGGTCGCCGGCGGATTGGCCGAGCTGGAGCACCCCCGCACTGGTATCATGGAATCGCCCGTGGAGTAGCCCCGGCAGGAGTTTCGGACCGCGGGCGGACCCATCCCCGCGGCTTTCGAACCTGCGTCGCGAGATCCAGAGTCTCGCATGATTGGCCACTACACTACGGGGCTACGGCGCGAGCCAGCGGTGCGCGGTTGATAAACATTCCTCCAAAATCGCGCTCCCGGGCCCCTCGGCCGGGTACGAACGAGCTCACCAGAACCCCGGACCCCGGAGGCTACGCGGGCTGCTTCATGCCGGGCCGGAGGAACCCCTTCGTGAGGGGGTTAGCCAAAATGGGCGGTCGATCCCGCGCCGGTTCCTCCGGGAACCTTAAGGAGACTATCCCGAGCTTCGTCGTCCTTCATGCCGTCGACGCTCAGCATCTTGGCCCGGGAAGTACCGGATTTCTCCAGACGAACCGATTCTCGTGCGACGCCCAACCGCACCGCCATGAGATCGACCACCGCGCGATTGGCTGCGCCACCGGAGGCGGGGCCCGACAGCTGAGTGCCCTTCGCCTTCTCCAGTGATCCCATCGAGGAGGTTCACCCTGGCCCCGGGCTTTACCCAAACGGCGATCCTCGCCACGGGTTTCCCCTCGATCCTGAAACCGATGGAGGCTCCGATATCCGCCCGGAGGGGTTTCGATCTATGGCGTGAATCTCGGAGGCGTTCCCCGGCCGACGTTCGGTTGGCGATCGTCTACTCGCGTCGAGGCCGGCGGCGAGGTCGTTCGTCCCCATCACGGTCCTCGCTGCCCTCGCGACGACGGAAGCCACCCCCCGGGGGACGACCGAACGGCCGGGAACCGCCGCGTCCGCCGAATTTCCCCCGCGGAGGGCCGCGCTGCTCGAACCGTCGTCCGCTACCGCGGTCGCCGCCACCACCACCACTGAACTCTCGACGCGGTGGAAGGGTGAATCGATTGCCACAGGAAGCACATTCCCCAGAGATCGTCCCGTCGGGGGCCGTGGAGAACCGAAGCGCGCCTCCGCACTCTCGGCAGGGACGCGCATTGGCATTTCGGAACCCGGACCCGGAGTCATCGGACCGTTCCGAACGCTCCGAACGCTCGGACCGCTCCGGTCGCGAGGGTTCCCGCCGCTGGAACTCACGGGGAGCCATCCCCGCGGGGACGTACGAGGAAATCGCTCCACACCCGGAGCAGGAAGCTTCCATGTTCGGGCCCCCCGAAGACCGGAATGTCAACGGCTCGCCGCAGGCCTGACAGGGCGGGCCCTCCACGGCCGGGGCGGTCGCCTTCCAGGAGCGGAGCGTTCCGGCATCGGCGGCACTGGACGGGTCCGGGGTCGGCGAGCCACTTTCGGTCGAGGCGGCGCCTCCTCCCTGGAGAATCGTGAGCTGGTGGCCGCAGGAGCCGCAACTCCCCGTGAGCACCGTGGCCGGGCGAGCGTCGTATTCCATCGCGGTTCCGCAGTCCGGACAAGCTCGTGTCATGTTCGTGAGACCCGCTACGGTCGTCGGGACCTCATTACACCGCGCCCTCCCCAATTTCCCGATACCGATGGAGGGACGGGACGCCACCGGGAGACCTTCCTCACGGAGCGGGAGGGCCCGGTTTCATCCGAACTCGAGGTCCACCCGAGACTGGGTCCGCCCGAGGGATTCGACCAAATGCCACAAATAGCCCGCATTCGTCTGCGCCACATCCATGTCCGGGGGGACGCATGGAGCCCGACACTTCGATACGCTCGCTCGAGGGGGGGAGAGGCCCGGCTGGCGACCGGGAACGGATGCCTTCCGCTTCCCCCTCTGGTGACGTTTTCCGCCCTCCGTCGGCGTGGTCCAACGGCCGTCAGCGCTCAGCGATCCTCTACCTGCTGACTCCGATCCTCGCGGGCGGGGCCTTGGCAGCCACAGTCGGCCTATCGCTCGGCAGCTTCGCAGGTTACATTCCGACCGCGGCCGTGGACTTGTTCTACTCCTTCCTCCGGATGTGTGCTGCGTACGTGGCCTCGCTCGGGTTCGCGTTGGCGTATGGGTACTACGCGGCCACCCGCCCCCAGGGAGAACGGGTGATGGTCCCCGTCCTCGACATCCTCCAATCGGTTCCGATCCTCGGTTTCTTTCCGGTGGCGATCGTGGCGCTCGCCGACCTCACGCCCAACAGTTGGGTCGGACCGAACATCGCCTCGGTGTTCCTCATCTTTACGTCGATGTCGTGGAACCTGGTCTTCGGCGTGTACGAATCGGTGAAAACGCTCCCCATCGACCTCCGGGAAGCCACCGATTCCTTCGGCGTCCGCGGTATCCAACGATTCCGCCAGGTTCTCTTCCCGGCCATGGTGAATCGACTGGTCTACAACTCCGTCCTCTCCTGGACCGCGGGCTGGTTCTTCCTCGTGGAGGCGGAGATCTTCACTACGAACAAGGGGGGTGCGCTGCCGGGAATCGGAAGTTACCTATCCTTCGCGGCCGGCGGACACAACGGCACCGCCTTCCTGACCGGCCTCGTCCTCCTCGTCATCCTGATCGCCTTGCTCGATTTCGGCGTCTGGAGACCCCTCGGCCGGTTCGCCGAACGATTCCGGTACGACCAGTCGCCCTCTGGTGAGGGGGATCTGGGGAGCTCGGGCTTGACGAACACTCGGTTCCGACGGGCAGCCGCGTACATCACTCGCGGAGTTCGCTCCGGGGTCACCCGGGTCAGCACGCCCCTCGTTCAACTCGCGGCCATACCCTTCCGGTCCACCGCCGGGCGCCTGCGCCGGAACGAGCATCATCCGGCGCTGTACTACGGCATTCTTGGAGGGATTCTCGTCGGCGTCTGGTTGCTGCTCATCGCGATCATCGTGGCGATCTTCAACGTGTTCTCGAGCCCCCTCCTCCCCTCGGTTCGTGGCCAGATCCTCGAGCTTCCGTTGGCGATGGGAGCTTCCCTCATTCGGGTGGTCGTCGCGTTCGCATTCTGCCTCGCGATCGCCCTTCCTCTCGCGGTTCTGATGTCCCGCCGGCCCCGGGCGGCCCGGGTCGGCTTACCGGTGGTGGAAGTGATCGCCTCGTTCCCGGCGACCGCGCTCTTCCCGGTCATCATCTTCGAACTCCTGCCCTACATCAGCGGGGAGGGGGCCGCCGTCCTCATGTTGATGACGGGGATGCTCTGGTACCTCTTCTTCAACCTCTTGTCAGGGGTCCGCTCGTTGCCCCCGGACCTCGAGGAGGCCTCCCGTTCGTTCGGGGTGAAAGGGCGCGGATTTTTCACCAAAGTCCTACTTCCGGGAATCTTCCCGGCCCTCATCACCGGCTCGATCACGGCCTTCGGGGGTGGTTGGAATACGCTCATCGTCGCCGAGTACCTCAACGTCGGAGCATCTCAGAAGTTTCAGTTACTGGGCGTAGGATCCGCGATCGATATCGGCTACGCCGAGCCCAACGGGCTCCCGCTCATGGTCGCGGCGCTGCTCACGCTCGTCATCACCGTGATCGCCATCAACGAACTCATATGGAAGCCGCTGTACCGCCGGGCGGTCGAGAAGTACCGGTACGACTGACGCGATCGGGGACCGAGGGCCGGGGGTGAGGAACGGGTGGCGCTGATCCGGCTGAACGGGGTGAGCAAGAGCTTCGCCTCGCGCCACGGCACGATGTCGATCATGGAGGGGATCACGTTCGACGTCAAGAACGCCGATTTCCTCGCGATCGTCGGCCCTTCCGGGTGTGGGAAGTCCACCCTCCTCCGCCTGATCCAGGGCCTCGACCATCCGACGACGGGGGAGATCACGTTCCGCGACAAACCGGTCGAGTCGGTCTGCCATGAGATGGCCATGGTCTTCCAGAATTTCGCACTCCTCCCGTGGTTGACCGTCACGCAGAACGTCACGTTCGGCCTCGAGGCGCTCGGTTGGCCCATCGACCGGATCAGGGCCCAGTCCGAACGCTACATTTCCGTCACGGGTCTTGAGGGGTTCGAGGAGGCCTACCCGCGGGAACTGTCGGGTGGGATGCGGCAGCGTGTGGGCCTTGCGCGAGCGCTCGCGGTGGAACCGGCAGTGCTGTTGATGGACGAACCGTTCAGCGCGCTCGACCCGCTCACCGCCGAAAGTCTCCGGGAGGAGATCCTGCAGTTGTGGCGGGATCCACAGCTCCCTCCCGAGGCCGTCGTCCTCGTGACACACAATATCGAAGAGGCGATCCAACTCGCGGATCGGATCGTCGTCATGGCGCGCCGACCCTCCCATGTTCTGGAACAGGTCGAGGTCGACCTTCCCCGGCCCCGGGACCGGAAATCGCCGGCCTTCTACGAGCTCACCGACAGGGTCTACTCCCTCATCACGGAAAGTGGGACCCCACGACCCGTTCCCGCGGTCGCTTCTCCCACGTCAACCTCGACTTCACAACCCTTATAGGGCGCTTTCCCGCTCGGTTTTCCCTCCGCGGAGCAACCTTGGCAACGAGCTATCCGAAATGCAGCCCCACTGAGATGATGGGACTCATGGTTCTGCTAAACTCCCACGCGGGTTCGGAGGACGTTGCGCGCTTGGCCGACGACCTCGACCTCGAGATCGACGAGATCTTGCCCGCGGTCGACTACGCGGCCGTGCTCCAGATGGTGAAGGTCTCCGACGGCCGAGCCACCCTCACGGACTTGGGGAAGAACTTCCTCGCGTCCACGATCCGCGACCGGAAGGCAGTGCTGCGAGAGCAGCTCTCGCGCACCACCCTCTTCCGAACGCTCCTCCGGGCGCTCGAGAAGTCGCCCGACCGCCATCTGACGGATGAGGAATTAGGATCCATCGTGTCGCTCGCTCAAGCCCCGCTCGAGGACGCCGTACAGAACATCGTGAATTGGGGCCGGTATGCCGAACTCTTCCGCTACGACTCCGAAGAGCACCGTCTAACAGCGATCCGGCATCCCCCGGCGAAGACCGGAGGCGGCGCGCGGCCTCCTCCGCCGACCTCACCGTCCGAGCCCAAGGCACGGAGCGTCCCTCCCCGCACCGGCCGATCTGCATCGGAGACCGAGACCCGAACGGTCCCGCTCGCCTCCCTCGCCGCGTAGTCTCGCCCGGCGCCGAACGTGGTGCCAGATTTCGTTCGCTCCTTTACCCCTTCCTCCTCCTCGCTCGACTGAGGGAGCACTCCTGGCCACCCTCAAGATTGCCGGGATTCCGTCGAATCTCCGGAAGAACGACTCCACCGTCGGGCGGCCGGGGAAGTGGCGCCGGCGGACCAGAAGATCTCGACCTCCTCAGTTCACAGTAGTCACCACGGACGACGGGGCCCACTCCCCCGACGCCGTGGGAGCGTTCAAGGAGCAGGTTCGGAAGTCGGATGCTCTGCTGTTGGCCATCAACGAGCACGACTACTCCAACTCTGCTGCCCTCCAGAACGCGGTCGACGGGGGCGCCCGACCCTTTCTCGAGAATGTGAGGAAAGGAAAACCGACCGATCTCCTGAGTTTCTCGGTCGGTCGAATCGGCGGTCCGCGGACCCGATGCCTGCTTCGCGCTAAGTTCGTTTGGCCGAACGGCTTCCCGATCAACCAGCCCGAAGTCGGTGTCCCGTTCGCTCCAAAGGGGATCGACGAGACGGGCAAACTGATCGACGACGGGAGTCGGAAACCGATCGCGGACCCCCAGACCGGGCTCGCGCGTTGCACCGGCCAGTTGCAGGGCAGGGTCTAGCGATCGGATTCAGCCGTGTTGCTCGGTCCGCTCCCCAGAAGCCCTTAAAGTGATTCGGTCCTCCCCCGCGCCGAGGGCACGTAGATCAGCGGAAGATCGCTGCTTTCGCAAAGCAGAGGTCGGGGGTTCAAATCCCCCCGTGTCCACTTTCCCACGGCACTGAATTCGGGGTTATGGTCGGGCGGAACGATGGCCAAATGCCGTCGAAGGCGGGGGTCAGTCCGCACGTGGGGGGGATGTGGAAGCTCGTGTTGTGGCCCGAAGATGGAGCTTTAGCTCCCGGATGAGTCCTCCGAGTCTCGAGTGCTGACCGTGTCGGTGAACAAGGCTGCACTCGGGCCACTCCTCGGCTTCGTTGGAGGCTTCGTGATCTTGGTCTATGGGGCGTACGAACTCTCCATTGGAGATTCCTTGCAATCTTTGTTGAACGTTACCGGATTTCCGGTCAACAGTTCCGTCAGTGGCCTTGTCGACGCCGGATGGCTCGGAGTGATCTTAGGCATATTGATCCTGCTGGCAGCCATCGCCACGGCGATCGCCCCCACCTACCATTCGAGCCTCGGGGCGCTCATGATCCTATTCTCAATGCTGAGCCTTCTCTGCGTTCTGAGCTTGGGAAGCCTAGGCGCGGGCGATTCCGTCGGGTTCCTGTTGGGGGTCCTCGGAGGAACCTGTGCGGTGGTGGTCGGGGCGGAAGGCGCCTCTCTCAGATCTCCTCCCCTCCCAATCGATCCGGCGCCGTCGGGGTTCCCACAACCCCGCGCACTCCTACCGAATCGGAGTCGCCGAGGGGGACGGAATCTCTCGGCGCGGCGGGGCGTACCTCCCGCGGGTGTCTGAAATGTGGCAGGGTGCTCCCCGTAGCGTTCACGTCGTGCCCGAGCTGTGGATACACGTTCTAGTCCACCTCCCGACCCGTTCGATTCGAACCGCTAATCTCAGGGCATGATGTGGGACAGCTATGGATTTCCGCGGTGAATGCGAACGGTGCCATGCCGGCCTGACCGAAGTCGGGCCCGCGTACTTCTGTGCCCACGAGTGCACGTACTGCCCCACCTGCGCCCGTCAAACTGGATTTGTGTGCCCAAATTGTTCTGGGGAGTTGGTCCGTCGACCTCGACGGGCAGTGCTCCTGCCGGCAGATCCGCCTTCGCGAGGCGTCTCCGACGCATCGATCGGCGTTCGTCGCGCGACGGCGATCGATCTCGACTCCGTGGCACCCTTGTTCGACGCGTATCGAATTTTTTATGGCCAGCAGTCCGACGCCGGTGGGGCGCGACAATTTCTTGAAGCGCGTCTGGCGCAGGTCCAGTCAGAAGTTTGGGTGGCCGAAGATTCGGATCGCACGCTGGGGTTCGTACAGCTCTTTCCTACATTCTCTTCCATTTCTCTCGGCTCGGCCCTCGTCCTCAACGATCTCTTCGTCCTTCCGGACGCGCGCCGACGGGGAGTGGGAGCGCGTTTGCTCGAGGCGGCGCGAGCTCGCGGCTTGGCCGTCGGCGCACATTACCTGGAGCTCTCAACCGCCGTCGATAATCCAGCGCAACGGCTCTACGAGGCCTGCGGTTGGAAACTCGATCGAGAGTTCCTTCGGTACGAACTGCTCCTCGCCGCCCCGCCCGGGCGCACGTAGTCGATCTCCAGAGCCCATTTAGACCCCCGCCCGCCTCGCCCGGCGAGGCCTCGTTCTGAAAATGGAACAAGTCGGATTGCGAGTCCGGAACTTGGAACGGTCGCTCGACTTCTACACGAGAGCCCTCGGATTGCGGGTACGGGAACGCGGCGATACTCGATCATGGGGTGGGGGTCTCTGGGTCCGGTTGGAGGATCCACGATCTCATCGGAACCTCGAACTGCATTGGTACCGACGTGGCTCCCTCTTCAGCGGTCCGTTCGCGGTAGGATGCGGCGTGGACCCCGCGGACTTTACGATCGGCGTCACCCCCGCGTCCACGCGCGAACGCACCTACCGACGACTCCTCCGAATGGGGGCACGACCCACGAAGTACACGCCCGCCGTTACCGGCGGGTGGATGGCCAGCGTTCTGGACCCGGACGGGATCTGGATTACCATCGGTCGGCAACGTACCGTCGCAGAGCGGGCCTCCGTCCTCGAGGAACCGGTTCCGAGCCAACGAACAAGGCGCGCCCCCTCGTAGTCGAACCGCGCGCGGTACCTTCGAAAATGACGCGAGGAACCGAGGACCGAACGACCTCGGTCTCGAACGTCACGGTGCGGGTGGCGAGGACCCGGCGTGACCTCGAAGTCGTCCGGGCGTTGTTCTTCGAGTACCGCGCGTGGCTCGTCGACCATCGCGAGGTCACGGCGTTTGCCGACCCCCTCCTCGCCCGTGGACTTCGGCGCATGGACCAAGAGATCGCGGACCTTCCCGGAGAATACTCTCCGCCGCGGGGGGCGCTCTTCGTGGCCTCCGGCAAGAACCGGCCCATCGGGTGCGCAGCCCTCCGGCCATGGGACGAGGATACCGTGGAGCTCAAGCGGCTGTTTGTCCGCACCGGCTCACGGTCGAGTGGGGTCGGCCGGAGACTGGCCGCGAAGGCTCTCGAATTCGCCCAGCAGCGGGGCGTGCAGCGGGTGATCTTGGACACCCTTCCCGGGATGACCGCCGCGATATCTCTCTACCGGACCATGGGTTTCCGAGCCGTACCGGCCTATTGGGCCAACCCGGTGGAGAGCGCGCTCTACTTCGAATATCGGTTCGACGAAGCGATCCCCGACGGCTCCACCCCCGCCTCGCGCGCAAAGGTCGGTCGTGGGGGTCGGCCGACCCGCCCCCGAAATCCGACAGGTTCGGCATAAAAAGCCACCTGCCCGCTGCCCACTGGAAGGAGTTCAACCACCCGAATGGTCTCTGTCATCCGGAACTTCAGTGACGCTCGAACTGGTGGGCCAATCCGTGGCGGAGGATCTGGGCATCGACCCGACCTTGCTTTTGTTCATCCTCCTTCTGGTGATCCTCGTCGTCCTCTTGCTCCTCCTTCGAGGGTTCTACCTGATCCACGAAAGCCAGGTCGGAATCGCCACGCGATCAGTCTTCGGCCAACGGATGCCTCCGGGGCAGGGGATCGCTCGACACGGTCAGATCGGAGTCCAAGCCGCGACGTTGGTCCCCGGCCTCTACTTCCGGATGCCGTTCATCTGGTCGGTGGCAAAGGTAGGCACTATCGAGGTGGGGCCGGACAACATCGCCACTATCGAATCCATCGACGGCCGGCCCCTCCCCGCGGGTCGCCGCTTAGGCGACGAGGTCGATTGCAACCAGTTCCAGGATGGCGAGAAGTTGCTTGACAGCGGTGGGTTCAAGGGGCCCCAAGTCGGATTCCTCCGCCCGGGTCGTTACCGGATCAACACCCGGCTATTCGCGACGTCGATCCAACCGGCCATCCGGATCCCGGCGGGCAAGGTGGGCCTCGTCACTGCGCAGGACGGTCGACCTCTACCCTCGAAGCTGCTCGTAGCGCCCCAACCGCAGCGAGACGCGACTCCCCAATTTCCGCGCGCCCGCGACCGCACCTACTTCCAGAACGGCCAAGCTTTCCTCGACAGCGGCGGGTACCGGGGGCCGCAGGCGGACACCATCCAACCGGCTACGTAGTGCGTAAATCCCATGCTGTTCGAGGTGGGCGTCATCGACACATTCGAGGTCCCTCCCGGGTTCGTCGCGGTCCTTCGTTCGAACATCGGCGAGGAGCTCGACCGACCCGAGAGCAAGCCCGTCCCGGTCTCGACCGACCCGGATTTCGACCAGATTCTGACCGCGAAGGTCGAGAGTTTGCTCACGACCACTCGCGACCGCCGGGGGATCTGGAGGAACCCTCTCGCCCCCGGGCGGTACAATCTCAACTCCAACGCGTTCACGGCGTACTTGGTTCCGACCAGCGCGATCATGGTCGACTGGGCCAGCTCCGAGCGACCGAGTTCGCCGAGCATGTCCCGTCCGTCCGCGACCCCGGCCAAGGATCGTTCCGACTACCCCTACCTTACCGAGGATTCCGCGCAGGGCGCCGAGTTCTTCAAGTTCAACCAGCTCAAGGTCGCCTCGAAGGACGGGTTCCAACTCGAGGTCGATGTTCGGATGGTGATCCGGATCTTGCCGGACAACGCGGCCTTTGCCATCGCCCGCTTCGGGTCCGTCTTCAACCTCATTCAACAGATCGTCCATCCGCTCATCGACGCCGAGTTCCGGAATAACGCTGGTCAGAAGCAAGCGCTCGAATTCGTGCGCAGCCGTTCGCAGCTCCAGGAAGAGGCGGTCGACAAGGCCCGGCAGGTGTTCCGGAAGTACATGGTGGAGGCCCAGAACCTTCTGATCTCGTACATCCAGGTTGACGAAGCCCTCCTCGCGACCCAGACGAAGAAGGAGATCGCGGTACAGGCGCAGGCCCAGTACACAGAACCGGCGACCGCGGAAGAGCGACGGATCGCTCTGCAAGCGATGACCGCGCGCGCGAACCTGCAGCCCCAGGTCGTCCGGGCCGACCTCCAGATCGTGATCAACGAGAACAACGCCAAGGCCGCGGTCAAGCGAGCTGAAGGGATCCGCGACTCCACTCGCATCGAGGCTGACGGAAATGCGGCGGCCATCCGACGGGTGGGAGAAGCTCAGGGAGACGCTTACCATGCCCAGGCCGACGTGATCGGTGCCGACAAGGTCGCGCTCATCAAGACGGTCGATCTCCTTCAGGCGGGCGAGGTCCGGATCACTCCCGACACCCGCGTGGTCGGAGGCTCGGGCGCCGAGGGGACCAACACGATGTTCTCGGCCTACCTCGCGACCCTACTTTCCCAGAAGAATCCGGGGGGAGCAGCGAAGCCGTACAGTCCCTCCACCGAGAAGGATTATGTTTCTCCGCTGACGACCGCGCCCATACAGGATCCGAGCATTCCGTTGCCCACGGGCCCGGCTGATCCCAGCCCCACGCCCTCCGCTCGCCCCAAGGACCCGAAACCCCGTCGCCCCTCGGACATGGACGGCGACGAGCAGGATTCCGTCTCGCGGCTTTTCCCCGAGCAACCCGCAACTGGTTATCCCGACCGAGCCCATCTTGGCCCGCGTGAACGACCCCTTGCGGCCCGCCGCCCGACCAGCTCCGATCTGGTTCGTCGGCGCATGCGCGGCCTCTGCGGCCCTGATCGGTTCGTTCTTTTCTGTGGTTCTCGCCGTTTCGCTCACCCCCTCCCTCGTGGTCGGCAACATGGGCTTCGGCCCGCCGCGCGGGCTCGATGTCGAATTGGTCGCCCTCCTCTTTGGGCTCCCCGTCGCGGGGCTCGCGGGGGCCATCATAGCGTACCTGGCGGTTCTCACGAACCGCCCCGCAGGCTACGGGCTCCTCGCTGTCGGCGCGGGGACACTCGCGGGGGCCATGGTCGGAGGCGGTACCCCGGCTATCGCGGATTGGTGGGTGAACTTGGTCATGTCCACGGGATTGTGGGGTTGGGCCGAGATCACAGCTCTTCTCACGTTCTCGGTCGTGGCGACGGTCGCCTTGTCCAGTAGAGTAGCGTTAGAATTGGTTCCGACGACACGGCGGGGTCGGCTCGCCTTTCTGCTGGGGCTCGGCGCCCTGGTCGGCGTCCTGGTCGGGATGCTCGTGGGCGGACAGGTAGGATTTTTCAGTTCGTTTCAAACCCCCTGCCCTCCGGCCTACTACGGCGGCGGAACCGGACCGCTCGGCCCCTGTATCGGGTCGGGACCCGGCCCGGGTCTCTACGCGGGGATGTTGTTGGGGGCGTGCCTGGGGGCGGCGGTCGGGGTCGCTACGGGGGCCCTCGTGTGGGCGATCCCACCCCTCGCAGCCATGCGCTCTTGGAACTCGACTCCTACGGACGACGATCCTGCCCCGGGTCCCTGACGGTCCCGCCCAGAGCGAACGGCCCTCCCGTCCGGGGGGGCGTCGAGGTGTGCGGCGACGACCTCAGTCCGACATGGACGCCGGAACATTGGCGGGGCCGGTTCGGGGCGGGGTCGACTTTGGTCGCGAGGGGCGAACGGCCGGGGCGGGTCGCGGTTTGAGCGCCTGTCGGTTGGGAGTGGGATTGGAATTTCCGCGGTCCCGCTCCAACAGACCCGCGCCTTCGAGCTCCGTCTTGACCTTCTGAACGGCGCGTTCAAGATCCGCGGGGCGACGGGCGCCCGTGCAGACGAGTTTCCCGCTTCCGAAGAGGAGGATGACGACACGCGGTTCGTCCAGGCGATACACGAGCCCGGGGAACTGTTCGGGCTCGTACTCGACGCGATCGAGGCCCAGCGTGACCGCGATCGAGTTGAGGTTGATCTCGCTTCCGAGGTCGGAGGTTGCAACAATGTTCTGCACCTCGATCTTCGGATGCAGGGTGACTTTCTGGCCCCCCTGTTTGATCAGGGCGGCGACGGAACGGATGGATTCCTCCACCTCCCGCATGCTCTTCCCTCCGGTGCAGACGACCTTGCCCGACCGGAACAGGAGAATGGCGGTCTTGGGCTGTTTCAGACGGTAGATGAGACCCGGAAACTGTTCGGGCTCGTACTCCGCCCCATCGAGGGCGAGCGAGATGGACTGGAGGTCGAGTTCGCTGGCGAGGGAGGTTGAGGCGACCACGTTCTCAATTCGGACTCTCGTGTTCGTCATGGCCATATAAATAGTATTTAAGCAAGTATTTAACTTCCCGGGGGTCGGTCCGGAACTCGGATTTCGACCTGTTCCGCCGCATCACTCGGGTTCCCACCGGACCGTTTCGGCCCCGGTAGGACCGCGGGCTCGGGTAGACTTCCGCTGGTTGCGCTCGACGCCTCACTCCGAGAGCGCTTGGTTGGTTTCCCGAAGTCGGCGGGAAAGCTCCTCGAGGACTCCCCGCAGGACGCTCGGCTCGGTCTCTGCGAATCCCCAGAACTCCCATTTTGAGATGACGGCGAGTTTCGAAGGGGCGAGAGCGACTACGTCCGCGGACCGCGGCTGATCATCGAACAGGGTCATTTCGCCGAAGAACTGACCCACTCCGAGTTTCGCGAGACCCCGCGAGCCTCGGCGCACTTCGGCCGAGCCGTCCAGGATCAGGAACAGTCCGAGGCCGCCCGCGCCCCGCTTGACGATCGTCTCGCCCTCCGCATAGGCGACGATCTTGACCCACTTCGCCAGTTTCTTGAGTTGTCGTTGGGAAAGGCGGCTCAGGATCGAAACTTTCTCGAGTCGCTCGACGATCTGACTCGCAGGGAACTCTATCGACCGCGCCACGAGAACGGGGACATTTCACCGGGATTAATACGTATCTCAGTTTGGAGGCACGGCATGGGACACGGCGAACTCCGCACGCCCCGGAGGGGTCAGCCCCGGGGGGGACGCGGGGGGCCCAGGGAACTCGGAGGCGCCGATTCCAGGAGGTTCCCTTCCAGGAGTTCGTCCAAATGATCGATGACCGGAACTTCCGGATCGTCCTGCGATCCATAATCGGTCTCGGGGTAGAGACCTTCCGGATAGTGGGACCAAAGTCCCCGATAGAGGACGGCCCCGTACCCCGCCTGCTGGGCTCCCTCGACGTCGAGCTCCCAACGGTCCCCCACGTGCAGGATCTCGTGGGGCGGTAGGTCCAATCTCCGTGCGGCGTCCCGGAATATTTCCGGGGCCGGTTTTGCGCGACCAACCTCACAGGAAGTTACGATATGCCGGAAGGAAGCGGTCGTCCGGGGGTCGAGGAACTCTTTCCAGCTGGCCTCCCGACGGGCGGTATTGGTGATGGCGATGATCGGGATGTTCCGGTCGCTCAACGCTCGGGCCAGCGCGTTCAATTCTGAGTTCACTTGCGGGGGGTGCTCGTCCAATCCGGCGGCGGAGAGCGCGACTCCCGCGCCAGCCGCCGGGATCGCGAGTCGTGCATCGAGGTGCTCGGCGTAGGCCGTGACCAGTGTTTCGGGATCGATCGTGATGAGCTCGCGGTCCTGCCTCCGAAAATCGGAGTGAACGGCCTCCAGGGCGTCTTCGATGCGGTCCGATGGGAGGTCCTCCCCAGCACTCGACTTGAGGATCTGGCCGAGGACCCGAATCCGATCCTCCTTCCAGAGGTTGTCGCTCCCCGAGTGGTAGTAGAGCGTCGTGAACCAGAAGTCGAGGGAGAGCGCACGAAAGGGGCGTTGGGCCGCCACGCATCCCCATCCATTTCCCCACGTATAACCGCCCCGAGCGGGGACTCGAGACGGACCCCGCTCCGTGTACCAATCCGAGATGGGCGCTCACGGAGAGAGGCCCGGGGGCGCTCACTCGGGAAAGAGTCGCTTGGCTCCGACCAAGTTCTAAGGGATCACGGGAAATCGCGCCCCCCTGGCCCAACCTCCCGCGATCCGTGGACTTGCCCGACGCCCCAACGGAGCAGACAAATGAGCTCGCGGAGGATAGCGAGACCGTGGACCATCCTGCGATCTCGGTGGGGAGCCCGAAGGAATATGCGTACTGGATGGACCACCTCGGGAAGGTCTGGGCCAAGTTGGGACTCCCGTCGGAAGATCTAGAGCAGATTGACGCACGGTACAATTACGAAGCCAAGCGAATCACCCTGTACCGCCTGAGAGATCCTTCGGAAGACCTGTCGGTGGTGGAGACGATCTCGCACGAGTACCTTCACGCCTTGCTCGACCAGGGGGGCGAGGGGTACGCGGCCCGCCAACTCGACTTCGTCGCGAAGCCGGCCCGCAGTTCGGAGCGGGTCGGAGGAATCTGACCTTACGGAGGGTCGAGTTCGCACTCGCGTCGATTCCAGTCCCGTCGAGGACGTCGACCAACTCAGTTCGGAGTCAATCGGGAATGTCCCCCAG
>Ga0074044_10002848_pt1 | contig 15020 bp, 10 predicted proteins | sample BogForMeECP23OM1_FD_94443 | JGI IMG/M metagenome (GOLD analysis project Ga0074044, IMG submission 94443) | Bog forest soil microbial communities from Calvert Island, British Columbia, Canada - Bog Forest MetaG ECP23OM1 | ecosystem: Environmental > Terrestrial > Soil > Wetlands ... | reverse complement strand
TGCCCGGCCAAGGCTGCTGTTGCAGTAAGTCCATAGCAACCGGACTGACCCGGTTGATCTTCTTGTTCATCTGCAATGAGAACTTGCGCACGAAGTGATTGACCAGAGAGGGAATGTCCTCCCGGCGCTCGCGCAGGGGTGGAATCTCAATATGGAAGACATTGAGCCGATAGAAAAGGTCAGGCCGGAATTTGCCCTCTTCGATCAGTTGCTCCAGGTTCTTATTGGTGGCGGCCACACAGCGAAAGTCGACCTTGATTTGCTGTGTGCTTCCAACCCGGACGATCTCGTGCTCCTGCAGCACGCGCAGAAGATCGGTCTGGGTTTTCAGGCTGATGTCGCCGATCTCATCGAGGAAAACCGTCCCACCCTCCGCAATTTCGAACTTGCCCTTCTTGCGATACTGGGCGCCGGTGAACGCTCCTTTTTCGTGGCCGAAAAGTTCGCTTTCGAGCAGCGTTTCCGTAAGAGCGCCGCAATGGATCACCACCAGAGGATGAAACCGCCGCGGACTGGCGTGGTGGATCGCGCGCGTCACCAATTCTTTTCCGGTGCCGCTTTCGCCCGTCACAAGCACGGTGGCATCGGTAGGCCCGACTGTTTCAATCGCGTGATAGACCTTCTGCATGGCCTCGCTTTCGCCGATGATTTCTTCGGGCCGGGCGACCTCGGCAACGGTCTCGCGCAGGCGCACATTCTCGTCCTCGGTCCGTTTATGCGCCAGCGCCTTCTTCACAAGGTGCGCAATTTCGTCGGGATCGAGGGGCTTGGTCACGTAATCGTACGCGCCGTTCTTGAGAGCCGTAACCGCGGTTTCCACCGATGCGTATCCGGTCATCATGATGACGATGAGATCGGGGTTGATCTCGTGCATGCGCCGCTGCAGTTCGATGCCGTCGGTGCCGCGCATTTTGATGTCGCACAGCACCGCGTCCCAGGACTTTTCGGCTAGCTTGGTCAAGGCGCTGCTGGCATCCTCGGCGGTTCCAACTTCGTAACCTTCTTCGTGAAACCACTTGGCAAGCGAATCTCGCACGCTCAGCTCGTCGTCCACGATCAGCAGTTTTGCTTGTTGCGTCAAGGCATTCACCTCGTCTTTGTTTCCGTGCCCGCGAGGGAAAGCTCAGGCGTTGAGCCGGAGCGGCCGGGCACAGGTAATGTGATGGTTACAGTGGTTCCTTTTCCAACTTCGGACTCGATCGCTATCTTGCCGCTGTGCCGTTCCACAATGCCCTGGCTGACGGCCAGCCCGAGACCGGTTCCGTGGTTCAAATCTTTGGTAGTGACGAACGGCTCGAAAATCTTCGGCAGGATTTCGGGCGGGATCCCGGCACCATCGTCGCGAACAGACAGGGCAACGCGAGAGCCGTCTTCCGACAAACGGGATTCGACCCAGAGGTTGCCGCCCCTGGGCATGGCGTCGGCGGCGTTGACGATCACGGCTAGCAGCACTTGCTCAATCTTGGAAGGATCGCATTGCAACCGAGGCAGTCCCTCTGCAAGCGTGGGATGGACCTCGATGCCGCCGTTTTCCATATTGTGGCGCACCAGCAGCAAACACTGCTCCGCAACCCGGTTCACGTCGGTCGGCTGCACATTCATGGGCGCCTGGTGTGAGAACGTGAGCAGATTCTTCACCAACTCCCCGCAACGGCGGCTCTCGGACGAGATCAAATCCAGGCACTGCTGCGCTTCCTGCTTCTTCTCATTGCTGACCTGCCCGTTGTCGACCCACTTCTTCAGCAGCTTGGAATAGGTGAGGATGCCGGAGAGCGGATTGTTGATCTCATGGGCGACGACGGCGGCCATCTTCCCGACCGAGGCCATCGTCTCGCTGTGCAGAACTTGATCGTGAGCGCGCTGCAGTTCGCCGGTCTTTTCCTGAACTCGTTCCTCCAGATTGCGCCCCCAGGTGACCAACATTTCGTTGGCGCTCCGCAGCTGCAAGCTCATGGAGTTGAACGATCCCGCCAGGTCCCCAATCTCATCGTTGGAAGCCAGTTCGATCTGATAACCGAGCGCGCCCTCGCTCAGCTTGTGGGTTCCGGCTTGCAGTTGCTTCAGCGGCCGTTCCACCACGCGCCGGACGAACAGCCAACTAAGAAAGGCAATCCAGAGGATGGCCAGCACCTCGCAGGCGATGATCCTCCAGGACACCTGGGCCAGTTCCTGGTCGGTGCGGGCGAGAGAAAGATGGGTATCGAGCACACCTAGGATCTGTTGACTCGCAGGATGCTCGTGGCAAGCGGCGTTCGAGCATTCCGTCCGATTTTCGATCGGTGTAATGACCGCCAGCACACGCTCTCCCTGGGCCCGATAAACGCGGAAGCGATCGGGACGGTTCAGCCGCGCCAGCGTCTGCCCATGCGCGTGGCAGGCATAGCAGGCTTCGGCGTCCTTATCCAGGGTGCGGTTAATCTCCGAACGATCGGTCGAGTAACTGATGTGGCCTTCGCGGTCAAAAACCCGGACCCGAACCACTCCCGGCTCGTTGGCCATCGCAGACATTGCGCGGTGCAGTCCTTCGCTGTCGTTGCGCAACATGTATTCCGATGTGTTGCGGCCGATGATGTCGCTGATGCGCTCGGCGCTGAGCAGGGTCGCGGACTCCAGGTCCTGACGCTGCAACCGAACCGTGAGATATCCGAGAAGCGCAAAAATCACCAGCAGAGCGCCCAGCAGCAAAACAATGAGCTTGTTTCCAAGCCCCCAGCGGATGCGGTCCAGCAGACCAATGGCCGGCTTTTTTTCAGTCTCCTGCATGGCTCAAAACCCCGGTTCTGACCCGAATGTGTTCCGGTTGTTCGAGCTTGTGTCCAGTTTCAGTCTCAAAGATGGGCAGATACCTCACCGCTAATCCGAACAGTGCGAAGCCCATCGCGATAATCATCAGCGTGATAGAGAACTCGGTCCACTTCGGCATGTAGTGATGTCCAACGTAAGTCTCAAAGCCGATGAGGGCGATGTTCAGCCGGTTGGTAATGAATCCCAGCACCGTAAAGATCGATGCCAGATACAACCACTGCGGCGACAGCCGCACCTTCTTGAAGCTGAGCATGGTGATGGGAATGACAAAGGTCAGGATCAGTTCGAGCCACAGGAAATACGCTTCGTAGCTCGGTGTAAACACCTGCCGCAGGAGCCCGCGGTGGAAGAAGTCCTCGAAGCGCAGCAGGACATTGACCCAGAGAGCAATCAGCAATGCGCCACCAAGGGTGACCAGGACGGGAAGTTCCAGTTGTCGCCCGAAGGCTTTCGCGCTCTGCGTAGATTCGAAAATCGTCATAGCCAAGCCGACTGCGACCGCCGAGGCAAAGAAAAAGAACGGCAGCGCCGGCGAGTACCAGAAGGGATGCAGCTTACTGGGCATGATCAGATAGAGCGATCCGAGCGAACTTTGGTGCAGAGTGGAGAGCAGGATGCCGGCCACGATCAGCACCGGGTAGATCTTCTTAATCCACTTGATAGGAGTCGTCCACTTGAGGGCTTCGAATACGTTGGGAAGAAATTCGAAGAAGAGCACAGTGGTGTAGGTCATCACGCAGAAGCCGACCTCGAACATGACCGAGTGCGGATTCATGTAGATCATCTGGTGCCAGATGAACCACGGCCGGCCCAAGTCAAACAACAGTCCAACGATGAAGAGCAGATAGCCCAGGAACGCCGTCAACACCGCTGGTCGCACAACCGCGTGCAAGCGCTCCACGTTGAACAGATAGACAGCCCCCACCATGCAGAAGCCGCCCGCCGCCAGCATCACCCCGCACAGGCAATCGAACCCGATCCAGAGTCCCCAAGGAAACTGGTCGGTCATGTTTGTCGCCGCGCCCAAGCCATGGAAATAGCGAACATAGGAGGAGTACAGGCCCAGAACCATGATGACAATGAAAATAGCTTTCCACAGAGTCAGTTTGAATTTCATCGCCCGCTCCCATTTTTTGCTTGTGCTTCAGCGGCCGCTACTTCGTCGCGACGATGCGAAACCCAATAAATGCCGCCCAACACCAATGTCCACAAAGGGATGAAGTCCGGAATTCTTTCCATCACGCGCCCGGTGTATTCCGGCATTGGCGTGTCGCCGATTTTCGCGGAGGCCGGATACCCATAGTCCTCGACGTCCGCGGCCGCAATAATGAAGACCGATGTTCCGCCAACCTCATTCAGGCCATAAATGCGCGGCTTGTAGTTGGACGGGTTCTGGCGGATACGATCTTTCGCTTCATTAATAAGGTCGTCGCGCTCGCCGAATTTTGTGGCCCCGGTCGGGCAGATCTCAGCGCATGCCGTCTGCTTGCCCGCAACCACCCGGTCGGGGCACATAATGCATTTCCGCACCCGAGGATTCAGCGATTGCCATTCGTACTTGGGCTGTCCAAAGACGCATGACACCATGCAATACCGGCAGCCGATGCACTTCCAGACGTCGTAGAGGACCGGACCTTCCTTCGTCTTGTGGAATGCGCCTACTGGGCAGACCGACGCGCAGGCGGGCTTCTCGCAGTGCATGCACAGCCGGCGCATGAATTTGTCGTTCTTGGCGAGAACGACCGTGTATTTATGTGCCGATTGCACCGACTCGGCGGCTACCGCGTCGTCATACGGCAGCTTGTTCTGTTGCGCGCAGGCACCTTCGCACTGTTTGCAACCGATGCACATCGTTGCGTCATACAGGATGGCTTTACTCATGAGTTGATCTCCGGGCCACTCCGGAACAGGACTGTAGGCGCGCACTACGAACGCGTGCGCGGATGCGTGGGCTGTGGCGAAGCGGCAAGCAGGGGCCGACTCAGCAGGCCGGCCCGTGTACTAAACAAAAGCCCGGGTTCCACGCGTTTCGCAGGACCCGGGCGGGCTGTTCCGTGTGTTACTGCGGAGGCGTCTCGGCGCTTACTCAGTTTCGGGGAGCCACCGCTAATCCTGGTCGTTCGTCCAGTTCTCCTGGACATCGGTACCATGCGCCTGCGCAGGATGTTCCGTCGCCGTGGGGGAAGGCAAGAACCGGCACGGACACCAAAGCGGAACAGCGGATCCCGACTACTTCAAGCCCTTCACAAACGCGGCGATCGCTTTCACATCGTCTGCGGACAGGCTCTTTACCGGAGCCGGGTGCTTCGCTGTTTCTGCGATGGCCTTGCTCACGGCAGCTTCGTCTTTTCCAGCGACTGCTGGAATCTTTGCGGCCGGTTTGCCCGCTCCATCTGCACCATGACACGCAGCGCATTTTGCTTTGTACAGCGCGGCGCCGTCATCGGCCCATGACAGACTCGGAATCAGAATGAACAGAGCAACCGCGATCGTCAGTACCAGCACCGCGATTTTGGTGGTTTTCATGATTGCATTTCCTCTCGGGTAGTTGAGTTGGCGGGCAAGTTGACGGGCAGAATCGCGGGTAAAACCATGCGATGGGGGAAGGCATCTGTTGCTTTTTTCACCACCACCATAACCTCCAGGATCCACCCTCGTACCTGTCGCGTTCTTCCTGCCACGCTGATGCAAGTTTCAACATTGTGGCGAAATGCTGCGGTGACGGGAGTCACTCCCAAGCGTGACCCAGATGCGTGTCCCAATGTTCATGGAACACAACACTTCGACCGTAACTCGTTATGCCAGAAAGGCTGGCCGCCAAACGGCAGAAGCGCTGCCAACCCCGCAGATCCCGGCCTCCAAAGCAGGATGCGTCCAAATGGGGCAGGGCCGCCGTCCAGACAAGTAGCGTCGGCGTCGCCGGCCGTCGGGCAGGCGTCCCTTCGACAAGCTCAGGGCAGGCTCTCGCCCGCCCCTTTGGCGATGTCCATCCGCCCCAATTCCCAAAACTGAACCGCATCTCTCGTATCGCCGGCCCATCCGCCTTGATAGAATCAATCCAGCATGCTCCTTCCGTTCGTCCGCGAAATTTTCGCGGAGGTGGAACAACTTCCCGCTTTCCGGCGTGCGACCTCCCATCTGCGTGAGAGCACGGGGCGGATTCGTGTCTCCGGCCTATCTCCTGCCGCCAAGGCCCTGATCGTCGTTCTTCTACAGCAACAAACCGAGCGCCCCTTTATCCTCGTCGTTGGCGATAACCGCGCCGCCGAGGACTTGCTTCCCGTCCTCGCCGCCTTTGCCGAACTCACCGGCGCGGCCGATCCCGATTCCATCGTCAATCTCCCCGCGCGCGATGTGCTCCCCTTTCAAAATCTTTCCCCGCACCCGGAGATTCAGGAGGAACGCGCCACTGCCCTGTGGAAGATCGCCACCGGTCGCGCCTCGATTGTGATCTCACCGGTCAGCGCGACCACTATTCTTCTCCGCGCTCCCGATTACTACGCCGATCTCGCCCGCATCCTTCGCAGAGGCGAAACCTTTGACCTCGAGAAATTGCTCCAGCACCTCAACACCGTCGGCTACACCCCGACCGATGTAGTCGAAATGCCCGGCCAATACGCCACTCGCGGCGGCATCCTCGACGTCTATTCCCCCGAAGCCGACCGCCCTGTCCGCGTCGAATTTTTCGGCGATGAAATCGAGTCGATGCGCAAGTTCGACCCTGCCAGCCAGCGTTCGTCAAACCCGGTCGATGAAGCGCTGCTCTTGCCGCTCACCGAGACTCCGATCAACGAAGAACTGTTGGGCGCAATCAACGCCCGCCTCTCCGGCAAGCGCATCGAAGGCTCGGCCGAGGCGATCGAGCAAGCCGCCCGCGACTCCGGTGCGGGCGTTTTCCCCGGCTGGGAGTTCTACGCCCCGGTTGCTGGCGCCGACCGCACCATCTTCGCGATGCTTCCCGAAGCGCGCGTGATTCTGGATGAACCGGAGATTCTTGCTCAAGAGTTGGACAAAACCTGGTCCCGTGTCGAAGAGGCCCACGAGCGCAGCGGAGTTGGCAATCTGGTTCGCCCCGCCGATCTCTATCTCACGCCCGAGTCGTGGCGAGAGACAATCGCAAAGCTCCCCGGCGCCGATCTCGAATACCTAGCCATTACCCGCCCAACCGACGCTCCCCCGTCCTCTGTCATCCTGCGCGAAGCGAAGGACCCACGCATTTCGCCCGCAGCGGATAACACGCCGCCTGAGGCAACCGTCGCTTCCAAGCCGGAAGCCGTCTTCCTCTCCCAGCCCGCCCCGCGCTTCCACGGCGCAATGAACGTGATGACCGAAGAAGTAACTAAGCTCACTCGCGGCGGCACGCGCGTAATTCTCGCGGCGCCCAACACCGGAGAAGTCGAGCGCCTGGCCGACATCTTCACCGAATACAACGCAAGCTATCGGCTAGGCAGCCGCACAAGGGGCGGCGAAAGCTACGCCGACGAAACCGCCTACTTCGCCGGAGAAGTCTTTACCACCACCCTGCTCAAGGCCTACATCCCCGACGGCTTCATCTTCCCCGAGGCCCACGTAGCCGTCTTCGGAGCCCGCGATCTCTTCGACGAATCCGACCTGGTAGCCTCGCGTCCCGGCCGCCAGAAATCCAAAGTCTCCGCCTTCCTCTCCGACTTCCGCGACCTGCAAGTGGGAGACTACGTAGTCCACGTCGAACACGGAATCGGCCAATATCAAGGTCTGAAGGAAATCAACCAGGGCGACGGCGCCGCCGAATTCATGCTCCTCGAATACGCCGAGGCTGCCCGTTTATACGTCCCGCTAACGCGCCTCGATCTGGTCCAGAAATACCGCTCGCAAGAAGGAGCCAAGCCCACACTGAATCGTCTCGGCACCGGCACATGGGAAAAGACGAAGGCCCGCGTCAAGAAAGCGATGAAAGACATGACCGACGAGCTCCTCAAGCTCTACGCGCAGCGCCAGTCCGCGCAAGGCCACGTCTTTCCCACCGACACCGAATGGATGAAGGAATTCGAAGACGCCTTCGAATACAACGAAACCGAGGATCAGGCGCAAGCCATCGCCGATGTCAAGCGCGACATGGAATCGCAGCTTCCAATGGATCGCCTGCTCTGCGGCGATGTCGGCTACGGCAAAACCGAAGTCGCTATGCGCGCCGCTTTCAAAGCCCTCAGCGACAACAAGCAAGTCGCCGTACTCGCGCCCACCACGGTGCTCGCCTTCCAGCACTACGAAACCTTCAAGCAGCGTTTCGCCGCATTCCCCGTGAAGGTCGAAATGATCAGCCGCTTCCGCACGCCCAAGCAGGTCAAAGAAGTCCTCGAAAGAGTTGCGGTCGGCAAAGTCGACATTCTGATTGGCACGCATCGCCTGTTGTCGAAAGACGTAAAGTTCTCCGACCTCGGCCTGCTCGTTGTTGATGAAGAGCAGCGCTTCGGCGTCCGCCACAAAGAGCGCATCAAGCAAATCCGCACCGAAGTCGACGTGCTAACCATGTCGGCCACGCCCATTCCGCGCACGTTGCACATGTCGTTGGTAGGCCTGCGTGACATGAGCGTCATCGAAACGCCGCCCAAAGACCGCATGGCGATTCAAACGGTAGTCGCCAGCTGGGATGAGAAACTGATTCAGTCGGCGATCGAGCAAGAGCTGGATCGCGGCGGCCAGGTCTATTTCGTTCACAACCGCGTAGAAACGATCTGGGAGATTGCCGCCAAGCTGCAGACGCTAGCCCCCAACGCGCGTATCACCGTAGGCCACGGACAAATGGGCGAAGGCGAGCTGGAAAAAGTGATGCTGAAATTCATGCATCACGAAGCCGATATCCTGGTTTCAACGACGATTATCGAAAATGGCCTCGACATCCCTCTCTGCAACACGATCGTCATCAATCGCGCCGACCGCCTCGGCCTTTCCGAGCTTTACCAGCTAAGAGGACGTGTAGGCCGTTCCAATCGCCGCGCCTACGCCTACTTACTCCTGCCCGCCGAAATCGAGCTCACGCCGATCGCTCGCCGCCGTCTCGCGGCGCTAAAAGAATTTTCAGACTTAGGCGCAGGTTTCAAAATCGCCGCGCTCGACCTCGAACTAAGAGGCGCAGGCAACCTGCTAGGCGGCGAACAAAGTGGCCACATCGAAGCCATAGGCTTCGAACTCTACACCCAGATGCTCGAACGAGCGGTGAGGGAAATGAAGGGCGAGCAGGGCGTCGAAGTCACCGAAATTCAGCTCAACCTCGGCCTCAACATCCGCATTTCGGCGGACTACATCAAAGAAGAAAACCAGCGCCTCCGTATGTACAAGCGAATTGCCGGGGTAGAAACCGAATCGCAATTGAAAGATGTGACCGCCGAGTTGACCGACCGCTACGGCGAGCCGCCCGCCGCCGTCCGCAACCTGCTCGCCTACGCCGCGCTCAAGCTGCAGGCCATGCGCGTGGGCGCGACCGCCATCGAGCGCAAGCGCGAAATCGTCAATATCAAATTCAGCCCCACCGCTACCATCGACCCCGGCAAACTGGCAAGATTCGTAGCCTCCCAGCCCAAATCCCAGTTCACACCCGACGGCACGCTGAAGTTCACCATAAAAATAGCGAGCGCCGAAGCGATCCTCGAAACCCTCCGCGATTTACTGGAGGAATTAGAAGCAAAGGAAGCGCCAGTACCGGCGACTTAAGCTCCGGAGAACCACCCTCACCGCAGCAGCCACGCCGAGCATGCCGCCACGATACCGCCCGCTGCCAGCACCAGGCCAAGATGCCAGAAGATTCGCCTTCCCGACAGCAGTGTGATCGATGTGATCACCAGCGCGATCTCCAGAAACACTTCTCCGAGATCGAAACGGTCCGCCTTGCGGCTTGCGAGTGCCGTCTCCTGTTCCAGTTCGCGAGCCTTGGCATCGAGTTCCTTCTGTTCATCCTTATATCGCTCGGCCTCGCTGCGGTACTTTTCTCCCAGCTTGGCCATGCCCTCTTCATCCTTCGTCGTGATCACCTTCGTCAGGTCAGCGAAGAGTTCGTCGGTGTGGCGGCGGATGTTCTTGGCCTGGTAGTAACTCCACTGGTCGGTAACCTTATTCTGCAGAATAATTTCTTCGGTGTGCGTGCGATGTCCTAGCAGGGACGCCGTTGCCACGAGAACGGCCAGCACGGCCATTGTGAGGGTAATCGGTGCAAGATCGGGATGCTCTCTGGCGTGTTCGGCGTGTTCGTGCAATTCGTGGATTTCTTCGCTCATGTGGTCGGGCTCCGAGTATGGAATCATGCAAATTGGTTTGACGACACTGCGAACTCACCGCACTTTCGCAGAGGTATGAGAATAAACCAAGCGGGCTAAATCAACTCAGCTATTCGCCGCGAATTTCTATTCCCCCATGACCTTAATCAAGACGCGCTTATCGCGCTGGCCATCGAACTCGGCGTAGAAGATTTGTTGCCAGGTACCGAAGTCGAGCCTGCCCGCGGTGACCGGCACGATCACTTCGTGATGCACCAGCATCGACTTCAGGTGCGCGTCGCCGTTGTCTTCGCCGGTCTGGTGATGCCTGTAATTGCGGTTGAACGGAGCAAGCGTCTCCAGCCACTGGTCGATGTCTTCGATCAGCCCGCTCTCGTTGTCGTTGACATAAACGCCCGCAGTAATGTGCATGGCGGAAACCAGAATTATTCCTTCCTTGATATCCGCTTTCTTGAGTGCGGCTTCGACCTGCGGCGTGATGCGCACATAAGCGCGTTTGGTTTTGGTGTGGAGAGTGATGTACTCGGTATGGAACTTCATTAGTTTTACCGGGCCACAATCGTGTGAGCAGGGTCACCGTGACCCATGCCAAGTCTCACTGCACGATTTGCGCACCTATTGTAAGCCTTAGTTGTAGGCGTAGTCCCATGATGGCCACTACTCGGTTTGAGGAAATTGCGCGCGAACTTCCAGAATTACTCAGCCAGCAGATGCATGCCCTTGTTGGCAGGAGCCTCAACGACCTCACCAACGATGAAAAGGCTGCTTACGGGGCCCGCAAGCAGAGGATTCGGGAGTTGCGCTCGGAACTCGATAAGCTTCGCAAGGCGCGGTAGAAGTCTCACTGGCCATTTCTCTTGTCCGGCTTCCTGCCTCCCGTGCGACGAGCTTTCTTCTTAGGGAGATCCCCTGCGGCTTCTTCACACTCGGTGAGCAGTTTATTCATCGCATCGATGATGCGCGCGAGTTCCTTGGGATCTTTTGAGCAGCGCGCTTGTGCTTGCAGTCCGGCCCAACCGGGCGGAGGTTTGGAAGGCATTTCCGTGGAGAATAACAAAACCTGACTCTAACACCATGTACGGAATCAAGTCCACACGCGACGGTCGCGGTAGTGGGCTACTTTGAAAGAAAGTAGCCACTACCACGGTCGCCGGTAGTGCCGTTGTCAGATACCACGTGGTGCTGAAGAGAAGTTGTCTACCGCTTCAATCTCAGAGATCCAGTCGGGACGTTTGAGAACCTCACGCGGCTTGGGACCATCGGCTGCGCCCACGATGCCATCGCGTTCCATCAGATCGATCAGGTGAGCGGCGCGGCCGTAGCCGATGCGCAGGCGGCGCTGCAACAGGGAAGTGGAGGCTTTGCCGAACTCGATCACCAGACGCACGGCATCGTTGAAGAGCGGATCGTTGTCTTCTTCGGAGAATTCGCCTGCCTCGCCATCCGCTCCCATTCCGCCTTCGCGATCTTCCTGGGGAGCTTCCAGGAATTTCTCCTGATATTGCGCCACGCCCTGCGTCTTCCAGAATTCCACGACCGCCGCGATCTCTTTCTCGGTGACAAACGCAGCGTGCAACCGGTGGACGCGCGCGGAGCCGGAAGGCAGGTAGAGCATGTCGCCGCGCCCCAGCAAACATTCGGCGCCGTTGGCGTCGAGAATGGTGCGCGAATCCACCTTCGTGGCCACGCGGAACGACACGCGGGCAGGGAAGTTGGCTTTGATGAGGCCAGTAATAACGTCTACCGACGGCCGCTGCGTTGCCAGCACAAGATGAATGCCGACGGCGCGCGCCATCTGCGCCAGGCGCGTGATCGATTCCTCGACGTTGTGGCCGTCGAGCATCATCAGGTCAGCCAACTCGTCGATGATGATGACGATATATGGAATCGGGCCGTCGTCGGATGGCTCGGCGGCAAACAGGCTGGGCGTGTCGTCGAACAGAGCGTTGTAGCCGGCGATGTTGCGTACGCCTTTCGACGCCAGCAGCTTTAACCGCCGCTCCATCTCGCGCACGGCGTTGCGCAACGCGTTGGCCGCGAGCTTGGGCTCGGTGATGATCGGCGTATAGAGGTGAGGAACGCCTTCGTAATTGCCGAGTTCGAGGCGTTTGGGATCCACCAGTACGAGGCGCACCTGATCGGGTGTCGACTTGTAGAGAATCGACATGATCATGGCGTTGATGGCCACACTCTTCCCGGTTCCGGTCGAGCCGGCGATGAGCAAGTGCGGCATGCCCGCCAGATCCGCGACGGCCAGGCGGCCGTTGATGTCCTTGCCCATGGCCACCGTAAGCTTCGACTTCGAGCCGATGAATTCCGGCGCTTCGATGTTCTCGCGCAGCCAGATGATTTCGCGTTCGCGGTTCGGAACCTGGATTCCGACGGTGCTCTTGCCGGGCATGCGCTCGACCAGAATGCTCTCGGCGCGGAGCGCCAGGCAAAGATCGTCGGTCAGGCCGACAATGCGGCTGTACTTGATGCCGGCTTCCGGCTTGTATTCGAACGTCGTGACCACAGGGCCAGGATTGATCTGCGTGACCTGCCCGTGCACGTCGAATTCGGCGTAACGGTTGGTGAGCACGGATGCGAGCAGCTTAAGCTCGTCTTCATGCACAGCCTGTTGCTCATCGGGACGATGAAGCAGACTCGACGGCGGCAGCTTGTAGCCTCCCGCGATCTTGGGGAGCGTAGTCTTCGCTTTGCGCTCGGTGTCGGCGCGCTCGGTGACCTCGATCTCTGCCGACGTTGTGGGGGAAGACGATGGCGTTGACGCGGAAGGAATCTCGCCGTCTTCTTCCGCGGCCATGCGTTCGATGCCAGTCGGACGCGCGCTTGTAGGCGCCTGCACGCCGGGAATTTCCTGCTCGGCAGTAGCTTCCGCACGCGCAGGTTCTGGGCGCGGCGCTGGCGTTCGCGCGGGCACAAGTTGGGTGGTCACGACCGGCTTCTCGGCGCGGCGCTTTTCGAGCTCTCTCTGCTGCCGTTTGCGCTCGCGTTCGTCCTGCCAATCGCGGAAGCGGTCGCGCAACGCGACAAAGAACGCAAACCGCGTGGGAGCCCAAACCTGAATCGCGGAGAACGAGAACGCCGTCGTCAGATAGAGCGCAACCGCAAGAATGGTTGTGCAGACAATGTATGCGCCCGCGACGTTCAAGTAGCGGATCAACACGTCGCCGACGATGCGTCCGGCGAGGCCTTCAATGGGAATCGCCCCCAGCCAGCGCACATGTCCCGGCAAAATCGCCAGCAGCGCGGGGACAAACATGAGCAGCCAGATTGCGCCCAACGTCTTAGCAATCGGAGCCTGGACGGCGCGCGAGCGGAACCAGCGCACGCCCAACATGCCGAGAAAGACGGGCAATAGGAACGCTCCAAGGCCCAGGAACTGGAGAACGACGTCGGCGAGATACGCGCCGAGAATGCCGATCCAGTTGCGCGCGGCATGCGATCCGGTAAGGACCGACGCGCTGTTGAGCGAGGGATCGAGCGGCGAATAGGAGGCGAGCGCGAGGAAAAGGAGAAGCGCAGAGATGCACAGCAGGAAGCCGATAAGTTCGTTCAGGCGTCGGCTCCTGGTGGGCAGAAAGATCTTCGAAAAGAATGTCATTGGGCAGCGTTCGACCGCATGGGAATACATGTCCCACGCCACGTCGTCACGAAGCCAGAGCCTAATAATTATGACAAGAACTAGAGGCCGCGACAATGTTGGAAAAGGCCAGGGGTGGCGAGTTGGGTACGGCCTGTTCCGGTCTATAGCTCGATTTTCCAATAGGCAAGCGCTGACCTGACTTCTTCGCGGGGATAGTGCTCGCCAGCATGATCGAGGTCGTGGCGAATTGCAGCCTTGCGCCGTTGGGCGCAAAGCCGAATCGACGGAGAAAGATCGACGACGCCGTGCGGCCGCTTCTCACTTGGGACGCGAGGCCAGCTTTGAGGGTAGGATTCCCAGTCCGTCCACTTGTCCAACGCCGTATTAGCCGACAGAAATTCAGCTTCCGAACTGGGCCAGCCGTAAAGGTTGCGGGCACAAATTCGAAGCATTGCTTTGACGTCCTGCATTGTATCTGTGAATGCTTTGAGAGGTGTGGGCAGCAAAACCATATTGGCCACACACGAAAAAAATCGCCGATCCGCGACGATCACATTCGAGAGTTGGTAGGTGGCGTCATCAACTCCCCAGATGTGGCAGCATGACCAGTTTGGGCGCAGTCTGCTCCTGAGTCCCAAGGCAACAGTCAAGGCCTTGTTCGCATGGACGTTGCCCTCTGATTTTTGAACGGTAACGCCCGTCGCTCGGTTTTTGTTCATCTGACGCTCTGACCAGTTTCCCTTGTAAAACGAGCCGCCGCGATTGTGCTCAGGGAACCAGATAGGCAAGAGTTCGAATGTTTCCGGTGCTACCCACTTGGCCGTGCGCTCGATCAAGGACCCGACTTCGCGCAGACTCATAACGGTGCGAAGGACTTCCAGTCCATCTAAAATATCGGCCAAGATCGTACTCCAAACAATCGCGCGCGTCGGAGGTTAGGGGCTCTTGCCCAAACGGAAAGCTAACGTCCGATATAGCCTGCGGCCCAAGCCAGAACCGCAATTCCGATAACAATGCGGTAGATGGCGAAGGGGACAAAACCGTGCTTGCGTACCCAGTTCATGAACCACGCGACTGCGATATAAGCAACGAGGAAGGAGACGACGAAACCGACGGCGAGAACTCCCCATTCGTGGCGGGTGAGTTCGGAGACGCCGATCGGGTTGTCGTCACTGCCGCGAAGCGACTTGAGCAGTGTGTAGAGCGTCGCGACCGCCATGGTCGGCATGGAGAGAAAGAAGGAGAATTCGAGTGCGGCCGAGCGCGACATTCCTACCAACTGTCCTGCGCCGATGGTTGACATGGAGCGCGATGTGCCTGGGAAAACAGCGGAGAGAATCTGGCAGGCTCCAATCCAGAGCGACTGACCGCCATAG
>Ga0074044_10002847_pt1 | contig 15022 bp, 9 predicted proteins | sample BogForMeECP23OM1_FD_94443 | JGI IMG/M metagenome (GOLD analysis project Ga0074044, IMG submission 94443) | Bog forest soil microbial communities from Calvert Island, British Columbia, Canada - Bog Forest MetaG ECP23OM1 | ecosystem: Environmental > Terrestrial > Soil > Wetlands ... | reverse complement strand
GTAAACATTGGCTCCTCACCTGCCGGGTCGTAGCACCTGGAGCGAAGACTGGTGAGCCGGCTCTGAATTCCAACCGAAGAAGAATGAGCGGACTCATCCCGGCTACGAAACTGCTGCATCAATAATCAGCAACAACAACAAAGTTGTAGCGTCGAGCCTGTGGCTCGAACGCATCGGCGCACAGCGCCGACACTACACGTCCCGTTTGCGGGTGCGCCCCGTCCGCTTTTGATTCACGACCTCCCTCATCCCGGCCTTCTCCCCAAGGAGAAGGAGAATCGTCCGCCGTCTCTTTGAAAATTCGCGCGACTGGATTTGCCGGACGGTCATCCGCATAACCAGAAACGCAGTGCAGCTATTCCTTCTCCTGGGGGAGAAGGTCAGGTTGAGGGCGAGCGTCAAAACAAAATTTATTCCGCCAATCGTCCATCCTAAAATGATTTCAGGAAACCGAGTTCCCTTCCGCGGGGCCGGCGGCGGCTGCCCCGCTCAACGTGAGTTCAGCGGTCATCACCTTGACGCCCGAGATGGAGGCGGAAACTTTGGCCTGGACCATCAGGCCCAGCCGGCCGGTGATGGTGGCTTCGATGATGAGGGTTTGCCCGGGCCGGGCGGAACCAAAAATTTTGACTCCCCGCAGCGCGGTCAGTTTCAGTCGCGGCAGGGATGGATTGGCGGGGTCTTCCTGCGCCACCATCCCGGCCACCTGCGCGCCGGCTTCAACCAGGAGCACGCCGGGCAGGATTGGTTCACCGGGCAGATGGCCGCGCAAATAATATTCGTCGCCGCGGACGCGGTATTCGCCCACGCCTTCCTTGCCCGGTGTCAAACTCAGCAGCCGGTCCACGAAACGGAATTCCGGGCCGTGGGGCAGCGACTTAAGGGCCAGTTGCAGGAGATCGGGTGTAGCGCTCATCCTAAATTCCGCAGATAATTTAGCCGCAAAAGATCACAGCGCGGCGTAGCCGCAACCCCAGTAGCACAGACTTCCCAGTCTGCTGTGTCGCGGGTTTCCAAACCCGCAGATGGCACGACCGCAGGCGCTCTGCCGACTTGGAAGTCGGCGATACAGCAGGTTTGGAAACCTGCGCTACAACGGCCGGCAGTCGTTGATTGGCAGACAACAAGCCGATGAACCCCGTATTCTATGTGTTCTTTCGTGGCCATTCCAATTGCTTCTTTTAGGGTCATTGGCGCAGCGGTTCCACCACGGTGAAGTCCGCCGCCGGTTTCACCTCGAACAGCGCGGGGTCAATCGGCCGGTTGAGCACCGTGTTGGTAAAATCGTTGCGCAGGCTGGAGCCGTCGGCGAATTTCAACTCGGTAACTGCGATCGAGAAATTGTTGGTGTGAAAGCCGATCAGAATTTCGCTGATGAATTTGCGGGCGGAAGCGCTCCTGGGCTGGAGCGTCATTTGCAGAATCGAGTTCGTTTCCGTCGCCGAGAGCAGACGAAAGCGTTCTTCCATGGTGGCCCGGTCGCGGGGGAGGCTGGCATCCATCAGCGCCAGCGCGTCCTTCAACGGTCCGGGCGGCACGCCTTCGAGGGAATATTTTTCCACCCGCTTGAGCCGCGGGTAGATGATGAGCAGTTGGTCGGGCTGGCGCAGCACGATGGTCTGCGCCGGCTGGCCCAGCTCCCAGCGGAACCGATTGGGCACCGTCACCCAGACCTTGCCGGTGGCCACCAGCGGCTGGGACAGCACCTTGAGCGACCGGGTCTGGGTAAAGTCGGCGGACCAACTCTGCAGGTTGGTCTGCGCGGCGAACCAGCGGTTGAACTGGACATCACGCTCGTCGGCGCGGGCAACTGATGCCGACAGGAACAATACGGCGATGCTGCCAGCAAAGTAGCGCAGACTTCCAAGTCTGCTGTATCGCGGGTTTCCAAACCCGCTGACTTCTCGACAGCCGTTCATCATGCCGACTTGGAAGTCGGCGACACAGCAGGTTTGGAAACCTGCGCTACTCATCCTTCGCTGAACCGCAGACGAGTCGGACATGGCGTGTTGCCGTTTTGCGGAATGACGAATGACTAAACCATAATGACGAAAGAATGACGAAGCCCGAATGACAAAATGATTTCCAACATTCGCGCGGTCATCTGCTATTTGAGCATCGGTGCATGGGAATTCTTTAGTCATTCGTCATTAGGGTTTGGTCATTTTCCAGGCCAGATGGGAACAAATTGATACCATTGGTCTATATCCTGTCGAATTTGCGGCTCGAATGCACGCAGGATTTGCCGGGTCAATTCCCGGCGAACCTCGCGATCGCCCAAGGCCTTGCGGTCATAGGCAAATTCCGGGAGCACCTTCACAGCGTAACCGGCGCGCCGGCGGACAATCGTCACTCCAATCAACGCACAGCCCGACGCCCGGGCCAGTTCCGCTGCCGCCACCGGCGCCTCGAATGGACGGCCGAACAATTCCACTGAAACACCGCCCTTGACCGGCGGACGGTCGAGTGATATCGCCAGGGCTGCCCCCGCCTGGAGCCGTTTGATGACCTCCACAAAAGCAAAACTGTCCTGGCCGATGATGAGGGTCTCAACGCCAAAGCGCCGCCGTGACGCGATGCGAAGGTCGGTCAGGCCGTCGTCGGGTTCGGCCTGGGTGAGGACCGTCAGCGGGATGCCGAGCTGGTTCAGCAACAGGCCGCCATGCTCCCAATTGCCGAGGTGGAGCGTGATAAAAAGGATGCCGCAGCCGCGTTGCTGGGCGGTCCGGATGATTTCCAGTTCGCCGGAATTGGTCAGCCAGTTTTGCACCGGCACGCCGCCCTCGACGCGCCACAGGTCCACCAGTTTCAGGGCGAATTTCCGATGGAGCCGGTGGGCGGCCTTTTCAGCGGCGGCCCGGTCGCCGGCAAAGGCGGGCAGAAAATTTTGCACCACCACCTCGCAGCGCTGTCGTCGGAAAAGAAAATAAAACTCGGCCACGATTACGGAAAATCCCTTCACCAGCCCGGCAGGCAGAATTCGCACAATGGCCAGGCCGAAACGCCACAGACCGGCGCGATAGAAGGAGGAAGTGTTGAGGGTTGAAGGTTGAGGGTTGAGCGTTGGAGGGGACGCAGCACGTGATTGGGCGTCCGCGTTTTTGGACTTTGGACTTTGGACTTTGGACTTTGGACTTAACCAGACCCACCATGCCGGGAGCAGAAACACGGAGATGATCATGTTGGCGCCGATGCCGACGGCGCAGACCCTGCCCAGGCTGGCCATGCCGGGATTGCTGGACCAGCCGAGCGAACCGAACCCGGCCATGGCGGTGCCGCCGCACAGCATCAACGCGCGTCCGACGGAGCGACGGACCAGGCCGAGGTCACCGCCATGCCGGCGCAAGGCCAGTTGGATGAAAATGGTGTAGTCCACCCCCGCGCCCAGCATCAGCGGCAGGGCCATGAGGTTCATCAGGTTCCAGGACCAGCCCGCAACCGCCATTATTGCCAGCAGGCACAGCCCGCTCAGCAACAACACCGCTGCGCCCAGCAGGATTTCGGTTGGCCGGCGGAAGGCGAACCAGAGTGAAGCCAGCACGAGGACAACCATGGGCGTCACCAACTGCCACATCTTTGCCTGCACTCGCTTGAGGGTTGTGCTCCCGAGCAGTTCCCAGCCGGAGAGCAGCGCCCGGTTTTCCGCCAGCTTGGTGGACAGGCTGGTGAGGGAGGCGGCGGCAACCCGGTTGATCGCCGGATAAATCAAGCCCATCACCAGCCATTCGTCGGGCGTGCGCGCCACGAACCGTTTTAGCAGCCACTGGCTCACCTGGTTGGTCGGCCAGACCACGCCGGTGCTGGTGCCGGCGCGCGCCCAGGTCCGCACCAATTCCTCGGTCAGAACCAAGGCGTTGGTGTTGAAACCTTCGCGCAACGCCGCCTCCCGCAGCAACGGGCCTTGTTTTCCCAGAGTGGCCGCCGTCGCCCGATTGGCTGCCTGCAACTCGGCCCGCGGCCACAGCGCGGTCGGCAGCAGATACCGGCCGATGACGTGATTGGAAACCGCGTCGTTGAGCACCCCTTCGGCAAGGCAAAGCCGCCGATAGACTTCCGGCTCATCCCGGCCGGAGATGATCAGCCAGAGCGGGTCCGGCGGCAGCCCCATCGCGGACTTGATTTCGTCGAGCGCCGTCTCCGCCTCGCCGCGCTGCGGGCGCAGGGCGTTCCCGGTGCGGTCGAGTCCGGGCCGGTGAAAGCACAGCACTGCACCCGTCGCGAGCAAAACCAGACCGGTCACCACCAGTGCCGTGCGGCAGTTCTGTTTTACCGTCGCAATTCCGGCCGCCGGTGATTCCTGCGGCGGGACAAAATAACTCCACCAGCGGGCCAGCGGTTGGGCCGGGGGCGCTTTTCGACGGTTTGGAAACAACGGTGGCAGATAAATCATCACCATGACCAGCGCCGCCAGGCCGACCCCGATTGCCACCAGTGTGCCCAGTTGTCCCAGGCCGGGCAAACCGCCCAGGTTCAAAACCAGGAACGCGCTCATCGTGGTGATGGCCGCCCAAAGAATGCTCGGCGCAATGGTCCGGCGGATTTCCGGCACGGACAATTGCGGATGCGCCAGCGCCTCCTGGTAATGGACCACGGCATAATCCACCGCCAGCCCCAGCAGCACGGCGGCGAATCCCATGCTCACCACGCTGATGGCCCCCAGCACCAGTCCGCCCAGCGCCAGGGTTGCGCCCAAAATCAACCCCAGCAATGTCAGCAACCAGAACATCGGCAGCCAGCGGCGGTGCGTCAGCCAGAACAGCAGGGCGATGATGACAGTCGTCCCGGCCACCGAACCGCTCATGTCGTGCTGCATGCTTCCGGCGATTTCCGTCACAAAAACCGGACGGCCGGTGTAATGGACCACGACGCCTTCCCAGTCCGCCTTTGGTTGCTCCGCGCGCAGATCGGCCACCACCGCCCGGATGGATTTCAGCCAGCTCGCACACTGACGATAACCGGACAGGTCCACGCCGGATTGCACGAACACCAGCCGGAAATTTCCCTCCGAGGAGGCAAACATTTGCTGCCCCTGTTCCATGGAAAAGCCGCTGAAGTTGGTGAGCGCCGGCAGGTTCAACAAATCGAACGGGTCAAAGGCGCGCCGGGCGATGTCCATCGGCGACATGGAAGTCGCAAGGACTTCCTTGGTATCGGTGAGCACGGCTTGCAGCCGGTCGGGCGCGAGCCGGTTGGTCAGCGCCCCGAAAGATTCCGGCGGTTGATTGAGCCACAGGCAGCCGAGCAGTTCGGCCATCTGACCCGGCTCTTCCATCCACGGCGGCTGCCAAGACACCCCCGCGACCAGGTTCGTCTGCTGCCGCAGGCGGGCCGCCAGCGCATCCGCCAGCCGCCCGGCCCGTTCGGCGTCCGGGGCGCGGAGGGTGATGACCAGTTCCCGCGCATTGGCGAAATGCTGCTGGTAAAGTTTCAGTCCCTGGACCGTCGGTTCGTCCGGCGGCAGCAGGTTCAGGATGTCCACGTCAAACCGGAGCCGGCACAATCCGATGCCGACCGCCACCGTGAGCAAGGCCCACCACCAGCGTTTCAGGAACAAACTCACGGCGCGAGAAAGCCTTCCAGGGTTTCGCCCGTGCGGGTGTTTTCCAGCCGCCAGCCTCCGTCTGGTTTGCGCTCAAAACGCAGGGGCGGCGGGAGCGATTCCCCGGAAAGGGCCGCATGCAGATAAAGCCAGGCAAAGCGGGCCGGCGGCTGCCGGCGCCCGGTGAAGTCCATTCGGCCCGCCGGGAATTGGATCAGCCAATTGGTGCGGGTGGTTTGGGCCGAAACCAGCGACAGCGGCGTTTTCGCAAATTCGATGGCGCACCGTCCGTCCTCGTGGCTGACCACCACCAGGTCTCCGCCCAACTCCGGCAACCCGCGGCCCGGCCGCCAGAGGGCCTGCCCTTCTTGCGCGTGCCAACCCGGGCCTGAGGTGGCGAACAGTGAAGTCCCGGTTGTCGTTCGGCACCCTGAGGAAAACATGGCGATGGTCAGCAGCGCCAACCAAAGCACCGGACGAGACCAACGACCTTCGTATAGCGCCATAGATTTCTGATTATTGTTGTGCGACTGAGGTGGTTGTCAAAGCTTGATTACACAGTCTGAACAAATCGCCAATGCATCCCCATTTGCCTGCATGCTGCCGACCGGACTCAACTTTTTGAGTCATCCAAATGCCGCCAGCGCCAGACCAACCGGCGCTTGGTCTGCGGGGTCAGCTTGAAATTCTCCGAAATCCGCAGACCTTCAACCCAAAATATTTCACGATTCTCCGCCGCCACCATCAACTCCCGCCGCCGGGCGCGCGGAATTTTCCGGTTTGTAAACAAATCCTGAAGTTTCACCGACGACCTCAGGCCAATCGGTTGAAACCGGTCGCCCGGGCGCCAATGACGCAACGTGATTCTGCCACCGACCTGATCCGCGTCGAAAGATTCAAAGGCCGGCCGGGCGGCGGGTCGCTTGAATTTTTTTGCCGCGTCAAACCACCAGCGCACGCGGACGCCGTCAAAGGTCACTTCCCCTGCCCTGCCCGTCAGTTTGACGACCGTCTCGTTTGCGTTGAAATCGGACGTCCGGGCCGGCAGGCGCAAACTGACCGCGCCGGTCGCATCGCGCAAAACGGAGAGCTGAGGGCCAAGGTTGACCGGAACATCGGCCGATTGCCGGAGCGATTCGATTAACTCAAAATCCGCCGGTACGCCCACCTCCGACAATTGCAATTGCAGAACGCGACGTTGAACTGCGACCGGCAAGGCTTCAAAATCCAAGTTGGCAGGGACTCGATCTGCCCCTGCATCCGATGTCGGGGTGCCACGCACGTCCAGGCCGACCAGCAGGTCGGCCCTACCAAGTTTGTGAGATACCAACCATTGCCGCGCGGCTTCACCGGCCAAATTCGATTCCGCGCCGACGATTTCCATGAGCCGCAAAACTGTTTTCGTCAGGGCCGGCTGGTAGCGACGTTGCAGCAGCGGCAGCAGTTCGTTGCGAACGCGATTGCGTGGCAGGTCGAGTGACGAGTTGGTGGCATCTTCCCGGAAAAGAATTTTGCTTTCGCGCGCGAACCCCCGCAGTTCGGCCTTGGTCGCGTCGAGCAACGGACGAACGAGCATGATTTTTGAATCCACCGGCGACGGTGAACGCCATTTCATTCCGGCCAGACCTTCGCCGCCCGCGCCGCGCAGGATGCGCAGAAAAAACAGTTCCACCTGGTCGTCGGCATGATGCGCCAGGGCAATGACGCGGGCTTTGCGTTTCTTCGCCATGCGCGCAAAAAAATCATGCCGCAATTTTCGCGCGGCCATTTCGACGGACAATTTTGATTTTTTCGCAAATCCCCTCACGTTTGCCCGTCCGGCGGCGAAGGGCAGCCTCATCGCCGCGACGGTTTGACGGACCAGTTTTTCGTCGGTGTTGCTGCTGCGTCCCCGGAGCTGGTGATTAAAATGCGCGACGGTCAGCCGCCACCGATGGCGGGATGAAAGTTTGTGGAGCGCATGCAGCAACGTCATTGAATCCAAACCGCCGGAGACGGCGACCAAAACCGCCTGCCCGTGTTTGAGCAGCCGGCGGTCCTGGATGTTGTTCCCGACGCGCTGAAGCAAATCGCTCACCCCTTGATGCTACCGCATTGGCGGAGCGGAGCAAGAGCGGCGGAACTTCAAGGTGAAACCATGAGGTGATAAAACCGCTGCGGCGAGGAACCGGTGGCATTGGTGTCGGACAGCGTCAAATTGCCGTTGGTGGCAATGAGTGGTTTGCCAAGATTAATCCAGCTGGTCTGAAGCAAATTGGTCTTGTATTGCACCTGATAAACCAATCCCGTCATTGTCCCCCAAGTAAGGTTGAAAGTGCTGGAAGTTTTGGTTGCTGATATGAACGCCGGCACTGGAATCGGCATTACGCTGATGTCATCAAGACCGAGATAGTATGGGGTGTCTTCAAATCCAAACTGAAGAACCGTGCTGGAACGGGTGGCTGTGACGATGAATTGCAAATTGGTCCAGGAGGTAAATGGCAGGTTGGTCTGGTTGAAGATGGTCGTTCCATTCCATTGCACGAGAAATTGATTGGGGGTTGCTCCAGACGAGTTGTGGGGATTGTCCAGCCACAAGGAGAGCAAATAGTTCTGTCCGGAAAAAGTCGGCAGGGTTTGGGAAAGATAACCCAGCGAACCGGAAGGCCCCAGTGCCGCGCCGTATGTGCCCGAATGCACGAAACTCGAACTGCTGGTAACCAAGGTGTAAGCGGTGTTGCCGGATTGGGTCCAACTGGTAAAAGAGCCGGCCTCAAAACCGCCGTTTTGAACCAGCGGTCCAACCACCAAAATGAACGGCAGGGCGGCAGCCCCGCCGTTCTGGTTGGTGATCACCACGTTCGCATTGTAGGTTCCAGCGGCCAGGCTGTTGGCGGCGGAATTCAAGCTCACCGTTAATGTGGTTTGCCCGCCCGCCGCCAGCGCGCCGCTGTTCGGTGAAGCCGTGAGCCAGGATGCGGTGCTATTGACGCTCCAATTCAGTGAAACTGTCCCCAGGTTGGTCAACGAAAAGTTTTGCGTGGTCACGCTAAATGGACCGCCAACCGGCCCGCCGGAAGTAAAGCCGGTGGTCGGCGAGACGGCCAGCGGCTGCAAGACTTGCAAGGTGAACTGGCGAGGCTGCGCAACGCCCGTGGTTTGGTTGGTGAACCATGCGTTGGCGGAGTAGGTTCCCACCGCCAGACTGTTGGCCGCCGAAGTCAAACTCACCGTGATACTTGTCCGCGCGCCACTTGCCAGCGTGCCACCGGCGGTTGAAGCGTTCAGCCAGGCCGAAGTGTTGATGATGCTCCAGTTCAACGAGGCCACACCCGTATTCGTCAGGGAAAAATTTTGAGGTGCGCCATTGAACGGACCGCCGACCGGGCCGTTGGCGTTAAAACCGGACGCCGGTGCGATGACCAACGGGTCAACCGGCCCGGCCAAGGCGTTGATTAAATTGGTCCCGTTGGGCGTGCCAAGGCCGGTGCAAAGGTCGTAACCGTTTGTGGCATAAAACAAATTCGGACTGCCGCTCCAGGTGTTGTTGCCGGTGGTAATGTCGTGGAAATCAGAGGCATAGTTCGGTCCTTTTGCAATCGCATAAATGGCTGGATTGAGAAAACCGACGGTCGGACTGCCGAGCGCGGCAGCTTGCTGATTGACGAGAGCGGTAAAACCCGCCCACAGCGGCGTCGCGCAACTCGTGCCGCCAAGTTCTTCGCTGCTGCCATTGCCATAATATACAAAGACATTGTCCGCCGTCAGCGCCACATCGGGAACGTTTCGCTTGGTTGTCGAGCCTTGATTGGCCGTCATATTGATGTTTGTCTGCCAGTATGGAATGCTATAACTGGTGCTGATTCCGCCGCTGCTGCCAACATATTGCCCTGCACCAGGATCATAACCCCAGTTCCAAACAGTTTCCGACACATAGGAACCGCCTGGGCCGTTTGTCAAAGTCGTTCCGCCTACGCTCGTAATGTATGGACTATCTGATGGATAATCTGAAGAGGTGGAGCCGGAATAGGCATCGCTGTCGCCGGATGCCTGGAAAAACGATTGTCCCACTGCGGCCATGTTCGTGAAAATACTGTCCGTAGTTGTGCTCGGCCCGCCGCCCCAGGTCCAGGAACAACTCAAATTTCTCACCGTGTTGCTTGCTGCAACCATGGTGTTCAGAACATCGTTCTGGAGGCTGCCTCCTTCATATACCACCACTTTTGCCAGCCCCGGAGCCATGGCGATCGCCATTTCAATGTCCAACGACACTTCGTCGTTCGCGCCGGAAATGCCACTGTAGCCCGGCGTTCCGCTGACCCCATCAATCAAAACAGTCTGAATGGGAATATTCGTCCGCCCGTTTCCCGCCGCCGTCGCATAAGCAACGATGTCGTTGGAGTAAAAACCATCGAACTCCACCAGCCCGACCGCTTGTCCCGCGCCAGTCAACGTCGTGACCGGCACATAGGCGTTGCGAAAATCGTTGCCAAAATAGGCGCCGGAACCGTCCGGAGCAGAACCATTTTGGGGCACGGCGTTCGCCACGCCCCGCTTCACCAGCTTCGGATGCGGCCGCGAAAAATCGCTCAAGCCTTGAATGTCAACCACCGGCAACGCCGCGGCCACCGTCGGCTCGGTGTCCGGCGCAAAAAAATCGCGCGCCTCCGTCGGATGCCGGTAAGTCAGCATCGTCACCTGAAACGCTTTCTCGATGTCCGCCACCGAACCGCTCACATCCAGCAAGACCCGGTTCGCACTCGTCCCGGTCACCGTCAATCCGTTCCGCTTCGCGAAGGCGATGACTTTCTGATAATCCTGTTCCGTCGGGCCGAACTGTTCCGTGAACTGTTCCGGCGTGAGATACTGATGATAATTAGGACTGGCCGGGTCGTAGAGTTGTTGGATCAAATCGGTCAGCGCTGCTTGATTCCGCAGCGGCAGCCCGATGGCCAGATGCAAACTTTTTGTCGCTGGCAGTTGGCCTGTTGGCTGCAAATTGAAACGCGCCACCGCCGCCGGCACGTGACCATGCAAAACCTGTCTCTCCGCCGCAATGCCCGGATAAATTGCGCTGAAAAACAGCGCCATGCCGACGCCCCTTGCACCCAATAACGACCGAAATTTCAACATAAAGCGCAGTTTTGATTAAAGGGACAATCCGTAACGGCTAAAATCCACCGGACGCAGTCTTTGTTTTGTTTCGTACAGACTGCTAAAAGCAAACTGCATTCCACATTCAATTAAGCGGAAACGATACATATTTTTAGTACAATTTATGCTCAGAGAACACGCAAGTCAAATCCGATGTTGGCGAAAAAAATTGCCCGTCTCCTTCCGTGACACTAACGTCCGTTTGTGGCCGTCAAACTTACCATCCTCGGCAGCGGTTCCGGCGGCAATTGCGCCTACCTCGAAACCGGTGAGACTCGCGTGCTCGTGGACGCCGGGTTCAGCCCGCGCCAAATCCGCCAGCGGCTCGCCACCATCAGTCGGGTGCCGGAAAATCTCACCGCCATTTTGATCACCCACGAACACTCCGACCACGTCCAGGGATTGATCGGCATTGCGTCAAAATTGAAAATTCCAATTTACTGCAACCGTGCCACGAAAGAAGCATTTGAATTTCAGTTACAGACCAAATTTAAATGCAGCCTCTTCAACACCGGCGCAAGCTTTGAAATCGGCGACCTGCTGGTGGACACCTTCACCATCCCGCACGATGCCCAGGACCCCGTCGGTTTTTTGATCCGCACCGACGCCGGTAACATCGCCTTTGTCACCGACCTCGGCCACATGACGAAACTGGTGCTCGAACGCATCCGTCCGGCCAACGTCCTCGTGCTCGAATCCAATCACGACGTGAAGATGCTGCAGGATTGTCCGCGCCGCTCGTGGAGCCTCAAGCAACGCATCCTCGGACGCCACGGCCATCTCTCAAACGATGCCGCCGCCGAGGCTGCCGCGCACATCATGTCCGCGGAGTTGAAACACCTTTACCTCGCCCATCTCAGCCGCGAATGTAACAAGCCCGAACTGGCGCATTACGTCATGAACGAGCGCCTCCACCAGATCGGCGCCACCCACGTCCACCTCCAACTCGCCGCGCAGGATGTGCCGTGTGCGACGTTAAATCTGTGAAATATGGCTGGTAAAAATCTCAGAACGACGGATTGGGAACATCGCCTGCATGTTCTTTGGGCATGGCGAATATGTCGGCGGTACGCAACCAGCGGTGACCGTGACGAAGGGGCGACATATCGAGCTGTTTTGGATGGTTGTGCCATAACAGTGCGCGCTCTTTGCTCAATCATCGGTGTTGGATGCAGTTTTAAGGATAAGCCATTAAGCAACGGACAAAATCGAACACAGGAATTACTTGGCTGTTGCAACAAAACAGGAAAGGCGTTGGTCCGCACACTTCCGCAAGAAAATCAGAGATGTCTCTTGGAAGTTCTTTACCTTGGCAACCGCGCCGTGGCTCATCCTAAAGATGGACAAGGGCTTGACCACAAAGCTGGTGAACACGAGATGACATCTACAATAAACACTGTTCTAAAATGGCTAACAGAAAGGAAATCGCAGTGGCCGGAACTCGAACATGTCCGCAAAGAATTTTTGGAACCTATCGCGCCCACGTCTTCCAGCGCCGTAGGCGCGCCATCTTTGTAGTATCATAGCTCATTCGAAATTAGCTCCGTAGGAGCGGCATATCCCCTGCCTATTTCGCTCCTACGGAGCTTGATTTATTTTTGAAATCCGATTCTACAAATATGCCGCGCCTACGGCGCTGTTTTCACCCGCAAATTAGATTCATCCAAAGCACGACAAATATTTACTGGAATTTTCTCCTTTGCGATTCAACACGGCCACGCAAAACTCCTTGAATGTTCCACGTCCAAAAAATCACCTCGCTCGACCTGCCTGAACTTGCGCCGTATCGCACGATGCGCCGGCCGCTGGAGCATGAACGGCAGGGTATCTTCGTGGCCGAAGGCGAAAAGGTCGTACGCCGCCTGCTCGAAAGCCGTTTTGAAGTCGTCTCCGTCCTCCTGCCCGAAAAACATCTGGAGGAATTTCGTCCGCTGCTCGAAGCGCGCCCGGAAAAACTCACCGTTTATCTGGCGGACAAAAAACTGCTTGAATCCCTCATCGGCTTTTCCATGTATCAAGGCCAGCTCGCCGTCGGGAAGGTTCCCCCGCCCGCTTCGCTCGACGACATTTTATCAAAAAAACAAAAACCGGTGCTCCTCGTGGCCGTGGATGCGCTGACGAGTGCGGAAAATCTCGGCGCGCTCGTGCGCAACTGCGTCGCCTTTGGCGTCCAGGCGCTGATTGTCGGCGAAACTTCCAGCAGTCCGTTTTTGCGCCGCGCCGTACGCAATTCCATGGGCACGATTTTGCAATTGCCGGTCATCGAACTGGCGAAACTCGGCCAGCGGCACCAGTTCACCACCAAACCGCACACCACGGATTTGAAACTTGTGGAGTGTCTGAAGGAACTTCGCGCCCGCGGCATCCGTTGCCTTGCCGCGCATCCGCACACAAACAAAAAATATCTGTCGCAGGCGGATTTTTCCGGCGATTGCTGCATCGTCTTCGGTAGCGAGGGCGACGGCATTTCCGCACCCGTGCTTGAGGCTTGCGACGAAGCAGTGGCCATTCCCATGCCGCCCACAGTGGATTCATTGAACGTGGGCGCGGCGGCGGCGGTTTTTCTTTACGAGATTGCGCGTCAGCGGAAAAAGGTTTGAAGCACAGAAGCATTACGACGCAGCAATAATACGGTAGCACCCGCGTCCCGCGGGTTGTTTCGGGCGTCACGCCCGAAACTACTTGCGAACACAGATTGTTGTCACTTATCCGATCTCCAGCAAACATACGCGCGCTGCGGCAATTCGGCGGGACGCCGAATTGAACCCGCCGGAGGCGGGTGTTACCCACAGTTTTTCCTGACCCTGTTTTCTTCCTGGCGTCCTGGTGTCTTTGCTTTAAAAACTTTTTCGTAAACCTCGCGAATGGCTTTGCGCCATTTCGCCAGCGCGTTTCCAAATTCCTCCGGCGTGGCAAAACCGCAACGGACCGAGACGCGATAATACGGCGCGGGATCGTCCGGCAACACCGTTTCACCTTCGTAACTCCAGCGCCGCAAAATACCCTCGACACGCCGTAGCTTGCGGTAATTTTCCAGCAGCTTGTCCGCGTCTGGCAATGCCCCGGCGTCGCGTCCCCGCTCGAGCGCGCGCAAGGTGTTTGCTTCCTGCCAGCCGTTTTCCAGGCACAAAGCCTGGGCGATGAATTCTGCATCCATCAAACCGCCTTTGCCGGTCTTGATGGCCAGTTCGTCCTGACCATGCGGTGTGCGCTCCTTCTCGATCCGCATCCGCATTTGGTGAATTTGCCTTTTCCAGTCAGGAACGAAACAGGCAGGTAAAGTAGCGCAGACGTCCCGTCTGCTCTGCCTTGACTTCATTTTCGGCAGGCGAGACGCCTGCGCTACTTTCGAGAAATCCGTCAATCTGGCAGCCAACCCCTGAAACTTTTCGCCCACCGCCAGGTTCCCAGCCACGGGCCGCGTGCGAGTGAGCGCCTGGATTTCCCAGAGCTGCGCCCGCTGCCGGTAATACTCCTCGTAAGCCGCCAGCGTGTTGACCAGCAACCCTTTCTCGCCGTCGGGACGCAGCCGCGCGTCAGTATGAAACACCATCCCCTGCTCCGTCCGGCGCGACAGCAAATCCTTCACCTCCACGGCCAGCCGTTGCAATTTCGACAACTCCTTCGCCTTCACATCCGTGACGAACAGGAGGTCAAGGTCGGAACCGTAATCAATTTCACACCCGCCCAGTTTGCCGAGGCCGATGACGACGAATGGCGGTGTCCGGATTTTGTTTTTACGCATGACAACTTCAAGCGCGTATTGCAGGCAGGCGTCGGCGAGCGCGGAGAGTTCGGCGAGATTTTGCTCGAAATCAGCGAGGCCCAGAATGTCGCGCAGGCCGAGGCGCATCAACTCGGCCTCGTGATAACGGCGCAGCCAGAAAAACTGGTCTTCGTCATCGTGTCCGTGGCGCAAATCCTTCAAAATCTCCGGCGCCATTTTGCGCTGGCGCAGGCGCCCGCCGGCCACAAAATCGTCAATCAAATCCGGATCGCGAATGGCGGCCTCGGCCAGAAATTCGGAACGGTCGAACAGCAACAGCATCAACTCAAACGCCGCCGGGTTGCCGTTCCACATTTCAAACAGCGCCGTGCGCGTGCCGTAAGCCTCAATGAAGCTGTCCAAACGCGTCACCACGCGGTCGGGATCGGAAAGAATTGCCGACGGCGGCGAGACTTTGGACTCTGGACTTTGGACTCTGGACCTTGCCTTCGGACAAAGAGCCAGGAATTTCAGGATCAATTGCCGTGCCAGTTCCGTCGTGTGCGGCGACACATGGACATAACCCGGGCCTTCGGCGAATTCCTTGAGCAGGCGAAACGCCGTCTCCGGGTCACGAAACGAAT
>Ga0074044_10002846_pt1 | contig 15026 bp, 11 predicted proteins | sample BogForMeECP23OM1_FD_94443 | JGI IMG/M metagenome (GOLD analysis project Ga0074044, IMG submission 94443) | Bog forest soil microbial communities from Calvert Island, British Columbia, Canada - Bog Forest MetaG ECP23OM1 | ecosystem: Environmental > Terrestrial > Soil > Wetlands ... | reverse complement strand
TAGTGCAAGTAAGCGATGTTATAGTCGGCTTGCGCCACCAGCAGCGGCATATTGTTCTGCTCGCATAAATGGCGCGCCTGCTGATAGCAATCCAATGATCGCGCAAAATCGTTGAGGCTGATAGAGCACATGGCAATATTGCTCAGCGCCATGGCCGCGTGTTCCCAATCGTGAAACTCGGAAAATGTCTTGTAAGCGTGCTCGTAGTACCGGATGGCCTCCTCGAACCGGTCTTGGCGGTGAAGGATATTTCCAACATTATTGTCAAGAATCGCGATGCGCCGCGTCTCACCAAGGGTGGTGAACGCTTTCCGTGCGCGTTCCGCGGCCGCAAAAGCGCGGTCATATTCCCCGAGCAGAATCAGGGGTTGGATTGAACTGCTCAGTGTGCGTGCCGCTTCCTTCCGTTCTCCAAGTGTTTCGTAAATAGCGATGGCTTCCTCGTGATGTTCTACAGAGCTCCTGTTATCCCCGGAAGCATAAAGCGCGTGCGCTTTCGTGCGCAGTCCAAGTGCAAGATCTTCTTTTCGGCGGAGTTTGCGCGCGATCAGCAGCGCCGCGTCGGCTACACGCTCCGCTTCGCGCGTATTGACTCGGATTTTTTCGAGCACCAACTCGGATAGCCGCTTGAGGACCTCTCTCCGGGTCAGCGATTTGTGTACCAAAAGAAATTTGCGACGAGCCGGCTCACTCTCAAGCTGCGCGAGTTGGGAGATAAGTTTTTCCGGAAGGGCTCTCTTGGCGGTCGTGGGCATCAGTGGAATCCCTGTTCGTCCAGATTCCGCCGCAATCGCTCGATGCATTTCTGGCGCGTAAACCCGATGGAACCCAGTGCCAGACCTAGTTCCGCGGCAACCTCCTTATAGGGCCGTGGCGGGGTTTCAAAAAAGAGCAATTCCACCAGCCTGCGGCATTGCGTGGAAAGACTACCCATCGCTTCCCGAAGCATTTGTTCTTCCTGCGTCTGTTGGACCAGATTCTCTGCGATGGCGGGCGTCTCCGGATCCGGCAGGTCGGGCTCAGCATCGCGGCTCACCAGTCTTTGCTGTTGGCGCTTGACGCGATAGCACTCGTGATGCGCCACCTGCATCAGCCATTTCGGGAGGGCCTTCGGATCGCGCAATTCCTGCAGACGCATCAACAATTCCATGCAGGTTGATTGAAATACGTCAGCTGCTTCGTGAGGCGGCAAGCCGTACTTGACGGGGATCGAGTAGATGAGCGCCTTGTACTTGTCAATAAGGAGGGACCAAGCTTCTTCGTTTCCAGCGAGGCACTCTTTCACTAGGCGCGTGTCATCCCAGAGGTTCCGAGGCTTATTCTTGACTTTGGCGCCCACTGGGCTCATTGGCGCGCGTTCTCGGCGGAATTTCGGAAATAGAGCTGCTCGACATTCCACAGCACGTAGGGCTCAAGAACAACGGCATGGAAATTGCCAATGGAGTTCTTTGCGCCTACGAGGATATCCGGGCTGGCGAGAAAAATCATGGGCTGATTGTCAGCGAGAATTTGTTGCACGCGGTCGAAAGATTGTTTTCGCTGTTCGTAGCTCGGCGAGGTGAGTTGTTGCTTCATCAGTTTGTCGATTTCCGCTTCCCATGCCGTCGCGGGATGCGCTTGCGACGGATTCCACAGGTGCGTCCCACCGTTCGAGAGCCACACGTTGAGATCCGCCGTCGGGTCCGCGTCAAAACTAACCAGACCCAGCACACAAGCCTCATATTCTTTTGTTTGGGTGACGCGATCGATCAAGGACCGAAACTCCATCGGCACGACTTGAGCATGAACCCCGAGTTGTTTCAGGTCATCCTGAATCAGCGCAGCCATCTTGGTACGATCGGCGTTCGTGGAACTGGTTAGGATGGAGAACTCAACCGGCTTGGCGTCAGCGTCTACCAAGGTGATCTCTCCGTCCGCCGTCGTTGTCCAGGTGAAGCCCGCTTCTTTCAGGAATGCCCGGGCCTTCTCCAGCGAACGCGCGGAATGGGGAATTGCAGAATTTCCCCAGCGATGATTGCCCGGCGTCACAGGCCCCCAAATCGCCGCACCACGCCCTTGATAGACCAGACGAACAATCGCCTCGCGGTCAATTGCCACGGAGATGGCCTGCCGGAATTTGACGTCGCGGAACCATTTCATTTTCCGTGCCAAATCGGGTGACGTCTTCTCCCCCGGATCATTTAAGTTAAAAAAAAGGAAATTGTATTCCAGGCCAGGTCCGGCATCGGTCATGGTGTAGCCGCGCTGCAGGCGGCTAAGCACCGAGAAATTCTCGGAGCCGAGCCGACTGATGAGATCCGTTTCCCCCGATTGGAACCGCAAGACTTGCGCATCGGCATTGGGTACAAATATGAAAACCATCTCGTCCAGATAGGGCAGACGGTTTCCCTTGGTGTCTTGTTTCCAGTAGTAGGGATTGCGTTCGAGCACCAGCTTTTGCCCGGCGACATATTCTTTCAAGCGAAACGGGCCTAGCCCCGCCCATTGATCAGGGGGAGTTGCGAGCGTCCAGGCCTGTGCGAGTTTTCCTTCGGTGTAAGATTTTTCGAGCAAGTGTCGCGGCAAAATGCCGAGGCCGTCGAACAGCCTTTCCCCTGCGCCGTAAGTTTCCGCCAATTGGAAGACGACCGTTTGCGCGTCCACTCTGCGCACTGCGATTGGTTTGCCACCGACAATCAGCTGGTCGCGCTGTGTAGCGTGAATGCTTTCGTCCAGATAAACACGAAATGTGAATAGCACATCGTCCGCATCGAGCGGCTGACCGTCGGAAAACCGCAATCCCTCGCGCAGCGTCAACGTGTACTGCAATCCGTTCGCGGAAACTTTCCAGGACTTCGCGAGCGCGGGCTCCGTGAGCTGCGTCGCGCGATTGATGTGAATCAAGTCCGCTTGCATCGCGCCGAGAATCACTTCGCGTGAAGGCGCATCCACGGCGGTCAGCGGGTTCAGTGTTTTTGGCTCCGCGCGCAGAGAAATGACGAGCCGCCCGCCCTGTTTTCCGATTTCGCCGGAAAGAGTCAGGAGTTCTTCAGCTGATCTTGACTGCTGGGGAATTCCGGTGGCGGGCCGCGAAAAAACGGCAGCGCTCAGCGTTAACATTCCATAACCAAGCCATCTGCCAAAGGTGGAGAATCCAGGCATTCTCACCATATGTCCTCGCCTGCCCTCCCCACCATCTTCTCTGTGGCTCCGTCCTGCTGCAATGCGCTCGCGAGACCCAGGTATCCTAGGAAGAACGGCACGATTGCCAGCACTGGCAGGTACATCCACCAGTACGACACCAGTGTGCTGTATTGCTGAAGGCTCGCGAGGAGGCTGCCCCAGCTCGGCACCGGCTCCGGGACGCCCAATCCAAGAAAAGACAGCGTCATCTCCGCGAGCACGAACTGCGGCACAAGGATCGCCGCTTGAGTCAGAATCACGCTCGAAGTTTCTGGCAAAATATGACGCCGAAGCAGATAGGCATCCGTCGCTCCAAATCCCCGAGCCGCTTTCACGAAATCGCGCTCTTTCGCGCTCAGTACGACTCCGCGCACCAGGCGTGCCGGCCGCGCCCAACCTACCGCTCCGATGACAACGACAATCAGGAAAAATTCCTGAACTGGACTAACCGAGAGTGGCAAGAACGCCCGCAGTGCAAGCAGCAGATACAACCACGGCAGCGCGACAAACAATTCAGCCACGCGCATCAATAATCCGTCTCTCCAACCGCCGAAGTAACCCGCCGTCGCTCCAATCAGCACGCCGGAGAACAACGTGAGGCCCGCCCCCAACAAACCTGCAAGGAGAGAGATTTGGCCGCCATAGAGAATCCGCGAGAGCTGGTCGCGGCCGTAAGCATCGCTCCCCAGCAAATAAAATCGTCCGTCCTGCGCACCGAACAGATGCACGTGAGAGGGCACAAGGCCGAGCAAACGATAGCGAGCGCCGCTCACAAAAAATCGAAATGGCTGGACCTCCTCGGTGCTCTCCTCGAATTGCTCGAAAGTCCCTTCGCGCAGACGCGGCTCATAGAAAAAGGGCCGGAGGTGAAAGCGCCCGTGTGAATCCATAAAATGTATTTTCATCGGCGGAAGGTGGGGATGCTCGCGGTCTTGCTCGGCGGAATCATAGGGCGCGAAAAACCCGGCGCACGCGATAATTCCGTGCAGAACAGCAAGGGTGAGAAGCCATCGCTTCCATCCGCGACCCTGGATCATCTCGCAGCCGCTCCCGTCCGGATTCTGGGATCGGCCCAGTAGATCAATACATCCGCGAGAAAGTTTCCGGCCACCAAAAAAATCGTCGAAAAAAGTACGCCACCGATCACCACGTACAAATCGCGCGCCAGGATTGCCTCCAAGAGCAGCGGCCCAAGTCCCGGCCAGCTCATGACGACCTCCACGATCAGCGACCCGCTCAAGAGCGCTCCCACGCTGAAACCGAAAAGGGAGATCAGCGGAATCGCGGCCGCGCGCAACACGTAACGGAAAAGCAGCGTTCGGCGTGGAATGCCGTGACTTGCCGCAGCTCGCAAAAAGGGTGCTTCGAGCACCTCTGCAACAGCAGCCCGGACGTGTCGCGCGAGAACCGGCAATGCCGAAAGAACAAGCGCGAGAACCGGCAGCTCCATATGAGACGCGATGTCACCGACCTTGTGGAATAACGAGAGGTCTTCGAAACCGACGGATGCCATTCCCCCGGTAGGAAACCATCCGCTACGCACTGCCAGAATGAGCAACCCAAGCGCGAGCAGCAGGTCCGGAATGACGAGAAGCCCCGCGGTTGCCAGAGAAAGCGCGCGATCCGGCAAGCGTCCGAGAGTCCTGGCGCTCCAGATACCCAGGGGAAGCGCCAGCGCCCAGGCAATCAATGTGGCAGTCAACGTGAGGAGCAGTGTATTTCGCGCGCGCACCCACAGCAGCGGCGCAACGGGGCTATTGTATGCAAAAGAAAATCCCATTTCGCCGCGCAAGAGCGAATTTGCCCATCGCCCGTATCGCACCGGAAGTGGGCGGTCCAGCTGATACTGCGTTCGCAACGCCGCGGCAGTTTCGGGAGAAATCTGCGGGTTCAGCCGCATCTCTTCGAAATAATTTCCGGGAGCCAGCGTGGAAAAAAGAAATGTGAGCATGGAGACGGCTATCAGGAGAAACGCTGCCTGCATCAACCGACGCAAGAAGTAGCGCATCACACGACCTTCGCTGCGTGCGCCGCAAAGCTCCACCTCGGAGTAGCGGCAAGCAGGCGCCGGGTAATCTCATGTTCTGGCGATTGCAAGACCTTTTCCGCTGCGCCCAGTTCCACCAAGTTTCCTTGCTCCATCACCGCGATTTCTTCGGCCAGATGTCCCGCCATTGCGAAATCGTGCGTGATGAAAAGATATGTGAGACCAAGTGACGATTGCAGCTCAACTAGCAGATTCGCGATCTGCGCCTGCACCGAACAATCCAGCGCCGAAAGGGCTTCGTCCAGAATCAGCAACTTTGGCGCCAGCGCCAGGGCCCTTGCGATTGCCAGCCTCTGCCTTTGCCCGCCGCTGAATTCCTCGGCACGTTGCAGCGCTTTTTCTTTCGGAATGCCTACTTGGGCGAAAAGCGTGTGTGCCCTATCTTCTCTCTCCCGCTTGCTTAAATGCCCCTGCACAAGCAATGGCTCGCTTACAACTTCCAGCGCGGAAAATCTCGGATTCAGCGATCGCGCGGGATCCTGAAACACCAACTGAATCTGCGGGCGCACTTCACGTAGTTGCTCCCCATCGAGCGCCGTCAGTTCGTTTCCATTGAACTTGATGCTTCCCGAAGTCGGCCGTTCGAGGCACGCGATGCAGAAAGCCAGGGTGCTTTTCCCTGAACCCGATTCACCGACCAGCGCCAAGGTCGAGGCCCGGCTGATCGAAAATGAAACTCCCTGTAACGCTGCCACTTCCTTCCTGGTCCGGAGCGCGCCCTCGCGGCCGTAACACTTCTTGAGGTTCTCCACGATGAGGAGTGGTTCCATGTTCTTGCCTTTTATTACGAATCACTCGCCGTACTTAAAGCACGCGACTTGATGCGTTCCGTTCAAAACCACCGCCTTCGGTTCGCGTTTGAAGCAGAGTTCCATCCGGTCTGCACATCTCGGTTCGAATCGGCAGCCGTTGGCAAGACTCGCCAGATTCGGTGCCTCTCCCGGAATGATCGGCAACTGGGACTTGCGCTCCTGGTCTGGCTCATCAAGTCCTCTCGGCATGCTTTGCAGCAAAGCACGCGTGTAAGGGTGTTGAGGCGATGCGAGGACTTTTTCGGCAGGCCCGATTTCCGCAATTTCTCCGGCATACAAGACGAGAACTCTGTCGGCCAAGCCTGCCAGCAATGCCGGATTGTGGGTAATCAGAATGAGGGACAGATTGAGCTTCGTCTGAAGCGTCTTGAAAAGAGAAAGAATATCCTGCTGCGTCGTTGGATCGAGAGAAGCCGTCGGCTCATCCGCGACGATCAGGGATGGCCAGCAGGCGATCGCCTGAGCGATCATTACTCGCTGCTGTTGCCCGCCGCTCAATTGATGCGGGTAGGAGTCTGCGATGATCTCCGCATCCACTGGAAACACCTCTCGCAGGAGTTGCCCCGTTTTTTCCTTCAACGCGCCACGGCTCAAAGATTGGTGAGCCGCCAACACATCCTGGACTTGGTCTCCAATTCGAATCGTCGGATGGAGGGCGAGCGACGGCTCTTGAAAAATCAGCGCAAGACGCGCCCCGCGAACGCGTTCGAGTGACCGCGGTTCTGCTGCCAAGATGTTCTGCCCCTCGAACAGAACCACACCCTTTTGAATCTCTGCGTTTCTGGGAAGGAGCCGAAGAAGTGCCGAGGCGATCGTGCTTTTCCCGGAGCCCGACTCGCCGAGGATACCGAGAGTCTCTCCCGGTCGAACATCAAAACTGACACCATCAAGGGCAGGTATTTTTTTCCCTGCCCGTGAAGTGTACGCGACGTGAAGATCTTGGACCTGCAGAAGGGGTGTCATATCGGGTGGAGTGCGGGCCCTTGCCTGCTCCCCCAACCATGTTCGGGCAAGTGAATCGGGAGGACAAGGTCGGTGTGCTCCCAAGCCCTCGAAAGGTAAAGAGAGCGGAGAATTCGTTGACTCGCCCGGATACCGGATATTTGATGAGACCCGATGTTCGCTTGGCGCCAATCATTTGGCTTATACTCCGCCCATGAAGCAAATCATCTCGATCGTTTCCCGCGTATTCATCCTTGTTCTGGCCGCTACCGGTAGCGTGTTTGCCCAGGCCAATCCCGACTGGACCGAACCGTTCCCGCCATTTCACATCGCAGGTAACTTGTACTACGTCGGGAGTAAGGGCCTCGCGAACTATCTAGTCACAACACCGCAAGGAAACATCCTAATCAACAGCGACCTGGAAGCTAATGTGCCGATGATTGAGGCCAGTATCGAGAAACTCGGATTCAAGTTCAAGGACACAAAGATTCTGTTAATCAGCCATGCGCACTGGGATCACGACGCCGGGAGCGCGATGATCAAGGAGAGGACTGGCGCGAAATACATGGTGATGGATGCGGACGTGTCCGTGGTCGAATCTGGCGGCAAGACTGATTTTGCGTACGGCAACAGTCCTACTACTCTCTATCGGCCCGCCAAGGTGGACCGCGTGTTGCACGACAGTGATGAAGTACGACTTGGTGGCACGGTGCTCGTCGCGCATCTCACTCCAGGGCACACGAAAGGCTGCACCACGTGGACGATGGAGGTCACAGAAGACGGTAAGAGCTACAACGTGGTAATCCTCGGCAGTCCCAATGTGAACCCTGGCTATAAGCTCGTCGGCAACACGGCTTACCCCCAGATCGCGGAAGACTACGAGCGCATGTGGCGCGTTTTGAAGTCGTTGACATGCGATATTTTCCTCGGCGCCCACGGCAACTACTTCGGACTCGAAGAAAAGTACGCGCTTAGAAATGAGGGAAGTGCGAACCCGTTCGTCGATCCTAGTGGATACAAAAAGTACATTGCCCAAAAAGAAGAAGACTTCCGCACCGAATTGGCAAAGCAGAAACTCGCCGTCCATTGAAAGGCTGTACGAGGGAGAGAGTCGGGCTCGCCTCCGATTGGGGGCGAATGCGTACATATTGGAGGCGCTGAATGGATCAGCAAGTTGACGTTGTCGTTGTGGGAGCCGGTCCAGTCGGACTTTTGACCGCAATCGAGCTGGCGCTGGGCGGAACGCGCGCCCTTGTCCTGGAGCGTCTGGCCGCCCCGAGCCTGGACATGAAAGCTGGCGGGCTCGGACCGCTTGGACTCGAGGCGTTGGAGCGCCGCGGCATGGCGACGGACATCGCCGCCGCAGAGGCGCGCAGCTTCGCTGCGATGGTGCAGGCCGGGGCGGACCCGCGGGCCAAAGGGTCGAAGTACAGCGGCCATTTCGCGGGCCTCTCGCTCATCCGAAAGGACGCGCAAAAGGAGCCGCAACGGCGCTCCCGCCCCGTGGATCAGCAGGCCCTCGAAGCCATGCTGTCCGACCGCGCGCTCTCTCTGGGGATCGACGTGCGCCGCGAGTGTGACGTCACAAACTTCGTACAGCAGGCGGACGGCGTCGACGTGGAATGGACATCTCCGGCAGGCGCGCACCATATCCGCTGCACCTACCTCGTCGGTTGCGACGGGGGACGCAGCTTCATCCGCAAGATGGCCGGCTTTGACTTCCCCGGCACGGAACCGTCGTCGACCTTCTACCAAGCCGTCGCGCAGATCGACCATCCCGAACGCCTGGCGCCGATGGGATGGCGGCGCACATCGGGTGGGGTATTTTCCTACGGGCCGTTCCCCGGCAGACTGGTCATGCTCGAATTCTCGGGTCCGCCTGAAGATCGGCAGGTGCCGGTCACACGTGAGGAGATCGAAATCGTTCTACGCCGCGTCAGCGGTGCGGACGTCCGTGTGGAGGTGCTCGAAAGCGGGAGCCGATGGACGGACAATACGCGGCTTGTCGATACCTACCGCAAAGACCGGGTGCTGCTCGCCGGCGATGCGGCGCATATCCATACGCCGTTCGGCGGTCAGGGCCTGACCCTTGGGCTCGTCGATGCGGCGAATCTTGGCTGGAAGCTCGGCGCGGTTGTTCGCGGCGAAATGCCCGACAACCTGCTCGACACCTACACGGCCGAGCGGCGGCCCGTCGCAGAAGCCGTTCTGGCGAACACCCTTGCCCAAGTAGCTATCATGCGGCCCGACCCACAGTCGGGCGCGATGCGGGACCTCGTGGCGAAGCTCTTCGGCTTCGACGACGTGAACCGCTTCATCGGCGAGATGACGAGCGGCCTTTCCACCCGTTACGATCTCGGGTCGGAGCTGGACGATGTCGGGCGGCTGATCGGGGACAAGGCGATTCGCCACGGCGACGCCGACGCCGACGTCTCGCTCTACAAAGTCATGCAGGATGGCATGGGCGTTCTCCTCGACGCCTCAACCGAAGGGAAGCTTTCCGAACTCGTTGCAGCCACCCCGCGGAGGATTCGTTGTGTCGGCGTCGATAAAGGGCCTTCGATGCTGATCCGTCCCGATGCCTGCATTGCTTGGGCCGGTGAGGAAAACAACACGCACGGATTGGAGGAAGCGCTCCGTCGCTGGTTCATCCCGACAAGGTATGACGGGTCTACGGTGCGACCCGAACATTGATTTATTTCTCATACGGCTCGAAGTTCGAGCCGGGTAAATTGCCGTTCAGCGACGGCAAGTCGCGTAGTGTTTGCCAATGGAGTGCGATAGCGATTCCTGCTTGAGCCTGAGCTACTCGGAAACGACGGGTTAACTTCCGGCTCGCCGACAATCCACCCAGGACTCCGTCTTTCAGTTCCCACAACGCAGTTCCTGGATAATTTTCGGATTGCCGACTGTACACCAAGAATTGGGAAACTTACCGAAGACCGATGAGCGGGAAGATAGCCCCGCCCGCGACTTCCGGTGCCCCGCATCTGCGACAGTGACGATTCCGGCGAAACGGCAGCAATATCAATAGGTGGCTACAGCGAGTAGGACTTTCGCCACGCTTCCATCGCGCAGCTTTATTCTCTCATCGCCTGTTAAAATGGTCCCGCGCTTTCCTGTCTGAGTAGGAAAGCCGGGACCATACTCGTATAAATAATCCTTGAGCGGATTAAAACTCGCGGACTGCGCTGTCCGCTTCTATTGCCAGTTGATTGAGGAATTGGAAGAACCTCGGCGACTGTCCAATAAACAGGTTATCGTTTGTCAATGATGCAACTGCCGCTTGTGCGCCTGCAAATTTGTCGTCGGTCGGCCGAATCACAGAGACGCGCGGCAAATCGGGGCTGATGAATTCGCACGGCACCGGAAAGATCAGGCTGGGCTGAATCTCCGGATTGAGTGGGCTGAAGAAATTGGGAAACATAAGGCCAGAGGTGGGGTCCGTAAATGGCGCCACAGGGGATTGCACTCCGTTGCCCGAAAAATCAACCCATTCCAGGAAGTGAGCGATCTCGTCTCCGCCGATAGCCTGCGTGATTTTCAGCACTTCCAGACTGCTGACTTTCCGCCCCAGCGCCTGATAGAGACTCGATCCGCCTTGTTCGATATATCCAAAGTGAAAGGCGGCTACATTCGCGATGGCCTGAATATGCACGTTTCCGCCGAGGCCGTTGGGGTTGCCATTGGGAAAGGGACCGCCATTGAAATCGGCATCGGTTCTTGGAACGGCGGTAACTCCTTTGAGGGTGATTGCCTGTGGGAAGGTAGCGCCGAAGTCTGGATTGGTAGCACTGCGGTAGCGAACATACCAGCTGGTGTCGACATTGAGATTCATTAGGTTTGTGAGACGGAGGCTGTTTGAGGAGCCTGTGGCCGTGCTGCCCTTCAGTGTTTGGAACTCCTTCAAGTCGACTGGCTCCGCGCCTTTTGATTCCAGGTAGGCATTCAAAAAAGCCGCGTGGCTCTGTTCATCGAGCGTGTTGCTGCTGATGTACTGCGGGCCATCGCTGTCGAGATTCGACAAAGCGGCCTGATAGGAGTTCAACGTTTGATTCGGGTCTACCTCAATGGGCTGGCCTGACGTGAGACCGCCCAGCTCTGCGTACTGAATCCACAGATCACTTTCTATAAGTTCGGCTGCGGCAAGAAAACGAAGAATTGCTATATCTCCGGCGTTGAGCCTCCTTTCGCTCTCTTGTCCAAAGGCGCGTGTACCACCGCCGAGGAACGCAGAGCCTAGGGCGACAGCGCCCCCTGCCAGCGCTCCGCTCTTCAAGAGTGAGCGCCGATTTACCGTACGATTGATCAGACTATTTGTTTTTTCCATAAGACCCCTATAGTGTTGAATTTGAAAGATCCAACTCGAGTAGTGACGGTAAGCGGATTAGCCAGAAGGCTTGCTACAGAAAAGTCAAATGATTGTCCTGATGTTGTAAGAGTTTTTGTTCTTCTTTGTGCCGAGTCTGCTGCTGAAGATCGGTACGCCGAGCGAAATACGCGGCCGCGAAACTGAGTCGGGCACGGTATTGATCGGTGTTTCAAATGAGTTTGGGAAGTTTGCATTGAGACTGACGGGCCGCGCTGGAGAGTCGTTAACGACGATTTCGCCGAAGCCAGTTTCGGCATCTAATGGAAACCGGTTGCGCTAAACCAAGGGAAGGGACACTTACTCAGGTCCCCCGCCCCATCGGTTTGACAAATTCTGCGTGCGGTCGAAGACGAACGGGGAACTAACAGGCCCGGCGGGATTGGTTTCTAAGCGCTCCTGACATAAGACAAAAGACACGCTCACCAAGCGAGACAACCGGGATTCTAAACTTCAATCGGATTGCCATGGAGGCTCACATGCAATACTACCTGTGCCCACTGCACCGTTTCAGGGTATTCGTGACAGCCGGCGTCTTGCTGATTTGGCCTTCGCTTGCACTTAGTCAAAGCGCATCCAGCGCTTCTTCAACTGAGCCTTCCCCGGATCTAAAGTCCCTCGCGGCGTTGGTGCTCCAACTGCAGTCGCAAGTTCAGACGCTGAATTCTGAAGTAAGCGAACTGCGCACGGCACAGCAACGAGCTGTGAAGGACGCTGGAGAGTTGCGTGCGGAGCTGAATCGGACTGAGGAAAAGCTGGCGGCAGGGGCTGTGGGCGGGTACTCGGCGCCTGCGCCTCCCCCACCGCAGCCGTCTTCCTCATCTGCGGTCTCGACCGCCGCGAAGGAAACACAAGGATCGAGCGGTTCTTTGGATGAACGAGTTTCCAAACTGGAAAACGACGAAGACCTGATGAACGACAAAATCGCCGAGCAGAGCCAAACAAAAGTCGAGAGCGGATCTAAATACCGTGTACGGCTCTCGGGGATCGTGCTTCTGAACACCGATGTGACGCGCGGCTCCGTTGACAACTTAGACGCTCCGCAAATGGCAATGCCACCGGAAACGCCCGGAACGTCGGGATCTTTCTCAGGATCGCTCCGGCAATCGCAAATTGGAATTGAAGCATTCGGACCGGACATCGCTGGAGCGCGAACGAGCGCGAATGTGAGTTTTGATTTTGCCGGGGGTTTCCCAGATATACCCAATGGCACCGCATTCGGCTTCATGCGGTTACGCACGGGGACGATCCGATTCGATTGGGATAACACCTCAATCGTTGCGGGGCAAGACTCCCTTTTCTTTGCACCTCTTACTCCTACCACGCTTTCCTCCCTCGCAATTCCAGCACTTTCCTATACCGGTAATTTGTGGAGCTGGACGCCTCAAATTCGGATCGAGCATCGCATGGCGCTGTCGGATACCTCAAAAGTGCTGTTTCAAGCGGGCATTCTCGATTCGCTGACAGGAGACGTTCCCCAAGAAGATTACCGGTATCCGACTGCCGGCGAGCAATCGGGGCAGCCCGCGTACGCGTCTCGGATCGCGTGGAGTCGGCGGACCTATGGGAGAGATTTGACGGTCGGGCTTGGTGGTTATTACGGACGCCAGAATTGGGGGTTTGGCAGAAACGTGGACGGCTGGGCGGGCACGACGGATGTAACTGTGCCGCTTGGAACCTTTTTCGATCTGGACGGCGAATTTTATCGCGGGAGGGCTCTAGGCGGATTCGGCGGGGGGATCGGGCAAAGTCTACTGCTCTCGGGACCGATAACGAATCCCGCCACAATCATTCATGGCCTAGATTCGATGGGGGGCTGGATACAACTAAAGTTCAAACCGAAGGCGAATTTCGAAGTGAACTTTGCCTACGGGCAAGATAACCCGTTCGCAAGCGAGCTGAGAGCCTTCCCGGGGAGCGCGTATTATTATGGTTCTTCCCTCTCACGAAACTTCAGTCCGTTTGTGAATTTCATTTATCGAGTCCGCTCGGATGTGCTCTTTTCCGCTGAGTACCGGCGGATGCAGACTTACACGTTGGACAGCAATCCGAGTACTGCCAACCAGATTGGTCTCAGCCTTGGGTATGTGTTTTGAAGCGTGCGAATTGATGAAGCCGAGCTTCAAAATCTCGAGATGGTTTGTTTTTCTGGTGGCTTGCACCAGTTGTGCGTACGTCCGAGCTCAAGAAAAATCCGTCACCATGAATGTTGCCATAGCACGCAAAGAGATAGCGCGCTCCAAGTCACTCGCTAACAAAGTTCCGGACGACTCTAATGTCGCGGTATGGCTCACACCTCTCGACCGCACCGAAACCAATACCCGAGGCCATGCACAAGGAGAAAAACCGCCGCGGCTGGTACAGCGGAATAAGACCTTCGAGCCGCATGTTCTAATCGTGCGAGTAGGCACGTTGGTTGAATTCCCGAACAAGGACCCTTTCTTCCACAACATTTTCTCGCTGTACGAGGGGAGGCGATTCGATCTGGGCCTTTACGAAGCGGGAACCACCCGTTCCGTCTTGTTCGACCGCCCCGGCGTGAGCTTTCTCTTCTGCAACATTCACGCAGAAATGAGCGCAGTCGTCATAGCGGTCGATACGCCCTATTTCGGCATCTCGAATCGGTCTGGGGATGTAAGCATTGTCGGTGTTCCGAATGGAAGCTACCAGATGAACGTCTGGTATGAACGAAGCTCGCCGGAACAATTGAAAGGGTTGACCCGGGCGGTGACAATCTCGGACTCGGTGAGCCATCTAGCTCAAATTCGCATCCCAGAGGATCCCAATTTCACAGCCAATCACAAGAATAAGTACGGCTTAGACTATGTTCCACCACCAAAACCTAGTTACGAGAACCCGTGAGTCCATCCCAGAGGTTCCGACGCCGAACCGGGTTCTGCGCGGGTCCTGCGCTCTGTAGAAGCCACTGTCATTCTCCTGGCCGCTGATTTTACGCATTATTTACAATTCCCGGACAACGCGCTGACAAGCTCCACCCAGAGCTCCTTTACCTTTCTATGGGGACAGACCCAAATAAACAGTGCATGTGATTCGCCCTGAGAGTACTGCCGCAGTCTGGAGTCTGTCCCAAAACCATTCGCCAAACATCGACCCTCTCTGTTCCCGGAGGTGACCGCGATGGAGGCTACAGGAATTAAAGGAGATTCGAATGCTTGCGAATTCGCGGGCCCTACGCGCAATTTTAGTCGCTACGGCCGCACTTTTGTCGTCAACTCTTTCTACCCTCGCTGGAGACAATGACGACGTTCTGAAAGACAAGCACACAGTTACCACGATCGCCTCCACAGTTCCCGCAAACGGGGACGTGAATCCGTATGGCGTCGCACAAGTGCTCCAAACTGTTGGGAACTTGACCGCGGGGCACATTCTAGTAAGCAACTTCAACAATTCTTCCAACGCGCAAGGCACGGGGACAACGATCGTCGACGTCGCACCAAACGGCTCGGTGGGCCTCTTCGCTCAGATTAACGCCGGCGCGCTGCCCGGTCCTTGCCCCGGAGGTGTTGGGCTGACGACGGCACTGGTTGTCTTGCGCTCCGGATGGGTGATTGTGGGCAGTTTGCCAACTGCCGACGGCACCTCGGCAACCGCGCAGGCCGGATGCTTGATTGTTCTCGACAGCACCGGCAATCCCGTGGAAACTTTCTTTGGCTCATTGATTAACGGGCCGTGG
>Ga0074044_10002845_pt1 | contig 15027 bp, 12 predicted proteins | sample BogForMeECP23OM1_FD_94443 | JGI IMG/M metagenome (GOLD analysis project Ga0074044, IMG submission 94443) | Bog forest soil microbial communities from Calvert Island, British Columbia, Canada - Bog Forest MetaG ECP23OM1 | ecosystem: Environmental > Terrestrial > Soil > Wetlands ... | reverse complement strand
TAGACAATGAAAGGTTTCAGCGTGATCGCCAGTACCGCGGGAATCGAATCCGTGGCCAGTAACAGATCGGTAGTTTCGATCACGACCAGCACCGCCAGCAGCGGCGTTGTGTACAGGCGCGTGCGCCGCACCACAAGCTTGTCCCCGTCATAGTCCTCGGTCAGCGGTACCCAGCGGCGAAACCAGCTCAGCACAGGATTATTTTCCGGCTCGATTCCAGCGGCGTCCTGGCGAAACAGCTTGATTCCGCTGTACACCAGAAACGCCCCGAAAATGTAAGTTATCCAATGAAACCTTTGAATCAGGCCGATGCCCACCACAATGAAGATGGCGCGCATCACCAGGGCGCCCAGTATTCCCCAGAACAGCACTTTGTGTTGTTGTTCCAAAGAAATGCGGAAGTACCGGAAAATCAGAAGGAAGATAAAGAGATTGTCGACGCTAAGCGAAAGTTCGATCACGTAACCGGTGACAAATTCCACTGCGGTCGCGTGCCCATAGCGAAAATAAACCAGCCCGGCAAATGCACAGGCCAGACCGACCCAGACGGCGCTCCAGACCAGCGCCGCGCGAAACTTAACCTCACGGCCCGGCCGCTGCAACAACCCCAGGTCGAGTGCCAGCATGCCCAGCACGAAAAGATTGAAGAGAATCCAGAACAGTAGCTGGCTCAATAGCGTTCCAACGTTAAATTTTCAATTGCCACCAATTGCCGACTTTTTCGCCTGCAATTTCGAAATTGACAATCGACAATCGGAAATCAGCTCTAGTCGGCCCTTCCCCATTTGCCCTCTTGCCAGGGCTGCCACATGCCGAACGTCTTCATCAGTTCATCGAGTTGGGTCTCAATCATGGTCTGCTCGATTTGCGCATGATGGAGCCGCGGACCAAGCCGTTCCGGAGCGTAGGCGATGCCAAATGTAAGCGCGGCCGCTTCGGCGACGTGTTTCTTCACTTGCCCCAGATCAACCTTGTCGAACGTATCGGACATGGCGTGATAGTTGATCAGGTAATTCGCTTCCTCTTGTTCCGCCACGAACGTGGGCACGCCTTCCAGCATGAAATCAAAATGGTCGGTGCCCCATTCGGCGGTGGTCTTCAGCGTGGCCGCGTCGAACTGCTTAAGCGGAGCCACGAGAGCATTCGCGGCATCGACTACATCCTTGCGCCCGCCGAGGGAAAAACCCGTAACCCGGCCAGTTCCAGAATCGAAGATCACCACAGCCGCGGCCTTGTCCAGTTCCTTGCGATGAGCGACGGCGTAGGCGTGCGATCCCACCAGACCCTCCTCTTCGCCGGAGAAAAGGATAAATCGAATGCTGCGTCGCGGACGCAGACCCGCAGTCTTAATCGCGCGCAGCGCATCGATCACTAACGCCGCATTGCATCCATTGTCGAGCGCCCCCGTGCCCAATTCCCACGAATCAAGATGCGCCCCCAGAATCACGAACTCGTTCGGCTTCTCACTGCCGCGTATCTCGGCGACCACGTTCGCCGCTGTAATCGGCCCGCCCACGCGATTGGGAATTGCCAGGTCAGCGCGAAGCTTCTGTCCCGAAGCCAGCAACCGAGCCATGCGAGCCGCGTCCTCGCGCGCCACCAGCACCATGGGAATGCCAACAATTTCACCTTGTTGAGAATCAGTATGGCGATAAAGCAAGTCATGCGGACGCGTGGATTGGACCGCGATGGCCAAAGCCTTCGCCTGCATGGCGCGAAGAATAATCCCCGGGGCCCTTAGATACTCAGCAAACAAGTCATCCCACGTGGCCATTTCGTCGGAGTGCACGAGCAACAATGCACCGCTAACATTGCCGGCCTTATTAAAATCTTCAACCTTGCCATAACCTACGTCGATGACCGGCACGTCCTGACGAGCCGCCATAGCCGGAGCCCACGCCATCGAAACCACCCGCACATCGAACTGTTCCGGCGCGGAGATGCTCATTCTCGTGAAGCCCTCTGCCCAGGAAGCCGCGATAGTGAAGTCTTCCGTGTGCACGCTGTCCGCACCCGCAGCCTTGAAAGCCGCAACGCCCCAATCGGCGGCTTTTCGCATGGCCAGCGTCCCCGGCACCCGGCCTCCAATTTCATCGGTGAGGCGCTGCAGGTTGGATTCGAGAGGCGAAGGTTTCAAGGCTTCCGCGATCACCTGGTCCACAGGATTTTGCGCGGAGGCTATAGCAACAAGAAGCACAGGCAGGAAGAGAAACAGTTTTGCGATTCGCATAAGGTTGGAATTAGAAATCAAATCGCGAAAAAGGGAAAGCGGGGCTGATTCCCATTTTGGAACGGAGTTTACCTTATAGTACCCGGGTACCCCCTCCCCCCTGATTGTGCGCAAAATCCAGAAAACAAAGGATCTATTTTGGAACTATGCGCTAGATCTTTGAGTTTACAGGACTTACACGCAAAATCTAGAGAACATGGGACTTACCCTGCCCGCCCACGCGGCCACCGTTCCTTTTTGGGACGGGACGTTGGGGTTGGTGAGGAGCAAATTGTCGGCTTTTCCGCATCAAGGAAGCCGGGCGCCGTCGCGCGGCTAGACGGGCGACGACCACCGACGCCCAGTCAGATTGTCAAAGATCGGTTATCTTGTAGATAATGTAGCTGGTAGCATGTTATCTGGTTTGAGGCATTCGGTCTACGATAAAGCGCGGCCGCGGAACTGAGGGCTCAAATCGAAAAAAGCGAAAGCGCAAAAGAATCCTGCGACTGAGACCTGCTAACATTGGCTCGCAGCCAGAAGGGGGGCAACCATTGCGCTGGTACCACTATGTGGCGTACTTCTTCGGGGGCGCATTCCTCGCCAATTGCTTGCCGCATCTCGGCAACGGAATCTCGGGGCATGCCTTCCAAAGCCCCTTCGCATCGCCACCGGGGGAAGGCTTGTCTTCTTCGACGGTCAATGTCCTATGGGGCCTCTTCAACCTTGCCGTCGGCTATCTGCTGGTTTGTCGCGTCGGCAGCTTCAGTCTGCGCAAGACCCAGCACGTACTCGTGCTCGGGGCGGGCATCCTGATCATGTCGCTAATGCTTGCCCACGCCTTCGGACGGTTCCACGGAGGGCTGTGAGCTAAAGAACGCTCACGCTCCACGTCTCTTCACAGGCGGAGGTTTCGAAGTGGTGTCCTACTGGTTCAGAATGTCACAGCTTTGGTCGGGGTGCTGATTCTTTGGGCGACTGACCCGCGCTGATCGCCGAATGGCTAGCGCTCGATCTAACTCCGACACAACTGAAATTGCTCGAACGTGTGCAACGCGGCTTCCACCTGCTGCTGATGGGCGCGGGACCTCCCGCGGCCGATCCAGCTCCAGCGCTGCACCAGAAGTTTTTGCTGCGACCGGTCGGTTTTGAGGTCGAGGGCAGCAACGATCCGGTCCCCGATCAGGACTGGGCAAACGAAATAGCCAAATACCCGCTTGTGCTTGGGAACGTAAGCTTCGAAGTGATACTCGTAATCGAAGAAGAGCCGGAATCGCTTGCGCTGGATGATCAGCGGGTCGAAGGGGGACAGGATATGAACCTGTTCCTGCGCCGGATCGGGAATGGCATCGAGGGTATCGGGACGGACCCAGTGCAGTAATTGGCCCGCTCCTTCCAGTTGCACGGGTATCAGCTCCTTTCGACGGACTCGCGACTCCAGCAGACGCCTCATTGCTGGTTTGCGTGGAGCGTCCAAATGACAGATCGATTCCGCACTCACAATCCCCTGCGATTGCAGGGCACGATCAAGCAGGTAGTTCAAGATTTCCCTTTCAGTGGCTGCGCGTGGCAGACGGTCCCAACCGAAATGGCGAGTCATGAGCTCATAAGTCTTCAGCATTCCGACCCGCTGACTAATCGTCACCGAGCCCTTGTAGAAGGCCAGCTCCAGAACGCGCTTGGAAGGCTTGCGGCTGGCCCACGCGTAGTCTTTTTCCACCGGCTCGTCCTCGATGTCACGGATGGTGAGTGCGCCATGTCTGCGGATGCGCGAGAGCACCCTGCGCAGGTCAGCATTTGAAACCTTGCCGAACCAGCCGTTGCGACGCTGCCAATCCTGGTGCGCATGGCGCATATCGCGCACATAAAACCGCAGACTCTCCGTCGGCACATACGATAGGGCGTGCGTCCAATACTCGAAAACCGTCTTGTCGATGCTCTGTGCCTGATGCAGATGCTCGCGCCGATACGTAGGGATGCGCGTGTAGAGGATGTGGTGATGGCTGCGCTCGATGACGTAGATGGTGTCAATCTGCAAGTAGCCCAGGTGCGCCACCGCTGCCGGCGTGGCCTTCGGGCCGGAGCCGAAGGGCTCGGTGGTGTCCAGGCGCTGGGCATGCAGCCAGATTCGGCGAGCCTGGACGGAGGTGAGTTGGATGAGCGGATTCTTCAGTAGGGGTCTCTGCGGACTAAAAGAATTTTTTCAGCGTAAAAGCCTTATAGATCGCGCCGCTTCGGCAGTCAAGAGTGAAATTATTATAGGAGATTTGTTTCTTCTATTGAAGTGGTGCTTGGCTTTCTGTGCAGTTCACCCATGCGGTTCTGCTTCTTAGCTCAAACATTGCATCTTCCGGAAAAACGCATCCTTAGGTACTCCGTTCTTCGTCATGACAGGAGCGCGAGTGCCTTATGTGGACAGCCCTATTTCTTGCCCAGCATGCGCACCGTTTCAAGGGTCACCATTCCCACGATTTCCAAACTCTTGGGGCTGAGTTTGTCGACCGTGTCTTGCGTGGTATGCCAGAAAACATTGTTGTAGCCGTAGTCGAAATCAATCAGGTCAGCGCTGGGAACGCCGCGCTCCACAAAGGGCATGTGGTCATCGTCCATGGGGATGGCTCGGGCAAAAAAATGAGATTGATAGCCCAGGCGCGTCGCCGCCTGATAAACCAAATCCTCCAGCCACGGCGTGGAATTCTGATCGCGGTCAACATTGAGGTCCGCGTCACCAATCATGTCTTCCAGAATAAAAGCTTTGATCTTCTTGATGGTCCCGTCATCCTGCCACTTCTGCGCCAGGTGGCGCACTCCGTAAAGCGCCTCGGGATCAAACCACGGCAGCCGCATGGACTCTTCCGCATCATCCCACAGCAACCAGACGCTGTATCCATCCAGTTTCCTGCCACGCAACTGGTTCGCAATTTCTAAAAGCAACGCACTCGAAGACGCGCCGTCGTTCGCGCCAATATAAGCCGTGTCTTTCAGCGGATAATTGGTGTCGTAGTGACTGGCGATCACAATGATGCCGTCGCGCGTCCCCGGATACTTCGCAATGATGTTGTGAACGGGAAACTTCCCTTCGGTCGGGTTCACCGTGAAAACGTCATCCTCGACCACGTCGCCTTTCAAATGAGCGTGAATGTAATCCTCAACCTTCTTGTGATTCGCGCTCCCAATCGGACGAGGTCCGAAGGACACGATTTCCTTCACGTATCGCATTGCACGAACTTCGTTGAAAGACACGCCACTGTCGGAATTGTCTACAACCCTGATTTCAATGTGACCGCCCGAACCGGCGGTCGGCTCCGCCGGCGCGGCGACCGCACCTTTCTGTTGGGAGCAAGCCATCAAATTCAGAAAACACACCAGGCCGATAATCTTGAAGATTCTCATCGCGCCTTTCGTTCCGCCCTCGCCTTGCGCTGTTTTGGATGCACCAGGTAAGCGATTCCGATGCTCAACAAATAAAGCGCAACCATGGGCGCGGCAAAGATGCACATGTTCAGAATGTCGCTAGTCGGCGTAATGATGGCCGCGATGATGAAGATCACGAGAATTGAATAGCGTATGTTGTGCCACATCCAGCCCGCGCTCACCACTCCCATCAGCGCCAGAAAGAAGATCAGAATTGGCAACTCGAACACAACCCCCAACCCCAGAATCACGGTCAGAAATAGGTCCGTGTATTCGTGGATGGTGATCATGGGCTGAAACTGCTTGCCATAGCCGATCAGAAACTCCAGCGCTGCCGGATAAACTATCTTGTACCCAAACGCCCCGCCCGCCAGAAACAGGCCGACCGTCGAAAACATGAAGGGGGTGACGTAGCGCTTTTCGTGCCGGTAAAGCCCCGGAGAAATGAACATCCAAACCTGATAAAGCACCACCGGACAGGCCACAAATAGACCTGCCAGCATGGCAACCTTCAAGTAAAGGTTGAAGGGGTCGGTGGGGTTCAGATAGACCAGCGTCTGCGGCATCCCATTGCGCCGCAGCGCTTCCATAATCGGCTTCTGCATCCAGCCGACAATCTTTTCGGCAAATCCCCAACAGGCGAAAAAACCGACCGCAATGGCAATAATCGAGTAGACGATCCGCCGCCGCAGTTCCTCGAGGTGATCGAGAAAACTCATCGCCGGCATGGCTTCCGGAGCCCGCTTGGCTGGGGATGATTCAGCAACCAGTTCAGGCATCGGGAGCCTTCATCACAGCCTGCTGCTCAGACGCAGGTTGCTGGGGACCAGGGTCAAACCCCGGCTCTAGCGCCGGATTCGGGGTGACCGTGGGTTCGAGCGTCAGTGGCGACGCGGACACCGCACCCTTCGGCGGCCGGGAGGGAGGAAGAATCTGCTGGTGATTCTCCACCTCCAACTGCGATATCTCCGACTCAATCTGGGCTTTAAATTCGTTCGAGGCGCGGCGGAACTCATTCAGCGCCTTACCTACCTGACGCGCGATCTCCGGCAACTTCTTGGGCCCAAAAATGACCAAAGCCAACAAAAAGAGGAAGATCGTCTCCGAAAAGCCCATGCGAATCATCATACTGCCCCAGCGTCATGGCGGCAACGCGTGCCCACGATTTGACAACTCCCTGACAATCGCGGAAAGAAGACATTCGCGGACGACCCCGTGAAATAGCAATAAAGTTCCGAACCCTGGGGCTCCGCACCGCATCTTAAAAGAAGAGTGAGCGCGTAAAGCTTCCCTTACCTGGCTGGTTACTTAAGGTCAATTCAAATGTGGTTTGTACGATTTGGGGACGTGCTATACTTCGCTCAGATGCGGTGGCCGGGCTTTGTCTACGCCCGAACCGAAGGAAACTAAAAGCATGGCCCGTAGTTCTCGTCGCACACTCTTCCTTGTAGTCTTCGTTCTCGTTACCTGCGGATTCCTCGGCATGGTTTACGGCCAGAAGCTCAACCCGGCCGCAGCCCCGGGTGGCGATTCCGACGTGCGTGACAGCCTGCGCCAGTTCGCCGACGTTTATAGCTTAGTCGAGCAGAATTACGCCGAGCCGGTGAACGCCGATAAAGCCATCTACAACGGCGCCATTCCCGGCATGCTGCACGTCCTCGACCCGCACTCGAACTTCTTTGATCCGAAATCCTACGCCCTGCTGCGCGAGGATCAGCGCGGCAAATACTATGGCGTCGGCATGACCGTCGGCCCGCGCAATAACAAGGTCATCGTCATTGCTCCATTTGCGGGCACACCCGCTTATCGCGCCGGAATTCGTCCCGGCGACATCATCGTCGCAGTTGACGGCAAGCCCACCGACAACATGAGCACCAGCGACGTTGCCGACCTGCTCAAGGGACCCAAAGGAACCACCGTCCACATCACCATCGTCCGCGAGGGCACGGACAAGCCCATCGAGTTTGCCGTAGTTCGCGACGAAATCCCGCGCTACAGCGTCGATTTGCACTTCCTGGTCCGACCCGGAATCGGCTACCTGCACATCACCGGCTTTAACGAGACCACGGAAAAAGAAGTCTCCGACGCGCTCGATCAAATGGGCGACCTGAAAGGCCTGATTCTCGACCTGCGGCAGAATCCCGGAGGCCTGCTCAGCGAAGGCGTCGGCGTGGCCGACAAATTCCTGCGCAAAGGTCAGTTGATCGTTTCACACCACGGCCGCAACTCGCCCGAGAAGCGCTACACCGCGAATCACGGCGATGGCGGCAAAGAATATCCTTTGGTTGTTCTCGTCAACCGGGGCACGGCTTCCGCGGCTGAAATCGTAGCGGGCGCCATTCAGGATCACGACCGCGGTTTGATCGTCGGTGAAACCACCTTCGGCAAGGGTCTGGTGCAGACTGTCTATCCGCTCTCCGAAAATACTGGATTAGCTCTAACCACCGCTCACTACTACACACCCAGCGGACGCCTGATTCAGCGCGACTATTCCAACGTCTCGCTCTATGACTACTATTTCGATCGCCCCGACGATGACAGCAAAGGCACCGCCGCGAACCGGGAGGTCAAGCTCACTGACAGCGGCCGTACCGTCTACGGTGGCGGCGGCATCAGCCCCGACGTCAAGATCGATCCCATCAAGAGCACGCCTTTCCAGGATTCGCTCCTGCAGCACTACGCCTTCTTCAACTATGCCAAGCACTACATGGTGAGTCACCATCCGACCAAGAGTTTCGAAGTCGATGATGCCACCCTGCAGGACTTCCGCAAGTTCCTCGACACGGAGAAGATTCCCTTCACCGAAACCGAACTGCTGCAGAACAACGATTGGGTGCGCTCCAACGTCAAGAGCGAAATCTTCGTAAACGCCTTCGGCCAGGAAGAAGGACTAAAAGTCAAAGCGGAAGCCGATCCCGAGGTCCTCAAAGCTCTCGACCTGCTCCCGCAAGCCAAACAATTAGCCGAGAACGCCCGCCGCGTGGTAGCCCAGCGCACCGCCGGCCCGCTAACCCGCTAACCGATTTGCACAATACGAAAAGGCCCGAACCCTCGGGCCTTTTTATGCTGGTTACCCGTTCTCATCCCCCTACCAATTGTCATCCCGACCGGAGCTTCTCATTCCCGAAGGGGATGAGAAGTGGAGTGGAGGGACCTGGTGTTTCGCGCAGGTATAGTACTCGTGAAACACCTACCGCTGTGGGTTTACGCTTTCCGCGCCAACAGCTCAAAACCAGAATAGCTCCGGTAACATTGACTTGCCCCCATCGCTGTGTGACAATCCGCCCATAATCGCTTGTTCTGGCTGCTTGCGTTCGAGGGCCGCCAATCCGGACTTTTAATGCCTACTCCAGCGTGCCAATCATGGCCATAACCGTATGGCCATAGCCAAAGAAGGAGCACTGATTTTGCCCACGTTGCTCGCCATTGCCGCCGGATGGACCGACTGGCGCTCCCGCCGGATTCCTAACTGGCTAACCATCCCCGGCCTCGTGCTCGGAATCGCGGCAAATTCGTACTTGCGAGGCTGGCCCGGCGCCAAAGATTCCCTGCTCGGAGCTGCCTTAGGCCTGGCCCTGCTTCTGCCCTTCGTCCTGATCCGCAGCCTCGGCGCGGGCGACTGGAAGTTCGTCGGCGCCCTGGGAGCATTTCTCGGCCCGCACAATCTGCTCACCGTGTTGCTGCTGGGAATCCTGGTAAACGGTCTGATGGCTGTCGTCATGATCATCTGGAAAAAGCGCGTCCGCGAAACCGCCCGCAATCTGGGACGCATGCTGGCCGCGCTCCTGACCATCCACTTGCCCGGACCAGACCTGACTCTGGATAATCCAGATTTAGTGAAAGTACCCTTTGGCGTAGCGGTAGCGATCGCAGTCATTCTATATACCAGCCGCCAAGCCTGGGGAAGCGCGTAAACTGTGTGTGGCGCGCGCGCCCTCGCGCGTGCAGGAGCAAATAAGAAGTAAGTTGGATAAGAATGGGTCGCCTCAAAAAAATCGTAACCGCAACCACCGGCTCAGAAATCGCCGAAGCCGCCCTGGTGATTCCCATTTTCTTCATGATCATGCTGGGCATCTACTGGTTCGGCCGCGCCTTCAATACCTACGCCACCATTAATCACGCCGCGAGAGAGGGGGCCCGGCTCGGCACTGCGCAGACCTGTGCTACTTGCGGCGCCACCCCAAACGCACAACCAACACCCGATCAGATTGCCACGCAAGTCGCGGCCGCCCTCCAAGCCTCCAGCCTCGATCCTAATCAGGTCACGAGCCTTGGAGCTTCTCGTACCGCATGCGGAGGCGGGACCTCGAGTTGCCAAAACCCCAGCGCAGGTAAGCCTCAGATCTGCGTTTACTACAACGTACAGCTTCCCAACTTTTCACCCGCCGCTTCTGGCGTTCCTGTTTGTGGAGTCTCGGTTCAGTTCCAATATCCTTATCAATTCTCCTTGCCATTCACTTCCCTCAATATGCAGCGAATCATGCTGAATGCCGGTGTGCAGATGACAGGGGAATATTAGGACGTGCTCAGGCAGAACAAAGTCGATGAGATGCTTGGGTCGCACTGCTCTCTGCTACGGCAAAACCACGCCGCCGCCATCGTAGAATTCGCCGTCGCGCTTCCACTGCTGGTGGTTTTGGTCGTGGGAATCTTTGACTTTGGCGGAGCCTTCAACCTGAAGCAGGAACTGAACAATGCAGTCCGCGAAGGCGCGCGCTTCGGAGCCGCTCAGCCCACCAACGACCTGGGACTCTCTCAACCTCCGTCGGTCGATGCGATCCGCTACCTGGTCGACTCCTACTTGCAAACGGCTCACATCAACGATTGTGGTCTACGCACCGCGACCTGGGCCTTAGCCACGTCGCTCACGTGGCAGTTCAATGCTACCGGAAACGGTTGTTCGATGACCCTTACGGTTAATCGCGGATTCGCGGTCCAGGAGACAGTCAGTGGCGCCACCGTATACATCATGTGCACCACCGTCCATGTCTCATACCCATATCAATGGCACTTTAATCAGGTTATTCAATTGATCGTCCCCGGCGCGAATTATTCTCTCGGGAATATCCCGGGCGACGCCACTGCGGTCAACGTGGATTAAGGTTGCTTATGCGGACAACAGTTCTTTCGCGGACGCATCCCGGTCAAAGGGGCCAGACCATCTTACTGGTCGCCATATCGCTGATAAGTTTGCTGGCCATGGCCGCTCTAGCCATTGATGTGGTTACGCTGTACGTAGCCCGCAGCGAAATTCAGCGAGCCGCTGATGCTGCCGCCCTGGCCGCCGCCAAGGCAATCGCGGATTCCGGAGTCACATCCTTGCAAGCGACCGACCCTCACCTTCCTGCCGCGCAAACCTTGGCTCAGAACATGGCCACTGCGGCGGTTACGGCAATGGTCAACGTCAGCTCCACAATTAACCTGGTGGACGGCAAGCCACCGACCTTGGTCACACTGACGCCGATACCGATAGACTTTACTCGCCAGGGCAACCCGCACGTCACCATCCAGTTGAACAGCACTAATCTGCCAACCTTTTTCTCAAAAATCTGGGGAGGCAGCCCCGCCAGCGCCACCGCAACCGCCACCGCCGAAGTCTACAACCCCGCTAACCTTCCAACTTTCACGCCCATCGCTCCACTGAGCCTGAAGCCATGGCTGGTCGCCAACGCTGATCCCAACAACGCCACTGCGGCCTTCGTCAATATTACGACCGGTGCCGTTGAAGAGAGCGTAACTGGAGAACAACTCAACCTCATCGCCGATTGCAAGATTGCCCCCCCTGATAAGTGCGTGTTGAGAAACGCTCACAACCCTCCGAAGGCGAATCCTCCCTTTGAGGTGGACTACGTGCCTTTACAAGTCTCCAGCCCGCCCAACTCCAAGAACGTGTGCCCGGGGGCCTCAGCTTATTGCGCGGCGGGGCCGAGCGACTACGAAGCGAGCATTGAATGCGCGGATGCCACAACTTATGTAACCCCGACCTGCGGAGGGGGTGCCACAAATGCGGTGTGGAGTGACGCTTTCAATCCGCGGGGGATAGCGGGACCCAGCGCCGCAGCAACAGAATGCTTGATTCACGCTGGAGGTCCTGGGCCTTGGGACGGATCTACTAACTTTCAGGACACCCTTACCATTCCCGGGTGGCCTGCGAGTGCACCGCAGATTATGGCTGAGACTGGTCCCCAAACTGGAAATCTGGTCACAACATCCAGTTCCATCGTGACCATCCCGATTATCGACACCAGCATGCCGGCCGGTTCCTTTCCTGCAAGCCCGGGCGCGGTTATAGTGGTGGGCTACATTCAGGGCTTCATCAACCAGATCAACCCTAACCCTGGCCCGACCCCTCCCCCGGGGGACATAAACGTCACTGTTCTTAATATCGCTGGCTGCAGCGCGACACCCAACGCCGCAAATCCCATCGTCGGTGGCTCCGGCACCTCGCCAATCCCCGTCCGCCTGATCACGCCCCCGTAGCCATCCCGAAACAGAACCCCCCGCTCACCAACTGTCTCCCGTTCTCTAGAGATTTTTCTGCACAATCCTGTACACTCAAAGATCGAGTACGTACTCGAAACCACTTCCCTTGAAATTTCTCCGGCTCAGCCCAGTCCTCTTCTTGCTCTTGTCCGCAGCCGCATCTGCCCAAGGACCGGCCACGGCCGGTCAGACCGTGCTGGTAGTTCCGTTTGAAAATCAATCCAAAGCTCCGGGCATCAAATGGATCAGCGACTCCTTTCCCGAACTGCTGCAAGAGCGCCTGAATTCTGCCACCCTGTTTGTGCTGCCGCGCGCAGACCGCCTCCGCGCCTACGACCGCCTGGGCATCCCGGTCGAACTTCATCCCTCACGCGCCACGCTCTACCGCATCGCCGAACAGTTAGACGTGGACTACGTGGTCCTCGGCCTGTACCGCTTCGATGGCCGTACGTTCACCACTACCGCCCAACTGCTGGACATGCGCCGCCAGCACTTGCTGCCGGAAATAAATGAGTCGGGCCCGTTGATCCAACTCATCGATGTTCAAACCGCATTGGCCTGGGACATCCTGCACGCCCTGCGCCCAGAGATTTCCATCACTCGGCAGGAATACATTGCCGCCGCGCCGCCCATCCGCCTGGACGCGTTCGAAAACTACATCCGGGGCGTCATCGCGCCCACCGCCGAGGAGCAGATTCAGCATTTTCGTGAAGCCGTTCGCCTGAATCCAACCTACCCCGAAGCGCAGCTGCAATTGGGCAAAGCCTACTACGGCGAACGGCAGTACGAGCAGGCGATCCCTGCGCTGGCGCGCGTCCCTGAAGACAACCCGCTCGCGCGCGAGGCAAATTTCTATCTCGGGCTCGCAGCTTATCACCAGGGAGATTATCAGCGGGCCGAGTCGGCTTTCGGCTTTGTTGCCGCCCGGCTGCCTCTGGCCGAGGTCTACAACAATCTCGGCGTGGTCAGCTCTCGGGGCGACAGAAAAACCGCTGCGCAATATTTTCAGAAAGCCATCGATGCCGACCCGAACGAGCCTGATTATCACTTCAACCTGGCCATCGAACTTTACCGGACCGGTGACGCGGCAAGCGCCTCTCGCCAATTGCGCGAAACTTTATCGCTCAGGCCAAGCGATACGGCAGCCAAATCCCTGCTGGATGCGATCAACCCTGACGCCGCAGCCCAGCGAGCCGTTGTGCCGGCAAATCAAAAGACGCCGCTCGAACGCATCCGCTCCAATTACGACGAGAGTTCGTTCCGCCAGCTTGCCCTGAAAATCGAGGCCGTCGCTGAACAACGCCTGGCCAAAACCGATGCCCGTACCCATGCCCAATTCCACACCGACCGAGGACATCAACTGCTAGCCCAGGGCTTCCTCTCCGAAGCCGAAGCCGAATTCCGCGAAGCGACTGCCCTCAACCCTTCAAATCCCGAGGCCCACGCGGGATTGGCGAGCGTGCTGGAATCCGAAAACAATCCGTCTGCAGCCCGATCCGAAGCCGAGGAGGCATTGCACCTGCGCCAGTTCCCCGAACCGCTTTTAGTGTTAGCCAAGCTTGATTTGCGAGACAATAGAGCTGAGGCGGCCGCGGAGAACATAGACAAGGCTTTGCGTTTGGAGCCCTCCAATGCGGCCGCGCTGGCGCTCAAACGCGCCGTCGCAGCCAAGCTCGCGCAGGAAGCGCAGCCGCTGCCAAGCCGATGAAACTGCTTTCCGTTTCACGCATTTGTTCCAGCCTTCTTACGGGATTGCTGCTCCTCGTCCTCTCTTCTACCGCTTACGCCGAAGTATTGAAGATCGTCGTCGACGACTCCATTCATCCCATCACCGATGAATACATCGGCCGCGCCATCGCCGAAGCCGAGCGCGATAAAGCCCAGGCCTTGCTGATCGAGATCAACACCCCCGGCGGTCTGCTCGATTCCACTCGCGACATCATCGAAAAAATCCTGGCCTCACCTGTGCCCGTGATTATTTACGTAACGCCCAGCGGAAGCCGCGCCGCCTCCGCCGGCTTCTTCATCCTGGAAAGCGCCGACGTCGCAGCCATGGCGCCCGGAACCAATACCGGCGCGGCGCATCCGGTCTCGCTCGGCGGCGGCAAGATGGACGACACGATGAAGGAAAAAATTGAGAACGACTCCGCTGCCCTGATGCGGTCGGTCGTCTCCAAGCGCGGCCGCAATGTTGAAATCGCCGAAACCGCCGTGCGCCAATCCAAATCCTTCACTGACCAGGAAGCCCTTTCGCAAAAACTGATCGACTACGTAGCCCCCAGCGAAGAAGACCTCTTCAAGCAATTGCAAGGCAAACAAGTCAAGCGATTCACCGGCCAGACCATCACACTGAACCTGGTCGGCGACTCCATCCGTCCCTTCGGCATGACCCTGAAGCAGCACATTCTCGCTTATCTGATGGATCCAAACGTAGCCTTCATCCTGCTCGCCGTCGGCGCACTCGCTCTCTATGCCGAGTTCAACCATCCCGGCGCAGTCGTCCCCGGAACCGTCGGCGTCGTCTTCATTCTTATCGCCATTTTCGCGCTGAACTTGCTGCCCACTCGCTTCGCCGCGGTAGTTCTGATTTTTGCTTCCTTCATTCTGTTCGCGCTCGAAGCCAAGTTCGCCGCCCACGGAGTCCTAGCCATCGGCGGAATCGTCACGCTCACGCTGGGCGGGCTGCTGCTGGTAGACGCCCCCATCCCGGAAATGCGCGTCCATCTGCTGACCGCTCTCGCGGTCAGCATTCCGCTGGGAATCATCACCGTCTTTTTAATGAGCATCGCCCTGAAAGCCCGAGCCAACAAGGTCGTAACCGGCGTGCAAGGCCTAATCGGAGAAATCGGCCTCACCCAAAGCGCTCTATCGCCGCAAGGAAAAGTGTTTGTCCACGGCGAACTCTGGGACGCCGTCTCCTC
>Ga0074044_10002844_pt1 | contig 15029 bp, 11 predicted proteins | sample BogForMeECP23OM1_FD_94443 | JGI IMG/M metagenome (GOLD analysis project Ga0074044, IMG submission 94443) | Bog forest soil microbial communities from Calvert Island, British Columbia, Canada - Bog Forest MetaG ECP23OM1 | ecosystem: Environmental > Terrestrial > Soil > Wetlands ... | reverse complement strand
GGAGGATTACTACACCTCGGTTCACATCGAAGAGTTTGAACTCGAAGCCCGCGACACCAAGCTTGGTCCCGAGGAAGTGACCCGCGATATTCCGAACGTCAGTGAATCCACGCTGCGAAATCTCGACGAAGCCGGCGTCATCCGCATCGGCGCTGGCATTAAGCAGGGTGACATCATCGTCGGCAAAGTTACGCCCAAGGGTGAGACTCAGCTGACGCCGGAAGAGAAACTGTTGCGCGCCATCTTCGGCGAAAAGGCCGGCGACGTGCGCGACGCATCGCTTTACTGTCCACCTGGAATCGAAGGCATCGTGGTGGACGTGAAAATCTTCTCGCGCAAAGGCCAGGAAAAGGACGAGCGCGCGAAAGCGATTGAAGCCAACCAGATCGCGAAGCTCGAAAAGAACCTCTCCGACGAGATTCGAATTCTGACTGATGAGCGCCTGAAGCGTCTGGAAGGCTTGTTGGGCGGCAAGGAAGTGCAAGCCGACCTGCACGACGAGCGCACCAACAAGCGCTTGCTCACCAAGGACACGGTTCTGGATCGCGACGCGATCGAGCGCATCTCGACCCGCAACCTGAAGCGCATCAAGTACGCCGACAAGGATCCGCGGGTGAATGAACAGATCGATGAGATCGAGGAAATGACCTCGCGCCAGATCGATGTGCTCAAAAAGATCGTCAACGAAAAGAAAGACAAGCTGACCAAGGGCGATGAGTTGCCGCCGGGCGTGATCAAGCTGGTGAAGGTCTACATCGCCATGAAGCGCAAGTTGAGTGTCGGCGACAAGATGGCCGGACGCCACGGCAACAAGGGCGTGATTGCGCGCATTCTGCCCGAAGAAGACATGCCGTACCTTGAAGACGGAACTCCGGTCGAGATCGTGCTCAACCCCCTCGGCGTTCCCAGCCGTATGAACGTGGGACAGATTCTTGAAACCCACCTGGGATGGGCGGGCCATGAACTGGGTGTGAAGATCGGCGAATTGCTGAAGCACAATACTCGTGCTGACGCGATCCGTCGCGATCTCAAGGCACTATTCAAGGACACGGTGCTGGCGGATACGATTGCCGACATGAGCGAGGACGAACTCGAAGCCTTGGCCCCGACACTGAAAAAGGGCGTGTTCATGGGATCGGCCGTGTTCGACGGTGCCCGCGAAAGCGAAATCAAAGCGTTGCTTACCAGCGCTGGGCTGCCCGCTGCCGGCAAAACCTCTCTGCGCGATGGCATGACGGGTGAGGTATTCGAATTGCCAGTTACGGTGGGCTACATCTACATGTTGAAGCTGTCGCACCTGGTGGACGACAAGATTCACGCGCGCTCCATCGGGCCGTACTCGCTGATCACGCAGCAGCCGCTGGGTGGCAAGGCGCAGTTCGGAGGCCAGCGCTTCGGAGAAATGGAAGTCTGGGCGCTCGAAGCTTACGGCGCGGCCTTCATCTTGCAGGAGTTGCTGACCGCGAAGTCGGACGATGTGTACGGACGCACCAAAATCTACGAGGCCATTGTCAAAGGCGAGGCCGCGATGGAACCGGGCGTCCCGGAATCGTTCAACGTTCTGATTCGCGAGTTGCAGGCGCTTTGCCTGGATGTCGAGTTGATCAAGGCCACGGAGAAGAAGCCGGTGGCGGTAGCAGCAGATTAGTCGTTGGTCGCCAGTCGGTGGTCGTTCGCGGCTGGCAGACCGGCACAATTTTGAGGACTGATTTTCAAAGAATAGACCCGTAGTCTTAGCTCTTAGGCTGCCGGGTTAGAGATTTCGCTAGCGACGAACCACCTTCGACTAGCGACCGTCTTAAGAGCCGCGTACGGCGGCGTACAGCCGTAGGAAAGCGGAGGAACATGTTTCGAGCGAGCCCGTTTGATATGGCAAACCCGGTGGCTGACTTTGATGCCATCCGCATCAGCCTGGCGTCACCGGAAAAAATCCGGAGCTGGTCGCATGGGGAAGTGACCAAGCCGGAAACCATCAACTATCGCACCTTCAAGCCGGAGCGCGATGGCTTGTTCTGCGCGCGCATTTTCGGCCCGGTCACCGACTGGGAATGCCTCTGCGGCAAGTACAAGCGCATGAAGCATCGCGGAGTAATCTGCGACAAGTGCGGCGTCGAAGTCACTTTGTCCAAAGTCCGCCGCGAGCGCCTCGGCCACATCGAACTCGCGTCGCCCTGTTCGCACGTGTGGTTCTTCAAAGGTCTGCCCAGCCGCATCGGGCATTTGCTCGACATTTCCCTGCGCGATCTCGAAGCCATTCTCTACTTCGAGGCCTATGTCGTCGTCGATCCTGGCGACTCTCCGGTTAAAGAACGCGAGGTTATCAAGGACGAAGCGAAGTATCGCGAGCTCGACCAACAGTATCGTCCCGCTGGTTTCAAGGCCATGATGGGCGCGGAAGCGATCAAGGAACTGCTTAAGCGCATTGAAGTCGATGGACTGTCGGCGGAACTGCGCGAGAAGATGAAGCACGAAACCTCGCTGCAGAAGCGGCTCAAATACACCAAGCGCCTGAAAGTGGTCGAGGCGTTCCGCAAGAGCGGCAACAAGCCGCAATGGATGATCCTCGACGTGCTGCCGGTGATTCCACCCGAACTGCGTCCGCTGGTTCCACTGGATGGCGGGCGCTTCGCCACTTCCGATCTCAATGACCTCTATCGCCGCGTCATCAACCGCAATAACCGGTTGAAGAAGCTGATGGACCTGCACGCTCCCGAGGTTATCGTGCGCAACGAAAAGCGCATGTTGCAGGAAGCAGTCGACGCTTTATTCGACAACGGACGCCGTGGACGCGTTCTGCGTGGCGCCAACAATCGTCCGCTCAAGTCGCTCTCCGACACCCTCAAGGGCAAGCAAGGTCGCTTCCGCCAGAACCTGCTCGGCAAGCGCGTGGACTACTCGGGGCGTTCCGTGATCGTAGTCGGCCCCGAACTCAAGCTGCATCAGTGCGGTCTGCCTAAAAAAATGGCGCTCGAACTGTTCAAGCCGTTCATTTATCACCGACTGGAGCAGACCGGCAACTGCACAACCATCAAGCAAGCCAAGGAAATGGTGGAGCAGCAGGAACCGATCGTCTGGGACATCCTGGAAGAGGTCATCAAAGACCATCCAGTGATGTTGAACCGTGCCCCTACGCTTCACCGCCTGGGCATTCAGGCCTTTGAGCCGGTGTTGGTGGAAGGCAAGGCGATTAAGATTCACCCGCTCGTTTGCACGGCATTCAACGCCGACTTTGACGGCGACCAGATGGCAGTGCACATTCCGCTTTCGCCCGAGGCGCAAGTGGAAGCCAGTGTTCTCATGCTGTCGTCGCACAACATTCTGTCGCCCGCATCGGGCCAGCCGATTACCGTGCCCACGCAAGACATGGTGCTCGGTCTCTACTATCTGACTAAAGCGAAACCCGGCGCCAAGGGCGAAGGCCGTTCGTTCGCCAATATTGACGAAGTTGTGATTGCGCTCGAAATGGGCGAAGTGGAAACACTCACCCCGATTCGGTTGCGTTATACCGGCGAAGTCATCGACCTCACGCAAGCCTACGATGATCAGGACGTGAACCACACGGAGCCCGTGCACATTCAGCGCGAGTTCCTGAATACCACCGTGGGCCGTGCAATTCTCAACGACCATCTGCCCAAGGCGGTGCCCGGCGTCAATGTGAGCATGCCGTATATCAACGGACTGCTCAAAAAGAAAGGCATTGGACAGCTGGTCAATTACTGCTATCTGCGGTTCGGCCTCGAAGTCACTGTCAAGATGCTTGATGAGATCAAGTCGCTCGGTTTCAAGTATGCCACGCGCGCCGGTCTCTCCATTGGCATCGATGACATGGTCATCCCGGACAACAAGAAGACGCTGGTGAAAGACGCGGACAAGTCGGTGATCGCGGTCCAGCAGCAGTACTTGGACGGCGCCATCACCAACGGCGAGCGCTATAACAAGGTCATCGAAATCTGGTCGGCCATCACGGAGAAAGTTGCCGATGAAATGTTTGGTCAGATGCAGAAGCGCGATAAAGAAGGCGAACTCAACCCCATTTACGTAATGGCCGATTCCGGCGCTCGCGGATCGAAACAGCAGATCCGCCAACTCTCCGGAATGCGCGGACTGATGGCGAAGCCGACGGGCGAAATTATCGAGACTCCGATCACGGCGAACTTCCGCGAAGGTCTCACGGTGCTCGAATACTTCATCTCGACGCACGGCGCCCGCAAAGGTCTGGCCGATACGGCGTTGAAGACCGCCGACTCGGGCTATCTGACGCGCCGTCTGGTCGACGTCGCGCAGGACGTGATCATCAGCGAATACGACTGCGGCACCGTCGACGGTATTTTCGTCTCCGGCATTGTCGAGGCCGGCGAAATCATCGAACCGCTCCGCGATCGTATCGTAGGCCGCGTGTCGCTCGAAAAAATCAAGGATTACGAAGGCCAGGTCGTGGTCGACGTGAATCACGAGATTACCGAAGATTTGGCGGGTGCGATTCAAGCCGCCGGTATCGAGCGAGTGAAGATACGCTCGGTTCTCACCTGCGAGTCGAAGCGCGGTGTTTGTGTCATGTGCTACGGACGCAACCTCGCCTCCGGACGCCTGGTCGAACTCGGCGAGGCCACCGGCGTAATTGCGGCGCAGTCCATCGGAGAACCGGGAACGCAGCTCACCATGCGTACCTTCCACATCGGCGGTACGGCGTCGCGAGTCTCGGAACAGTCGCGCCTCGATGCCAAGAGCAACGGCACGGTGCGCTTCGTCAACCTGCAGACCGTAAAGTCGAAAACCGGCGATCTCGTCGTCATGAATCGTCAGGGCTCGATTGCGGTCGTGGATGAAAAGGGCCGCGAACGCGAGCGCTATGCGGTTGTGTACGGCGCTAAGGTGAAAGTCACGGACGGCGGTCCGGTCGCGCTCGGCCAGGCTCTCGTCGAGTGGGATCCTTACACCTTCGCCATCCTCACCGAAATCGGAGGCACGGCGCAGTTTAAAGACCTGCAGGAAGGCATCACCTTGCACGAAGAAGTCGACGAAGTCACCGGCCTGTCGCGTCACGTGGTGGCCGATTCTCCCGACGAGAAACGTCAACCTGCCATCGTGGTCAAGGGTAAGGCGAGCAAGCGTTACCTGATGCCGTCGCGCGCGCACCTCATGGTGCAGGACGGCGACACCGTCTTCCCGGGTGATGTGCTGGCCAAGATCCCGCGCGAAACCACCAAGACCAAGGACATCACGGGCGGTCTGCCGCGCGTGGTGGAATTGTTCGAAGCCCGCAAGCCGCGCGAGACCGCCGTCATCAGTGAAATCGATGGCGTGGTCCGCTTCGGCGAAGTGGCCAAGGGACAGCGCAAACTCTACGTCGCAGCCGACAACGGTACGGAGAAGGAATATTCCGTTCCGCGCGGCGTTCACATCAACGTGCAGGAAGGCGAGCGCGTCAAAGCTGGCGAACCGCTGATGGACGGCCCGCTCAACCCGCACGACATTCTGGCCGTACTCGGCGAGAAAGAGCTGCAGTCTTACCTGGTCAATGAAATCCAGGAAGTCTACCGCCTGCAGGGCGTGAATATTTCGGACAAGCATATCGAAGTGATCGTGCGCCAGATGATGCGCTGGGTGAAGGTCGAAGACGTCGGCGATACCCAGTTCCTCCTGGAACAGCAAGTGGACAAATTCCGCTTCCACGAGGAGAACGAGCGCGCAATTGCGAACGGCGGCAAACCAGCCACTGGACGCCCCTTGCTGCTCGGGATCACCAAGGCGTCGCTCTCCACCGATTCGTTTATCTCCGCCGCCTCTTTCCAGGAGACCACGCGCGTGCTGACCGAAGCTTCCATTCAGGGAGCGGTCGATCATCTCCGCGGCCTGAAAGAAAACGTTATCGTGGGCCGCTTGATTCCCGCCGGCACCGGCATGGAGTATTACCGCAACGTGCGCCTCTCTCCAGAAATGGAAGAGGCCGCAAGCAAGGTGCAGGAGGAAGTCTCGCAAGCCTACGAAGACGCCGAGCGCGCGCTCGAACTCATGCGCCACGAAGGCGAGACCGAAGAACTCGCCGCGGAATAACAAGGAGCGAGTTAGACAGGGGCGACGCGAGTCGCCCCTTAGTTTTTGCTAGTGTGGTGACGGGGCTCTGCCCCGTCCATCCGAGCGCAACCGGCTGTCCACGGTCACAAAACCCTGGACTCGCTATAAAATGGCCCTTAAGTAGGCTACGGTTTCGTGAAACCAATGTCTTTAGCACTGGAACCACAGCGCCTGGCCGGGCAACCTCAGGATCCGAATTCCACGCCCGAGCCGATTCCTGGTGGACTGGTCGTGGCTCCGGCACTGGGGCGCTTCTGGCGACTCTTCCGCTTGTCAATCTGGCGCGCTTTTGAGCACGACGCCTTCGGCACCGCCAAAGCTTCGGCCTATTCTTCGATATTTACCTTTTTCCCGGCCTTACTGGTGCTCGGCGCGGTACTCGCCACTCTCAGCCGCGGCCAGGTCTACCTGCGCGAAATCTCCTACGCACTGGGTACCATCTTGCCTGCGGGCAGTTCCACCGTGCTTGCCTACCTCAGAGGCAGCACAGATCGGCCCGTGGGCCTGCTCATCACCACTTCGCTCTTGACTGTGTGGAGCGCTTCCGGCGTCATCATCTCCTGGATGGATGGATTTCGCCGCGCCTACCAACTGCCCAAGACTTGGGGAATCGTCCAGGAACGTGCCATTGCGGTTTCACTAGTCTTGATGGCGGGCATACCGCTGACCTTCTCCACTGTGCTGGTAGCCTTTGGCAGCCGCATTGAAACCCGTATCCTGTTTCACATCGGCCATGAGTTCGGACCTGTGATCCTTTTGTTATGGGGAGCGATCCGCTGGCTCATTGCCATCCTGACCAGCATTGCCGTGATCCAGCTTATCTATCACAACGCCGTGCCCCGCACGCAACCCTGGCACAGCGTTTTGCCCGGCGCTGTGCTGGCGACCGCCCTCTGGCTGATTTCCACCGCCCTGTTTGGGTGGTATTTGCAGCACTATGCCGACTACAGCGTCATCTATGGCTCGCTAGGCGTGGGTATTGCATTGCTGCTCTGGATGTACATCATCTCGCTGGTAGTGCTGATTGGCGCCGAATTCAATGCCATGCTGTTTCCTCGAGGCCTCACCAAGGTTCCGGCTGTGCGCGTAGACGCGGAAACTCGCTGATGGTGAAGGTGTTTGCAGACAACGGCAGAAAATAATCGAGACCGGGTGACAAAAGAAACAACTATTAAATCTTGTCATCCTGAGCGAAGCGAAGGACCTGCTTGTCGCCGGTCACGACGCAAAATCAACCGGGAAGAATAACCCGAGCACGGTCTCAGGCAAACCACAAGAGGTCTTAATGCGATGCAGCCGACCGGTGCCTTTTTCGACGACTCACTGCACCCCGCCGTCCGCGGGTTTCTGCACTCGCCCGCCAATCCAAACGGCGATGCGTTAATCCTGACGCACGGTTCGGGCTCAAACTCCACGGCCCCGCTACTCGTGGCGCTCAGCGAAACTTTCGCTGAACATGGCTATACTGTCCTGAGCTGCGATCTGCCCTTCCGCCAGGAGCTGCGATCCGGCCCGCCATTTCCGGGCAATGCCGAACGCGATCGCGCCGGTCTGCGCAACGCGGTCGCTGTTCTGCGCAAAAGTGTAGCGGGCCGCATCTTTCTCGGTGGCCACTCCTACGGAGGCCGTCAGGCGACGATGCTCTGCGCTTCCGAACCTGAGCTTGTGTCAGGGCTTCTTCTACTTTCGTACCCTCTGCATCCGCCGCGCAAGCCAGACCAACTCCGCGTCCAGCACCTTCCCAACCTGCGCACCACTAGCCTGTTCGTGCACGGAACGCGCGACCCGTTTGGAAGCGTCGAGGAAATCACGAGGGCATTGCGGCTGATTCCGGCCAAGACGGAATTCATGCAAGTGGAAGGCGCGGGCCACGACTTGGGTTTCAAGGGAAAGGCTCGAGCCGCAGAGCTTCCGGCGAGTATTCTTGCGAGGTTTGATCAGATGTTTAGCGAGACTGGCTGACCCCGGCTTAATAACGGAGCAGAGCCCCGTTCCCACACCAGAAAACGAAGAAAAGCCTTTCTCGGCGTCTCGGCGGTGAGATCGCCCTAGTTCACCCAGCCCGATTTCGATCCGCCATTAGTTTTATCGTTGTCGTCAGGAGGCACGTAATTTCCATGCTCGTCGAAGGTGACTTTGCGGTCGTGATCTCTCATATAGACTTCGAATTTTTTCGCCGCCCGCCGCCGCTTCCAGCGATAGTAGGAATTTCTCACTCCGAAATAACTTTCGGATGCCGCATAGCTCACTCCGCGCGACGGCATGAACTTTACCCACAGAAAGCCAAAGAACAACCCGCCGAGATGGGCAAAAACCGCAACTCCTCCCTGCGACGGCTCAAAAACCGCAATGATCGCGACCACCACCCAGATTCCAACCAAATATTTAGCCTTGATCCGGAACGGCAGCGGAAACAGAAACATTTCCTGATCGGCGTACAGAATCCCAAAGGCCATCAGTAGTCCGAAAATACCGCCCGACGCGCCCATCGTCTCCGTGGCTGGACTCATGCCCAGAAAGTGCGTGTAGGAAATGGCAATGGTCACCAAAGCGGCGCCCACGACGCAGAACGTGTAGCACTCGATGAATCGTCGCGGACCCCAGTCGCGCTCCAGGTACGCGCCAATAAACCACAGCGTGAGCATGTTGAAAAACACGTGACTGAAATTGGCGTGAAGCAAGGAATAAGTAACCACTTGCCACACTTCGCCGTGCATCACGTCGACCGGGATCAGCGCCAGCCACTCTCGCATCAGCCCGACAGCGTTCCCGCTAAACCAAGGCACGACCACCTGAAACAGGTAGATCCCCGTGCAGGTGAGAATGATGCGCTTCACCCATCCGGCAAAGGGAGGGAAGCTGAACGAGATGGTTTGTCCGCGACTCAATTAGTTTTCCCTGTTTCAAGAAATTCAAGGATTCGAGATTCAAGAATTCAAAATTTCAACCTTTCAAAGAAGAAGCCGCCTCCGGGTCTCAACCTTGAAACGTTGCAACTCTGAAACTTTGAAATCTCATTCCTTATCTCATTATCCTGCGAAACCTTCAGGGTTGCACGCGCACCGCTGCCGACCGTTTGGACGTACCGCTACTCGTCCGCCATTTCTCAACAATTTCCACATTTTTCTTGCTAACCACTTGACCTTTTCCCCGCGAAGAAACTAAATATAACAGGGGTATTCCGAACGTGGAGGAAATCATGGTGTACTGTCCTGAATGCGAGACGGATCTCGACATCGACGAAGATGAAGTCGATGAAGGCGCGGTCGTCTCCTGCCCGGAGTGTGGCACCGACTTCGAGGTGGTTACGGTGAATCCCGTCGAATTGAAAATAGTCGGCGAAGATGAGATCGACGAAGACGAGGACGAAGAAGACGCCGATGACGAGGAAGATGAGGACGACGATTCCTAAGGGTCCTGGCCACCCCCGTTTTCGCTGGCGCTTTGTCGCAATGGCTGCGGCCGCGGTGTTTTTCGTGTCGCTGCTCAGTGCGGCAGGCGCGCGCCCCAACGAGCGCGAGAAGCCGGCCCCTTACGCGTTGATCTTCGGCACGGTTTGGGATCCCAGTGGACAACCGCTCTATGGAGTCAAGGTAAAGATCCGCCGGGCCGACGAGAAAAAAGCCCGCTGGGAGCTTTATTCCAATCACAACGGCGAATTCGCGCAACGCGTGCCCACCGGCAAGGCCGATTACATCGTGTGGGCTGACGTCAAGGGCTACAAACTGCCCAACGGCAGAAAGTTGAAGCCTGGCGCCGAAGTCAGCGTGCATATCGACGATGACGAGCGTTCCGACATTGGTCTTCATTTAGACTGGGAGTAACGAAATTGGGAGTAACGAAATTAGGAGTGACTGAACTGCCAGCGACTAGATTGGGAGTGACCGCCATGGCTCGGGAATCGGCACCAATGCGATGCGATTGAAAAAAGTAATCACCGTAGCTGCGGCTGCTCTGCTGGTCGTCCTCTCGACGATCTTCCCGACTTTGGCGCCTGCGACCCCAGCGCCACAGTTTGGCAGTTCGTCCAAGGAAGACAAGTCTCGGCTGCTTACCGGAAAGGTTTTGGACGCCGCCGAGAATCCTCTACCGGACGCAGTCGTGTATCTCACTAACACTCACACCCGGTCCGTGAAAACCTATATCGTGGGCCCAGACGGAACCTACCGCTTCCCGGCCCTTCTTCCCAGCATCGATTACGAGGTCTACGCGCAATACAACAACCGCAAGAGCGGCACAAAAACGGTCAGCCAGTTTGACGACCGTACGCAGGTTTACATCACCCTGAAAATCAACATCAAAGCCGACGCCAAGTAAGCCTTCCCGTTTCACCTGGTCTCTCTAAAGAATCGAGCATACGACGCTAGCCTCCGCGCCTTTCGATCAGCGCGGCGAAGAAGCCGTCGCAAGGATGCACGCCGGGAATCGTTCTCAGATACGGGCCAGAGAGCAGCGACGTGATATTCATTCCACCATGTTCGCGAGAAAGTTCGCAAGAAAGTTCGGGCGAAAGCTCGCCCGACAGCCGCAGGCGCTCCAGTTCTCCCCTCAAATCGGCGACGTGGAATTCCGCCGCATTCTCAAGAGCCGCCTCCACAACCTCCTCGTTTTCCTCCCGCTCCAGCGAGCACGTCGAATAAACGAGCCTACCGCCCGTTGCAAGCCGGGCGAGCGCGGACTTCAGTATGGCCACCTGCCGCGACTGCAGATCGCGCAGGTCTTCCGCTTTGAGCCGCCACTTGATCTCCGGGTTACGAGCCAGCGTACCCGTGCCGGAGCATGGAACATCGACGAGAATGCGGTCGAATGTCAATGACGGCGAGAAGGGCAAATGCCGCGCATCGGCTGCGACCACATGGACGTTGGGCAAGCGATGCAGGCTTTGCAGTAACCGCGCGCGGTGCGGGTGCAATTCCGCCGCAAACACCCTGGAATGCGGATTGCGCCCCGCCAGCAAGGCAGTCTTACTACCGGGAGCCGCGCAGCAATCTAGAATCATTTCTCCGTGACCTACCAGCAAAGCAATCAGTTGCGATGCTTCATCTTGAATCGAGACGCGGCCGTCCTGATAAGCGCGCGTTCCGGTCAAGTCACCCGAAAGAATACGCCGTGCCGACGACAGCAATCGCCCCGGCGCGAGCTGCGCGCCCGCAGCCGCAAGTTCGCCAGCAGTTTGATCTTGATTAGCTTGATTTGGATTAAATTGATTGCCGTGAATGTGAATGGCCGTTTCAGGCACCGTCTGATCATGCGCGCAAATCTTGTGCGCCGCTTCCAGCCCATAGCGCTCCGTCCAGCGCGCTATCAGCCACGGCGGATGAGCCGCGTTCCGGGCCAGCGTGACCGCGTCGGACGATCTGTCGATTTCCGCGAAGGCGTCTCCTGCACCGCTCGCGGCAATTTTCCGGAGTACCGCATTCACAAACGAAGTGGCTGAACGCTTGCGCGCCGCCTTGACCAGTTCCACGCTTTCAAAGATGGCCGCGCGTCCCGGAACTCTAGACAGAAACAACAACTGATACGCGCCCAGCCGCAATGCAGCCAAAACCTCGCTATCGAGCCGATTGAGCTTCTGCGACGATGCGGCGGCCAGTCGCTGATCGAGCAGAGATCGCCAGCGGAGAACTCCCATCACCAGTTCGGTGCCAAGCCCATGATCGCGCGTGGAAAGCTTTGCCAGGGCGGGGGAATGGAGCAGTTCCGAGGCGTAAGATTCATCGCGCTCGACCCGCAACAGAATCTCGAAAGCCACGATTCGCGCAGGGGAAACGGCCATTGCCAACTATTGTCCCAACCGGTCGCCGGATTTGGGCCGGTAGCCGTTGATGAATTCGCCCGCCGTCATGCGCCGCTTCCCCTCAAGTTGAACTTCAATGAGCTCCAGCGCCGTGCCTATGTCACTACCCTTATCTTTATTCTTGTATTTGCCGCAACCAACCAGGAAACGCGTTCCCTCAACGCCGATTTGGCCGGGCGGCAAATTACCTCGCGTTTGCGCGGGCTGTGCCCGGTGGACTTGCAGCGTTTTACCTTTGAAGGTCGTGAAGGCTCCGGGCCACGGCTGAAAACCACGCAGGCGATTGTAGAGATCATCCGCCGTGCGAGAAAAATCCATCCTACCATCCTCTTTCTGCAGAATCGGCGCCAGCGTGGCGAGCGCATGATCCTGCGGAGTCGGGCGAACTTGCCCATTCTCGAGTCCCAGCAGAGTCTCGACCATCAGATTCGCCCCGACAGACGCCAGCTTCGGCCCCAGAGTCTCGGCAGTGTCTTCCAAAGCAATTGGAATCTCGCGCTGCAGCAGTATGTCGCCGGTGTCGAGCCCCGCGTCAATGCGCATGGTCGTAACTCCGGTTGCTGATTCACCACTGGCAATCGCCCACTGGATCGGTGCTGCGCCACGGTACTTGGGTAGCAGCGACGCATGCAGGTTCAAATTTCCGAGCCGGGGAAAATCAATCATCCATTGCGGGATGATGCGGCCATAGCCGACGACAATGATCGCGTCCGGGTGAATCGCCGCAAGCCGATCGCGAAACTCGGGATTGTTTTTGATGGCCGCTGGTTGCACCACGGCAATCCCCAGGCGAATGGCCGCGTCTTTCACGGGAGAAACGGCCACTTCCATTCCGCGCCCGCGTGGCCGATCAGGCTGCGTTACCACCAGCGCGACGGAATGCCCACCCTCGACCAGTTTCTCCAGAGTCGGGACAGCAAATCGAGGCGTGCCGCAAAAAATTAGATTAAGAGGCGTTGGCATCACCGCCGGATACCTCAGCGGCTGAAGCCGCATTCAAAACAACGATGTCACCGCAGCGCTTAAAGCGTTTGCGTGAGGACTCAATTCTCACGCCTGCGTTGGAACACAACCCCACCCATCAGCCGCGAAGCGGCGTGAGAATTTATAACCCACCGCGCAAGCCGCCGGTACAAGCGGGAAATAGCTTTCACAAATTACCAAATTACCCGATTGCAAAATTACCAAATCCCTACCATTCTCCCGCCTTCACCATCTTCTTAATCTTGCGCTTGATCAGGTCGCGCTTCAGCGCGCTGATGTGTGAGATGTAGAGCTTGCCGTTCAAGTGATCGGTCTCATGCAGGAAGGCGCGCGCCAACAGTTCTTCACCGGTATGTTCGAAAAACTTGCCGCTGAGATCCTGCGCGCGCACGGTCACCGTCTTGGCCCGCGTAACCTCCTCGCGAAATTCGGGAATGCTCAAGCAGCCTTCGCTGCTTCGCTGCCGCCCCACTTTGTTGACGATTACCGGGTTGACCAGGACCAGCTTGGCGCCGGGATCCTCTTTGAAGGTTACATCTACGACGGCGATGCGTTGTGAAATACCGATCTGCGGAGCTGCCAAGCCGACGCCGCGCGCCGCATACATCGACTCAAACATGTCTTCCACCAGTTTCTTGAGCTCGTCATCGAAGCTGGTCACTTCCGCCGCAGGTTTTTCCAGCACCGGATCGCCGAATTTTACAATTGGATAAATCATTATCTTAATTTTAAGTTGTTATCTGAATCTTAAGTTGTCATGAGCCAAGCGAAGGACCAGTGTAATCTTAAGTTGTCATCCTGAGCGAAGCGAAGGACCTATGTATTTGCCCTCGCCCAGCATATGTTGTAAGACTAGTAGTTCTTCAGCTGTTCCAGATATCCCAGAAAATTTCGCTTCGTTTCTTTCATCGAGTCGCCGCCGAATTTCTCGAGCGCGCAGCGCGCCAGCGTAAGCGCGACCATCGCTTCAGCGGCCACGCCCGCGGCGGGTACCACGCATACATCCGACCGTTCATACGCCGCCTTCACCGGCTCGCGCGTTGCGAAATCCACCGACTGCAAGGGACGCCGCAATGTAGAGATCGGCTTAAGATAACCGCGAACCCGAATCTCCTGCCCATTGGAAACACCGCCCTCCAGGCCTCCCGCATTATTGCGAGTGCGAGTGAAGCCGGAAAATCCCGCGTCGCTCTGATTCTGATATTGATAGCCGATCTCGTCATGCACCGCCGAGCCCGGCGAACCCGCTGCCCGAATTCCACTCCCAATTTCCACCGCTTTCACCGCCTGCAACGACATAACCGCCGCCGCCAACAGCGCATCCAGACGCTCGTCCCATTGCGCGTAGCTGCCAAGGCCCGGCGGAACATTATGCCCCACTACCTCGAACACTCCGCCGACCGAATCGCCCGTGCGCAGAACTTTATCCACTTCTTCCTTCATGCGCTGTTCCGCATCGGCGTCGGCGCACGAAAGCAGCACCTCGTTCTTGCGCGACAGCGGCTCGATTTGCTCCCAGGAGATTTCTCGATCCGCAATGGAAACCGCACCCACCGCAATCACATGACTCAGAACTTCCATGCCTAGCTCGCGCAGCAACAATTTGGCGAGCGCGCCAATCGCCACCCGCGCCGCCGATTCTCGCGCCGAGGCGCGCTCTAGAACATAGCGCGCTTCCCTGAAATCGTACTTCAGAGCTCCCGCCAGGTCGGCATGGCCAGGCCGTGGTGATGCCACGCGCCTGTGTTTCTCCGGATCGCCCTCCTCCACCGGCAGCGATTCTTTCCAATTCTGCCAGTCGCGATTCTCCAGCATCACCGCGATTGGCGAGCCGATCGTCTTGCCGTGGTGCACGCCCGCAAGAAAATGCGCCCGGTCAGTTTCGATCTTCATGCGCCCGCCGCGTCCAAAGCCCTGCTGTCGCCGCCACAACTCGCGATCCACAAATGCCTGATCCACGGCCAGCCCGGCGGGCAGCCCCGAAAGGAACGCCACCAGCGCCTCGCCGTGGGATTCTCCGGAAGTGAAGTAGCGCAGCATGTGGAACACGCATTGTAAATGAAGAATGACGAAGGATGAGTGGCACCTTCCTTACGCAATCTGCGGAATAACGCTGCTAGGGGAAGTAACAGGGAAGGGCACGACTTCACAGCATGCGGAAAAAGTCCGTCTT
>Ga0074044_10002841_pt1 | contig 15036 bp, 11 predicted proteins | sample BogForMeECP23OM1_FD_94443 | JGI IMG/M metagenome (GOLD analysis project Ga0074044, IMG submission 94443) | Bog forest soil microbial communities from Calvert Island, British Columbia, Canada - Bog Forest MetaG ECP23OM1 | ecosystem: Environmental > Terrestrial > Soil > Wetlands ... | reverse complement strand
TTCGAGGGCGGCCCGGTGCATGCCGGCGCGGTGGTGGTGTCGGCGGTGCTGGCGGCCTGCGAACGGTATAGCTTGGACGGCCGCGCCGCGCTCGTCGGCATCGCCGCCGGCGTCGAATGCATGTGCCGGCTGAGCCTGGTCGCGCCGACGCTCACCCACAAGGCCGGCTTTCATCCAACCGCGGTATTCGGCGCCATGGGCGCGGCGGCCGGCGTCGGCGCCGCGCTCCAACTCAACCCACGCCAGCTTGTCGACGCGCTCGGCACCGTCGGCTCGATGGCGGGCGGCATCATCGAATATTTGGCCGAGGGCGCGTGGACCAAGCGCCTGCATGCCGGCTGGGCGGCGCAATCGGGCATCCGCGCAGCCCTTCTTGGGCGAGCGGGCTTTCTTGGCCCGCGCACCGTGTTCGAAGGTGTCCACGGCTTTTTTCACGGCTTCGCGCACACGACCAAGGGCGATTACGATGCGCTGATCGGCGACTTCGGCACGCGCTGGGTGACGGAGACGCTGGCGTTCAAGCCTTATCCGTGCGGGACCATGACGCATCCCTATATCGACTGCGCGCGCCGGCTGGCCGCGCGCGGCATCAAGGCGGACGATATCGTCGACATGGTGTGCGAGGTCGGCGAGGGCACCGTGCATCGCCTGTGGGAGCCGCTTGCCGCCAAGCAGCGCCCGGCCAACGGTTATTCCGGAAAGTTCTCCACGCCCTATTGCATCGCCGCCGCCTTCATTCGCGGCAACGTGGGTCTTGGCGATTTTTCCAATGCCGCCGTTCGCGATCCGGCAGTCTTGAGACTCGCAGCGAGGGTGCGCTATCAAATCGATCTACAAAATCCCTATCCGAAGAATTTCACCGGCCACATCCGCGCCACTCTCCGCGATGGCTCGGTGGTCGAGGAACGCCAACCCTACATGCGCGGCGGCGCGCAGGAGCCGCTGACCCGCGCCGATATCGTGGCGAAGTTCCTGCTCAACGCCACGCACGGCGGCTGGAGCGCCGACCGCGCCGCGCAGGTGCTCAAGCTGATCGGGACTTTATTCGACGGACCTGTGAAGCTTGCGGCTTGGCGGGGATAGCGTCTTCTCCCTCTCTCTTCGCGCAAGGGCACCGGGAAAAGGCTGGTCACCGTACCAGAGACAACGCTTGACATTGGTCACAACTTCAGTTATAAACTCATCGAGTCAAAATCTCGCGTATCGAAAGGCCTCACCGGTGAGAGCCGGCCGATGCGGCGAGTGCGGTTCTTAAGCCGAGGCGGTCGACCGCTCCGGCGGGAGCCGCGGTGGAGCGCCGGGAGGCGCCGCGCGCCCGAAGCAGGCGGTTCGCGCAAGCGGATCGTTCTGTGGCGCGCGCCGCGCCCGAAGCGCGAGCGAGTGGCAACATTCGCCCGCGTGGCGCGGCCACGACCTTGGCGCCTCCCGGCGCTCCATCTCCCTTTCGTTTGGGGAGATTGGTCAAACGCTTTTTGCAAAACTCGGGCGCGCAACGCGTCGCGAGAACGAATGCGTTTTTACATCATTGCGAGCCAACGGGTCCGACCCGAAGTGGCCGGCCCGATGACAGGCTCCGCGAGGCATTCCAGACGAGCCCCCTCCCTTCCCTCCCCGCACGCGGGGGAGGGTACGGGGCACCCCGCGACGCTCGCGTCGCGGGGACCCCGGGGTGGGGGATTGCTTCGTCGCTTCGCTCCCCGCAATGACGACGTGAACCGATCGCGGAAAACTGCTAATACGACAAAAAACACCCGGCGGAGGCGACGAGATGGCGACGAAGACAACGCGCGATTACACGCGCCGCAATCTGTTGCGGACGGCAGGCGGCGCCGCTCTGGCGGTCGCCGCGACCGCAACGCGCTCGCCGGCGCAAAGCCCGGCACGGCGGCCGAACATCGTCTTCATTCTTGCCGATGACATGGGCTATGCGGACGTCTCCTGCTACGGCCGGCCCGATCTCTCGACGCCGAACATCGACCGCATCGCAGCTCAGGGCACGAGATTCACGCAAGGCTACGCCAACTCGCCGGTTTGCACCGCCTCCCGCGTGGCGATTATCACCGGTCGTTACCAGGTGAGGTTGCCGGTGGGCTTGGAGGAGCCGATCGCGCCGATAACCAAACCTGCGATCGGCCTCCCGCCGGAGCATCCGACGCTCCCATCGCTGCTGAAGAAGGCCGGTTACGGCACCACGCTTGTCGGCAAGTGGCACCTTGGCAATCTGCCTGACTTCAGTCCGCTGAAAAGCGGGTATGACCACTTCTACGGCTTCCGCAGCGGCGCGGTGGATTATTACCTGCACGTCAATACCGCCGGCCGGCCCGATCTCTGGGACGAAGATAACCCGACCACGCAGGACGGTTACACGACCGACCTGTTCGGCGATCGCGCGGTAAAAGCGATCGGCGACTACGCCAAAGCGGGACAACCATTTCTGCTCAGCTTGCACTTCAATGCGCCGCACTGGCCGTGGGAGGGGCCGGGCGATCAGGCCGAATCCGAACGTCTTGGCGGCCGCAATCTACGCGATTGGGACGGCGGATCGCAGGAGACTTACCGCCGGATGATCGCGGCCATGGACGTTCAGATCGGCCGTGTGCTGCGGGCGCTGGAAGACGGCGGAATTGCCCGCGACACCATCGTGATCTTCACCAGCGACAACGGCGGCGAACGCTATGCCGACACCTGGCCGTTCACCGGCAGGAAGACGGAATTGCTGGAAGGGGGCTTGCGCATTCCCGCGATCGTCTCATGGCCGGGTCACATTCCGGCTGGTCGCGTCAGCGAGCAGGTGACCGCGAACATGGATTGGCTGCCGACCCTCCTTGCGGCTGCCGGCACGGCGCCGGACCCAGCCTATCCGTCCGATGGAATGAACCTGTTGCCGCATCTGACCGAAGGCGCCGCGGTCTTAGAACGAAAACTGTTCTGGCGTTACAAGGCGCTGTGGCAGCGCGCGGCACGGATCGGCGATTGGAAATACCTCAAGATTTTGGACAACACGTTCCTGTTCAACGTGGTCGACGATCCGTTGGAGCGCGCCAACATGAAGGAACGCCGCAAGGACATCTACGATCGGCTGGTCGGCGAGTGGAACGCATGGAACGCGACCATGCTGCCGGAGACCGCAACGAGCTTCACCGAGAATTTCACCGGCGCCGACTTTGCCGACCACATCGGAGCAAAGCCGGTGACGCTCGATCCCGATCCCGACCTGCACTGACGCAATCACGTATCACGCTTGCCAACGCGTTGGAGCAAATAACAATGCCCACCATGATCGCCGCGCGGCTGCACGCCTACGGCTCGCCGATGACGCTCGATCGGATCGAGGTGCCGCAGCCGCGCCCGACCGACGTGCTGGTCGAGGTCAAGGCCTGCGGCGTCGTTCCCAATCTCGCGCGTGTCGTGAGCAATTTCTTCGGCACGCTGACGCCCGATAATAAGATCATGCCGCCGCTGCCGGCGATTTTTGGCCTCGATCCAACGGGCGTCGTCGCCAAGGTCGGCGACCAGGTGCTTTCGGTTCGTCCGGGCGACCGCGTCTACGTCAATCCGGCGCGGTCTTGCGGCTCGTGCCGATTGTGCCGCAGCGGCCAGGCGCTGGATTGCCCCAGCTTTACGCTTCAGGGCTATTTTGGCCGGTCGCAGGACATCATGCGGGCCTATCCTTATGGCGGACTGTCGCAGTTCCTCACCGCGCCCGCCACCGCGCTGGTCAAGCTTCCCGACAACGTCAGCTTCGAAGCTGCGGCGCGGTTCGGATATTTCGGCACCGCCTACGCCGCGATGAGGAAAATCGGCGTCGGTCCCGGCCAATCGTTGCTCATCAACGGCATCAGCGGGCAGCTGGGTCTCAACGCCGCGTTGCTCGCGCTGGCGATGGGCGCGACCAAAATTCTCGGCACCGGGCGCAATATGGCGTTGCTCAATCGCGTCAAAGCGATCGAGCCCAAACGCATCGAAGTTCTTGCGGTGCCGGACGCTCCCGCGCAAGGCGCGTCGGCGGCGCAACCGGACCCGCTCGTGATGTGGGCTAAAAAGGCGACCGACGGCTACGGCGTTGACGGCGTCATCGATTGCCTGCCGCCCGGCGCGCCGGCGGGCGCGATGATGCGCGCGCTGTTTTGCCTGCACCGCGGCGGACGCGCGGTCAATGTCGGCGCTGTTCTGGAAACGCTGCCGATCAATGCGTTCTGGTTGATGACCAACCGGATCGGCCTGCAGGGCTCGGTCTGGTTCACGACCGCCGAGGGCGAGGACATGGCGGCGATGGCCGGCGCCGGCACGCTGGACCTGTCAGTGCTCGAGCACCGCGTCTCGCCGCTGTCCAAGGTCAACGAGGCCCTCGCCGGAATGGACGATCGCAATGGCGGATTCACCAACTTCGTGATCGATCCGACGCGTGTTGCGTGACGCTCCGGCACCCTCCCACGCGGCGACGAAAGCTGCTAATCCATTGGCCAAGAGCTAGACCAACTGTAAGCCCAGCGAGGACGTCATGTACGCCAATCTCGAACTGTTCATCGACGGCAAGTGGCTCGGCGGCGACGGCCGCAAGGGCGAGGATGTGATCAATCCAGCGACGGAAAAGCCGCTCGCGCGCCTGCCGCACGCCAGCTCAGCCGATCTCGACCAGGCGCTGGAAGCCGCCAAAAAGGGTTTTGCCGTCTGGCGCGCGATCTCCGCCTACGACCGCGCCAAAATCATGCGCAAGGCGGCCGACCTGATACGCGAGCGCTACGATGCGATCTCCAAAATCCTGGTGCAGGAGGAAGGCAAGGTCTATCCCGAAGCCCGCGCCGAGGTGATCACCTCCGCCGACATCATCGAGTGGTATGCCGAGGAAGGCCGCCGTGCCTATGGCCGCATCGTGCCCGGCCGCGGCAAGGGTTTGCGCCAGATCGTGTTGCAGGAGCCGGTCGGTGTCGTCGCCGCGTTCACGCCGTGGAATTTCCCGACGCTGACGCCGGCGCGCAAGATCGGCGGTGCGCTTGCGGCCGGCTGCTCGCTCATCCTCAAGGCGTCCGAGGAGACGCCGGGCGCCTGCGTCGAGATGGTGCGCTGCTTCGCCGATGCCGGCCTGCCCGCCGGCGTGCTCAACCTGGTGTTCGGCGTGCCGGCAAATATCTCCGAACACCTCATCGCCAAGGATGACGTGCGCAAGATTTCGTTCACTGGCTCGATCCCGGTCGGCAAGCACCTCGCCGGCCTTGCCGCGAAGGGCATGAAGCGCGCCACTATGGAGCTCGGCGGCCATTCACCGGTCGTGGTGTTTGCCGACGCCGACCCCGAAAAATCCGCCGAGACCATCGCGGCCTTCAAGTACCGCAATGCCGGCCAGGTCTGCATCTCACCGACGCGGTTCTATGTGCAGGAGCCGGTCTACAGCCGCTTTCTCGCGCGCTTCACCGAGTACGCCAAGTCGATCAAGCTCGGCGACGGCCTCGAAAAGGGCATAACCATGGGGCCGATGGCGAATTCCCGCCGCATCGACACGATGGAATCCTTCGTCAAAGACGCCAAGGATCGCGGCGGCAAGATCGCCACCGGCGGCAATCGGCGCGGCAATCAGGGATATTTCTTCGAACCCACGGTGATTACCGACGTGCCCGACAATTCCAAAATAATGACAGAGGAGCCGTTCGGCCCGGTCGCGCCGGTGGTCGCGTTCAAAACATTCGATGAAGTCGTGGAGCGCGCCAACTCGCTGCCTTTTGGTCTGGCCGCCTATGCCTTCACCGGCTCGGCGCAGACCGCGAACCTGATCGGCGACGCACTACAATCTGGCATGGTCGGGGTGAATTCGATTGCCATCTCGACGCCCGAGACGCCATTCGGCGGCGTCAAGGAATCCGGCTACGGCAGCGAAGGCGGCATCGAGGGCCTGCAAGCCTATCTCAACACGAAATTCATCTCGCAAGCGTGAGGCGGCCAGCGGCAGCCGCATTCAACCCGATCGATCATCCTCGCCGTAAAGCGTCGCCAGCGTGATCTTGACGGCCAAGGCCACCGGGACGGCGAGGATCACGCCGGTAATCCCGAACACGACAGCGCCGGCGAGAAAGCAGAAAATGATCAGCACCGGATGCAGGTTTGCCGCACGGCCGAGCACGAGCGGAGCGACAATCTGGTCGATCGATAGGCGGAGCACAATTGCGTAGACCGCAAAGGCGACGATGCTCATAATGCCGGTTGCCGTGTGCAGCGCGACCAGGCCGGCGATGATGGCCACCGCGGTCGAACCGATGATCGGAAGCATTTCGCCGAGTCCGGTCATCAACGCCAGCAAGACTGCGTGATCGAGACCGAGAATGAGGCCGAGACCGATATAGGCCGCAGCCATCGCATAGATCACAATGGCGGCCACGCCGAGGAAGTAGCGCTTCAGCACCGGATCGAGCCGTAACCAGATTTGCGCGACCAGTGGGCGCCGGCGCGGCGGTACCATCCAGAACAGTCCGCGTGCCACGCCGGGCCCGCTCACCAGAAACCAAATAAGCAGCACTGCGGTGAGAAACGTAGCCATGACGGCCACAAGACCGGAGCCGGTTATGGACGCCAACTGGTCCGGCTGACCGAACCAATCGCGAATCCGATCAAATATCGTCCGGACGATCTGGTCCGCGTCCATCGACTGTCCGAATATGCGAATGGACTGATCGCCGGTCGCCTGGCGCAACAGATGTTCGAGTGTCCCCCGCAAATCGGTTATCGTGCTTGCCGCTTCGGCGGCAAGGCGTTGCCCCGCGACAGCCACGATAAGCCCGGCGCAGCCGAGCAGAAGCAGGAACAGCAAAACCGCAAACAGCGACCGCGGCAGTCGGGTCCGCTTGGCGAGCCAATCCAACAGCGGCGTGCCAATGTAAGCGACGATTCCAGCCACCACGAACGGCAGCAGAATAGGCCTGATCAAATAGAGGAAGACCGCGATCGCGCCGACCGTCAGCACCACTGTACGGGTCTCGCCGGTGTGGCGCGAGGTGGTGGTGCGAGCGCCTTCGGCGCGCTGGACCTCTCCGCTCCTCGTCTCAGGGACGTTCATGAACCGATGCGACCTGTAGCGCTACAGCTGGCGATGTTGCCGAGCGGCAGCCGGACACCGTAGCAGAAAGCTATGCACTTGACGCAGGTCGCGCGCCGTCGACCGGAGAATCATGCTTTCGCGGCGGCGTGAGCCACATTCGCTGGATTCCACAGGAACAGAAATCGTTAGTCGCGCGTTGTGAGTCTGTGGCGGGGCGGGAAGGGCCGGTATTTCATGGCTTTCTTAGCATCCATGCTCGCCTATTTGGGAACCCTTGCAGGCATCGTGCTGGCGTTGCTGGTGTCGCTGTCGGCGCTGCTTGCAACGCCTCCCGACCAGCTGCCAATCGCTCCCCACAATATCGCGACAACATTGACGCCAAGCGAACCCCAGGTAGCGACGAAGGCGTCAATCATGGCGCCGCAAATCGGTAAGTGGGGGCCACGCGTCGCGCATGGCGTTACGGAAGGCACGACCGCTCCCCAAATCAAAGTCGTCGTCTTTGCTCGCCGCAAAGCGCTGGCGGCGAACGAAGCGTCGCGAGAGCAGCGTTTACAGCCGCTGAATCTGCGAGCGCATACAAAGCAGCGGGAAGCCCAGCAAGAGCCGGGTGGCGTAGATAGGCGCATGGGATACGCCCAGGAGCCGACAAACGCGTACAACCGAATCTGGTGATGTCACTCGCGAGTCAGCCGCGCCCAACCGACACATACGGCACTGGCGGGAGGGCGACCTGTCTCTCTATCGTCCCGCCGAGCGGGTGAGGCGATCGGCCGCTGATCACAGCGCTTCTTGGGATAACGCTACGGCAGGGACGCCCAAGTCAGCCACGACGACCAAGCGACGATGATAGATTGCGGCGAACACGAACGCGACGGGAGCGCAGATCAGGTAGGGTATCGCCGCGAACAGGTAGAGGTTTTGCACCGACACGTGCATGCCGATGAGCACCCCGCCGATGAGGGGTCCGCTCACCGAGCCGGCGCGTCCCACTGCGAAGCACCACCCCGATCCCAGGGATCGGAACGCGGTTGGATAAACCATCCCCGATACCCCGTTGGTCGCATAGTTGAAGCCCAGGACCGAGAAACCGGCCAGAAACAGCACGACGATCAGCAGCGGCTCCGACATCGTCCCGACATAGCCGATCGCACCCACCACGGGAATGGCAAGGACGGACATGGCCGCGACCGGCAGATAGCCGAATCGGTCCATCGGGTAGCCGATAACCCATCCACCGATGAGGCCGCCCACCTGTATGACCGAGGTGAAAAGCGCCGCTTTCGCCATCGGGATGTTGGCGCTGGCAAGGAGCGTCGGGGTCCAGTTGAACAGGAAGAAGTACCCCATCAGGTTCAATGCGAACAGAACCCACAAGCACAGCGTGACCGGGGCATAGCCGTCGCGGAACAGGTGTTTCGGAGACAACCCGGTGTAGTGCTTTTCGTCGCGCATGACGAAGCTGGCATCGGCATCGATCGCGAGATCCGGGCGCACCGCCTGCACCAGTCTCAGCACATTTGCCCGATGTCCCTGCCTGACCACGAAATACTTGATCGACTCGGGGAGCGCGGCCAGGCAGAGCAACGCCGCGAGAATCCCGAGGACGCCGCCCATGGTGAAGACTACTTGCCAGCCGTATTGGGGGATGAGCCAGGCCGCCACCGGGCCTGGCATGGCGGCGCCGAGGCCGATGCCGGAAAACATCACCACCACGAGCGTCGCCCGCAGCCGTTTCGGCGCGTATTCGGCAACCAAGGCGATGACGTTGGGCATCACCCCGCCGATGCCGATCCCGCAGAGGAATCGGACCATGACGAGCTCGCGCACGCTTGATGTGAGCACCGCGGCCCAGGTGAAGACGCTGAAAATCAGGCAGGCGATGAAAATCGCCTTCTTCCTCCCGAAGCGGTCGCCGATATAGCCCAGGAGCGGCGCGCCGAAGAGAATCCCCAACGGGCTCGCCCCGAACACCGGACCGAACGCCGAGGCATCGGGGAGCTGCCAGGCCCGGATCATCGCCGGAGCGACGTAGCCGATATTGTTGATGTCGAAGCCGTCGAGAAAGATGATGAAGGCGGCAACGATGACCACCCGCAGGACAAAAGTGCCGACCTTCGCCTCGTCGACAACCGCTGATACGTCGATGACCTTTGCGTTCGCCATGACCCGATCATTCCCCCCTTGAAATTTGGACTCGCTGCGACATCATTGCCGCGTAGCGCGGCCGATGACGCCCTCTCGTGCAGGACGACGCCTTCGTGCACTCAGAGATAGGCGCTGTCCTGTCCTCCGATGCCGTGACGACCCGCGAGTCGTCGGGGCTGAAGGCGGCGGACTGTACAGTGCCGTCGGGTACCGACTTAGATTATCTTAGATTAGTGTTAGCCAGCGAGTCGCGGCAAGCTCAATAAGCGCGCCCGAGTTTGGACAATAGGTTTCCCACACCGGGTTGTTGGGATCGCGCTTCAAGTCCACCGCACAGGCTTCCCGATAGCCGCAACTCGTGCAGCGTCGCATGATCTCCTTGAACGTGTCGCCGTCGGTCGCGTCGAGCTGGAGACCCAGCATGGCCATCCGGCAGTCGAGCAGCTCATCGTACTCATCAGGTGCCATAGGTTTCCCGGTTGAGTCAGGCTTGCCGATCTGCATCGAACCCTCCTGCGTTCTCGGGGCTTAAATCACGCTGAAAACTATTCGTTCGTGCATTGATCTGAATCAACCGCGACGAAAAAATCGGCGGCGCCCGGCGCCGGCTAAATCTCCTCAGGCACCATGCCGATGGCGCCGCACGGGCATTCCTGCGCGCACACGCCGCAGCCCTTGCAGTAGTCGCAATTGAGGCGGAAGCGTTGGCCGGGGCCGAGCTTGATCACCGCATTGTCCGGATATACGCCCGTCCTTTAACGCGAATAATACGCCGCAACCAGACGCGAAAATCCGTCAACGAAGCTGCACAAAAATACCGGTATTTATTGATTATTTCGGCTAAGGCAACGCGCTCAATACCGCTTGGTTGGAAGTTCGAGTCCTCGAGGGATCGCCAGTCCATTTTTGTTCACTTTGATTGATGCCCGTCCTGTATTCAGCGCTCATCTTGCTCAGTGGAGGTCGAGGTAGCGCATTGGTTCGGAAGGCAATCCGTCAAGAACCATGCAGCAGGACACGATAAGCGCTGCGTAGAGAAGGCATAGAATGATAAGGGAAGTCCGGCGCCCGAAATAGGATTCGAGAAAAGCAAGGATCGGTGTCACGGGCCGGTCCCACCAATGACCGCCGTGATGACGGGCCGCGCCGAGCTGAGCCATGCCAGAATTACGAGCGGCGCCAAAACCGCTTTGCAACGCTCCGGAATGCCGGTTAGCCGCAAAGGGTCTCCCGTTCTTCCGTAGAGGTGCGACAAGGCGATGCCGGCGGCTTGGTAGGCCCCCCAGATGATGTAGTAAAAAGAGGTCTCGTGCCAAAGTCCAAGCACGAGCATCGCACAGAAGATTCCGATCAGCGGCGACTTGAACCAGATCGCGGCCGGGGCGTAGACATAATCGCGACACCAGAGCGACAGGGTTATGTGCCACCGGATCCAGAACTCCACGAGATCGCGCGCGCGCCAGGGCTTGTTGAAGTTCTCCTCGAGCCTGAGCCCCATCATGAGACAAAGCCCGAGCGCGATATCCGTCAGGCCAACGAATGTCGCATAGACGCGGAGCCAGTCGATTGCGGAGGCGAGCCACCCAATCAAGAAACCACGATGCGGCTCGGAGCCCAACAGCGCCGCGACTTTCCCGCCGATCAGATATTCACCGACAATGACGGCAAGCGCAAAACCGAGCAGCGCACGTTCCGCACCGCTAAAGAATTCTGTCGTGCTCCAGCGACGCCGCTCGCATTGCCTTTCAAAGTGCGGCAATCGATGGATCGGACCAGCCGCGAGAACCGGTGGCAGCAAATGATAGCGAAAATAGGCGCCAAGCGTGGGCGCGGCGATCCGCCCAAGGCGCCATTCAGCCAGCACATGAATATGGCGCAAGGTCGAGTAGGCGATGCCGATAATCAGCCATTGCACTCCGAAGATCGCCGCCTGCTCCCTCGATAGGAAAAACACAGCCACGAGCGAAGCAATTGCGACCGCCGTCACGGAGGTGCGCCACCCGATTTGTTCCGAGCGGACCATCGCTTGCTGCACCAATACGATATTGCTCAGCATAATGATTGCAGTCGCCGGCGCGATCACAAGAAGACCGAGCCCGGTGAATGCCGCAACGCCGTCCTGCCCGTACTTCCTGGGAAGGCACCAAAAGACAGCGACTGCGAGAAGCCCCATTGCAATGAGAGGGAGTGTCTCAAAAGTCATGGCGCACTTGCACCGTAACGACGAAACTCAGACGTGAATCGCGCTCGGCCCGCGGCGTTCATGTGTGCTTGGTCAATGAAGAATTCGTTCGGCCAGAATATTGCCGGCCGCCACACTGTCGCGTTGAAGGCGGCGGCGAATGCCTGCAATTGCCCAGAGAAAGCAGTCTCGAACGCAGGCCCGAGGTAGGCCGCCGCCGTCTGGGAACGCGGCATTGCGACCCAAACGATGTCGAGCCCGCGCCGTCGCGCAATGGCGAGAGCTTCGGCAATTGCGGCGGGATCACGTGGCGCATGGACGTGCACTGGATAGATCAAAGCAAGTTCACGAATGTTTCCGTCGTAGATCGTGTCGCCGGGGGAATCAATCAATGCGCCGATATTCGTTGCCGGGGGCCCCCGACCCAGCCATTGCCGCGCCGCGTTGTGCAATCGGTCGCCGAAATCTCTTACACGTCGGAGACCTGCGACACGTTTAGGCTCGGCGCGAAAGGTCCGTAGCAATGGATCAATTTCAACGAAAATCTTTTTGACGCCCGCCCTAACGGCAAGGCGAACCCGTTCGAGAATCTCTGCATCCGAAAGACTGGCCGACGCGATTCGAACAAATAGATCGCTCGCCTCGGCTGTCCGGAAAATATCCTTGGCGGGTTGCTCAGCCGGTAATGCCAGCGCGACCAGCGACGTGCCAATGAAGACGCCAAATGGCGGTGGCTGTAACCTCTCGACATCTCGTGTGGTCGACCGCTGTGGCTCCGGCGTTATTCGTATCAACCCAGCCATGCCGCCGACCGCGAGCGCGATGGCGCAGAGCCATACGGAGGCCATAACGTGTCCGTTCGGCGCATGCCTCGTCATGAAGTTCCGCTGACAACTTCAAGCAGCTTGCGCAGGCTGTCTATCCTGAGAGCATCGGCGGTCGCAATTCGTTTCTGCAGATGCTTCTCTACATTGAGAATAAGAGCTATGTGGGCAAACGAGTCCCATCTCGCAACCGTCTGTGGCGAGCTGTCGAGCGACAGGACAGCGACGGGAATGCGAAACGTCTGCGATGCGATGTTGAGTATCACGCCTGCGAGGTCCGAACTCGCGGGGTCGGCGCCCTCCCGCCAGATACTCTCCGCAAGGAGCGCCCGCAATTGTTCCAGCTGCGGCTTTCCGGCATCGCCGCGAGGGATTGACGGAACGACGAAAACGCGCTTTGGCACCATTGCGGGCTCCAGAAATCGACTGCAGTACTCAGTCAATTCAAACTCGTCGGCAGCTGTGTCCAGCACGACCGCCGACACCGCAATCTCGCCGAAATCGTTGTCGGGAAGCCCGACGGATGCCACTTCGACGACCGCCGGGTGCGACATCAGCACCTCGTCTAATTCCTCCGGATTGATGAGGAAGCCGCCGCACATAATAATGGTCTTGATACGGCCCCGGATCTCGTAGGCGCCATCGGAGCGGCGAATTGCGAGATCGCCGGTCTTCAACCAACCCCCTTCGTATCTTTCGGCCGTTGCCGCCAAATTGGCGAAATAGCCCGGCGAGACGTTTTCTCCGTGCAACCAGATTTCGCCCACTTCGCCCTCGCTCGCTGGGGTCCCGTCGGGGCGGACCAATCGTATGTCGATATCGATCGGTTTTCCAATTGTACCGACCGGGCCGAGATCGGGGCCTGGTCCGGCATAGAGCGCGCTGGCGACAGTCTCGGTCAGTCCGTACATGTTATAGACCGGGCGCCCGAAGCGATCTTCCAGGCGCCGCCAGAGCTGGTTCTCCAGTTTTGCCGCTACAGAAATGAGTGCGATGAATTCGTCGGCTTCGAAATAGTCAGCGTGACGAGCGTAGCGATCGATGAAGCTATACACGGTCGGTACTGTAATGAAATGGGTCGCTCGTTTCGCACGCACCAAGTTTAGATGCTGCTCCAGCGTCGGAGCCGAAAAGGCCGGCGGACGGATCAGGCGACAGCCGTTGGCCAGTGCAAGAACCGGTCCCTGTACGAGCCCGTCGCCATGGGCAAGAACCATGCCGTTGAAGATGGCTGACGTGTTGTCGTAGGCGAAGACGCGAGAAAGCGTTTCAAGCTGAGCGAAGAGATTGCGATGCGTCACCATCACGCCCTTCGGCGCCGATGTCGTCCCCGACGTGAAAAGAACATAGGCAAGGTCGTCGGGCTTTGAATCGCAGCGCGGTTGCCGGCCACTCAAATCACGCAGTTGATCTTCGAAACTGTTCTTCGCCGGCCCAGCGCGCCAAAGGCGGTCGAGAATGCCGTCTGAGCGTCGTGATGCCGCCGAAACCGCGATCACGCGTTCGGGCGGTATCCAATCCTGTCCGGCAAGCGACGAGCGGTCGACGACCATGAGAGCCGGCTTCGTCAGTTTCGCGATCGCCTTTACTCGGGAACCCGGCGTTTCCGGCGTGAGCATGATCGGTACGTGCCCATCGAGGAGCGCGGCCATGAAAATGCTCACCGCGATCCTCTCGTTTCCGGTCAGGATCAGGATGCGTGCCCCCCGTGCAAGCCCCCGAACGTCGAAGAGTGCGCAACATTTTTGCACATCGTCAACGAGCGACCGGTAGCTGTAACGTTCATCCACCCATTCGATGAACGTTGCGCGGGCCGCGGCCCGCCTTTCTACAGTCCGCTGCAGCGCATGACTGTCTAGGTGTTCCGTCATGATTCTGGCGATGTTCTATTGATCGTGACAGTGGGCCGGTTCGGCCATCCGTGTTCAAGCAGCAAGTCTGCGGCTATTCGGCATCGGGCAAGTTAAGCGAGCTTTGATGGAAATTGAATGCATGCTCGACGGCGGGATTCCCGGCGACGAAAACGCCATCCGCTACATGGCGTCGCACGACGGCGCCCGCGGCGACGACGGCGCCAGCTCCAATCCGCAAGTCCGGAAGAACGGTGCTGCCGGCGCCGATGACGCTGCCCTCGCCGATCCTGACGTTTCCCGCCAGCGTTACGCCCGGGCCGATGCTCACATAGTCTGCGAGCACCGTGTGATGACCCGCGCTGCTGCTCCGGTTGAACACGACGTGGTCTCCGATCATCGAAAGAGCCCCGATCACGCAGCCTGCATTGACGTAACTGCCTGTACCCACGCGCGCGGAACTGGCAATCGTCGAAGCCGGATCGACGAGCGCTTGCGTGACTGTGAAACCGGCTTTGACTGCTGTCTCGACCAGGGCACGGCGCTGGACAGGGCTGAAGGCGCAGACTATGCAGGCCGTTTCGAGATGATGGGGTTTGAGATCGTCGAGTCCGATGATCAACGCGGTCGCAAGAAGTCGTGGCGCACCGGCGACACCTACTGCGAATGGAATCGCAATTCCGGCGCGTTGGCAGGTTTCCTCATATTCGACCACTAGCGGGCTTCGAACGCCGAATAGTGCAATCTGTTTCATTCGGAAATGTACACAATGCCGGCCGCGGACCTCGCTAGTACCCACTTTCATAGAACCGTGATTCACGCGGGCGATGAATTCGAGAGTCGGATGAATCACTTAGTCGCATCTTGGCCTGCGCAGAATGATGATTCCGGGTACTAGATCATCGTTTTTGAAGTTCGAATCATATCAGGCGGCCTTGTCGAGCTTATAGGTCCACGTGTGAACGGCTGGGTGTTGGTTGAAGTGATCCATGGCGGCCACGAGAC
>Ga0074044_10002840_pt1 | contig 15040 bp, 10 predicted proteins | sample BogForMeECP23OM1_FD_94443 | JGI IMG/M metagenome (GOLD analysis project Ga0074044, IMG submission 94443) | Bog forest soil microbial communities from Calvert Island, British Columbia, Canada - Bog Forest MetaG ECP23OM1 | ecosystem: Environmental > Terrestrial > Soil > Wetlands ... | reverse complement strand
TGATTGGCGTCGTAGGTGAAGCCGACGGCCCGGCCTTCTCCGTAAGGAAAGGAGAAGCGGACGGGCTGGTCGCTGTGAGAGGCCCCGGTTTCGCGCTCGAAGGTGATCTGAGAGGTTTCCGCGCGAACCATCTGCTGGCCGGGGCGCTCGCGGGCATCGCGAGCGGCTTCCATCTCCAGATGGACATCGCCACGGCAGACCACCAGGCCCGTGTTGGAGAAGTATTCGCACCGTCCGGTGCGGATGCGGTCGCGGCGGTCGCCCTGCTGGCCGAACATGGTGACGTTGACGTCTTCGAGGACGTTGCGGTTATCGGCGCTGAAGGCGGTGGCGTGCGAGGCCTCCACCTGGAAGAGCGTACGGTCGCCATTGGCCTTGGAGAATGCGAACTTCTGCGACTGTTGCTGCACGGAGACGGGAACGGCCGGCGGCGCGGAGCGCACCGAACGTGCGTGCTGGAGGGAGCGCCAACCGTAGAGGCTGGCAAGGAACAGGAAGACGGCGGCCGCGAGGATAGCAGAAAGCCGGGCGTAGCGCGTGGCTTGGGTGCGCCGCATACTTTTACTCTACTCTGAAGGGTTTGCGGGCACCAACGCCGCGGGTGGCGGAACGAGCCCGGGCCTTCGCGCAGCGGATTCGAGCGGAACCTGCCGTGCCGGTCGCGGCCGCGCCGGAGGGAGTATGCTAGGCTGGCCGGCGTAGCGTGGCTCGCCGTTTCGGGTGTTCGATCGCCGGCACGAAGTTTCTCTCGCTGGCGTGGGGGCCACATGAAGAAACTCCTTCTGATCCTTGCGGCCGCATCCGCCTCTTTCGCTTTTCAGGGAGGCGGGAATCCGGAAGCCGCGCGCTGGGAACAGGAGGCCCGCAACGTGACCATCCTCCGCGACGATTGGGGCGTGGCGCACGTGTACGGAAAAACGGACGCCGAAGCGGTGTTCGGCGCGATCTATGCACAGGCCGAAGACGACTTCAACCGCGTGGAGACAAACTACATCAACGCCATGGGGCGCCTCGCGGAGGCCGAGGGCGAGTCCAAGGTCTACCAGGACCTGCGGATGAAGCTCTTCATCCAAGCGGAGGACATGAAGACGCAATACGCGGCGAGCCCGGAGTGGCTGAAGACACTGATGAACGCGTTCGCCGACGGGCTGAATTTCTATCTCTGGAAGCATCCCGAGGTAAAGCCGAGGGTCATCCAACGATTCGAGCCGTGGATGGCGCTGACCTTCACCGAAGGCAGCATCGGGGGAGACATCGAGCGAGTGAATCTGACCCAGCTCGAGGCATTCTACGGCAAAGAGCCACCGAAACTGACGGCCTCCGCGGACGTAAGCCAGATGGAGGAGCCTGGGGGATCGAATGGCATGGCCATTGCTCCCCCGAACACGGCGGCGCACCACGCCCTGCTGCTGATCAATCCGCACACTTCATTTTTCTTCCGGTCCGAGCTGCAGATGGTGAGCGAGGAGGGCCTGGATGCCTACGGCGCCGCAACCTGGGGCCAATTTTTCATCTACCAGGGATTTAACGAGCGGGTTGGCTGGATGCACACGTCGAGCGGCGTAAACGCGCTGAGCGAATACCTGGAAACGGTGGAGAAGAAGGGGGACCGCTACTCTTACAAATACGGGAACGAGGAGCGGCCGGTCGAGGCGAGGGAAATCACCGTGCCGTACAAGACCGGCCAGGGAATGGCCGAAAAGAAGTTCACGGTCTACCGCACGCATCACGGGCCGATCATCGCGGAACGGAACGGCCACTGGGTGAGCATCCGGCTGATGCAGGAGCCGGTCGAGGCGCTGACGCAGTCCTACACGCGCACCAAGACGAGAGACTATAAATCGTTCCGGCAGACGATGGAACTCCACACAAACTCGTCGAACAACACCATCTTTGCCGATGCCGATGGCGACATCGCGTACTTCCACGGCAATTTTATTCCCCGACGCGATCCCCGTTTCGACTGGACGAAACCGGTGGATGGCAGCAATCCGGCCACGGAGTGGCAGGGACTGCTTTCCGTGGACGAGACGCCGCGCCTGCTGAATCCTGCGAGCGGCTGGCTCTACAATTCCAATAACGCGCCGTGGTCGGCGGCGGGGCCGAGCAGCCCGAAAAAGGAAGACTATCCGGTGTATGTAGAGAACGGCGGCGAGTCCGCGCGGGGCCGACATGCGGTGCGACTGCTGCAGAACCGAAAGGACTTCACGCTGAATTCCCTGATCGCCGCGGCCTACGACAGCTACCTTCCCTGGTTTGAGAAGCCGATCGCCGCCCTCATCAAGGCTTGGGACGATGCCCCGGCGTCGGATCCGCTGAAAGCGAAAGTGGCCGGGCAGACCGAACTGCTGCGCGCATGGGATCTTCGCTGGGGCACGGCGTCCGTGCCCACGTCTCTGGCCGTGTATTGGGGCGCGGAGATCGAGCGGCGCGTGCGCGCTGACGCTCGAAGCGCGGGCATGTCCGCAGACGACTACATCGGCGAGAAGGTGTCCGCGGCGCAGCTCCTGGACTCGCTCGCTGCCGCGTCCGACAAGCTGGTGGCGGACTTCGGAAGCTGGAAGACGCCGTGGGGAGAGATCAATCGCTTCCAGCGCCTTACCGGCGACATCGTGCAGCCGTTCAACGACGCCGGGCCCAGCATTCCCGTGGGCTTCACCTATTCGCTGTGGGGCTCGCTGGCCTCCTTCGCCGCGCGTCAGTATGCGGGAACGAAGAAATGGTATGGCGCCAGCGGGAACAGTTTTGTGGCCGTGGTCGAGTTCGGCGACACGGTGCGAGCGAAGGCCGTGACGGCTGGAGGAGAGAGCGGCGACCCCGGGTCGCACCACTTCAACGATCAGGCCCAGCGCTATAGCACGGGCGAGTTGCGTGAGGTTTACTTCTACCGCGGGCAACTCGAAGGCCACATCGAGCGGGCCTATCATCCGGGAAGATAAATTTCCACGCGGCACCTGCGCCGCTCGGATAGCGGAGCCTGGAGAGCGGCGCGGGGCCGAAACGCCACATTGCGCGAAACAATAGGGAGCGTCGGATGCGATTCATAGACCGCGGAGAAGTGGCCCGGCGGCTGACTTATGAGGTGTGCATTCCGATTGTGCGCAACGCGATGATTGCGTTCTCGAAGGGCGAAACCAAGCAGCTCCTGCGGTCGATCATTCCGCTCTCCGAGGGCCGGCTATTCGGCATCATGCCCGGCGCGCTGGGCGCGCATGCTCCATTTGGCGCGAAGGTGCTGAGCGTCTTCCAGGAAAACGTCGCCCGGGGAGGACAGTCTCACCAGGGTGTCGTGATTCTGTTCGACCCTGAAACCGGGGCGCCCGTTTGCGTGGTCCATGCCGGTGAGATCACGGCCATCCGAACGGCAGCGGCCAGCGCCGTGGCCACGGACGCATTGGCGCGGCGAGACGCGCGGCGGCTGGCGATTCTCGGCACTGGCGAACAGGCGGCGACGCACGCGCGCGCCATCGGCAAGGTGCGCGACCTGAAATCCATTGTGGTCTGGGGGCGATCGCCGGAACGCGCCCGGGCCTTCGCGGAGCGGATGGACGCGGAACTTGGCGTGCCGGTGGACGCGGCACGGGGCGTGGAAGAGTCAGTCGCGCAGGCCGACATTGTTTGCACCGTCAGTGCGGCGACCGAGCCGATCTTGAAGGGCGAATGGGTGCGGCCCGGCACGCACGTGAACATCGTCGGCTCGAGCTTCGCGGGGCCGGCGGAAGTAGACAACGATCTGGTGGCCCGCTCGCGGTTCGTCGCCGACAGCCGGGAGGGAGTTCTGAAGCAAGGCGCGGAGTTTCTTCGGGCCAAGGCGGCGGGATTAGTGGGTGACGATCACATCGTCGCTGAGATTGGCCAAGTGCTGGCGGGCGAAATCGAAGGCCGCCGGTCGGCAGAGGAGATCACGGCCTACAAGTCCCTGGGCCATGTGGTCCAGGACCTGGCAAGCGCGTGGGCGCTCTATTCACAGGCCGAGAAGCCATCCTGAGGAAGAGATCAGAGACGAGTTCAGACGCAGATGATTTCTGAGCGCGCCAGGCGGCGCAATCTCGCAAAACTCTAGTAGTGCCAGGCGGCGGTATTTTCTCCGGCCGCGGCGTTTTTCACGATGTGGGCGGCCATCCAGCGAATGAGAGTGGCGCTGGGGGCCGGCTGCCAGCCGTGGCCCTTCATGGGGCGCCCATACTGGAATTCGCAATCGCACGGCGGGTTCTGGAGCGACTTCAGAGCGTCTTCAAGCTCGTAGACCGCCAGGTTCAGATAGAAATTGTCCATGTCGCCCACGTAGACGTGAATCTTGCCGCGGAGCTTCGGCCCGAGCGTGGGCCAGTTGGTGCGCAGGTTGTAGCTGAGATCGTAGCCATGATCGCGCATGTAGAGCGCCACGCTGCGATCGATCTTTCCGGTCTGCTTATCCCACAGGGGCCTGGGATAACCATCGTCGCCCACGGGCCCGTAAGTGGCCTCCCAGATTTCCAATTGCTGTGCCGAGCGGCCGTGACTGCCGAGGACGTCTTCCAGCTGGCTGAAGGCCTGCATGGTGACTTCGGGCTGGCCATCGGATTTGCGATTCATGTACCGCGGCGCCTGGAGCCAGGTATGACCCGGCTCGAAGAAGGCGTTGTCATCCTCATAGATATTCGTCATCTGGTAGCGGCGAAAATCCACGGGATCGGGAAAGAGCGTCCAGGTGCCTCCGAAAAAGTCGGGATAGAAGACCTGAACGCCGAGCGATTCCCAGCCGCCGGTCGAGCCGCCCGTGAGCACGCGCGCATAGGGTTTGGGAATCATGCGGAAATGCGCTTCGAGGTAGGGAATCATTTCCTGGATCAACGCGTCGCCATAGGGGCCGTTGTTGGCGGAATTCACGGCATAGGAGTCGTCGAAATACGGGGTGGGATGCTGGAAGCGGACGGCAATCATGCGGGGAAAATCGTCTCCGTTCCAGGCTTGATAAAACTCGTAACCGGTTTCGCGGTTCAGATCGGCCAGCCGCGCGCGCATCTGGGGATTGACGGGCTGATTCTCCGTGTTGAATCCGAACGGCGGGGCAAGCGTGAAGTGGTCCTCCTGGTAGATGACGGGGTAGGAGACGCCGGGATGCTCGTCGTAACCCTTCGGCAGGAGCACGCTTGCGCCGATAAAAATGGGATGGCCCCAGAATTTCGTCAGAAGCTGGCTTTGTATCTTGACGTGCTTCACCCAGGGCGTGTCGGCGGGCACCTCGACGGGCGGAATCACTTTGGCCAGGCTGAGCGTGATGTCGTAGCCGGCGGAGGGATCGAGATGCACGCTCTGTACTTCGCTATACAAATTGCCCGGCGAGCGGTTGAAGTGCTGCCCTTCCCACTGGTCCATGTGCGCCCAGATGGTGTGGCCATCGGAGCGATGAAATTCGGTGTAGATGTTGGCCAGCGCCTGAACGTAATAATCGCCGGGCGGAATGTCGCGCAAACTGCGGAGGGGATAGCCGGGGGTGGTGGCGTCCAGGACTGCGGGGCGGCCGGGCGCGAGTGAGGATACGTCGGCAGCGAAGATGGGAGAGGTGTCGCCCCAGCTTCCTGCTTGGAATCGCGGCTCAGGCTTATCCCTTTTGGAGATGACGACAAAAACGCGGCCCGTAATTGCACCGTCGTGAGCAGAGGCGGGAAAGGAAACCTCGAATCTTGGCGCGCCGGATGGTGTTCCTTGGGCGGCGGCGGGGGACGCGGCGAGCAAGGAGATCGCCAGGCACACCCAGGCGGCGGAACCGTGCCGTAGCGGCATTTTCATCTTCTACTCCTTGAGAAAGCTTTCGTCCGGTCGAGGGACACGCGGTGGCCGTGGCGCCCAAGACCGCGACACTAGCCCTGCCCAATCGAAGCGCGAGGAGCGTACTACATTGCCGAGCGCAGATTCAAAAACCCCGGCGGATTTCACATCGGGAAGCGATCCCGGCGGGGAGGAGGATTTGCGGGGAGCGAGCGCGTCATTTGAACCAGCGAGCGACCGCGTCTTTCCGAAGAAGGATGAGGCGGCCCGCGGCCCCGCCCCAGTGGGCAAGGGAGGCGGGCCGCCTCGCGAGGAAAACGGACGCTTTAGCTGCGGGAGGGGGAAGCCTTCTGCAGGCGGTGGATGAGTTCATCCGCCGCGGGCGGCGCCTCCACCCTGGATTCTCTTACGATTTCCGCAGGCGAAATGGATTTGCCATAGAGGTTGCGGTTGGCGCTGCCGTCGGGACGCAGCGTGGAACCCTCGAGCGAGATGCCTGCGAATACGCCGCGCGCCCGAGAGTAAGTGAGGATTTCGGCCCGCATCAGTACGTCGGTATCCGCGGAGGCCGTGCGGCCCACGGGGCCGGCGGCCACGGAAGCGTCGCCGCCGAGCTTGACTTTGCTCTTCATGAGGCTGTCGGCGCCGCGATCGTTCATGATCAGGAAGACGAAGTCAGTGGCTTCGCCGCCGATCTGGAAACCGATGCTCGCACCTTCCAGCGCAAACATGGAGGGCGCGCCCCAGGGGCCCGTGTAGTCCTTTCCGGTGCGGCAAACCATGGCGCCGCGGCCGTAAGCCCCTCCGACAACGAAGGCGGCCTTGAGCACCGACGGCACGACGACTACGCAACGGGCCTTGTCGAGCAAGCCCTGAGGAATATCGTCGGGAACATCCAGGATTTCGTGCATCACCTTCCCGGCGTTTTCCACGCGCTCGCGTTCCACTCTGCCCTCATCCGCCGCACGGGCGGGAAGGAGCGGAGCCGACAGAAGCACTGCGGCAAGCACTGCGATCCATCGTTTCATCTTCATTTCTCCTCCTCTTTGACTGGGCCTTGACTGGAGTTCGACTGGGCAGGTTTGGGGAACGGAACTGCGACGCGCCTTGGACTCCCTCAGTCGCGACGGAAATCCCGCGCAGTACCGTTCCCCGACTCGCGGATCTCAGCAAACCGAAATAACTGAACGGCGGATGGAGGGGCATTCGACGTGCCAAACAGCGGCTCGCCTACATTACGTATTTTGAGTCACTTAGATTTTTTGTTGCGGGACGTGGGAGCATTCGTGGACCAGACCGTGGAGAATTTACCAGGTACTAGAACCGTGGACGGCGAAATAGATGGGCCCCGAGAAATGTCGTCTGACTGATAACAGAGACTTTAGGCCGCATGGAAGTGAAGGTGCTCCTTGCGGAGGTACGCACCAGCGGAAGGAGGAGTTGTGAGAACGCTTACTTTGAGTCTCTTATTGCTGATCGGGGTCTTCGCGCTCTGCGCGCCGACGGCAGCGGCACGGGACATCTCCGTAGCCGTGGTGATCGCACCACCACCGCTGCCGGTGTACGTACAGCCGATTTGTCCGGGCGAGGATTACATCTGGACGCCTGGCTACTGGGCTTACGCCGACGGCGACTATTACTGGGTGCCGGGCACGTGGGTGCTGGCGCCGGAAGTGGGATTTCTGTGGACGCCTCCGTACTGGGCGTTTGTGGACGGCGCATTCCTATTTCATGAGGGCTACTGGGGACCCCACGTGGGGTTCTACGGCGGTGTTGCCTACGGCTTCGGATACTTCGGGGTCGGATTCAATGGCGGCCGCTGGGAGAACGACCACTTCTACTACAACCGCGCGGTTTCGCACATCAACGAAACCGAGATTCACAATGTTTACAACATGCGCGTGAACGAGAGAGTTGAGACGCGCGTGAGCTACAACGGCGGCCCGAACGGGATCAACGCGCACGCGACGGCAGAAGAGGAAGCGGCAGCGCGGGAGAGACACATTGCGCCGGCACGCGAGCAAGCCCGGCATGTGGAAGCCGCGCGAGGGAATCCTGAGTTGCGCGCTTCCGCGAACCTGGGCAAGCCGCCGATTGCCGCAACGGGCAGGCCTGGAGAACTGAAGGGCCGCGCTGTGGTAGGCGCCAGGGAGGCGGGAGGACCTTACCACCCTGAAAAGAACGGCGGGACAGAACGCCATGCAGCAGACCGCCACGAGCCGGAACGGCCTGTGGCCCGAACTGAGGCGGAGCGTCCGGAAGCACGTCAGCCGGCGAACACCAGTCCCCGGGCCAGCGCAGTGCACCCCAGGGATCTGCCGCCGGCGGAACGCCCCAGCAGGCCGAACAGCGGAGACGCAAAGCAGGACCAGAAATACCAGCAGCAGCAGGAACAGCTGATGGCCAAACAAGAAAAAGACCGGCAGAAGCTCCAACAGAGTCAAGACCGGGAGCATCAGCAACTGGCGCGGCAGAAAGCCAACGAATCAAGGCAGCAGCAAGTGGAGCAGAGGCACCAGCAGCAGACGGAGAAAATGACCCAGCAACACGCCGCCCAGCAGCAGAAGCTGCAGCAAAGACAGCAGCCTCCGCCGACGCACAACGCGTCGAAGCCACCGAGCGGGGGCCGGCCGGAAAGGCCGTAATGGAACTCCCGGCTGAGTTCGGAGCCTTCAGGGGCGAGTTACGGGCCGCATGGAGCGACGTGCGGCCCGTGACACGTCTCCTGACTCGATTTATCGAATGGTTCGGGGAGCTGGGACTGTTTTGTGGCGAGCTGGTACGAGGGATCTTTCTGAACCGGTTTGAAGGAGCGGAATTCGCGCACCAACTGGACGAGTTGGGCTCGAAGTCGCTGCCGCTGGCGGCCCTGGCGGGCGCGGCCACGGGCGTGGTACTGGCGCTGGAAGCGCACGACAGCCTTTTGCGCTTTGGCGCCAAGTCGTTGCTTCCCGCGCTGCTCATGGTTTCGATAGTCAAAGAAAGCGGCCCGATCATCACTGGACTGGTCGTGAGCGGGCGCGCCGCCGCCGGCATCGGCGCGGAACTGGCGGCCATGAGGGTGACCGAACAAATTGACGCCATGGAGGCATCGGGAGTGAATCCCTACAGCTATCTGGCGGCGACACGCGTGCTGGCATGCATTGTGATGATGCCGCTGCTGACATTGGTGGCGGACTTTTGCGGGGTGGTGTTCGGCTGGATCACGAGCACATTGACGCAGCCCATCTCCTGGCAGCTTTTCCTGGAATACGGTTGCAAGTCCACGACGTTTACCGATTTTCTGCCGCCCACGATGAAGACGGCGGTATTCGGATCGATTATGGGAGTCGTGGCGTGCTTCCAGGGGATGAGGGCGCGGGGAGGCACGGAAGGGGTGGAGCGGGCGGCCACCCGCTCGGTAGTGCAGGCGTCGCTGTTCATCATCCTTGCGGATGTGCTGCTGGTGAGGCTGATCCAGGTGATTTGGCCATGATCGAGAACGGAACGCCGAAGAGCAGCAAGGAAGCGCCACCCCTGCGGGTAGAAGCGGTGCGCAAATCGTTTGGGGCTCAGAAGGTGCTCAACGGGATCAGCCTGGAAGCGGCAAAGGGAGAGACGGTGGCCGTGCTGGGAAAGAGCGGGACGGGAAAAAGCGTGCTGTTGAAACTGATGATAGGGCTGCAACAGCCGGACTCCGGCTCGATCCGCGTCCACGGAGAAGAACTCCGGGGTCTGCGGCGAGAGGAACTGAACGAGGTACGGCGGAAGATGGGTTTCCTATTCCAGAACGCTGCGCTTTACGACTCGCTCACGGTGGAAGAAAACGTGGTGTTTCCGCTGGAGAGGAACAGTGGCTTGCCGAAGGGAAACAAGAAAAAGCGCGCGCGCGAATTGCTGGCGGCCGTGGGGATGGACGAAAGCCTGAACAAACTGCCCGGCGAGATCTCCGGAGGCATGCAGAAACGCGTGGGGCTGGCGCGGGCGCTGGCGCTGGAACCCGACATCCTGCTGTGCGACGAGCCCACGGCCGGGCTGGATCCCATCACCGCGGCCGAAATCGACGCGCTGATCCTGAAAATGCAGAAGGAACGCCGGATGACTTCGATCGTCGTGACGCACGATCTTCCCAGCGCGAGGACGATCTCCGACCGGTTGGCGCTGATGCGAGACGGGCAAATCGTCGTCGAAGGAACTTTTGAGGAATTGGAGGGAAGCAAAGACAAGTTTGTGCGGGAATTCCTGAACCGGGGAAGTTAGGCGGTGACTGATGGGACGTGTATTTCGATTGGGCATCCTGATGCTTACCGCGCTGCTGGTGCTCGCCGGGGGAGTGTTCCTGATCGGCGAACAGAGATTTATGTTCCGAAGAACGTACCAGCTGCAGGCTGAATTTCCGAACGTCGCGGGGCTCGACAACGGCGCGGAGGTGCGGGTGGGAGGGATTCACCTGGGAACGGTACGGCAAATCTCCCTGCCGCAGGGGCCGGACGGAGAACTCACCGTGGTGATGGAACTGTCCAACTCCACCTTAAACATCATCCGGAAGGACTCCGTGGCGCGGATCAAGACTGAGGGCGTGATGGGCAGCAAGTACGTGGAGATCACGTTTGGAAGCGAGAAGGCGCCGGAAATCGTGAATGGCGACAGAATCAAAGGCGAACCACCCGTGGACTTTTCGGAAGCGGCTCTCGCCGCAACCAATCAAGCCAAGGCAGCGGCTACGGCATTCACAGAGGATGCCGAAGCGCTGAAGCAGAATTTCCTGTTGCGGGGTTACTTCAAGCGGCGGGGTTACGAAGACACGAGCGACCTGGCGAAGAACAAGATCGCGCGCGTGCCGGGGGAAACGATCAGCAAGGAATTTGAATACGACGCGAAAGAACTGTTCGACAAGAGCGACGACGCGAAACTGAAGAACCAGAAAGCGCTGCGGGAGGCCGGGAAATTCCTGGAAGAGCACAAATTCAGGCTGGCCGTGGTGGCCTCCTCCGCGGAAACGGGCGACAGCGCCAAGGACCAGGTGCTGACGGAGGCCCGAGCGAAAGTGGTTCGTGACTATTTAGTGCAGAACTTCAAGTTCGACGACACGCGAGTGAAGGTGATCGGGTTGGGGAAGTCCGCAGGCGCAAATCGGGTCACAATCCTAATTTATTCCCCTGTCTCCGCTGCTGGGCCGCAGGGTGGTCCTGCCGGGAATCAATAAAGGCCACACCTGCCCCGCCAAGTCCCCGATTGGATTCCGTTGTCAGTTCGGAAGCAGAGAGTCCGCCGGGTCCCGAATCCCAAATGCCGGGGAGCGTGACAACGCCGCCGAAAGGAGGGCGCTCGCCGGACCGATCAGCGCGCCATGCGCGCTGTCTCTGCCCGGCAAGGATCGGTGACGCAGAGGTGGGAGAGTTCCTGCAATCGGCTGGTGTTGCGGCGATAGTCCTCGGATTGGGCCAGGGCGCGCACCAGCGCCATCCCCAGGCCGGACTGATTCCCGGAGTCCCACTTGTGGCGACGGTCCGGATCGGACTTCTGCGCGTCAAAATCCTTCCATTCGTCGTGAAAGCGGCGGAAGCGATCGAGCAGGGCGGCCATCGCGGGACCACTCCAGTGCGAGCGGAGCGTCTGTACGGCGTCCTGGGACAGCCTGGAATCGGCATCATCAAGTTGGGCGATGGCCGCCTGCTCGATGACCGGCGAATAGTACAGCACCGAAATGGCGCCGATGAGCGATGGCCGCTGGCAGGTGAGATGCGGGCGCGAGGCGGCGAAGGCGGCGGCCGCGGGGAGCATCTTCGCGCCGTAGTCCGGATCCACGCGCAGGAAGTAAGTGAGCAGGCCGGACTCGATGTCGCAGGGCCAGGCTTCTTTTTCGACTTCGTAGACGCCGCGGACGCGATCGAGGATGGCGGGCGTGGCGAATTTGCCGATGAGGGGCGCGGCGGACTTCATCTCCTCGGTGCGGCGGCCCTCGAGTTTGGTGATGAGGAGATCGTCGAGCTCGGGCGAGGGAGTCATGGAGAGCCCGGCGACGTCGTGCGGGCTGAGCGCGGCGTGCGGCTCGGCGGTGGCCTCCGCGAGAAGTTTCTGGCCTTCTTCGGGAGAGATGGCGTTCACGGCCTTGAGCACGAAGTTGCGTGTCTGCTGGATACTGCCGGACATTTCCGCGGAGGGATGTTCGTAGATCTTGCGGAGCACGGGCAGGACCTGCTCCGGCGGGAGATTTTTGGCCCAGCCGAAATTGGCGATGCGGTCGAACTGCTCGTAGGTCGGCAGGTCGGGCAGGATGGCGAGTTCGCGCACGCGCAGGGCTTCGACCTGATCGGCCGCGAGCGGCAGCTTTTCGAAATCGAACGATTCCAGAGCGGAAGTGTGGAAGAGGGTGTCTACGGTGAGGGCGCGGGCGCGCGGGTTTTTCTTTTCGGCGGCGGGGATGAGCTGGTCGTAATAGGGCACCAGAATGTCGAACAGGGCGTGGCGCCAGCGCTTTTTCGTATCGCGGTCGGCAAGGCGGAGATCTTCCGCGGAGAGCTCCGGCGAGGCGAGCCGCAGCTTCATGACTGCGAGGCTGAAAAGATAAAACCGCGAGACGCCGAAATCCGGGGCGGTTAACTGACGTTCTATTTGCTTCACGGCGGCGGAGCGGTCGTGATAGCCGATCAGGCCAGCGAGGAACTGCGTGTCCACCTCGCGGTCCGCGCCGGTGCACCGGGCCGCCATCACGTCGAGCGCCGCCGGGGTCTGGAGATAACGGAGCGTTTTTGCGGCGGCGATGCGAATCTTTGTGTCCTTGACGGAGAGCAAGAGCGTCTCGACGGCGTGCTGGAGCTGGTCGGCGGACCACGCGGCGTCCTCCGGCAGGATTTCCAGCTCGAGGATATTCGAGACGAGCGGCGGGCCGCCGGCGTAAGCGTCGCGGCCGGGAGACCAGTCGGTGACCACGTGCCGGGTAACGGCGTAGATGCGATATTTGCCGGGTTTGTCGAAGCGCAGATATTCGTTCAGGTCCCAGCTCTCGACCAGGGGATTCTGCGTCACGTTCTTCCAGGAGCCCAGGCGGCGGGTGACGTGGGCGTTGTAGAGCGTTTCCCAGATGGTCCAGTGGCCCTCGAGCGGGTCGGCTGAATCGGCCGGGCGGTCGGAGACGAAAGATTCGAAGCGGGAGCGATCGCTGAGATCGAACCAAAGATCGCCGGAGCGATATTTTTCCGGGGTGTCGCTGGTCAGCTCGTACTGGACTTTGATGAGCTCGCCGGGGTGGAACTCCGTGCGCCCGCCGGCAAATGAGAGATGCAAATGGAGGTCGGAGGGATTTCGGGCGGCGGCCTCGGCATGCTGGGAGTCAAAATCGGCGGGGCGGGGCGGCGACATGCCCAGGCAGACGCCGAGCGAAGCGGCCAGCGCGGCCGCTCGAATGCGGACGGAGGGCCGTAGCATTGCTGCGCGCAGGCCCTTGGTTGGGATGCCATCGAGAGCGGACATTGTTGTATAGACTGACACAAGCGGGGAAAAGTTCCCGCAGCGGATCGCGAGCGCGTTTGATACTCGATAACAGACGATTCGGAAACAAACGCGGAGATTCGGCGTCTAACAGTTCCACAGGTCGGTGAAAATCTCTGGGAACGAAATGCCGTTTGGAGACATTACCAGGACGGGCCGCTGCTGGGAGTAGGCAACGACGCACAGGCCGAGAGCCTGTGCTACTGGAGGCGATATGAGGCGCAATTTTGTTCTGGGAATGGCAGCGCTGGGACTCGCATGCGCCGGGGTTGCGGGGGCGGGGAGAGCGGAGGGGGGCGCCGAGCAGGCGTCGCTGACGGTGTACAACCAGATGTTTGCCGTGGTGCGGCAGATGATCCCGCTGGAGCTGAAGGCGGGGACGAACCACGTGGCCTTCAACGAAATTACGGCGCACCTGGAGCCGGATTCGGTGATCCTGCGCGACCCGAGCGGGGCGCGCCGACTTCAAATCCTGGAGCAGAACTACCGCAACGACCCGGTGTCGCAGGAACTGTTGCTCTCGCTGAACGAGGGGAAGACCATTGAATTTGTAACCAAAGACAAAGACGGGAAAGACGTGGTGGTGCGCGGAAAAATCGTGCGCAGCGGGTACGTGCCGCACTACGCGGCGATGCGGCAGTACGGCCAGGATTATTCCATGCAGCAGTATGGGTACGCGCAGGGCGGTTCGGGGCAGCCGATCATTGAGGTGGACGGGAAACTGCAATTCGCGCTGCCGGGGATGCCGGTGTTTCCCGCGCTGGCGGACGACACGATCCTGAAGCCGACGCTGGACTGGCAGATCGAGACGGACAAGCCGGGCACGTCGCAGGCGGAACTGAGCTACGTGACCGGCGGGATGACCTGGCAGGCGGACTACAACGTGGTGGCGCCGGAGAATGGCGACGTGCTGGACGTGGTGGGCTGGGTGACGCTGGACAACCAGAGCGGCAAGTCGTTTCCCGGCGCGCGGATCAAGCTGATGGCCGGCGACGTGAACAAAATCCGGGGAGGCGTGATTGGAGGCGTGGCGCGAGCCGCTCCGATGGACAGCATCGGGGCAATGCAGGCTCCCGCGGTGACGGAACGGAAATTCGACGAATATCACCTGTACACGCTGGAGCGGCCGACGACGTTGCTGGACCGCGAGACGAAGCAAGTGGAGTTCATCCGCGCTTCGGGGGTGCAATCGCGCCGCGTGTACGTGTACGACGGGATCAAGGTGGACCCGAACATGGCGGGCTGGCCGATGGAGAACATCCGGCAGAACACGAGCTACGGCACGCAGTCGAATCCCAAAGTGTGGGTGATGCAGGAATTCAAGAACTCGGCGGAGAACCACCTGGGAATGCCGCTGCCGAAGGGGCGGGTACGCTTCTACCGGCGGGATAAGGACGGGCAGATCGAATTCACCGGCGAGAACGTGATCGACCATACGCCCAAGGACGAAATGCTGCGGTTCTACACGGGGAACGCGTTCGACCTGGTGGGCGAGCGGCGGCGGACGTACTACAAACTGGACAGCGCGGACAATTGGATTGACGAATCGTTCGAAATCAAACTGCGGAACCACACCAAGGCGCCCGCGGAAATCCGCGTGGTGGAGCACCTGTACCGCTGGTCGAACTGGGAGATCTCGCAGAAATCGGCGCCGTACAACAAACTGGACAGCCAGACGATCGAGTTCCACATTACCGTGCCGGCGGACGGGGAATCGGTGCTGACGTATATGGTGCATTACACGTGGTGAAAAGAAGTGATGGGTGACGAGTGATGAGTGGCGAGTGAAAGGGCAGAAGAAGGAACGGCGCGGCAGCCC
>Ga0074044_10002839_pt1 | contig 15041 bp, 13 predicted proteins | sample BogForMeECP23OM1_FD_94443 | JGI IMG/M metagenome (GOLD analysis project Ga0074044, IMG submission 94443) | Bog forest soil microbial communities from Calvert Island, British Columbia, Canada - Bog Forest MetaG ECP23OM1 | ecosystem: Environmental > Terrestrial > Soil > Wetlands ... | reverse complement strand
CGCTCTGGAGCAGGCCGCACGAAGTGCTTACGAGCGGCACACGGGAATACCGATGGAGCCGCTCTGCATGGTGCACGACCGGCTGGAGTGGATGCGGGCGTCGCTGGACGGGCTCAGCTTCGATGGCTCGACCGCCCTGGAAATCAAATGCCCCTGGCGCGGCCGCGATCTGGATGCCCTGCGGGCAGGGCGCATTCCGACTCACTACCATGCGCAAGTCCAGCATCAGCTCCTTGCTCTTGAACAGGGCAAAGTCGGCTGGCCCGGGTGCCCTCCTTGCCAACTTGGCACCCAGCCATTGACGAGGTGGAATCGCTGACCGACTCCGACGGCAAAAGTCGGTCTTCCCGTATGCCGGTGCCGAGCGCCTACTGGATCGATGTAATAGCTAATAGGAGTATTGTAGAGGCGGGCAGAGTATTATTTGCATGGAGGGCTGAAGGATGTGGAAAAGGGCCAAGAACTACCTGGCTGTGCGTTTCAGCTCGATCTTGGAGAGTGGGCGTCGCTTCCCACGTAGTCCATTCTTTCTGGAAGACGGCCAGGAGAGTGAGGGAGCGACGAAACCTGAAGCTGAACTGAGTGGAGCGACCGCGGCTGCTTCGACGCCTCCTGTCGGCCGGTTTGATCGCGGAGTTGAGCCCTCAACCTGTTCGTATATCTCCAAAGGCTGCGAGATCGTTGGCACCGTGTTCTTTGGAGGCCCCGCCGTGATAGACGGCAAGGTGGAAGGTGAAATTACCGGCCAAGACAAGATCATGGTCGGCGAGGAAGGCTCCGTACGCACAAGCAGATTGAGCGCGGCTTCGATAGTCATTGCTGGCACAGCCAAAGTCAAAACTATAGAGGGCCATCGCATCGAGATTCTTCCCACCGGAAAGGTGTGGGGCGATCTAGCTGCACCCTCATTGATCATACATGAAGGTGCTCAATTCGAAGGCGATGCTCTTATCAAAGACACTCAGAAAGGGACCGCCAGCCCCGGCCGCCAGCCCCGGGCGCGGCCGGGTCATTCCTTACCAAGTGAATGAGAGGCGCGGGCTTGCCGTTGAGGCTGAACAATCCGTGGGCCGCACCGTGCGGCTTGCGATCAGTGGAGCGGAGCCTAACACGGCGCAGTAACTAGGACGTGTGGCCGGGCGGCAACGGTCCGCGCCATCGGCGATATCTAACGTCGAGCCGACCAACCCGACGGCCTGTTCACGGTGGATGTGCCCGGGCACGCGATCTACCAGGCGAGTCCGTTGACTAGATTCGTCGCCCTCTCTCTCGCCGATATCCTCGCGCCGACTTTTCGAATCAAGTCACGCCATCGAGACTCGCGGCACTTTGGGTTAGCTCGTGAAGGGCTGGGATCCGCAATCCCGAGATTGGCTCTGTTTTGTAAATTTTGATCGGTGAGCCCGATTGCTTCCCTCCTATTGGTGATTTCGGTCGGTTTCCCCGTTCAGAACGGTCTCTCCGATATCGGCTCCATCGTCCTCGGCGAGGTGTACGTTGAGGTGTACGTTTACGTCCACAACCGCGGGTGCCGGGACGTGCTCCCCTGCTCGCCTTGCCTGCAATCGCTCAAGTTCGTGCAGCGATCTGAGCATCGATCGGGAAAGCGCAACTTCGTAGCGCAAGAGGCTTGAGAATGGCTTGAAAACATTTCCAATACGCGCGTGACACAGCGTGCAGGTCGCTCAGTCGGGGCTGGCCGCACCGGGTCTGTTATTGGAAGGCTTTGCCATTTGGGTTGCGGGGAGCGACACGGGATCGGGAAATGGGCGGTGCGGTTTTGCAAACCAGTTGTCTGCAGCTCACGCTTGAAGGCGGGTTGGCAGGCACTGGCGGTGAAAGGCGTTCTGCTGGGGGGCGACTGGCGCGCTCACATCGCGCGACGGGCGGCAAGCGAGGTGGGCGCGAGCGAGAGCAGCTTTCTGCTCTTCCATACCGAAGACCGCCGTCACCTACGGGCGAGGGCTGCGGCTGGTGTCAGCGAAACGGACTTCAGATTCGACCTCGGGTCCGTGGTGCTTCTCGGCTAGCAGCGATATCCCGGCGCTCCTACCGCACAATACCCAGCAAGTCGCGGCGCACAGCGACAGTCTGATTCAGACCAACCTCCGGTCCATCGAAGTAGTGTTTGCCGCCCAGACTCGCGGCGGGGACCGAGTCGACGGCCAGGTAGCCGGGCGGCGACATGTTGGCATCCCCGACCCAGAAGACGACGTCCGGCTGAGGGAGCCCGCAGCCCCCGAACAGCTCACGCATTTTCGCCTCGCTGCCCAGCGGCAGAGGCAAACCCCAAGGTCCGCGACGATTGCCTTCGCTCGCCGGACATTTGGTGAAGTCGTTCGTAAACAGCCCCGCCATGTCGATGAAGCGGAGCGCCGACGGGTTTCGCGCAGCGAGGTAGTAGACGACCATACCTCCCTGACCCGTCGCCACGACAACTGGGCGCTGAAGTTGCCGGTTGAGCTGGCGAAGGATGTTCTCCATGCGATCAATGAAGAGAATGTCACGCATATGAATCCGGTTTGCCGATTCGACCCACTCGAAACTCCTGGCGTAATCGCTATCCAGGAAGGCGGCACCTCTTTTCGACCTCGAGGCCGCCTCGCGCTTCACCGACTCGACACGGAAGAAATTGGTGCCGGTCGATTCCCGGACAAAAAACAGCGCATGGGAAACGACCGCGCTGATCAAAACCGCCACAATAGCGACCGCGCCCGGGGTGGAACCGCGCGGCGCTCTGAAAATCAGTAGAACCGCCAGTGGCAGAGCCGCCAGAATCGTAATCGCGCCTGCGCCATGGATGTACTCGCAAGGCGAGGAGATCAAGCTGGTCGCCAAGCACGCGATCGCAGTTCCGCCCGTGAGCAGCCTAACCGTCGCCAGCGAAATGCGCGGCAATGACGCCATACCCAGCGCTGCCATGGTCGGAAGGATCGGAACAACGAACCGCCCTCCTTCCATCCAGTCGCCTCCCGAAGTGATCACAAATGCCAGGTAAGCCAGGACGAGCGTGCTCATGATCAGCCTCGGATCGTCGAGACTTAAATCGCCCATCAAGTCGCTCAGCGCAACCGCAGCAATCGCGCCGCACAGGAACAAGAGCGTGGGCGTGCAGACGACGTACATGTACTTGATCCCAAGGACGATAGCCCCTAGCGTGACTCCTTCGACCTTGGCGTAAACCGGCTGCGGCATAGGACCACCCGTGTACAAGATCATCCAGCGCCAGAGCGCGCCGGTCGCCAGCAGCGATGCGGCAAAAGATATCGCGGCCCGATCGGCCCAGGAGCAATTCTGCCGCCGCCGCATCAGCCAAACCACCAGCAAGGCGCCGTTGAATGCGGCCAGAACGAAAATAGCTTCCGGGCGCGCCAGCACGTATGCCATCGCGCTCGCGGATGCGATCAACGTTCCGGACCTGAGCGTGGTAAGTAGACCACCTAAGTACGCCGAAAGGACTAGCGCCACCAGCGTAGTCTCGAGGCTCCCGAGCGACCAGTAGGGAAGAAAGGGGAAAACGGCACAGAAGGCGGCCGCAGCAAGAGGATTGCCGCCGGGTAGCAGACCTGCGAGCCACCACGACATAGCCACGGTTCCCGCTCCCAGTACCAGACAGAACCAATAGGCCAGCGTTGGCAACGCGATTCCGGAGACCTTGTAAAGAGCCGCCAGAAGAAGGACGTGGAGGAGACTGGAGGACTGAATGACCGGCTCGTTATTGTAGTTCCACAACGCGCCATGCTCGGCGAGAGTCTTCGCTTGCCATAGCGTGAGGTACACGTCATCGCGGCCGGTCGCCGAATGGATCAGTATCCAAAGCGGCACGGCCAGAACCACAAGTAGAGTCAGTTGAAAAAACGAAGGATTGCCGAAGCGAAAGCGATAGGTCATGGGTGATTTAGGAACAGATCGCGGAGTCGATCCATTGCGATATGAACCCTTGTTGGAGGGGGTTCGAAACAAAAGCCGGACCACTATGTTATCGCCTATGTTATCGCCCTACACAATCGCATTCCCCTGATCGGCATGTCGCCGCAGGTGTTGTCTCAGCGAGGCCGGCAGGTGAACCTATCTCATAGAAACGTTCGCCGACCACCTCGTGGGGAAGGTGGAGCAGCGGTAGGTGAAACGCAAGAAGAGCCCTATCGGCACTCGTTCAATGGTCGGTTGAAGGTCGCATTCCAACGTTCGCTTGTTACTTCGGGCGGCGGTTTGCTCTTGGTGCTAGAGTTGGAACGGCTGGGGTCGGGCGCTCATCGAACGGCACCTCGCCGACGCGCGAGGGAAGAACACCCAGTCGCCGCTCAATGACCTCGTGCGGCAGTCGGTTTACAGTCGGCTGGCGGGTACGCAGATGTTAGCGATGTTAAGCTGCTTTCCCAAGACCCAGCCTTGCGGCTCATCAGCTCGAGTAAGATTTGCGAGCGCGGGGCGGCTTTGACCTCGCGTTTGCAGTTTGAGCATTCTATCCAATTGGTAGTCTCTTGGAAAACGGAACCAAATGCTCCGCTGACCGCAGCACACTTCTGTCAGGGCGATTGTGGGTGGTTCGGCCGAGAACGCGGTAAATGCCGCGGCACTATGTGGCATTTCTGAGCAGAATACGGATCGGGAGCTCCTCAATGTCGCTGCCGGATTTCCGGCAACGGTTCCCGTTTTTGGTCGCGGGCGCTCAGCCGAACCTGTGCCCAGACTTTGGAAGATTTGCACGGTTTCTCTCGAGGAAAGCACGAGCGAAGAGGGGAATTGAAAATCCGGACGAGGGAGAACCCAGGGCGCCGCAAGTTCGCGCCGGACTATCGAGGGTAAAATTTCGCGAGTTGTCAAGCGGCCGGGCCTTGACGATCCTGTAAACCATAGATATAAAGCGGCAGCCATGGTTGGAAGCCCTCTGCTAATTGCGGAAAAAGCACGCGCCAGATTGCGATCTGCTGTCAATGCCCTTCGGGACGGTTTACCCGCCAACTTCAATACCCTCAGATTGCCCTCCCCGGCGGACGTGATAGTGACGCCCTGCGAAGTGGTTGATCTCCACGGCACGGGGATTCTGATCTCAAGAATTTTCCGTGATTCGTCGTCGATCGTCTCGTTGAGAACCAGCAACTTTTACGATGTTCCCCAGACGTTTGGCGCGGCGAACTTTTGCCTGCCTCTGGCCCAGGTCTCGCGACGCGATGTGAATTCCTGGGTCAAATGGTGGCTGAGCAACACGACCGTGCGCAGGGTCATCTGTCTGCCGTATCTTCCCGCCGATCCCCTTGTCGCAATCTCAGTCAAAGAGATGTTCGCTGCGCCGCTGTGCACCTATATAATGGATGACAAGAATGTATGCGCAGACGGAATCTCCGACTCGTTGCTGGAGGAGTTGCTCGCGAAGTCAAGTCTTCGCCTAGTGATTTCGCCGGAGATGCGGGCCGCTTACGAGAAGAAGTACCGCATGAAATTCTGGCTGGTGCCGCCGCTCGTATCGGAGGAATTGGTCACCAGAACTCCGCTGTCGGCGCCGGAAGGAGTTGATTCGCGTCACGGTGTTCTTATTGGCAACGTGTGGGGCCAGCGATGGCTCGATCTGCTGCGGAGCACTTTTCGCGGCAGTGGATACAAAATCGACTGGTACTGCAATCAGAAGAATCCCCGCGCGCTCGTCTTCGAGCGCTCCGAGCTCGAGCGAGACGGCATCCGACTGCTGGACCCTGTTTCGGACACGAGCCTTCCCCCGATTTTGGCAAAATACGCTTACGCAATAATGCCCTCGGACACCCTCGACGGCCAAAGCCCTGAAGCCGTTCAAGCGATCGCCGAGTTGAGCTTGCCCAGCCGGATTCCGTTCGTCACTGCCACATCGCATCTGCCAACCCTTGTATTGGGAAGTCCCAGGAGCGCGGCCGCGCGCTTCGTAGCGCGCTTTGGGCTCGGCGAGGTGGTGCCCTACGAAACGGATGCAGTCCGCGCCGCACTCGATCGCCTTCTCAAGCCTGAGGCTGTGTCGCTGATACGTAGGCGTTCCGCGGAAATCAGCGGCAGCTTCTCAGCGCAGGATGGCGCTGAATGGATCTGGCGTTCGCTCGCGGGCGGCCGGGCTTGCGACCTGAGATACGAGAGGCTGATGCCACCGGCCGACGACGAGCATCCCGCCCTGCAGCTTGAGGTCCATGAAGGAGCCTGAAGACAGCGCGGCGCTGTACGAGCTCGAAAGCATCCTGCATTCGCTGGTCGCCAACGACACGACCATCCTCGACGCGCTCGCGCAGATGCTGAGCACGATTCAGCAGATGCAGCTGCGAGCCGAGGAAAGTCAGAACGACTTGCGGCAGGAAGTGTATGAACTCTGTGGGGAAATTCGTTCTCTAACGGCCGCGTTGGCGGATGGCGGATCGACAACGCGGCCCCGAGCGATTGTTCGCTCGACTGATGAGTTCGCGGCTCGAAATCCTGAAATCGCCCTGCTCGAGTACTTGTGTCCGCTGCTCAACGACACTAATGCGATCGACGTTGGGGCGCATACTGGCGCGATATCGGAGCGTCTGCTCAAAGCTGGATATTCGGCCTATGCTTTCGAACCCTATCCTCCTTCCTTTCAGAAGTTGCTCGAAAGACTGGGCGCGAGCGAGAAGTTTCGCGCGTTCGACTACGCGCTCGGCTCCGCGGACGCCAAGATGGATCTGCACGTCGCCGCTGACCTCTCTGGAGCTAGCAAGTGGGACCCGACTTTGTTCAATAGTCTGGTCGAACGGCCGATGCTGCAGGACCTTCAGTTCACGAAGACGATTCCGGTTCAGGTGCGGACTATCGATAGCCTCGTCCGCAGCGCCGAACTCCCGAACAGTGCCGGGCTGTTGAAGATCGACACCGAGGGGTTCGACCTCGAGGTGCTGCGAGGGACGCGCGAAACGCGTTTTTCTGTCGTGATGGTTGAATTCTGGGATGCGGCCCATGCGTTCGGGTCGGGTGGAAGAGGCCGACTTGGAGAGCTCGTCGCGGAGATGCAGCGTCGGGAACGCAACCGGTATATAGTCATTTATCACCTCGACGATAGCTCCACGATCTCCTACTACTCCAACCGCGATGATACCGTGCCGGGGTCGTGGGGGAATGTATTGTTCTTCGCTGACCGGGATATCTTCGCTCGGGCACTCCGCTGGTGCGAGGAAGTGCTGCCCGCTACTCTACATAGGTGATTAATCCGGGGAAGACACGCTGGCGGCTGAACGGCCCATCCAAATTTGTCACGCCGCTGCAGTTGCATTGGCGTTTGTCCTGAGGGACCTTGAATGTGAAGAAGTCCGCCTCTTTCCCGACATAGCAGCTCGGCATGACAGAGGGTTTCACAGCCGCCGATAAACGCACAGCTTCAAGGGAAATCGTGCTGTGCTGCGGAATGATCCGGTCCGCGTCTACGCTTCAGTACCAGGTGGTGGCGGAACTTGTGGAGCGCTACGGCATCGGTGGGCGTGTGGGATTTGCTGATCAACAATCAGTATCGGCCGTGCTGCGCGATGCGGAAAAAATATCCGGCTTTGCGGTTATCAAGGTCCACGAAGTTCTGCCCGAGTTGGATCGACGAATGCAGCAGGAACATCCACGCTGCTTCTACACCTTTCGCGATCTTCGAGCCGTGGCCCTTTCTACAATGCGCAAGTGGGGCATTCCATTCACCCACGTTATTGCGCGCAACGGATGGCTCGAATCTGCGGTCCAATCTTCAGTTCGCTGGCTCGCAGTTACAGGCGTGTGCGTCAGCCGCTATGAGGACATGGTGCTGGCGCTGCCCGCGGAGATCGTAAAATGGGCGAACGCGGTCGGTGTGTGCATCCCGGACGGTGAAGCCAAGCAGCTAGCCGAAGAGTTCTCCATCGCGAAACAAAAGGAACGCATCGAAAAGATACGCTCGGAGAAGACAGCCGACGCCAACGACTATATCGATACGAGAAGCCTGCTCCATCACGATCATATTCTCGACGGTTCATTCGATAGTTGGAAAACCGAACTCGAGGGATGGCAGATCCGCCAGATCGAGCGCCGCTTTGCCGACTGGCAATCGCGTCATGGCTACCCATCGACGAGCTGATGTAGTGCCCCCTCGATATCAAGCCACTAGTATTTTTTTCCGAGACACGCCCTGTCAGCGGAGAAGCGGTCGTTGCCTCATAGCTGAATATCTTCAGACGGCGAACCAGTCCTCTCAGCTAGGACCTCAGGAGGTCGTTTGATGGCTGAATTGTTGACCAACGAATTCTTCGTCAAGGATCGTCAGTTCTTCCTTCGTCTGGCCCGCGAAGGGAAGGCTCCACAGGTGGTCTACGACATAGGCGCAGCCAGTGGCGGCTGGTCGGGAATCATGAGCGCTGGCTTAGCCCCCGCTGAGTATCATCTCTTTGAACCGCTGGCAAGCCATACACAGTATAGCGCGAGGCTTAAAGGCCATTTACAGGAGCATCCGACCTGGGTTCTACATCCGATCGCGCTGAGCGACAGGAATGGCACGTGCACCATGAGTGTAGGTAGGAACGCGGCCAGCAGTACCCTGATCGACATGAGTGACTATCCATCGCAGTTCTCTGCTCGCGGTGAGGTACCACAATGGCGCCTTGACGACTATGTTTATGCCAACAAGCTCCGCCTGCCCGATTTGGTCAAGATGGACACCCAAGCAAGCGAGCAGCTTATCTTCGCCGGCGGCAGCCGAACTATTTGGGTCGCCCAAGCCCTGATGATTGAAACGTGGCTCTATCAGGAATACGGCCCCTCCACACCATTGCTGGCGGAGATAGTCGATCTCGCCGCTTCTCTGGGGTTTATCCTTTTTCGATTTGGTGACGAGTATCGCGACAGTCTTGGACGGATCTTCAGCGTCGACGTTGTGTTCACAAAACCCGGATTTCTTGATGCAGCCGCACTGGATGAGACCATAGAAGATCCAGTTTTCAAGTAACGCTTGTTCACGCGTACGAGTTCCGCCTCCGTGTAGCGCTCCCTATATTTCAAGCGAAGAGTTCAGGTTGTAGCACGCGAACTGCTGCGAGTTGCGATAGCCGAGGCCTGCTGAGACCATCCGTCGCGCGCTTCTTCTGGCCGTTCTCGGGCTGCGAATTACCGCTGCGGCGGTCTCTCCGACCCTGTACTTTCGGCGTCTCGATGGCTAGGAAATGGTGGATACTGACCCAGAGCTCAATGCGTCGCGGCCGCAGCGCGCACTATTCTAATTTGACCAGCAGGCCGCGGGATTGAGCCGACGCGAACATCAGGCGAAAGAAGAAGAGCGCCAGCACCATATATATCGCATTCAGAGCAGCGCCCCATACAAAGTGTCCGGCTGAAAAGCCGCCGCCGGCCATCGCCTGCCTCATGCCCTCGAAGGCGTGGCTCGTCGGTAGTATCAAAGCAAGCAACCGGAGGGTTTTGGGCAACGATCGCACCGGGTAGAAAACGCACGACAGAGGCATCAAGAGCGCAGTGAAACTCCAGGTCAGTCCCTGAATTCGCATTGTGTAGCGGAAGATCAGGCCCGTAATGACGATCCCCACCGCTAACCCAAATAATACGAGGTTCAACATGAATGGTAACAAGGCGGGAAAAGCCGGAAAGATGTCATAGGAGTAGCAGAGCCAAGCTACGAGGCCAGCCGCGAGAGTGCCGAGCAGCGCCTTTATCAAGTTCACCGCAATCAAGCCCGTCATGTATTCCGACACCGTCAGCGGTGTCGAGAATAGGTTTACGAGGTTTCGAGACCAAAGCTCGGCCAGAAAGCCTGCGGCCATGTCACGTTGAAATGATCGGAACATTCCCCACAAGATCACCCCGCCGAGAAGGAAACTCACCAATCCGGGCTGCAGGCGATTATCACGCGCGAGGTAGAGAGTAAAAAATCCCCACACGATTATGTCCATAACCGGCCAATACAGTGTATCGGTCACGCGATCGAGATTGTGCCGTGCCTCGTAGGCGTGCCGCACGACGACCGCGCCGATTCTATACGGCTTCATTCGGCTCGCCCTTGCCTATGCGCAGAAAGGCTTCCGCCAGTGCGGGTTCCCTGCGGTCTTCTCTAAGAATCTCTTGAGTGACTTCGATGGGACTCCCTGCTGCGATCATGCGGCCGTGACTCAAGAAAATGAGCCGCTGGCACATCGCTTCCACGTCGGCCAGGTTGTGGGAGGTATAAATGATTGTCGTGCGCGAACTTCTCTGTAGATCGAGCAGGACTCCCTTTACGTTTAGTGCCGCCTGCGGATCGAGAAATGCGGTGGGCTCGTCCAGTAGCAGCAATCTCGGGTTGTTGATCATTGCTTTGCACAGACCGAGTCTGGTATTTTCGCCGGAAGATAAGCGAGAGACTGGCTTGTCTCTCAGATTCTCGATCTCGAACATTTTCAAGAGCTTGGATAACTGCGATGACTTATCGCGAACGCCATAAAGGCGTGCGAAGATCGTCAGATTCTCCTCAACAGTCAGCCGAGGCGGAAAAGAGATATACGGCGAGGCGAAGCTCGTTCTTTGGAGTATATGTTCGCGATTCTCGACTAGTTTCCGGCCGAAGATCCGAATGTCACCGGCGCTCGGTGTAATCAGTCCGAGCAGCATATAGATCGTGGTGGTCTTTCCGGCGCCATTCGGTCCTATAATTCCAATGAACTCTCCTTCGCTCACGGAAAACGAGAGGTTATCGACGGCCTGGAAGTTGCCGAATGTCTTGGACAGATGCTCGACTTTGAGAACGACTCCGGCGCTTCCATTGGCGGAAGCTTCGCGAGATCGCGCGGGATCCGGATTGCCGTTCTGCCGCACCGAGCGCTGGGTATTCGCTGCCGGCATTTTCTGTTCCACCTCCATTCGCCGTCGCCTAGTCGTTCAAGAAAATGCCCTGGCCCGCCAATCGTCGACGCCTATCACACCGCTCGCGAGCGATGCATCGCGATCGTTAGGCGCCTTGCGAAGTAATCGATTTCCGCCGCGCATCCCGGTCATCAAGTGGCGACCACCTGGTCAATTACGAAGCGAATTGTTTGTCGTGGTTATCAAGATCCGGTTCGACGTATAGTTGTGAGACACGATATCTGAAAGATTGGCCAATATATCACATTCAATCTTCCAGTTTGGATAGTGAGAGCGTACTTTGATTAGATCAGAGATGTAGCAAATATGGTCGCCGATTCGGTTCTCGTGCTTTATCCGATACTTCAGATCGAGCCCCATCATCCGCAGAGCTTCAATCGTCTCGAGGATCGACCAGCTATTAGCTCGCCCGCCACCAAGGTTATAGACCTCACCGCAGTGAGGGCTGCTGTAGAATTCGAGGAACAGCGACGCGACGTCCAAGCAGTGAATCTGATCCCTGACCTGTTTTCCCTTGTAGCCAAAGATTGTGTATTCCTCTCCGGCGACCGCACACCGCGCGATGTATGCCAAAAAACCATGAAGCTCCACCGCAGCGTGCTGCGGACCAGTCAGACATCCACACCGGAAGATCCCCACCGGCATCTTGAAGTAGCGCCCGAATTCCTGGCAGAGCACATCCGCGGCAAGCTTGGAGGCGCCAAACAGCGAATGCAGAGAGTTATCAATCGACATGTTCTCGTCGATCCCGGCTCTTCCATCCGCGTAATCGTAACGCGTTTCGAGCTCGACCAGTGGTACTTCATTTGGCGTGTTGCCGTAGACTTTGTTGGTGCTAGTGAAGCAAATTGGCGAGTCCGCGCAGAAGTCACGTGCGGCGACGAGAAGGTTCAACGTGCCCACCGCATTGACTTCGAAATCGTCGTATGGAATCGAGGCAGCCAGGTCATGAGAGGGTTGGCCCGCGGTATGAATGATGAAGTGGGGACGAATCGCTTTGAGCAGGTCCCGCATCCGCTGCCGATCGCGTATATCGAAGGAATGGTGCTGGTAGCGAGGCAGTCTTGCGCACATCTCCCGAACAACGAATTCTGTCGATCCAGCTTCTCCAAAAAACTCGCGGCGCATATTGTTGTCGATTCCGACCACGTCCCAGCCGCGATCCGCAAGTAGTCGGACGCAGGCCGATCCTATCAAGCCGCCCGAACCGGTAATGAGTGCCTTCAAGTTTTCAACCTCTCTTCCATGCTTTGGCGCCGCTATTCTGCATTGGCACTTCAATTCTCGCGTTCAAACCTTATACAATGGAGATCCAATCAAGCTCAAGGCGAATCGCGGACGAATCGCCCAGTCGTCATCGCCTTATCTTCGCGAAATTTTCCAATGATTTCGTGGTTTTCTGGCCCCTGACTCGCGTCAGATTAGTCGGCGTCTATCGCGCGAAACAAACCCCCGTCTTGCTAATATTCTAGCCGCGAATGACGAGGGACCTCGGCGGCCTAAAGGCGCCGCCGCCTTAAATGTTGTTGAAAATCGCTAGGTTGTTCCGAGTCACCGCTGCTCAGCTTCCGAAGACTCGCGGCGCCGGCAAGTGTTATGCGACGACGATCTCGATGAAAAGATGGACCATGAGGGCCAGAGTTGTGAGCGCGCCCACGGTATAAGCGATTGTACGCAATGGCTGAATCGAGTTGAGATAGCAAATGGTGTGGGCTATTCGCGCTACCATGAAGACGCCGCAGTAAACGACAAACGCGGTGGAGGAGAGACTGGCCGCCACGTAGATCCAGCAGAGAATCAGGAAGATTGGGATATTCTCGAGATCGTTGAGCCAAGCTCTTGCCGCACGCTGAACCGCCGGAGCCTCTTCGGGCGCTTGATTGGCGTGGAACGTTCTTGCGTCTTCGGGACTGACAAAAATGCCAGCGGCCACGCGGGCGCGCCCCTGCACAACGGAAATTGCCGACATCTTGAGAGCCAGTACGATCGCGGTAATCGCATACATCTTGAGCAGTGTGCTTACCTCCTTAAAAAGCAACGGTCGTAAATTTCATCGCATCAAGTCTCTTCCCGACTTGGGTTAACACCTTCAGTTCGCAGGATACCCATCTGCTTGGGTCAGCGAGCCAAGCACGAACAGTCTGTACAGCATTGGCACCCTCCCGCGCTATAGCCTTTTATTCGCCAAAAGAGCGCGGTGAAACTCGGCAAGCCCCGCCACATCGTCGCTGGAAAAGACGCGGGGCCGTCCGACGCGCTCGCGGTACGATCCCGATAGGATTTGCCGACGCCGCATGCTGCTCATTCCCACCGACGATAAAATCGGATAGATATTATCGATTGCTGAGCGTTAGATCGCGGGCACATTGTTGTGAAAAAGCCGCCCCACGACGCGACCTCTGCGCCACCAGTCTCCGTATTCGCGACTACCTTGCCAACCGCGGGCACGGAACCGAGCAACTCGTCGCGTTCGCGTCAATCTCTTTATCGCGGTCCGGACGAATTGAGATAGTCGCTGTCAATGAATGTTCCTCGACCACACCTTCTCAAGCTTCCTTGTCGTCACGCAGGCGCGATGAAGTTGGAATGCCGGAGATGACTTGCCAGCGTCCATTCCAAATATTAGATGGCTGCCACGAGCCTCGGCGTCAGCCATCTACACTTCCTCATGTCCTCGGGAGCCGGGCCTGGGCCCTATCGACCCCTTCTTCGGCTCCCGGAGGTTCGCGAAAGGAAAAATATTGACTTGTAATCCTTTAAATGAGCACTGCATCACGTCGCGGATGGGCGGGCCGTGGACGCATTCGCACGGTCAAGGTTGGCGCGTTCTATTCGATTCGACCTTTTTGCGAGGCACGCGCAACAACCCGAACCTGTGTTCCCAACAGAAACGTGCAACAACCGCTACCGGCACTCTCTCGACCAATTTCCGACTGACGCGTTCCAGTGCGAGATTCCCTTTCCCGGGTTGTGTTGTTTTCAGACGACGGATCGGACTGTCGCGAGCGTGCGACTAGCTGACCGACCGCTCCGTTGTGTTCCTTTGGCAGGAGTGAAGTAGGCAACCTGTGCAACACTAGCTAACAAAACCTCGTCTCTAGCGCGAATTGTTAATGCTATGCCAACGTCCAGACCCAATGCTGATCTGACTTTATCGTCATCTACTATCAGCATTCTATGCGTCGCAGTAGGAGTCTTTTGGGCGGCGTGCGGGATCGTCCTATGGATTGGATTCGGGTCTCCCCACGGTATGGTCGTGACCGAAATCCAAGGGACGTGGCGAAACACGCACCGATGGCGGCCAATCGTGCTAGTCCTGTTGCTCTCCCTGATCCTTGAGAGCATTTTTGTCACGCGGCTGCGGATGCCGCTTCGCCTTCGCCAGATCTCGGAGCAAATCTGGCGCAGGGTCTGTTATTTGCTCGCGTTGGGCGGATTTGCGCTATCAATGTTCGCTGTTTGCGTGCTCCGCGCCTTTCCCAATTCTGGTGATGAATACGTGTATACTTTTCAGGCCAGAACGTTTCTCGCTGGCCATCTCTGGAATGTGCTGCTACCAGGTCACGAGTTTTTTTCGTTGTTCCACGTGATAGAAAAAGACGGTAGATGGGTCAGCCAATACCCTCCCGGATGGCCATTGCTGCTCGCTGGTTTGCATCTGCTTGGCGTGCCGTTTTGGATGGCTTCGCCAATTCTCACGTTCGCGCTGCTGGTAGTGCTGGCCAGGTTCTGCCACTACACCGATGGCGCAACGGCATCGATCATAGCTTTGGTTCTAATGGCGGTTTCACCGTTCTTCGCTTTCAACGCCGGGTCAGTTTACAGCCACACAGCAGCCGCGTTGTGCGGCTTGCTTTTCTGCTATTTTGCCACCAAGTTCATCGACCGGCCGGAGTTCAGAGCGGCACTGTTCACCGGAGCGTCGCTCGGCGCATTGGGTTTGATCCGGAGTTTCGACGTCGTCTTCTTTGCGCTCCCATTCGCGGTGGAACTGGTTGCACGAATCCCGAAGAACCGCCATTGGCAGCTTTTGGCCATCGCCTTAGGGGGCGCGCCTTTTCTTGCTGCATTGTTGCTCTACAATAGGGCCATTACCGGTGATGCGTTTCTGCCAGTATTCAAATGGGGGTTTCCGCAACTTAACATCGGACTGCACCCGTCGGACGAATGGGGTATTCAGGCAAGCTTGCGGAACACGATGGGCTTCG
>Ga0074044_10002838_pt1 | contig 15044 bp, 9 predicted proteins | sample BogForMeECP23OM1_FD_94443 | JGI IMG/M metagenome (GOLD analysis project Ga0074044, IMG submission 94443) | Bog forest soil microbial communities from Calvert Island, British Columbia, Canada - Bog Forest MetaG ECP23OM1 | ecosystem: Environmental > Terrestrial > Soil > Wetlands ... | reverse complement strand
GCGAAGTTCGATGCGCTTGATCGGTCCCAATTGTCTCGGCATCATGAACCCGACGATCGGATTGAATGCCACATGGGCGCGGAATGCGCCGCAGAAAGGCAGCGTCGCATTCCTCAGTCAGAGTGGAGCGCTGTTGACCGCAATTCTCGACTGGAGCCAACGCGAACACGTAGGATTCAGCGCCATCGTTTCGACTGGGTCGATGCTGGATGTCGGTTGGGGGGATTTGATCTACTACTTTGGCGACGACCCTTACACCAAAAGCATTTTGCTTTACATGGAATCGGTGGGCGATGCGCGCTCATTCTTGTCGGCGGCCCGGGAAGTGGCACTCACCAAGCCCATCATTGCGATTAAAGCCGGGCGCTCGGAAGCGGCTTCGCGGGCAGCGGCCGCTCATACCGGAGCGCTCACGGGCAGCGACGAGGTACTGGAAGCGGCTTTCCGCCGGTCGGGAGTTTTGCGCGTGCACAATATCGCGGACCTTTTCCACATGGCGGAGGTTCTCAGTAAACAGCCCCGGCCGAAGGGCCCACGGCTTACCATCGTGACCAATGCCGGCGGACCGGGAGTCATCGCCACTGATTCGCTGGTGGCTAATGGTGGAGAGTTGGCCGATCTTTCGCCTGAAAGCAGGCGACGGTTGGATGAGTTTCTGCCGGCGCACTGGAGTCATAACAATCCTATCGATGTTCTGGGCGACGCGGATTGTGAGAACTATGCGCGCGCTTTCGAAATCGCGGCGCAAGACCCCAACAGCGACGGTCTGCTGGTTATTCTTTCGCCGCAGGGCCCGGCCGATCCGGCGCTGGTGGCAGAGCGTTTGAAGCCTTACGCCAAATCGGGCAAGCCGGTACTCGCGAGTTGGATGGGAGGCAACAGTGTTGCCGCCGGCGAAGCGGTTTTGAACGCAGGTGGAATTCCGACGTTTCCTTATCCCGACACGGCCGCGCGGGCATTCAGCTACATGTGGCGCTACACGTATGTTCTGCGCGGATTGTATGAAACTCCCGCACTCGCGGAACCGTCGGATGCGGGCGCATCGCGTCATCAGGCGGAGGAATTCATTGTGAAGGCGCGGCAGCAGGGCCGCGTGATTCTCAACGAGCTGGAATCGAAGCAGTTATTGTCACTTTACGGCATTCCGACGGTGGAGACGCGCGCCGCGGCCAGCGAGGACGAAGCTGCGGCGCTGGCCGCGGAATTCGGCTTTCCGGTCGTACTGAAAGTTCTTTCGACCACCATCAGGCACAAAACGGAAGTAGGCGGCGTCAAGCTGAACTTGCGCGATGAAGCGGCGGTGCGCGCCGCGTTTCGCGACATTCGGTCTTCGGTGGCCGAGAAAGCTCCGCAGGAACAGTTCGCGGGCGTAAGCGTGCAGCCGATGGTGAAGTTCAATGGCTACGACTTGATCCTCGGCAGCAGGATCGATCCGCAGTTTGGGCCGGTGATCCTGTTCGGTTCTGGTGGGCTGCTGGCCGACGTGTATGGAGACCAGGCTCTGGCACTACCGCCGCTGAATACAACCCTGGCACAAAGAATGATGGAGCAAACCAGAATCTTCGCTGCGCTTAAGGGAGTGCGTGGTCGCAAACCAGTCGACATGGCGGCGCTGGAAAACTTGTTGGTGCGGTTCAGCCAGTTCGTGCTCGAACAGCGGTGGGTGGCGGAAATTGAGGTCAATCCTCTGCTGGCTTCTCCGGAGCGCCTGCTCGCACTCGATGCCAGAATCGTGTTGCACGGGCCGTCGGTAACTGTAGACCAGTTGCCGAAACCCGCCATTCGCCCCTATCCCTTGCAGTATGTTTCCACCTGGACCATGAAGAATGGAGATGTGGTTTACATTCGGCCGATCCGCGCCGAAGACGAGCCGCAGATGATTAAGTTTCACGAGACGCTTTCCGATCGCAGCGTCTATCTGCGCTACTTCTCTTCCCTCAGCCTGAGCCGCCGGGTGGCGCATGAACGACTTTTGCGGATTTGCTTCGGCGATTACGACCGCGAAATGGTGCTGGTGGCCGAGCACGACGACCCGGTGACGGGTGAGCGCCGGATCATCGGGGTTGGGCGCATGAACAAGTTCCATTCCAGAAATGAAGCCGAAGTCGCGGCGCTGGTCACCGATCAGTACCAGCGTATGGGATTGGGACATGAATTGCTCCGCTGTGTCGTGCAGATTGCGCGCGATGAAAAAGTAGCTGTGGTGTCGGCGGAAATGTTGCCGGACAACATCGGCATGCAAGCCGTTTTCAGACGGCTGGGCTTTTTGATTCGAGCGGATGAGGATCTGACTTCGCTGCGGGCAACCATGGACCTCTAAAGAGTGTGCGTGAGAACTCGGTCCCTTCGACTTCGCTCAGGAGTTGCGAGACCCAGGCGCCAGAGACCTGAGACCTGAGACCTGGTTTGTGACGCACGTCACACGTCCCTGTGAGCAGCGTTCGCGACAATAGCACCTTGTTCCTTCATGCTTTAAATAACCGTTCCCTCAAAACCACAGAGGGTAACAGCTAACAGAAGGGGATTTCATGAAGCGTAAATTCAAGACCATGGACGGCAACGAGGCAGTGGCTTATGTGGCTTACCGCCTGAATGAAGTCATCGCCATCTACCCCATCACGCCCTCCTCGAACATGGGCGAGTGGGCGGACCAATGGTCGTCGGAAAATGTGCCGAATATCTGGGGATCGGTGCCGCACGTGATCGAAATGCAAAGCGAAGGTGGCGCTGCGGGAGCGGTTCACGGCGCGCTGCAGACTGGGGCTCTCTCCACCACTTTCACGGCGTCGCAGGGATTGCTGTTGATGATCCCGAACATGAACAAGATTGCGGGCGAACTTACACCGACCGCATTTCACGTTAGCGCGCGCACGGTGGCCACTCATGCCCTTTCGATTTTCGGCGACCACTCGGACGTGATGTTCTGCCGAACCACGGGATTCGCGATGCTGTCGTCGAACTCAGTGCAGGAGGCGATGGACCTGGCGCTGATCGCGCACGCGGCCACGCTTGAAACTCGTATCCCGTTTCTGCATTTTTTTGACGGCTTCCGCACTTCGCATGAAGTCAACAAGATTGAGATGCTCACCGAAGATGACATGCGCGCCCTCATCAACATTGACCGCGTGATCGAACATCGTCAGCGAGCGTTGTCTCCAGACCATCCGGTGCTGCGCGGTACGGCGCAGAATCCCGATGTTTATTTTCAGGCGCGTGAAGCCGGAAATCCTTATTACGATGCTTGCCCTGATAAAGTCCAGGCGGTAATGGATAAGTTTGCTCAGGTCGTTGGGCGTTCCTATCACCTGTTCGACTACGTGGGTGCGGGCGATGCCGAGCGCGTGATCGTCATGATGGGATCGGGTGCAGAAACCGCGCACGAGACCGTCGACTATCTCAATCAAAACGGCGAGAAGGTTGGCCTGTTGAAAGTGCGATTGTACCGCCCGTTTGCGGTCAAGCAGTTCATCGAGGCTCTTCCGGCCACGGTTCGCAAGATTGCCGTTCTCGATCGCACGAAAGAGTCCGGCGCTCCCAGGGAGCCTCTCTATCTCGATGTGGTCAGCGCAATCCAGGAAGGAATCAAGCTGGGCTATGGAACCCTGAAGTCCGCGCCCGACACAGTCGGCGGACGTTATGGTCTTTCTTCCAAAGAATTTACGCCGGCCATGGTCAAAGCGGTTTACGACAACCTGTCGAAGGCACAATCAAAAGACCACTTCACGATTGGCATCCACGACGATGTCGGCCATACCAGTCTCGACTACGATGCCAATTTTTCCATCGAGCCCGAGAGTGTGGTGCGCGCCATGTTCTACGGCCTGGGTGCGGATGGCACCGTGGGCGCCAACAAGAACTCGATCAAGATTATCGGCGAAAACACGGATAACTACGGGCAGGGGTACTTCGTCTACGATTCCAAAAAATCGGGCGCGATGACAGTTTCGCACTTGCGTTTCGGGCCGCAGCCAATTCGATCGAGCTACCTGGTTTCGAAGGCCAACTTCGTGGCTTGCCATCAATGGATTTTCCTCGAGCGCTACGACATGCTTGGGCCGCTGGTTCCGGGTGGTGTTTTTCTGCTCAATAGTCCGTTTAATAAGGATGAAGTCTGGGACCATCTGCCGCGTGAAGTGCAGACGCAGTTGATCGCCAAGAAAGCCCGCTTCTTCATCATCGACGCATATCAGGTGGCGCGCGACACGGGCATGGGCTCGCGCATGAACACCATTCTGCAGACGTGCTTCTTCGCGATTTCGAAAGTCCTGCCGCGCGACGAGGCGATTGCAGCGATTCGCGAATCGATCCGCTACACATATGGGAAAAAAGGCGACGAGGTGGTGCAGCAAAACTTGCGCGCCGTGGATGAAACTCTGGCCCACATGTTCGAAGTCACGGTTCCGGAGATAGTGACGAGCGACACGGAAATGCCGGCGGCGTTTTCGGCCGGAGCGCCGAAGTTTGAGCGCGATGTGCTCAGCGTAATCTACGCCGGTCACGGCGACGATCTTCCGGTGAGCGCGTTTCCAGTCGATGGCACCTTTCCCACCGGCACGGCGCAGTGGGAGAAGCGCAACATTGCGCTTGAAATTCCGGCGTGGGATACGAAGATCTGCATTCAGTGCGGCAAATGCGCCATGGTCTGCCCGCACGCTGTAATCCGCATCAAGGTCTACGATTCGAAAGAGCTGGCAGGCGCGCCAGCGACTTTCAAGTCCACCGAGGTGCGCGACAAAGACTGGCAGGGGATGAAGTACACCATCCAGGTGGCGCCCGAAGACTGCACCGGATGCGGCATCTGCGTCGATATCTGTCCCGTCAAGAACAAGAGCGAGACCCGCCTGAAAGCCATCAACATGGTGGCGCAGCCGCCGCTGCGCGAACCGGAGCGCGAGAACTGGGATTTCTTCCTCAAGATTCCAGAACTGGATCGGCGCAAGATCAAGGTCACTAATATCCGTCAGCAGCAAATCCAGGAGCCTCTGTTTGAATTCTCGGGAGCCTGCTCCGGTTGCGGCGAGACGCCATATCTGAAGCTGGTTTCGCAGCTTTTTGGAGATCGCAGCATCATCGCTAATGCGACCGGTTGCTCGTCGATCTACGGTGGAAACCTGCCGACTACGCCTTGGTCGAAGAATCTCGACGGCCGCGGACCGGCCTGGTCGAATTCGCTGTTTGAAGACAATGCCGAATTCGGTCTCGGGTTCAGGCTTTCGATCGACAAGCAAACCGAATTCGCGCGCGAACTGGTGCATCGGCTCGCGGCAACCATCGGTGAAGTCTTGGCGAGCGAACTGCTGGCGGCGCCGCAAAAAGATGAAGCGGACATTTACGATCAGCGCCAGCGCGTGGAACTTTTAAAGGAAAAATTGAAGAGCGTGAACACCCCGGAGGCCAAGCAACTGCTGTCGGTAGCCGACATGCTGGTGAAGAAAAGCGTGTGGATTGTCGGCGGCGACGGCTGGGCCTATGACATCGGCTATGGCGGTCTGGATCACGTGCTCGCCAGCGGACGCAACGTGAACGTGCTGGTGCTGGATACGGAAGTCTATTCCAACACGGGAGGGCAAGCGTCCAAGTCGACGCCGCGCGGGGCGGTTGCGAAGTTCGCAGCGGGGGGCAAACCCGGCCTGAAGAAAGACCTTGGCATGATGGCCATGACCTACGGCAATGTTTACGTTGCCAGCGTCGCCATGGGAGCGAAGGACGAGCACACGCTCAAGGCGTTCCTGGAGGCGGAAGCTTACGACGGTCCGAGCATCATCATTGCCTACTCGCATTGCATCGCGCACGGCATCGATATGACGACGGCCATGTCGGATCAGAAAGTCGCGGTGGATTCGGGCCAGTGGCTGCTCTATCGCTACAACCCTGAGCGGGGGCGGGCGGGCGAGAACCCGTTAACCCTTGATTCCCGCACGCCGACGCGCAAGGTCAAAGACTATTTGCTACAGCAGACGCGCTTCAAGATGCTGCAGAAGATCAATCCGGAACACGCCAAACTTCTCTGGCAGGAAGCGCAGCAGGATGCCGACACCCGTTTCCGCTTTTACGAGTATCTGGCGCAGCGGCAGCCAGAGAAGGCGGACGCTCCAGCGGAGAAGCCTGTGCCGGCTGTAATCGGGAAATAGCGGCGTCTCGTAGCGCGGCGAGTTGCGGCAAAGCGATTTAGAGCAAAGTAATTTCGACGAGGAAAAATGATGGACTTAAGCACGAAATATCTTGGCATGCAGCTGCGCACGCCGCTGGTCGCCTCCGCCTCCCCCATTTCGCACGAGATCAACCATATTCGCAGCCTTGAAGATGCCGGCGCTTCGGCCGTCGTGCTTTATTCCCTGTTCGAGGAACAACTTCATAAGGAGGCGCTGGAGCTGGAACTGCATCTCAACGCCGGTACCGAGAGCTTCGCCGAGTCGGTAACTTATTTCCCTCATTCCAGCGAATATCACACCGGACCCGAGGCCTATCTGAATCACATCCGCAAAGCTAAAGACGCGGTGGACATTCCGATTATCGCGAGCCTCAACGGCGCCACGCTCGGCGGTTGGACCAAGTATGCCAAGCAGGTCGAGCAGGCTGGAGCCGATGCCATCGAGTGCAATCTCTACTTCATTCCCACGAACACGGAGGTGTTGGGCACGGAAATCGAGAACACCTACCTCGACATTCTCCGCGAAGTAAAACAGGCGGTTCATATTCCCGTGTCCGCCAAGCTCAGTCCGTTTTTCAGCAATCTGGCCAATGCCGCAAAAAGAATGGATCAGTTGGGCGCCGACGGCCTGGTGCTGTTCAATCGCTTCTATCAGCCCGATATCGATCTGGAAGCACTGGAAATCAAACCCAACGTGCTTCTCAGCAGCCCGCAAGATCTTCGCCTGCCGCTGACGTGGATCGGGATTCTTTATGGGCGCATCCGGGCCAGCCTCGCCGCGACCAGTGGCGTGTACGGTCCGGAAGACGTCATCAAACTGCTCATGGTTGGCGCGAATGTGACGATGATGTGCTCGTCTTTGTTGCGCTATGGAATCGCGCACATCAGTCATGTGGAGCTCGGGGTCCGGAAGTGGATGGAAGAGCACGAATATGAATCGGTACAACAGATGCAAGGCAGTATGAGCCAGCTGCGCTGCTCCGATCCGGGAGCCTTCGAACGCGCCCAGTACATGCGGGCGGTGAAAGGACTGCAGCACGTGCAGGTCTGAGAAGCAAGTGACAAGCGAGTGAGCAGACAACTCGTCTGCAACGTCGAGTGAGACGTTGCGGGAGGTCCGCATGAACATTTCTGTGGATTTCGACGTAAAAAACAACGTGCTGCGCGGGACTCTCCAAGGCGCGATGACCGGCGCCATTCTCCTGGACTTCTACACCAGAGCGGAACAATTTATGGCATCGCGTCCGCCGTGTCGCGGCATTCTTGATTTCTCGGGGGTCACGGAGTTCGAGGTTTCGAGCGAGGCCATAAGAAAAATTGCGGCGACCCCGCCCTTACTGCCACCGGGATATATGCGCGTGCTGGTCATTCCGCAGATTTTTATCTTCGGATTGGCGCGAATGTTTCAGATACTCGGCGAAAAGAATCGCCCCGAGTTGCAGGTGGTTCGAACCATGGACGAGGCGTTTGATCTGCTGGGAGTCAGGTACCCGGATTTTCAGCCCGTAAATGCACCTTAAGTTTTTGTTTTCTCTTCTCTTCATTCCCTGCTCGTGTGGACTCCGTATCTCGCAAAAATAGGGGACAAAACACGTCCTTTGAGTCGTGCTGCCAATGGGTTAGAGCCATTGTGATCAGCCTCACAATGGCCGGTGCCCAATGTCACCGCGAGCGCGGCGGCGACGGTCTTTAATGGAAATTGTGAAATTGCGCGGCGCGGCGGGCGTAGGCTCAGGCCGGGTCGTACTGCTCCGCCTGGAGATTTTGTGCATACAGTGGCGTCGAGCGCAGGAAACGGCGGCAAGAGGGTGAACCTTCGGAATGGGGTAAGCCATGGCGAATCAAGCACGCGGTAAGGTGACGATCGAGGTTGAAGAATGCAAAGGATGCGGACTGTGTGTGGAGTCGTGTCCGCCGAAGTGCCTGGAACTTGGGCACGAATTGAATACTTACGGGGCCCATCCCGCGCACTACACCGGTCATGACTGCACGGGCTGCGGCATCTGCTTTTATTGCTGTCCCGAGCCGGGAGCGATCACCGTCTACCGGATAAAACCCAAGCCCAAAACGACGGCACCAGTGCCGGGAGGCGAATATGCGCCAGCTCTGTAAGGGAAACGTGGCGGTGATCAAGGGCGCAATCCTGGCGGGATGCCGCGGGTACTACGGTTATCCAATCACGCCCGCGAGCGAAATCGCTGAGGCGGCGGCGCTCTACTTCCCGCAGGTGGGCGGGACTTTTATCCAGGCAGAGAGCGAAACTGCTGCCATCAACATGGTGTATGGAGCAGCGGCATCGGGCGTGCGGGCCATGAGCGGGTCATCCGGGCCGGGCCTGAGCTTGATGCAGGAAGGAATGTCTTATTTAGCAGGCGCGGAACTGCCTTGCGTGATCGTGGACGTGGTGCGCGGCGGACCGGGCCTCGGCAATATCGGGCCTGAACAAAGCGACTATTTCGCGATGGTGAAAGGCGGCGGCCACGGCAATTACCGAAACCTGGTGCTGGCTCCCGCGTCGGTGCAGGAGATGGCCGATTTCACTATCCTCGCCTTCGAACTCGCCGACAAGTACCGCAATCCCGCCGTCATCCTGACCGATGGTTTCGTCGGACAGATGATGGAACCCCTCGATCTGGAAGACATTGAGCCGCAACTGCCGGAAAAACCCTGGGCAGTCAAGGGAACACCGGAGACGCGTGCCAATTTCATCAGCTCCATTTTTCTCGAAACCGATGAACTGGAAGAACACCAGCGCCAAATGGAAGCCAAGTACATTCGAGCGCAAGCGGCCGAACAGCGCGCGGAACTCTGCTATACCGATGACGCCGAAGTGTTGCTGGTTGGCTATGGAATCGTGTCGCGCGTCTTGCTTTCGACGGTCGAGGCGTTGCGCAAGCAAGGCATCAAGGCAGGGCTGCTGCGTCCCATCACTCTGTGGCCTTTTCCGAAAAAAGCACTGCTGGAGGCGGCGTCCAGGGTAGAGAAGGTGCTGGTGGTCGAATTGAGCAACGGACAAATGGTCGAAGATGTTCGCCTGACGCTGAACGGTAAAGTGCCGGTGGAGTTCTATGGCCGGGTGGGCGGCAACGTGCCCTCGGTGCGGGAGTTGCAACAACAGGTTTTGTCACGCATAACCGTGGCGGTTTGAACACGGCGGTCTGAAACCAGTTCCACGTCGATCTGGCTAAGGGAGCAAGGAAATGGCAAACGAGAGCGTGATCAGCGAAACGGATCAGAAAAGCAAGTTGGAAGTTAAAACGGAAATTAAAGTCGGAGCCAAAACCGAAACCAATCCCGAAGTCGATCCCAAAATTAACTCCGACGGATACGAAGAAATTCACTCCCGCTCGGAGGTGTTCTTTGACCTTTTCGACCGCAAGAGGGAGTTGCAGAATCAAACCCACTACTGTCCCGGCTGCGGACACGGCGTGGTGCACAAGCTGATCGCTGAAGCGTTGCAGGAGCTGGGGCTGCAAGACCGCACTATCTTTGTGAGTCCAGTAGGCTGTTCGGTGTTCGCGTACTACTATTTTGACGTGGGCAATGTGCAGGTCGCCCACGGCCGCGCGCCGGCTTCGGCGACGGGCATCAAACGCTCCTGCCCGGGCTCCATTGTTATTTCCTACCAGGGAGACGGAGACTTGGCAGCGATTGGCACGGCGGAGATCGTGCATGCCGCCAATCGCGGCGAGAAGATCACCGTCTTTTTCGTAAACAACGCAATCTATGGCATGACCGGCGGCCAGATGGCCCCCACCACCATGGTCGGACAGAAGAGCACCACTTCTCCGTGGGGACGGCGGCCGTCGAACGAGGGTTTCCCTCTCCACATGGCGGAGCTGATCGCCACACTCGAAGCACCGGTCTACGTCGAGCGCGTGGCAGTTTCGGACAACAAGAACATCATGAAAGCGCGGCGAGCGGTGCGCAAAGCGCTCGAACTGCAGCGCGATGGCGTGGGCTTCACGTTTGTTGAAATCCTGTCGCCGTGTCCGACGATCTGGAACAAAGACCCGGTGGCTGCGCGGCAGTGGGTTGCCGAGAAGATGATCCCCACATTTCCACTGAATGTTTTCCGCGATCGCCGGCCGGAAGCACCCGCGGTCCAGGAGAACACTCCGCCGCAGCGCTCGGTAGCTGAGGCACTCGACATCACTCCCAAAGCCCGAACCACGAATGCTGGCACAGCAAAACGCACCCATCACAAGGACGCGAAAATCAAGGTCGCCGGCTTCGGCGGACAAGGCGTGCTGCTGCTGGGGCAACTGCTCGTCGAAATGGGCATGCGCGAAGGCTTGGAAGTAAGTTGGCTGCCCTCGTATGGTCCGGAGATGCGCTCGGGCAGCGCGCACTGCCATGTGTGCTTGTCGAAAGAACGCATCGGAACGCCTCTCATTTCGCATCCCGACGTGCTCGTCGCTATGAATGAGTACTCGCTGCGCAAGTTTGCCCACGAGGTGGTAAGCGGCGGAACCATTCTCTATAACGGCGAGAGCGTTCCCGCGGACTTTTACGCGCCGGAACTGCAGGTAATCGCGATTCCAGCGGCGGAGATGGCCGACAAACTCGGCTCCACAAAAGTGGCCAACATCGTGATGATGGGCGCCCTACTCGAAGAGACCGAGTGTCTGGCTCCCGGCACTGCGTTGAGCGTGCTCGAAGACAAGGTGAAGAAGCTGGATCTGTTGGAAATCGACCGTAAGGCGCTCACCGCCGGGCGTCTGTTTATCGACGAGCACGCGCACATCGGCGCCGTCAGTCAACCCGACGGCTTCGCTTAGCATCGCAACAGGTGGAGGGCCCTTCTTTTTTTGCGGAGCGTCGCATGACCGAGAACTTTCATCCAATTGTCATCGCGAACGGAGTGAGGGATCTGCATTTTGCCGCGAACTACAGATCCCTCACTTCGTTCGGGATGACAAAGTCTTTATAGTTCGGATCAGAAAAGAGTTTGCCATGTCAACCGCCTGGACGTCCCGTTACGCGCTGCGCACCAAGGGCATCACCAGTTCACAAATCCGCGAGTTGTTAAAAGTCACGCAAAAACCAGGAATGATCTCCTTCGGCGGCGGCTTGCCGGCCCCCGATGTATTTCCGGTGGCGCGCTTTGAGGAAGCATGCCACAAGGTACTTAGCGAGCAGGCGCCCTCGGCCCTGCAGTATGGAGAGACCGAAGGTTACAGACCGCTGCGCGAACTGATTGCGAGCAACATGACGCGCTACGGAATCAAGGCGGAGGCGGAGAACGTCATGATCACGTCCGGCTCGCAACAGGCGCTCGACCTGATCGGCAAGCTGTTTATCAATCGTGGAGACCGCGTGCTGCTCGAAGCACCCACGTATCTCGGCGCGCTGCAAGCGTTCAACGTGTATGGCGCGGAATATGAATCAGTTCCGATCGATGACGACGGACTGCGCACGGAACTCCTGGAGAAGCCTTTGCGCTCTGGCCCCAAGTTCATGTACGTGCTGCCCAACTTCCAGAATCCTGCCGGAACCACGTTGTCCGAGGGGCGTCGCCACGAACTGGTATTGCTGGCCGACCGATACGGCATTCCGATTGTTGAAGATGATCCCTATGGCCAGTTGCGCTATGAGGGCGAGCATCTTCCTCCTCTGATCGTGCTAGATCGCGAGAACCTGCGCCGCGACCACGGGTACTCGATTGGCAACGTGATTTACCTGAGTACGTTTTCAAAGACGCTGGCTCCCGGGCTTCGCCTGGGATGGATCGTGGCTCCGCCGGACGTCATTGGCAAGCTGACCCAACTGAAGCAGGGAGCAGATCTGCACACCTCGACCTTTACCCAGTTCGTAGCCTACGAAGTTGCGCGCGATGGCTTCCTCGACAAGCACGTCAAACTGATTCGCAAGATCTACGGCGAACGCCGAGACGTGATGCTGCAAGCCCTGCAAGAATTTTTTCCGCCCACGGTTACCTGGACGCATCCCAAGGGCGGCCTGTTCCTCTGGGTAACTTTGCCGGCAGGAATCGACATGCAGGCTCTTTTCAAATCCGCGATCAAGCAGAATGTAGCCTTCGTACCGGGCGATTCGTTTTATGCCAACGATGGTCCGGGAAACGATAGCATGGAAGGCAGCCGTCACATGCGTTTGAATTTTTCGAACGCCGCCCCGGAGCAGATACGAGAGGGCATACGGCGGTTGGCGGCGGCGGTGAAGAGCCAACTGACAGGAACGACGGTCCGATTGAAGCTGCCGCTCGAAGTGTAGGTCGGGCCCGCCTAATAATATACCCTTGACAATATATATCTCTGAAGGTATAGTTACTGCGCGGCATGGACGGTCGAAGTCAGCGACGAGTTTGCCGACTGGTATCGAGAACTTACTGACGATGAGCACGAAAGCGTCAACTTCTCGGTGGACCTGCTCGAAGAATTAGGCCCGTCCCTTGGCCGTCCGCATGTAGACACAGTCCGCAATTCCCGACATGTAAACATGAAGGAATTACGGATCCAACACCAGGGCAAGCCCTACCGGATTCTATTTGCGTTCGACCCACGCCGCGCCGCCTACCTTATTCTCGGCGGGGACAAAACCGGCGATGCGAACTGGTACAGGACCAGCGTCAAAAAGGCGGATGAAATCTACGCTGCGCATTTGCGCGAGATTCATTTTTCCGAGAACAAGGAGTAACCATGTCGAGGAACTGGAAAGACGTTCGCAAGCATCTTGGGCCGGAACGGGAGGCGCGTATCAAGGCGCGGGTACGTGACGAGATCGGCCGTCTCTCGCTGAACCAACTTCGCGAGGCGCGCAGCTTGACGCAGACCAGTCTGGCGGAGTTGCTGGGGATTCCGCAGGGAGGCGTTTCGCGCCTCGAACGGCGCACCGACATGTACGTGTCTACTCTCCGCAACTACATTCGCGCCATGGGCGGAGAACTCAAAATTACTGCTGTGTTTCCCAACGGGGCGGTGGAGATCTCCCAGTTTCAGGAAGTAGAACCGCACAAGAACTCCTGAGTACAGCCTACGCAGTCAGGAACCCCTGAATTGTCCACGTGTTTCTGAGAAGCAAACAGCAAGGGGCAGTCGTCGCGGCCACCCCCTGTTAGTTCCGCCCAAGAGCCGCTCTACTCCAGCACAAAAATATTCTTCGCCGCGCACATCTGCTTTAGTATCTTCGGCCACACCGTAACGCTGACTTCCCCGAGATGGGCCTTGCGAAGCAGCAGCATCAATGTCCGCGACTGGCCGATTCCTCCGCCAATCGATAAGGGAATTTCGTTATTCAGAATCGCCTTGTGGTACGGCAGATTCGCGAAGTCCAGTTGATTGGCCATCGTGAGTTGGGTCATCAGGGTTTCGGCCGTCACGCGAATGCCCATTGACGTCAGCTCATGGCGTCGCTTGGTTACGGAGTTCCATACCAAAATGTCGCCATTCAGCCCATGCGTGTCTTTGCCCGTCTGCTTGCGCGTATCGGTGACCCAGTCGTCGTAATCGGCGGCGCGCATTTCGTGAGGGTAGCCATCCTTCAACGGCCAGCCGATACCAATAATGAAAACAGCCGGATACTTCTGCAGCACTGCGGTCTCGCGCTGCTTGCGCGGCAGTTCGGGATACATGTCGAGGAGTTCCTCGGCGTGGAGGAAGGTCAGCTTCTCTGGGAGATCGGGATAGCGCGAATCTTTCAATTGCGGAAACAGGGATTGCGCAAACTTCTCCGCTCCAACAATGACCTTCCAGATTTTGCCGACAATCGCCTTCAGGAAATCGAGGTTGCGCTGCTCCGCGATGATCACGCGCTCCCAATCCCACTGATCGACGTAGGCGGAGTGGTCGTGATCGAGGAAATAGTCCTTGCGCACGGCACGCATGTCGGTACAGATGCCCTCCCCAACTTTGCAATCGAATTGCTTAAGTGCCACGCGTTTCCACTTGGTTGCGGCTTGTACGACTTGTGCGTCGACGGGATGCAGGTTGTGATCGTTTGAAATATGGAACTGAATCGGCGTGCGCGAGCCGTCGCGATCGAGCATGTCGTTCACGCCGCTCTCCACATCCACAATGAGCGGCACTTCGACCATCATCAGATGAAGTTCCTTGCACAGGTTGTCGGCAATAAAGCGTTTCACCTGGTAGACGGCTTGCTGGGTTTCTTTCGGAGTTAGTAAGGAGTGGTAATTTTGCGGAAGAATTTTTTCCAGTTCTTTGTAATTGCCGATTCCCGGGCCAGCCAGGTCGGCTTTTTTGTCTTTAGTGTTAGTGTCAGCATTATTCAGCACAAGCGTACTCATGAGGTTTCTCCTTGGCAGACGGATGCTTCGTCACCGCGCCGTCGGTTCGCGGTCCGATCAGACTTTAGGATGAAGAGAAGGCGTGCCGGAAGGCCCATGATGCGCAACGGCAACTTGGTCTAAACGTTTATGCTTGGAGTGCTCCAGAACTACTGCGGCGGCCAGCAGAATTCCAATCAATCCAAATACCAACAATGCGAGCAGAGCCATTAGAAGGATCGGCATAGCTACACCTCGCTGCTATGCCATTGTCTCGCCCGCTCACTGCAGCCGCAGTGACCAGAGTCACCTGTCGCGGTGACCTCGACATCTCAAAGTAACTCGCCGCGAGGGAGCGGCTCGGAAAAAGTCACCATGGAGGGTGATATCGGTCACTGCTATGGTTCGATGCCAACGTTGAAACTCTCAATAGGCAGCAAGTCTAGCTGCTGAGATTTGTTACATCCAGTTCCTGGAGGTCGTAATTGTGGCTACTTTCGCAACATCGGCACGATTCGCGAAAGGAGCCGCTATTTCTATCGAGTTACAAAATTTCACAAGGAGAAATAACGAAATCATGAAGACTACGAAGCTGGTGGTGTTGGTAATGACAATCGCGGTGGCCCTATTCGTTCTGATGCCCAGTCTGTC
>Ga0074044_10002837_pt1 | contig 15051 bp, 14 predicted proteins | sample BogForMeECP23OM1_FD_94443 | JGI IMG/M metagenome (GOLD analysis project Ga0074044, IMG submission 94443) | Bog forest soil microbial communities from Calvert Island, British Columbia, Canada - Bog Forest MetaG ECP23OM1 | ecosystem: Environmental > Terrestrial > Soil > Wetlands ... | reverse complement strand
CGACGGCAGCGGCATGGATTTCCTTCTGACGCGGGGCGGAGTCACCAATCTCTGGCGCCAGCCACTCGCCGGAGGCCCCCCGAAGCAGATCACCAACTTCACCTCCGGCCTCATCTTCGGCTTCTCCTGGTCGCGCGATGGCAAGCAGCTCGCCATGGCCCGCGGCAGCCGCTCGAGCGACATCATCCTCATCAGCGGCTTCCGCTGACGTTTATTCCGGGTTTTGCGCCGAATGTAGCGGCGACTTTACGTCGCCATCCCCTCCGCCCTTCTCCGATCCGGCAGTTCCGGCCGCGAACCAGGCTGTTTCTGCATCGCTGGCATCTCACTGGCGGAATAGACCGCCACCCGCCGCCCCGCAACTTCCGCGGAGCCCTCCGGGCCGCCATCTCCGTTGTTTCCCACGCACCAGAAGCGTACGATGCGCACGCGCAGACGATCCAAATCAGAGTTTCCAACTCAGATGCCTCCGCGAAAGGAAACCACCGTGGCTCGAAAACTGAGTTTAATCGCTGCCTCCGCCATCATCTTCCTGCTGTCGCCTCTCGCCGCCAGGGCTCAGGAAATTCCCGACCGGCTGGAGCCCATGGATGTTTTTCGGGTTCAGGTGGCCTCCGACCCGCAGATCTCTCCCGACGGCAAACGCATCGTCTACACCCGCCAGTCCAAGGACATCGCTTCGGACCGCAGCGTCTCGAACCTCTGGATTGTCAATTTCGATGATTCCGAGCATCGCCCCCTCACCACCGGCAACTTCAGCGACTCCTCCCCTCGCTGGTCGCCCGATGGCACTCGCCTGGCCTACATTTCCGACCGGGATGGCAAGACCCAGCTCTACGTTCGCTGGATGGATTCCGGGCAGACGGCCAAACTCACCGACCTGGAAAATCCTCCTTCCGGCCTATCCTGGTCGCCCGATGGAAAGCAGATTGCCTTTACCTCGCTGGTCTCCGCCGCTCCTCCGAAGATCGCCACGCTTCCCGCCGCGCCCGAGGGCGCCAAGTGGGCGGATCCGCCCAAGGTCTATGAGGACCTCATCTACCGATTCAACGGCCCCGGCTACCTCAAGCCCGGCTATTCGCAGATTTTCGTCGTGGCCTCCGACGGCGGCGCGCCTCGTCAGCTCACCACAGGCAAATTTCCCCACGGTCCCGGCGCCGGCGATTTTGGCGGCTCGCACGCCTCCTGGGCCCCCGACGGACAGTCGCTCGTCGTTTCCATGAACGGCACTCCGAATTACGAGTACGAGCCTCTCCACACCGAGATCTTCGAACTCCGCGTCGCCGACGGCTCCCTCACGCAACTCACTCATCGCAACGGTCCCAATCAATCCCCGGACATTTCCCCCGACGGCAAGCTCATCGCCTACACCGGCTTCGACGACCGCTACCAGGGCCACCAGACCACCTACTTGTATCTCGCCAACCGCGACGGCGGCAACCCTCACCCCGTCACTCCCAAACTCGACCGCGACGCCGGCAGTCCCCGCTGGTCCGCCGACGGCAAGGGCGTTTTCTTCACCTACACGGATCAGGGCGACACCAAGCTCGCCTATTATTCGCTCGACGGTTCCACCCGGGTTCTCGCCGATCATCTCAATGCCGGCGCGGATTTAAGCGTCGCCACGAACAACGCTTTTGCTGTCCGGTACGACACGCCCTCCGATCCCGGCGACGTGGCCGTCGCTTCTCTCGCCGATCCCAAGCTCCACGTCCTCACCTCGCTCAATCGCGAGCTCTTCACCGCCAAGAAACTGGGCGCCGTCGAAGAGCTGTGGTACGAATCCTCCCTCGACAAACGCAAGATCGAAGGCTGGATCATCAAGCCGCCCGATTTCGATCCCTCCAGGAAATACCCACTGATACTGCAGATTCACGGGGGACCCTTCTCCAACTACGGCGATCGCTTCGACCTGAACGCGCAGATCTGGGCCGCGAAGGGTTACGTCATCCTCTACACCAACCCGCGAGGCAGCACGAGTTACGGCGAAGAATTCGCCAACCTCATCCACCATGCCTATCCCGGCAATGATTTTTACGACCTCAACTCCGGCGTCGACGCCCTGCTCGCCCGCGGCTACCTCGATCCCGACAACCTGTTTGTCACCGGGGGCTCCGGCGGCGGCGTGCTCACCTGCTGGATGATCGATCACACCGACCGTTTCCGCGCGGCCGCCAGCCTTTATCCCGTCATCAACTGGTATAGCTGGGTGCTCACCTCCGACCTTCCCTCGTTCGGCGCGCAATACTGGTTCCCCGGCAACCCCTGGGATTTCACCGACGAATACATGAAGCGCTCCGTGATTTCGCTGGTGAAAAACGTGAAGACCCCCACTCTGCTGATGACCGGCGAGGAAGACTTCCGCACCCACATCTCCGAGGCCGAGCAGTTCTACGCAGCCCTCAAGCTCCTCAAGGTCGAATCCGCACTGGTGCGCTTTCCCGGCGAGCCGCACGGCCTGAGCCGCCGCCCGAGCCACCAGGTCGCCAAGGTCGTCTACACCCTCAACTGGTTCGACGCCCATCGCAAAAAACCCTGACTCGCTCCTCGCGATAAAATGTAGCGGCGACTTTACGTCGCCATCCCCTCATCCTGCGTATCCGACCAGGCCGCCCGGTGTCTTCTTCGCGCCTCCGCTCTCTTTGCGCGGAAGTTTACGCCCCGGGGCGGCCGAGAAACTCCCCTCCTCATCCCTTCTCATCTTCACGGAGCCGAAATCGCCTGCGCGCTGGGCTCGGAATTGTTCACGTTCATCAGCAGCCAGCTCTGCTGTTCTCTCCGCACGATGGCCATGCCGCGCGACTCCGCATCCCTGCCCGGAATTCGGTAGGTGTACTCGAACCAGGCCACATCCCCCGCGCACCAGAACCGTTCCAGCCGGACCTGCGGCAGCGGATGCGGGCATTTTCCCCTCTCGCAGCTCCGCAGAAACTCCATCAGGCTGCCCCGGCCGCGGATATCCCGCTCCTTCATGATCCACACGACTTCGGAATCCACGCAGCCCTCGTAGGTGTCCCAGTCGGCGCGATTGAAGGCCTCGAGGCAGCCCTCCACGTGTTTCCGGGCGGCCTCCGCCGCCGCGTGGCCGTTCCGCGCCCCTCCCACCACAGCGACTTTTTTCTCCAGGTCAATGGTCGCGCCGAACTTTTCCAGGAGATCCACCCCGATGATGCCGTCCAGCAACCCGCCGCAGGCCTTCTCGATCCGGCTGAGGTCAATCGCCGGAAGCTTTACCCCGTGCAGCGCCTGATTCCCGAATTCAAAATCCTTCACGCGCACCTCGCGGGACTTGGCCGGCGCAGCTCCCGCCCACGAAATCACGCCGACATCTTTCGCTTCGCCCTCCGGAAACGATCGCAGATTCAGGAACGACGTCGCCGCCGTATCCACCAGGAACCGCATCGGCGCTCCATCCACGCGCACGCGCACCACAGGCAGCCGGTCGCATCGTTCCAGCGACACCTCCGCGCGGGCCGGATCCATCTGCGCGGGGAGGGAGCGCGCGGAAAAGAACGTCAGCATGAGGATGGCCACGAGCGAGAACCGCCTCGCACTTCCCCCAGCCGCGAGCCTGGCTTCCCGGCAGTTCCGATCGCGTTGCATGCGCACCTCCCGCCGCCGTTCTTCAGCCGTTCACAGCACGGTCACAGCGTGTACATACACGTATCTGCCGCAAAACAAAGGTCATTTCTCCGCGCCCAGCCGCACCATGTCGGCGAGCCCGGCCATCAGCTTCCGCCATTTCTTCTCGCCCAGCCCGCTCACCACTCGGTTCTGCGCCTTGGCCCAGTACGGCAGCGCCTTCGCCAGCGCGGCGTGCCCCCGCGGTGTCAGCGCCACCGCGCGCGCGCGCCGGTCCGCGCTCCGCACGGTGCCGATCAGACCGCGCTTGCGCAGCGGCCCAAAATTGCGGGTCAGCGTGGTCCGGTCCATGGCCAGCAGCTTGCCCAGTTCGGTCAGCGTCGCCGTTCCGCTCCAATAGATCCCCGCCAGCAGCGCAAACTGCGTCCCCCGGATTCCGGAATCCTTGAACACGTCGTCGTAGATCTGCGTGACCACGCGGGCGGCCTTGCGGAGATGGAACAGCGAGCAGGTGGCCCCGATGCGGGAGCAGGTGAGCAGATCGAATTTGCGGCCCTGCCGGGTCATGATACGAGTATATACACGCATTCTCCCCTGTCAAGCCCGGAGCCGCCCCGGTGACCCGGAATTGCGCGGCCGGTCGGCCAAGTCCCTGACGCGTCGCAGGCTGAGTGCCAACGCAGGAAGGACCAAGTCTGGTTGTGTGCAGAGTAGAACAGACAGGCAAGTCCCAGTCTTAGTAGGCTGCTTTTGGTAACAGCAACCTGGTCCTTCCCAAGGCAGAGTCCGTCCCCTCTTTCTGAGAGATACCGAAGAAGCCTTGGGGTGGATGGAGCCCGTTCCTTCGCTTCAGTCGTGAAGACCAGGAATCATTGAGAAGGGGAATCTGGTGACGCACAAACGGCTGATCGTGCTGCTGGGAGTATTTCTGGGCAGCCAGGCGCCGGCGGTTGCGCAATCACCCGCTCCACGCATCGTTCTACCGCAAGTACGCCTCGCTCCACACATGACGATGCTCCGAACGGCACCGTCCCCTTTGCCTGCCGCTTCCTTTCTACTGTCCCAGGAGCCCGGAAGATCCCCTGCGGATTCCAGTAACCAGCTCGCCGGAGCTTATGAAGGTAACCGCAGCCCGCAGCTCCTTCCCCCGACGGAAGATGTGAAGACTGTGTTTTTCACGCAGTCGAGTCTGCCACTCGTCCAACTTTGGCGCGGACGGCTGCAACTGGACGCCTTTCAGAGCGCGCTTTACATGCACAACGCCCAGTTTGGTCCTTCAGGCTATCGCGGTACGCAGGGCTTTCTTTCCGCGCGACAATCCTATCCAGACGGTGCGAGTTCGGCCGGCCTCAGCCTGAATTTTCACTTTGGCCGGGACGCGCGAACAGGACACCCGGCCCAGCCGTGGCGCCGTATGACGCGGTTTGTTGGCGCCGTTCTGGAGTGAATTCGATCGCTTCCGTTTTGAATCTGTCCTCGGATCTACCGGGCTGGAATAAGTTCGGTTGGTCCTGAGCCTCCCCCCGGCCGCACACGGCATCCTTCGGCGCATGCCCCGACTTACCTTGAGGGTTGATACCAGTTGCAGTGACCTCCACGGGGTGCCCGCGCAGCGCGGCAAGAGCCCGCCCAGGAACGACGTCCTGTGCGCGAAATGACCAGGGATGAGATAGAGCTCAGGAGTGCCGACGGCTTCACGCGGGATTCGCAACTGGACTCGGGAATCCATGCCTTGCTTCCCCGAAAGGGGAGTTCATGAGGCCAATGCCAGCCGCTTCAGCTTGATGCGGCCGGTCCGGATCTTCGCCAAGTCGTAATGTGCCTGCTGCGTCAGCCAGCTCTCGGCGCTGCCGCCGAAAACCTTCGACAACCGCACGGCCATTTCAGGCGAGACCCCGCGCTTCCCGTTCACCAACTCAGAAAGCGTGGTGCGCGTGACGCCAAGATGGGCCGCGGCTTGGGTGATGGTCAGACCCAACGGCTCGATGCACTGGCGCAAGACAAAACCGCCGGGATGGGGTGGATGCTTCATCGGCATGAATCAATCTCCTTCAGTGGTAGTCGATATAGTCGACGTCCCACGCGTCGCCGCCGGCAAACCGGAAAACCACACGCCAATTCGCGCGAACCGTCACGGCCCAAAAGCCTTTTCGCTCGCCCTTTAGAGGATGCAGCCGGAAGCCCGGCAGATCCATGTCTGCGGCGGTGACAGAAGCATCCAGGCGGGCGAGAATGTCGCGCAGCCTTTCCGCCTGCTGAGTATTGACGCCGCTTTGGTCGTCGTCCTCATAAAGGCGCTTCAGCCCTTTGTGGCGAATCGACCGAATCACGTCTCATCGTAATGCGTTACGTTACGCATGTCAATCGAGAGGCGGGGCGTCGAGGCGGGGAGCGCAGAGGATGAGCCGGTGGGTAGACCCAAACGTCAGCATGACACTGACCGTGGCTGCGCGTCGTCAGGCGGGTTGCTGCACGCGGGGGCCTAGTGTACGCTGCCGAAAATGCCATGAGTGAAAACGGAACACAGGAACAGGGCGTCCCCGCGGCGCTGCGCGGATGCTGGTATCCCGCCATGCGCACAGCCGAGCTGCGCGGGCGCAGGCCCGCGACCGCGAAACTACTCGACGAGGCGCTGGTTCTGGGGCGCGACGCGCAAGGCCGCGCCTTCGCGCTACGCGATTTCTGCCCGCACCGTGGCATGCCGCTTTCCGCGGGGCATTTTGACGGCGAATCCGTGGAATGCTCCTACCACGGCTGGCGCTTCGACTGCCGTACTGGGCAGTGCCGCGACATTCCGTCGCTCGTGCCCGGTGATTCCAAGCTGAAAGTCGAACGCATCTTTGCCGCAGCCTTCCCTGCCGACGAGGCGGACGGCTATGTGTGGGTCTATTTCGCCGATCCCGATCGCCCGGACGACGCCGTGCCGCCCGCGCCGCGACTGTGGCGCGGCCAGGGCCGCTCTCGCACTGTGCATCTGTGGTGCGACCTGGCCTGCGACGTGGACCAGGGCATAATCGGCCTCATGGATCCGGCCCACGGCCCATTTGTGCACCAGTCCTGGTGGTGGCGCAAGCGCAGCAGCATTCAAGTGAAAGAAAAAGTCTTCGAGCCCATTCCCAACGGCTTCCGCATCCGTCCCCACGCGCCTTCCGCCAACAGCGCGCCCTACAAGCTGCTGAAGGTGTACGGCCAGCCGGTCACCACCATCGAATTCGTGCTGCCCAACATGCGCTTCGAACGCATCGAGGCGGGCAGGTACTGGTTTTCCAGCCGCGCCACGGTCACCCCGGTCACCGCGGAAAAGTCGCGCATTGATTTCGTCGCGTCCTGGAACATTTTCTCGTGGGTGCCGCTCGTGCCGTGGATCTTCCGGCAATTCGCCGAAACGTTTTTGCGCCAGGACCAGGTGACCATGGAAAAACAGGCCGTGGGCCTGGCGCGCAGCCGCCGGCAGATGCTGATTGACGACGCGGACCGTCCCGCGCGCTGGTATTTCCAATTGAAGGAGGCGTATCGCGAGGCGCAGCGGACCGGCCAGCCCTTGAAGCATCCGATTGCCGAACCGGTGACACTGCGGTGGCGCAGCTAGCGCAGCTCTCCCCGCATCCTACTCATGATGCCGCGCTCTCGAATTCTCCTGCCCTTCCTCCTGGCCTTTGCCCTCCAGCCACCGGGTAGAACGCCGGTCGCAGCCCGGACTCCGCAAACGCCTTCCGACGGTCGTGTGGAGTGCAGCGCGCTGGCCAGCAAAATCCTGGCCCGCAGTGTGCGCTTCTGCGCCTTGCTTCCTGCGGCCTACGACGCGCAACCCGCGCGGCGTTTCCCCGTTCTCTACTGGCTGCACGGCCTGGGGCAGGACGAGCAGAGCTTCGTGAGCTCGGGTGCCTCGGTTATGCTGGCGGACCTGCGCCGCCAGGGCCGCCTCGGCGATTTCATCCTGCTCACCCCCGATGCCGGCCAGAGCTTCTATCTCAACTCGCGCGACGGCCACAATCGGTATGACGATTTCTTCCTCGAGGAATTTCTTCCGGCCATGGAGCGCCGCTTCCGCATCGAGGCGGCCTCCGCGACCCGGGGAATCTCCGGCGTCTCCATGGGCGGCTTCGGCGCGTTGCATTTCGGGCTGAAGCACCCGGAGCTGTTCGGGGCGGTGAGCGCGCACAGCGCGGCATTGATGGTCGAGCCGCCGGAGGCCATGACCACCGGCGCACGGCTGGGATTCCTCGAACACGTGTTCGGCTGGCCCGTGGACCGCGCCTTCTGGGATCGTCAGAGCGTGTTCACGGCGGCGCGGCACGCCGCGCCCACGGACAATTGGAAGATTTACTTTGATTGCGGCAGCGACGACGATTTCGGATTCGATGAGGGCAACCAGGCGCTCGATCGCCTGCTCAAGTCACGCGGCATCCGCCACGAGTTCCATCTCTATCCCGGGAGCCACGGCTGGGGATATTTTGCCAAGCACCTGCCTGCCTCGCTCGAGTTTCATGGGAAGGTATTTGAGGCGGCGCAAAAATCCAGAGGCGAGGCGCGGTAATGCGGGCCGGGCTGCGGGGCGCGCCGGGGTTGGTGATGCGGAATCGCCCCTGCACTATAGAACAAGGCGCTGGAGGCATGTGATGATGCGATTTGATCGTCTTTGCGGATATGTCTTCTTTTTGATCCTAGCGAACCTAGGCTTGTTCTCCAATGCTGCGGCGAAGCAACGGATAGTCCCCCTGCGGACAAGCGTCACGTTTCCATCTAGGTCCGGGGCGAATCGCTGGTCGGTTCCAATCAAGTCAACCGGCGGAAGCACGCTCTACATTCTTACACTTGAACAAGATTTCGATGTCGGCCACCATCTAGTGACATTGGAACTCGTGCTCCGCCACGCAGGTCACAGAACTGACGCCCCCAATCTTTTCTACCCAACGGGGCGAGTTCATGGTCTGCAGGCTTGCGACTTCGCCGCTAACGACCTCGCGCAAGGAGTGCAGAAGTCGGCGTTCGGCGAAGAACGAACGGTGTCCGTCAAGAGCTTGGGATTGGTGGTACGGATAGCCGTTTCGGATGCAAAGGTCAGCCCAATTTCGGTGAGCAACTACCAACTCGACATGCTAGAGCTCCAGATCGAGGTCGACAACTACGATCCCTAAGCTTCCGGTCCCAGGAAGCGATGAGCGCCACGGAGTAGAGCATGTCCCGCCTTTCGCGGTTGCTGCGCGTTCTGCACAAGATCGAATCAGCGCATAAAGAAACAAGGCCGGGACGCGATCGCTGAGGGGCCAACGCGTCCCGGCCTCCTGCCCACTTCCGCAGAAAGCAGGCAAGGCTCGTGCCGCGCGAGAACTACTCTTCGTTTTCTCCGCGCAGGAATTCGTAGCGTTCGATGGTGGCCACAACGCCGAGCTCGCCGCTGTCGAGTTTCTCCGAGCGGTGCACCCGGCCAAGGCAGCGGACCTGAACCGGGCCGGCCATGGTCAGCTCGTGGGGCAGCGTCATCACGATCTCGACCGGGGCGCCCTGGCCCACGTCCTTTGGAAGGAAGAAGTAGACCCCACGCGAGCTGACGTCTTTGGTCGCGGTGGAGACCTTATCGCCGTTCTTTTCCACGGCTTTTTCGCCGGCCTCCTGGCCGTAGCGAACAATCAGCGGTAGCTTGAGGTGGAAGCGCTGCACGTTTCTGCGATCCGACTCGGTCAACATAGGCCTCCCGTAACCCTCACAGGTTAGGCGGCAGCGCTCCCGCGGACAATAGCGCCTCGGGGCTAAACGGGGAGGGGGTTAGGCGGTACAGGGGTACTGGTACGAAAGTTGGAGCCGCCCACAGATTCGGAAATCACATAGTGCGCAGAATCCGGGGGCCTTTCAGCCAGATCGCCGCTTGTGCATCTTTGCCGTCTCTTTTAGTAGCAATCCAGCCTCTTCCTTTGCAGCCTCACTGATGTCATCTCTGCTCATTCGCAGCGCTCGTCTTAGCAAGTCGGCTGCAGCCTTTTGACCGCCCTTTCGAGCGTTGTATATCTTTGCCAACGCAATGCAAGCGTCTCCGTCGTTCATCATAATGGCCTTCTTGAACCAGACCACTGCGGACCTGACGTTTCCCTGGTTTCTCCTATCAATCGCTAGATTAAGTGCCCCACATCTCTCTCCATTTTTGTAAGCCTTTTTATACCAATAAGCAGCTTTGTCTAGATTCCTTCTTACGCCGGTTCCCGCTGCGTAGAAATTGCCAAGGTTGAGCTGACTACCACGGTCGCCTAATCGTGCGGCCGCCAAGAGGCACTTGAAAGCGTTCCTAAAATCACCTCTTTCTTCGGATTGCTCAGCCTCAAGAAACAGGCTTTCGGCGTCCGGTGTTTTGCCGCCTTTCAGAGACGTCATAGAAATGCCTCTTGCCGCGCGGAAGCCTAGGCTAAATCAGGTCTGATCGGTGATGCGGTGATGGATGGCGTAGAGCGCGAGTTCGAGCCGGTCGGAAACGCCCAGCTTGTCGAAAATATTGTGCAGGTGATTCTTCACCGTCTGCTCGCTGATGAACAGCTTTTCGCCGATCTCCCGGTTCCGGTAGCCCTGGGCCACGAGCTGCACGATTTCCTTCTCCCGGTCGCTCAGCAGCGGCTTTTCGCGCCGGCCGGTTTCGGTGGACTTGGCGAAGGCCTTCATCACTTCGCTGGTCATGCGCTTGTCCAGCCAGATTTCGCCGCCCGCGACCTTGCGGATGCTCTTGATCAGCAGGTCGGAGGCGGACTGCTTGAGCACCACGCCGCGCGCCCCCAGCCGCATGGCGCGCACCACGTCGCGGTCGTCCTCCGTGGCCGTGAGCACGATCACCCGGCTGGTCATGGTGTCGAAATTCATCTCCTCGAGCAGCGTCAACCCGTCCTTATCCGGCATGCGGAGATCGAGCAGCAGGATGTCCGGCTTGATCTTGGCAATCAGGCCGGGGCACTCGGAGCCGCTCGACACCTCGCCCACCACCACGATATCGTCCTCGTGTTCCAGCAGCTTGCGCAGGCCGTCGCGGAAGATGGGATGGTCGTCGGCGATGGCCACGCGAATCGGGTTTTTGGCTTTGGCCATTTCAGTTGATGGGGACTTCCACGGCGATCCGCGCGCCATGCCCGGGCGCGGATTCTACCGTGAGCAGACCGCCGATTCCCCGGGTACGCTCCTTTATGGATATCGGGCCGATACGAAGCCGATTCAGCTCCTCGCTCGAAAAACTTCCGGCAAAACTGAAGCCCTGCCCGTTATCGTCAATCACCAGATGTACCGCAGCATCGTCCTGCCATAGTTTTATCACGACGTGCGTGGCCTGCGCATGCTTTTTCACGTTGTTCAGTGCCTCGCGGCAAATCTGGAAGAGTTCGCGGCAGATGCGGTCGGGCACGCGAAGATCCAGCTCCTCCAGCAGGCAATCCACTTCGATTTTGGCCTCCTGGCGGTAGCGCTCGCAATGCCCGCGGATCAAATCAACCATATCGGCGCGAGCCACGCGCAGGGGGCGCAGGTCCAGGACCAGCTTGCGCAATTCGCCGTGTTCGCGCCGCAGCGTCTGTTCCAGCTTTTCCAGGTCCACGGCCAGCGCGTCTCCGGGGGGCAGATTCTTCCGCATCACATCGAGCTGGATGATGGAGCCCAGGATGGTCTGCAGCGTGCCGTCGTGCAGGTCGTGGGAGATGCGGCTGCGCTCGGAATCAATCACTCGCGCCCGCAGGTGCCGCAACAGATACAGGTTCTCCAGCGGAGCGCTGAGCGACGCGGCGATGCGCTCGAACCACCGCAACTCGTCCGGAGACAGGCTGCGTTCCTGGTTAATGATCAGCAGCCGGCCCGCCGGCTGGCCTCCGAAGTCGAACGTGGCGGCGGCCAGGGCGTTGATTCCCAGCTCCCGGCGCGAAATTCCGGGGATCCGCGGGATTTCCTCCAGGCGGTTGCCATTGCGGCGATCCCAGCCGAAGCCTTCGCCGCTCCCCTCCAGCGAGTTCCAGCAAACCGTGGCTTCCGGGCAGTCCACCAGAAATGCGTCGGCGCGCAGCGGCGGATAGGATTCCGGGCTGATGCGCTCGCCCTCCTCGCGCCGCGCCGTCCACACGAACAGGCGCTCCAGTTCGGAGTGCAGAAACACCAGCGAGGCGCGTTCGCAGTTGAAACTGCGCGCCAGCGTTTGCAGCAGCTGGCGGAGGGACTCGGAGAGCCCCCGCTCCACGTCGAGCAGCGCGGTGAGCTGGGAAATGAACTGGGACTCCCAGGCATGGCGCCGCTGCCGGTCCGCCAGGAATCCCAGGCCCACCCCAGCCACAAAGGTCCCCACCCCCACCGCCGGCCACGCCAGCAGCGTCGCCCAGCGTTCCTGCCCCATCAGCACAACGCGCACCAGGAGCCCGAGCGAAGTCACCCCGGCCAGCACCACGGTCTGCTTCAACTGCCAGAAGATGGCGCTGGCGAAGCACACGAACAAGTACAGGAAGATCACCGATGTGACCGGCGGCATCAACGCAAAATAGACGGCGAACAGGACCACATCGGCCAGGGGGGACAAACGCAGGCCGGGAAGCCTGTCGCTGGAGGCCACGAAGGCCAACACCAGAGCCAGCAGCAGATAGATAACCAGGAAGGCGAAACTGAACTGACCTCCCGGAACAGGCATCGCCTCCACCAGGTCGACCAGCGCGAGGACCAGGAAAATCGGCCGCGCATAGGCCACCTGGTTTTCCAAGTAGCGGCTTTCGGCTGCCAGCGGTTCCATCGGCAAGGACGGAATGAGTCTAGCAAGCCAGCCCAAGGGTGCAAGGCCGGGGCCCGCATCGAGTTCCTTTGGCGCAGGGGAAATGCCGCGAACAGAATTTCCACGCGAGAGTGAGCACGATTTGTTTGTAACGCACGTCATACACCATTGTGACGCGCGTCACACGATTAAAGGCCTATAAACCCTTGACTTTCCAGCGTCGCGCAGGTATCAACACAACGGCTTTACCGCATACCCAGGGGGGGTCTGTGGTTTCCAGTAGGTCCACAAGCCATCTGTGTCTCAAATCTTCCGTGGAGGCTTATCCATGAATAGGGTGATTCGCTTCATGCTGGTGGCGGTAGCTGTCGCGGCGCTGGCGGTCCCAGTCGTCGCGCAGCAGGCCGATCACCAGACTGCACCGAATCCGCTCGTACAGCTCTTGCAATCCAAGGGCATCTTGACGGCGGAAGAAGCCGCAACGATTCACACGGCTTCGACCACCGGAGAGGCGAACGAGCGGCTGGCGCGTCTGCTCTGGTCTAAAGGGCTGATCAGCCAGGACGAGTACAACACGACGGTGGCCGCATCGGCCGTATCCGCGTCTACGAACGGAACCAGCGGAGCGCGCCTGATGAATGCTGCAGCGCCATCGAATCCAACGGTGGCCCCGGCAGCCGCCAGCCCGACTCCGGCCAAGGCCCCGAAGCAGGCGCTCTGGCCCATGAGCGACATGATGGCCGGCTACGATCCCAGCGATGGAGCTTCCGCGGACGCCGCAACGATCCCTGCGATCGCCCCGGTCCGCGTGCTGTCCATCGGAATCCCCAAGGATCCCAAGGGCATCATTCCCGACATCAAACTGGGAAGCGGCGCGATGATCAACCCCTACGGGTTCTACAAATCGACGGCGGCCTACGACACCTCAACCAGCGGCGGCACCAACGCCTTCAACAACGATTTCGACCTTCCCTTGTTGCTGGGAGATACCGGACACACTGCAGGTGCCCAGTTTCACGTCAAGGCTCGGGAAGCTCGCTTCGGCGGCAACTTTTACTGGCCCATCAGCGGGCCGGATATTACGCTGACCGCCAAAATCGAGTTCGACTGGGCCGGCGATTACACCACGGTCAACAATACGAACATCAGCTCGGGGCGCACCTCGCAGGCCGCGCTGCGCCTGGCGTGGATGCGCATGGACGCCAAGCTCAGCCCGGATGTGAACTGGTTTGCCGAGTTCGGGCAGGACTGGACGCTCCTCGCTTCGTCCACACAGTTCGACGTCATCAACCAACTCGCCGGCGTAGGCTTGGGAAACCCGTATGAGCGCATCCCGCAATTCAAGACGGGCCTCCAGTTCACCTCCGGAAAACTGAAGATCGAACCCGAAGTCGCCATGACTCTTTCCGATTTCGGCGACAGCAACTTGAACACCTCCATTAACAACGCCCTGCTCGGTTCGGCGGCCGTTATACCGACGGGCTTTCAGAACCAGAACCGCATGGGCGCAGTACTCGGCTCTGGCAGCGGTGAGCCGGGCGTGCAGGGACGCATCGTGTTCGACTTCCCGCTCGACTCCGACTGGAAGGGCGTACCCAATGCCGAACTCATCGCCAGCGGCGGACATGCCGAGGCGACCTACAACGTGCCTGTGGGCAACATCCCAACGACTGTCATTCCCGGGCTCACCTGCCCTGCTGGTGGGACTTGCGGCCTCCGGGCCTTCTACCCAACCGGGTTGACGATGAACGTTCCGCAGAACATGTTCACTCTGGAAGCGCAACTTCCAACGCCTTGGTTCACATTGGTCGCCAAGGCTTACAAAGGCGACGACCTGCGGTTTATGTTCGCCGGCCAACTCAATACCGCCTTCGCGGACACCTCGGGCGGCACTGTCATCACTATCCCTCCGGCAGAGATCATCTGCGTGCCCGGAGCACCCGGGTGCACCAGCGCGGTCACGGGGGGGGGCGCGACGACCGCAACCTGCACTGCCGGCACGGCTACGGTGGGCACTTGCTATACTGGCATCGCCCAGGCCGTACCGGCCCAGTCAGGCGATCCGGTCACGTTCGTTAAGAACGCCGCCGGCGCCGCAGTTGTGGCTCCCTACCGGCCGATTCGCGGCTACGGCGGTCTCGTACAACTCGGCCTCCCGCTTTCGCGTATTTTCAACGCGAACCCGGAAGGCCGAAACGCCGGCTGGAGGTACTTCTTCACGTACGGTGTAGACGGCACGTACGCACGAGACGTGATCCGGAGCGGCGGCAACAGCCTGGACCGCACCGACATGGTAGCGAGTTCGCTGCGCTACAAGATCAACCGTTGGGCGGAACTCGTCCAGGAAACCACGTGGTACGACACACGCACGGCGGACGCTAAGCGGGTCCTCTTCCGCGGCGTGGACGCGCACGTGAACCACGACATCCGCAACGAATTCGGCACCATCTTCACCTTCTAAGCCGGATTCCAAACAGCCGGCGGAGCGCACCACGGTGCGCTCCGCCGGCCTTCTCAAACTCAGAGGAAAGAATACGGAAGGCCGCGGACCCCGCCTCCCCCCAGCGGGTCCGTTCCTCTCTCCGCAGGGCTTCGGGCCAAGAGCAAACGTGTCGCGTCGTTCCGTGCCTCCGCCCCGTGGTTGCGATGGCGCTCGGCCGGACGTAGAATACGCGCGCATCGAGTCAAGACGCCGGGCGAGTGGGCGGAGCGTCGGCGTTTCGCGGATCCTGTCCGAATGGCTGCAGAAAATCTGT